>JAABUV010004444.1_pt1 | contig 16785 bp, 21 predicted proteins | sample 5559971 | NCBI WGS metagenome assembly JAABUV01 (sample SAMN10711881, study PRJNA513362) | rock metagenome | isolation source: Antarctica rocks | place: Antarctica: Victoria Land, Knobhead nord | collected 2015-12-19
TCAACACCAGGCAACGGGGGATGCTGAGCCGCCCGGCCCGACCGCCGGGCGCAGCACTGCGCCCTGCCACCCGCTGGCGGCATGTGTACCTGCATGAGGGAGCTTTGCTGGGAAGCGGGCTCTGCGTGGAGCAGGCAAGGCGCTGCAATGGCGCTGGGCGGCGTTGTTGGCAGCAGTCGCGCTTGGAGCGGCTCTCTCTAACCCTATCTCCGCGCTGGGCGGGCAGCGAGGGGCAGCACGTGCGCGGGGCGGGCAGGGCAGGCGCTACAGCATCGCTGGCTGGGCGGCGGCAAGGAAGACCGCGCACGCGGCCGGCGGCTGGACGACTCCGTGGTGCAGCGTCTGCAGCGCTTTTCGCAGGGCGGCCTGTTCCGCTGCCGCGCGCTGGAGGCGGTCGCCGGCGACATGCTGGCCATGGCGCCCGCCGCGGCCGGCCCGGCCGGCGCGCCCGGCGGCGCCAGCGCGCGCAGCGGCGCCGCCACGTTCTTCCGCCTGGCAGACGAGGGCCCGACCGTGCGCGGCGGCGACGCCTTTGCCGCGGACGGCCCCGTCCCCGCTGACGGCGCCGCGGGCGGGGCGCCGCGGGAGGCCAGCGGAGGCGCTGGGGGCGCGCCGCCCTCCGACCGCGCCGCCCGGCTCACCGCGCTGGGCGGCGGCGCGGCGAGCGCGGAGCGCCCGGGTGCTGCGCCTGCCGCGCCCGCGGCCGGGGACGGCGCAGCTGGCAGCGTGCGCGCCGTGCGCGGGTCACTAGAGGAGGCCACTACGCCAGCTGCAGCGCCAGCTGCCGGGCCCCCTGCCGCACCGGCTGCGGCCAGCGGCGACGCTGCGGCGTGTCAGGCCGGCTGCGGCGACGCTGGCGGGGCCCACGCGGGCTCTTTGCGGGTTCCGGCTGCCGCTGAAGCGTTCCCAGAGATCCAGCCGACCACGCCCGACGCGTCGGCCGGGCGCAGCGGCGCGGGCGGCCCCGACGCGGTCGGCGCGGCGGGTCGCGCCGGCGGCGCCCGCCGCGCCGGTGCGGGGGCTGGCGCCGCAGAGGCGCCGCCCGCTGCGGCGGAGGCAGACGCGCCGGGGCCCGCCGCCGGTGCCGCTGCGGACGCCGACCAGGGCTGGGCAGAGCCGCGCAATGGCGCCGGCGCGGCCGCGGGGGACGGCTGCGTAGAGCTGCCCGTGGTGACGCCGTTCTCGCACCGCCTGCAGGCGCTGATCAAACGCGTGTCGGCCGCGCCGGTCCGGCCCCGGCGTCCCAGCTGCCCACGGCCTGCTGCCTTGGGGGGACACGTGCGCTCCTGCTGTGCTGTGCATGCATGCGTGCGCAAGGCCCTGCGGTGAAGCCCTGTGCTGGCAATCCCTACCCGTACCCTACCCTGCCCAAGTGAACATGCATCAGCCATCCATCATGCCACCCACCTACGCCTGTAGGCCCTGTGCCAGCAGCCGTGTCTGGTCACGGGCAGGGTCCGGGCGGTGCGGCAGCGGCCCGGCGCTGACAGCGCACCAGACCCTGCGCAGCAAGCACCGGCTGACCCTGGGCGGGAGCGCAGGGCGCGCCGGGCGTGGACGGCGACGCGCTGCGCAGCGGCCTGGCCGCGCTGGGGCACGCGCTGCGGCCGGCCGAGCTCGGGCAGCTGGTGCGCGCGCTCGGCGGCGGGCGCGCGCTGGGCGCGCCCGAGCTCGCCGCCGGCCTGCTGGACTGGCCCGCCCTGCAGGTAATCTCCGCAAGCGCTGGTGTCAGGAGTGGTAGCCTACTCTACTGATACAGGCAGCAACTGGCCCGCCCTGCAGGTGATAAAGAGGAAGTGCTGGTGTTAAAAGTGGTAGCGCACTCAAAAATACAGGCAGCAGTGTGCTCGCTCTGCTGAGCGGGGCAGCTGTGGCACACACATAGGGTGTGGAACACCAACACTTGCCCAAAGTGCCCAGCGTGGGCCGCGCGGCGCAAACGTGGATGGGAGTTTCGCTGCAAATGAAAGTATCTGGCCTGGCAGGGGGAGATGTGCGGGTGCCAGCATCTGGCAGCAGGCGTGGGGCACGTCAGCGGCAGTAAGGGCTGCGGCGGCCTGCTGGCAGTGCCTGCGCGGATCTCATCAGGAGTAACTCGCATGTCAGCGGCCTTACAGTACATGTCAAGCCATCAACTTCATCAACTTGCCATCATGTTTGCAAGGGAGTTGAAGGCTTGATGTGTCCCCTGAGATCGCTGCAGAGGGGCTGGCATTTTAACCCAAGCCGGCGACCGCGCGCGCCGCCGCCGAAGGAAAAATACCCGGCGCTGTGGGCCGAGGCAACCGCGCGCGTGTTCGCAGCGGCCGACCGCGACGCCGACGGCCGCCTGGGGCCAACCGACCTGGCGGCCTTTCTGGCGGCCGACCACCTGTCGCCCTACGTGGTGGGCCCTGCTGGCCGTTTCGGTAGGAGGGAGGGGTGCTGGCGCCCGCTCGCCGCAGCGAGGGTGGCCCGCCTGGGTGGCAGCCCGCCCGGGTGGCGAGGGCCTTTGGCGCACCCCGCTCCGCCCGCAGATGGCGCATGGCAGCTGCGGCCAGGACAGGTAGCGCTCGCGGAAAGTCTATGCTGCACGCTGTGCCTGGGCGAGCGGCGGGCCGGGCATGCGCAGCCCGCTCGTTGTACGCTCCATGCTCTTCTCCGCTGGAGGGTTGGGGTGAGCTCCGCCGGAGGGCTGGGGCGAACTCAGGCACTGGCGGCAGGACACCAGGCCTGCGCAGCGGTGCTGGGCAGTTGTGCCGTAATGCCTGGCATGCCCCCTGCAGCGCCAGCTGAACCCTGCATGGGCCTGCCGGGCAGGTGGATGCGGCAGCGAGCCAGGCGCTGGAGGAGGGTGCCTGCGGCGCAGATGGCGCCCTGAGCCTCGCGCAGTTCCGGGAGCTGCTGCTGCGCGGCGACGCGCAGCTGGACCTGTACGACGTGCGTGCCGCCGCGGCCGAGCCGGCCCTGGACGCCGGTGGGCGGGCGGGCCCGGGGGGCGTGCGCACGGCGGGGCGCAGCGCGGCCGGCTGCGCGGCGTGCTGCCCCGTGTCGTGACCGCTGGCGCCGCGCGGCTGACTCGCTTAGGCATTGTGTGGCCTTCAGTCTGAGTCTGCCTGTGCGTCCGCGCAAAGCAGCACCACTATTACAGTGCGGGGCGCGTGGGGTCAACCAACAGCACCTAAGCTACACACCTACACCCGAACACCGTCTACCTAACACGATAACCCTGGCCTGATGGTGTATACGCTTTTGCACACGCAACCGGGCCAGACTGCAGCTCCTGCCAATCGCAATAGCAGGCCGCCAGGTGACGCGCGAACATGGTGCCCCAAAAACGGCAATGCAGGCTACCACATCAGTCGATGCATGTGGTGACTGCATGCGGAAGGCTCCGCTTTGGCAGGAGACACAGGCATAGCTCTAACATGGGCTGGCTTGCAGCTTCGAGCACTTCGCAAAGCCTTCCCGATTGAATGTGATTGAATACACCATGTCGCAAATTCCCAAACATTGCAGCTCAGCTGCAACAATGCCACTCTGCACCAGAATCGCTCAGCGTCACCAGCGCTCACGCCCGCTGGCCTGATAAGCACACAGACCTGGGAGGCACCTGTGCGCGGACCGCACTGCAGCAACACAGTGCCGCCTCTGACACAGGGGCTTCACAGCCCACCCACACTCAGCCTCAACACCGAACTGGCACCCCCATGCCCCACTGCGCTGATGCATGGCACTAGGGATGCCCGATGTCTGCGAGCCCGGGCACAGCCACGCGGCCGCTCCGCACGCGGCCGTTCTGCACAAGGCTGCCGTCCAGCGAGGGCCGCCGCGCCTGCTGCGCGAGCAGCTCGCCGCGCATGCGCAGCCGCTCGTCTCGCCTGCGCACGCAGGGTTTTGTAGGGCAACAGATACGGACTGTGGGGCGGGTGGGCGAAAGGAGCAGCTCGGCACATGTGCACAGCCCCGGGCGGGGCAACATGCAGGCACACGCTGCCACATCGGAATAAGGGGGCCGCTCACGGTTGGACGCCAGAGCCTGTGTGAGCGTGACTGCAGAGAGACACGTGTTGGCCTTACCTAGCCGGAAGCGCCCCACATGAGTCTGCGGTCGCGCGGCCTCCGAGGCCCTTGATTCCATGTCAGGGTTGATGCAGCGCGCGCAGCGGGGAGAGTGGGGGAACGCGCCGGGCGGCGACGCCCGCGCAGCGGCGCGCGTCGTCGGGCGTGGCGGGCACCAGCTCGAAGGGCACCTCGGCCGGCTGGCCCTCAGGGTCGACCGCGACCACGGTCGCGTACGCGTCGCCGCAGTGGAACACGGCGCTGCCCTCGGCGGGCGTCTCGCCGCACACGCTGACCATGACCTCCATGGAGCTGCCGAAGATGCCGGTCACCTGCGCGCCGTAAGGTCAGGGTAGGGTCAACCCTATCCATGCTGACCATGACCTCCATGGAGCTGCCGAAGGTGCCGGTCACTGCGCGCCGCAGGGTCAGGGTAGGCCCTTCCCTGACCCTGCTCGGGCCAGGCCTGCCGCTGCCTGGCGGCGGATGTTAGGGGTGTCGCGGGCGCGCGCGGGCGCGAGCAGATGCCGGGGCGCCGAGGGGGTCAGGGTGGGGCGGCGCAGGGCGTCAGGGACGGCCGCGCGCCTGGGCGGTGATGTAGAGGGTGTCGCCGACGCGCGTGGGCTGCGCGAACGCCAGGCTGTCCATGGACCCGGTCAGCAGGTGGCCGCTGCGGCCCACGCGGCTGGCCGCGATGTACGAGCACTGCTCCATCCAGCGCATCACCTGCGCGCCGCGCGACTCCTCAGCTGGGCAGCTGTTTGCGTTCTTAGCCCAGGCGTGCAGCGCATCACCTGCGCCCCGGCTCGGCGGCGGCTCGCAGTGATTGGCTGTGCGCAGCGCAGCGTTGCTTAGGACGCAGGGCGTCAGCGCATGCTGGGAGCCCGCGCGGCGTGCCGGCCCATGTGGTGTGTTGTTCGCATTCTTGCACTTGCCAACACGGCGCAAAAGGGCGGCAGGTCGCGTGACGCGCAGGCAGTTAAGTAAAGCCATCACACAAGTTTCTGCTGCAGGGCCCGCCGCTCCGAGCCTGTGCCAGAGATAGTGTAGCAAGTAGATAGATAGCCAGCTACCCACTCCATAGGCGCGCAGGCGGCGCGCGCCTGGCCGCCGAACGTGATGCCGAGCGAGTTGGCGTACTGCGGCATGATGAGCTGCGTCATGTGCGACAGCGTCGCGGCCGGCGACACGCGCTTCTTGGCGGCGGCGCCGGCGGCGCCGCGGCCGGCGCCCGCGCCCGGCCGCGGCGCGGCCTGCACGGCCGGCGCCAGCGTGGGCGAGCCCTCGCGGTGCGTGATGGGCTGCAGCCGCGGCACGACGGCGCCCGGCTCGCCCTTGAGCCGCGCGCGCCGCGCGAGCCGCTCCTGCCGCCGCCTGCGCCCGTGACCTCAGCGTCTGTGGGTGGATTTTTATGCGAACCTTCCATGGGCTCTATGAACGCGGTGCCGGGGCAGACACCAACTCGCAAGCAATAAAAAGCTAACTACCCTAATCAGACCGGTGCTGGCTGGGCAAGCGCATCAGGGCGAGCATGCAGCACCTGCGTGCGGAGAGACATTATTGCGCAGTCCTGCTGTGTTCACTTGGCCGCGGGGGGCCGCACTGCTCGGCCGCCTCATAGATGGCGGAGTGCAGGCGGTTGGTCGGCGCCAGGCGCGGCAGCGCGCGCGGCGGCCGGCCCGCGCCGCCGCGCGCGAGCACCGACACGAACGTCAGGTACGCGCTGCAGCAGTGGTGCCGCACGCCCGTGCACATGTCCTCCTCCTCCACGCGCACGCCCACCTTCGCTGCCGCCGCGCCGAGCTCAGCAGGGTCGCTGCCGCCTGCCTGCTCGTGTCCTGCTTGAACAAAAAAATTTCTTTTGAGTGGTCTGGCCTGCGCATACCGTTTCAAACAAACCCCGCTGGCGCCAAGCCCCTGCGCGGCGCAATGCCGCTCGACGAGCCTTGCGAGGGCCGTTGCTCTGGCTTCCTACGTGGACTGCACTGCTGGATGGAACCAAGGCTAGCTTCCCTATGTAGTAGAGGGCTGCACGCCGCCGTTGCTCATACCCCCAGGGACGTCAACAGGACATAACCCTCTCTGTTGAACAGAGGCCGCTGGGCCACCATAGCCCAAACAACAACTCCGCAGCACAGCTGCCGACGGCGCCTGCCGGGGGCCGCCGCGCCTCCATGGACGACTGGAACGTGCGGTTGACCATGGCCGCCACGATCGCGACGCTGCCCAGGCGACAGGGCCGCAGGAAGTGCACCGTGTCCACGCTGGCGGTGACGACGGGCCCGCGCGCGACCGTCTTGGCGGCCAGGCCGGCACAGATGTCGATCCAGCTCAGCACCTGCGAGGCCCGCGGGCGTGGGAAACAACTGCACAGTGCTGCGCGCGACTGTCTTGGCGGCCAGGCCGGCGCAGATGTTGGTCCAGCTCTGCACCTGTGGGCCCGGGGCGCGAGCGACTGCTACACGGTGTGGAGCCCCGCGCTGATGTTGCTCAGCCACTGGGGGTGAGCCACTGGAGGCATGCTTGCACTGGCAAGGGAGCCGACAGATGTCACCCTCCGTCGAGCAGGAGCATGCTGTCACACAAGGTGCCAGTGAAACCAGTGAGCGCCAGCACTCTCTGCTTGAGCGGCATCCTAGTCCCAACGTAGTGGGCAAAACAAACAATGCACCAATACCGGGTATGAGATGAGACTGGCACCTGCCCTCCGAAGCAGATGCCGAGCGTGTCCACCTCGGCCGGCATCACCAGCTGGTGCATCACGACGCGCGTCGCGGCCATGGCGACGGGCGCCTGCGCGGGCGGCGGCGGCGGCGCCTGCAGGTCCGTCGCCACCAAGCTAGCCAGCTCTACCTGCAGGGCCCATGAGCTCCGTAAGTGCTGCGTCACCGCAGCATTGGGGGCGCGAGGTCGGAAGCACGCGTGCGGTTCTACAAGCACTAGGACAGCCAGGCACGCGACTCAAAAACGAGCGCACCTGCGAGCCGTTCTGGGCGCCGAGGCAGCGCTGCAGGTCGAAGATGGTGGCCGGCAGCTGCAGCTCGGGCACGGAGGGGGCGCGCGCGAACTCTGCCCGGGCCTGCAGCAGCTGCGCGACCTGCCTCTCCAGCTCGGCCACCTGTGCGTCCACCAGCATGCTTGAGCGGTCTGCTGGTCGATAGACCGCGCTCCGAACTCTTCGCTGGGCTGCGAAAATGCGAGAGTGCATGGAGCAGCAGGTGCAACCCCACAGCGCTATGGTGGCACCCAGACGACCCACCTTTGCGGTCAGCACTGCCACAGCGTCGCCAGCGTCCCCATTGGCTTCTCCCCGGCCGTGGTCATGTGCGCTGTTGCCGTTCTGAGAAGCAGAGCTGTCTGCCCTGGCCTCTTCCCTGCCATCGCAGGGCGGCCCGCTTTGCAACTCTGGCAGCGCATATGACTCCAGGCGCTTGGGCGCATTGCTGTTGCTGCAGACTGGCTCCTCCGTGATAGCCATGCCTTACAGTACGCTTCTTCAGTGGCTGGCTCAGGTTGGTGCTAGACGCGCAGTGAACGCTGAACTGGCACTGTACATGAGGCATCCACGGTACACACCAGAAGCTGCCTGGCGTCACAACGTACACACATACAAATGACACGCACACTGTGTTATCCCCACTGCTCTAAAGCTATTACTTCCCCGCATCCGTTCACCAACCGATGGCATGGGGCAAACCCCGTTTACTAATGCTCAGGTCTTTGCATGCATTGCATGCCAAAAAAATAAAAATAAAACGGGTTCACGGTCATGTTTGTGACGCCTCTCAAGGTGGTGGCCACGTGCTCGCCCTCACACCGCTTGCCGCGCGCGGCGGGGCAGGTCCACATCGAACGGCGTCTTTGTCAACATGCGCTTCCGCGCCTCGGGCCGCCAGTGCGACGTGCCGTTCATCTCCTCCTCGATGAAGCGCTGCTTCGCCATCTCCACCATCTTTGGGGGTTTTCGCGTCAAGGCGGACCCGCCATGTCCGCTCAGGTCGGCAGGTGGCAATTCTGCCGGTCGGCAGGTCGGCAGGTCGGCAGGTCACGCATAGGCAGGTCGGCGTGCTTGCAGCTCAGCATGCCTTGTCAAGCACGCGCAGTGGCGCGTCGTCCGCACAGCAGGGGCCAGCCAGGGCCTGCTGAGAGTCACCGGCAATCGCACGCAGTGCACGGCTGACTTGCTTGTGGACGGGAGGCACTGCAAACGCACCAAGCAGCCCGATTGCCAGGTCGTCCGCGCGGATCTGGCAGCGCCTGGCGTGCTCGGCCTCCACGAGGGCGGCCGCCGACAGCGTCGCGTCAGAGCTGCCGCGCTTGGGGAACCTGCGGTTCACGGTCTTCACTCCGACCGTCGGCAGGCATCTCGCCGCACCGATCTACACGTACATCCAGCAAGTGCTAGGCACTTGCTAGGCATCCTGTCTTGGACGGCGCAGCAGTCCGGCTTGGGGCTGGTGAGCACGCACCAGAAGGGCAGTGGCGCTTGCGGACTAGCTGCTTCCATCGGTAGGCGCCGCACCAGCTCTCCTGGGCCACCCTGGCGTAGCGGCAACACTTGAGAACGCACTCGCTGTGAGCCCGCAGCTGGGCCGTTTCTCCTGCAGTGACGACTAGAAGTCGTGCGCGTCACAGCAGGCCAGGAATAAGCAGCTCGGTGTCGCTCCTGCCGTGCACAGTGACGACCGACCACAGGTCGCCATTCAGCCACTGTGTCACAAGGCAGCATCATCCTTATCTGCACATCCCACGGGGAAATGCCCGTCAACAGTTGCTGCGCCGTATGGCTTACCTTTCCGGTCACGACCACCTTTGCTTCACTTCCTTCCGCAATGATACAGCTTGGGCAGCACAGCAGGGCCTCTCTCTCTGGTTTTCAACAATGCTCTGCTGAACGTTTCACCGAGCCAACGACTGAAAGCAGCGAAACGACTGAAAGAGCGAAAGACGATTTTGAAAATTGGATAAGTTGGTCATGCCGGGATTTGGACCCGAGTTTATCTTTAAAGACACAAAGCCGAACATGGGACAGGTGGGACTGGTTGCCACAACGTTGCGTTGTGCGCAATCATTATTGCATCGGGACAATGACTACCGCCACACGAGAGGCGCCCGCGGGCCAGCGGGAACGTGCTCGGGAGCTGGTTGCGGCGCGCTCCTGCTTGAGGCGGTAGACTTTGAAGCTCACGGCTGTAACAAGCACCTAATACACTTTGACCAGAGGTTTTGGCCTTGCGTGCCCAGCTGCTGTTAATATGCGCCTATTGACCCATGCTGCGCACTGCGCAGCGCGCAGCCCTGCCAGTTTGGAACCGCAGTTGGCTGACATACGGATGTAGTTTATCCATCATGGATGTAACACACTACACTTGAAACCCCGATCCTCAAGATCAAAGTATGCAATGGTCTGAGACTCAGACTGTGTAGCGCAAAAATAGTACCGAGCTAGTCCGTCACCTGGAGCTCATCAGAGCAGCTGGATGAAGTGTAGTCTAATGATTCAAGCGAGTTGTCATGTAGCACGCTGGCAACAAGGACAACCAACACCGTGTCAGGCGGGACCAGACACCAGATTCGCAAGGAAGCGCATGTGACAGCCTGTGTCTGCCAGCTAAAGCTGCTGCGGAGGCAGGGAAGCGACCCCGCATTAGCTACAGTGTCCGCCCGCTCTCCAGCAGGGACGCACGCAGCAATGCAATGGCTTCGCTCGCAGCAGCGCCCCTGTCGTGACCCTGTGCTGCATGGCGCTCGCTATGCAGCCGCACAGCCTCCTCCCGGCCGTCGAAGCCGCAGCCCTGTGAACCGGCCCCGCCCTCAGCGCGGCCTGCTTCCGGCGCCCGTGCCGCATCAGACTCGCCCCCGTGCGCTGCCGCGACTCTGGGCGGCGGCGCAGGCTCGGAGCCGGCCTCGAAGCACGAGCGCGGAGCTGCGCCCAGGCCGTCCAGGAAGGCTCCGTCCGCCCGCGGCGCGGCGGCCGCAGGCTCGGACACGGCGCTGGGGTCAGGGTCGGGGTATAGGGTAGCGCGCGCGGCGGCCGGCGGCGCGTCCAGGTCGTCCCAGGAGACCCAGGCGAGGGCGGGCGCGCCGGCGGCCTCGCGCGCCAGCAGGGCGAGCACGGCGGGCGCGCTGGCCACGCTGCGCCCAGCGCCCTTGCCCATTGCGGTCGCGGCGCCCACCTGCGTAGCAGTGCAGGTTAGGGTAGGTTTGTCATGGCGCCCACCTGCGCAGCGGGCGCCGCACAGTTTGGCGGCAGCGGCAGCAGAGGTCGTCGCGGCAAGGACAGCCACGCACTGCTTGGCACGCACGCATCACGGCCCACTAGGGCCCGCTCGCGCCCCTCGCCCGCGCCCAGCCGCCCACCGTCCGCCCGCGCAGGCTCCGCCGCGGCCCCGCACGGCAGGCGCAGAGCGGCCGGCGGCGCCCGCCGCATGTGCACCATGCACCGCTGCAGCGCCGCGCTGCCGTGGCGGACGCCGCGCCTGCCAGCAGGCCCAGCGGTCCTCCGCTCCGCGCGCACACGAAACAAATACGCAAGCATCGACCCTAAGCCTGGCGTCGCGGGCGCGCCCGGCGCGCGCGCGGGGTGCACCGCGTTGGCCAGCGCGAGCGTGGGCGGGACCGCGTGGCCGCGGATATAGCCCAGCACGACCGCCGCGGCGAAGCTGTCGCCGCAGCCGACGGTGTCCTTCACGTCGACCTGGCGGGGGCCGGCACACCGGCGTCGGTCGCAGCCACGGCCTCTCACCACGCGTCGCAGAGCCCGCATCTACAGTGGCTTTACCAACCACGAGCCGTCTGCGCCCAGGACGCGACCACGCACGCCGCCACCTCAAGACGTACCCTCAACACGTACACCGCCCTAAGCTGCCTCGCGCTCTGCAACGCTCCTGAGCAGGCTCACAGAGCGCGACCGCGCCCCAGCATGGCGCCGCGCGGCCAGGCCGCGCGTGCACACGAGACATGGTACCGACCGGCTCCGTCCCACTTCACAGCGCACAGCGCACGCTCGACACGTCCCCACGCGTCCCGAGGGCGCGCGCCAGCAGCGCGTGCTGCCGGAAGGCGACCCCGGGGCCGCGCGTGCAGAGCACGGCGCCGCGGCTGCCCAGCTTGACGCAGCACCAGCGCGTCGCCGCGCCGCGCCGCGCCAGCACCGCGCGGCAGGCCGCCTCCGGGTCGGCCACGCCGGTGATCGCCTCGGCCTCCTCCTGCGCCAAAGGTTATTTGCTTTTAATGACGACATTCAGTAAACTAGTGACAACAGAAGGCGGCTCAGGCTGCGCGCGCGCGCCGCGCGCGGCGGCGCCCGGCCATCGGCGCAGACGCTGCTGCAAACTATACTGCATGCATGGTGGATGTACGTATTGCCGGCTGCCAGCGCTTTGGGAGCTGCAGCACAGTAACAGCCACTTTCATCATCGGGACAACACAGAGGGCGCTGGCAGAACGGGCGCACGTCGCACGCTTCGTCCAGCCCACAGCCCGGCACGGTGACACGGCGCGCACGGACGGGGACGCGCCTGCGACGCGCGCCGCGGCGGCCGAACCGAGCGGCGCGCCTGGCGTGCGCCGCAAGGCGAGCGCCCCAGGGCCGCGCCTGCGTCATGAGCACCACGTCGGTCGCATCCAGAAGCGCGTCCAGCGCGGCGCGCCGCGCGCCGTGCCGCAGCGTCCACGAGCGCGGCCCCGGGTCAAAGAAGACTGCCGCGCCGGCGCCGCGCGCCGCGGCCACGGCGGCCATGATCACGTCTGGCGCCAGCTCGTCAAACAGGAAGCCGTTGATGACCAGCGCGCGCGTGCTCCGCAGCGCCTGCACGCCGTGACACGCGCGGCTCGAGCGCCGGTCGCAAGGCAAGAACGCCATGGGCTGGGCCTCGTGATGAGCCACGTCCCGCGCGCCTGCCGCCGACGCGCACGGCAGGTCTGACGCAGGCGCGCTGCTGGGCAGCGGCGGCGCGCCACGACCAGGGGACCGCGCCCTGCCAGCATGCGCAGGCTCAGCGCTCAGAAAAGGGGCGGCGTGCACAGGAGGAGGGGTTGGCCTGCACGGAGGGACGCTGGGATGCGCGCCTGCAGCACGGCGGGCGGCAGAGACGCCACGCCGGGCAGCAGCGGCCAGGGGCCAAAGTCGTAGCGGCTGCAGAACGCGTGCGCGGACGCGCCCACCAGCACGAAGCAGAGCAGCGTGTCGCGCAGCGCGGCGGAGGCCGCGCCCGGCGTCAGCGGCTCGACGCGCCCCACGCCCTCCTCCTGCGCCGCAGGCCCGCATCGTATCATGTGAGCATCGTCTGAGCAAAAGCATTGGCTGAGCAAAAGCGCAAGCGACATGCATGCTGCGTGCGTACAGAGCCCGACGCCCACGCACAGCGCCTGTTTCGTCAGAGGCTGGGGTTTCAGGCCCTGTGCAGCATGCGTGCGCCGGACAGGCATCGACCCCCGTGTGCCAGCAGGCGCAACACGCCGCTGGGCCGCGCCGCGCCTGCAGCACGTGCATCAGAAAGCGCCCGTACACGTCGTCGCCCAGGTTGCCCACGGGCGCGGCCCGCAGGCCCAGCCGCGCGGCCGCTAACAGGAGATTGCAGCTGCCCCCGACCTCCCACGCGTCCGCGGCCGGCGCGCGGCGCATCAGGCGCCGCAGCAGCGCCTCGCTCTTCACCTCCGCGGGCGGCGGCAGCTGCGCGCGCGGCGAGAGCATTTCTACACGAAAACAGAACGCATTACTTGTTGCATGCCTGATAGCTGCGACATCAGCGGCGACCCACCCATGCCAAGCAGGCTGGCGGCGTCGAGGAGCGCAAACGACCGCAGCGGGTGCGGCAGACGCTTCCCCTGTGCAGGCGGCGGCGCTCACGAGGCCGCCGTGCAGCAGCGCTCGCACGCACACGTTGAGTGGGGCTGCAGCGCAGGGAGGAGGGCCCCAGAGCACTGAGCCAGGGCGCCACTGGCAGAGCAGGCTTCCTGCGCACCCTGCGACCAGCGCCTGCACACCTCGGGCCGCCCCATCAGCTCCGCATCGAGCAGCGCACCGGGTCCATCGGCACGACGATGTCGACGCACAGGTTGCCGAGCGCGATGACGTCCCAGCGCTTGCGCCCGCCCCCGCCCCCGTCGCGGCCGCCCGCAGGCGGCCGGCCCGCCTCATGCGTCAGGCACACGGCAGCGAGGCGCAGGGCCCCGGCCCGCCCTACGCGGCGCTTCCGCTGCCGGCCCCGGCCTCCGGCGGGCGGGGCGAACTCCACCCAAGCTGCACAGGGCACACTGCACCGCTGGCATGTTGCAGGCCGCCTGTGCGTCGACGGCGGCGAGGCAAAGCCTGGCATAGGGCCGCCCCAGGCCGGCAGGTGCCGGATTAAAAGTGCATGAGCTGCAGGCGTCGCAGCGCAGTGGTGGGTGGCGTGCTGTGCTGCAGCTATCCCACTGCACAGCGATGACAGCGATGCGCTGCCTCACCTGGTTTCCGGTGTCCACCAAAAACAGGCACGGGTTCGGTTCAAGAGGGCGGCCAAATTTGGCTGCCCTCTTGAATGCACATCTCTTGAATGCACATGCTTGCATGGCTTCTGACATCGCTTCTTCTGCTTCAACACACACTGTGTCCTCCTTCTATCACACTCATACACGGCCTCTCCATCACTCACTGATATTCACGGGCAGCTGCGCTGGTGCGCTGATAAGCACGCGCTCCTGCTCAGAGCCTTGCCAGGGCGGGCGGCGCGGCCCATGCGCCCAGCGGCAGGAAGTCTGCAACCACAGCCTTGCTCGCCTCCTCCGACGCAAGCGTCTGCGGTTATCGCGTACAGTCCTTTGTCGGCACCCTATAGGGGCTGCAGGCGGGTGACCATGCATCGCGCCACCCCTCACGCCTCCCTCGCCGGTCCATGATGCAGCACTCCCAGGCACCACACGCGCACACGGTTGGGCTGCCTGCATGCTTCAAACATCTGCCCATGCCCTGTTTCTCTGCCAGGAGGCACAGCTGCAAGAAGGTTCTCAGCGAGCGGCTTGGACGCGCACAGGCCGCGCGCAGCGTGTCATGCAGCAGGCCGGCGAGGGCCATCCCAGCAGGCCGGCCCGCCATGCATGCCCAGGCCGTGCACAGGGCTGCCCATGCGAGACGCGCAGGCGGGCGGGCCTGCAGCACGGCGCGGTACACGGCGTCCAGCGCGCGGCCGCGCGCGTGGCCGATGCCCGGCACCGAATACGTCAGCGTGGACAGGAGCCTGCGCAGAAAGTATGGGAGCTGAAACATAGCCGTGTATCAGACCCGCCAGGCATGCATGGCACTCGCCCTTCCACTCCCTGCCCAAGACAGCGGCGAGGCCTTGATGCGCATATGCGGGTGCCACCATGGACATGCCCAAGACAGCGGCAAGGCCTTGTGGCAGGCAACCAGCGTTTATCGCAGTCCATAGCAAGCGGGATCTCGCACTGCGCCTTGGGCTCTGGTTAGCTGTGTGCTGCACAAGTGGCACAGCGCTGTCCGTTCAAACGGTGCTAGCACCGCTCCATAACGTGCTGCTTAACCTGCTTGTAATCCCTAGCTCTGTTAGCACTTAGCACTGCAGCTCTTTTGTTTCATGTACATACACGGGTGCATCTGTGGACATGCTGAGGACTCGAGCTAGGGGACGTAGAACTGGCATGCTCGAGGGACACAGCCTGAGGCGTGCGCGCGTGCGTCCCTACCACGTGCCAGGCACGCCACCGCGGGCCACGCGGGCCGCGCCTGCCCTGCACGACGTGCGCGATGCAGTACGAGCCGGCGGCCTCAGGCGCGGCCGAGCCCGGCGCGGATACCATCGCGTGCGTCTGCAGCACGCGCAGCGGCCCGTACGCGGCGTCGATCGGCGTCCTCCCCAGGAAGGTTGCGGACACCTGCGGCAGGCCGCGGCCCCCTGGGCGGCCATGCGCGCGCCCGGTGGCCGCCCCTCGCAGGCTGCAAGCCCGCTCCTGCCACCAGGCCAGCCGGCGTCCACCTCATTCATGGCCCAGGCCGGAGCCGGCGTGCGGCGGGTGGGGGGCCGGCCAGCCGCGCGTCGGCGCGCCGTGAAGGGTGGCACATAGGGCGGCGTGGGCAGCAGGGCGACGTCGGCGGCCACGGCGCCCGCGTGCAGCCGGCGCAGGAAGGCCAGTGCGGCGCCCGCCGCGTGCTCCCTCTGCAGCGCAGCCGTGGCCGCGGCGGCGACGCGCGCGACGGGTTCCTCGGGCGCCAGGCGCTGCGGCCACCACAGCAGCCCGGTGCCCTGCCCGCCCGCGTGCTCGGCCACGGGGGGGGTCACCTGCGGACGGCTCGGTGCTCGGCATCGCTCCAGGGTTTGCGCCCGCGCGCTTCGACGCGGCCCGGTCAGGCAACACGATTTTCAGGCCTCGCTCAGGCGCGCCCGCTGGCAGGTGCAGGCACAGGCGGCGCATGCGGCACGCACATCAGGTCGTGCACGGCCTGAAACCGCCCACACGCGCCTGCTGGCGCACGTCCGCAGGGCACTGCACAAGCAGCGTCCGCGGCAGCGGGTGCGCGGGCGCCTGCACGGCGGCTGTCGCCACCATGCATGCGGCCGTGACGGCGCCCTGCAGGCTCGCGCCGGCCGCGCGGCACCTGCCCCCGCGCGCGCAGCGCCTGTGTCTGGGAGGCGACGCCGCCGTACACGCTGTGCTCCGTGTCTCACCACCTCGGTATGCAGCGGCCGCACCGGCTGAGCCACGCAGCGCCGACGCGAGCCGTGCTTGCTTATTGTGGGTAGGAGGGGGCGCGCTCTTGTCAACACATCCACATGACCTGCAGTGCTAGGCGCCGGGCGTGGCCTTTGCTGGCCTGGCAAGACTGCAGTGCGCGCCGTCGGTGCCGCGGCCAACCCAGGTACTGTCAAGTGAGCAGCTGGAATGGGCCACGCTCCACGGCAGGCTCTATGGTCAGCATGTCGGTGCCCTGTTGACCGGCGGCCGTGCGGCGCAACAGTGCCGCCCTGCGGGGGTTCGCCGCCGCCGGCCCGCCTCTGACCCCAACACGCGGCATGCTCGAGGCGTGACGGGCGCTACCGGGAGCGCAGCGCGGCCATGTCGGCGGGCGACAGCTCGGAGAACGCCGCGTGCGTGCTGGCCGCCGCGCCGCGCGCCAGGCCCGCCAGCGGCGCGAGCCGCGGCATGCAGTCGCGGGGCACCGCGGGCGGCGGCCCCGGCGGCCCGGCCGGCAGCCCGGACAGGACGTCGCCGCGCGGCTCATGCGGCGCGTCGGCCAGCTCCTGGCCTGACGCGCTGCATGCGCTCACGGATGGACGCGCATGCGTGCACGCTCGCGGCATGAGGCTCGCCCTTTCCTTATGGTTCTGCCCGTGCTCCCGCCCAAACCCTGTTCAGCGCGCCTCGGCTCCCTGCTGGCTGAACAGGCAGCCTCCTGGGCCCTCGGCACGCAGCCCGGGCGCCCGCTGCATACGCGCGCCCATGAACCTATTGTACCTGTGCGAGTTGTCCCACATGCCCTGCTCTGGCAGCTTTGCCGAGGCCGTTGGGGTGGGGAGGAACGCCCTGCTATGCGGCGCTGCAGCCCCGCTTCAGCCAGAAGTGCTTGCACGCCGCGTGCACCAGCCTCGAGCAGCAGACCGCCGCGCAGGGGGGCTGCACAGGCACCTGCGGCAAGGGCGCCCAGGTGCGCGAGCAGCGCGGCCATGACGCGGTAGCCACTGGTGCCGTCCATGCCCGCATGGCTCATGCAGGCCACCAGGATGTGCCGCTCGCCGCAGCTGCGCG
>JAABUV010004446.1_pt1 | contig 16779 bp, 12 predicted proteins | sample 5559971 | NCBI WGS metagenome assembly JAABUV01 (sample SAMN10711881, study PRJNA513362) | rock metagenome | isolation source: Antarctica rocks | place: Antarctica: Victoria Land, Knobhead nord | collected 2015-12-19
CGCGACGAGCGCGGCCGGGTCGCGCGCGCCGGCCGCCAGCGCGCGCAGGTCCAGCGCGGCGGCCCAGCCGACGCCGGCCGCCGCGTCCAGCACCAGGTTGGGCAGGCAAAAGCCGTCAGCGCGTCCAGCACCAGGTTGGGCAGGCAAAATATCCGGCCGCGGCCCGCCCGCCGGCGCGGCCAGGCCCAGCGGCAGCGCCGGGCCGGGCGGGCCGCCCGGCGCGGCCACGTCCAGCAGCAGCACGCGGCGCGCGGCCGGCTGGTGCAGCAGCAGCAGGTTGTCGGCGACGCCCAGCTCAAAGTCGGGCGCGCCCGCGTCGACGCTGCGCGCCAGCACGACCGCGTCGCGGAACAGGCGGTAGAGCAGCAGGCGGCGGCCGGGCCGGTCGGCGAACGCGCAGTACGGCCGCCCGTACAGCGTCAGCAGGCGCACGCAGGCGGGGTCGAGCCTCGAGGCGGCCGGCGGCGCGGGCGTGGCGCCCGGCGAGGCCGCCGCGATCTGGAACGGCGGCAGCTTGGCCACGCCGTCGGCCGCAAACTGGTAGCCCTGCAGCCAGAGCCCCTGCTCGCCCGTGCCCAGCAGCGCGACGCGGCTGCCGTGGTCGTAGCGGACCCAGCGCGTGGGTTGCGCCAGCTGCGACCGCAGCGCCAGCCCGCGCCCGCCGGCGCCCAGCGCGTGCGCCTCCAGGCCGGCCGGCGTGGCCATGACCAGGTCCGCGCCCGGCGCGGCGGTCCAGAAGAAGCCGACCAGGTGCGCGCCGCGGCGCGCCGGCGCGGCCAGCAGCAGGCGGCCGCTGTCGCGCTCGACCAGCTCCAGGTAGGCTGGCGCGCGCTGCAGCGCCAGCCAGCGCCCGTCGGGCGAGCAGCGCACGGCGGCCACGCGCGGGCCGGGCTCCAGGGCCGTGACGCGCGGCGGCGCGCCCGGCTGCGCCAGGCTGTACGCGGCGACCGCGCCGCCGGCCACCGCCAGCAGCAGGCCGGCCGCGTCGTCGACGTGCAGCAGGCTGGCCGCGGCCGCGTCAAAGCGCAGCCCGGTCGGCACCAGGCGCACGGCCTCCATGTCAGGCGATCGCGGCGCGCAGCGCGGCCAGCAGCTCGGCCTTGACCGCGTCGGGCACGGCGGCGCGGCCGCGCGGCTTGAGCGCGCGCACCAGCTCGTCGACGGTCAGGCCGCCCTCCGGGCGGCCGCGCATCAGCTCTGCGGCGCCGGCGCGCGGTGCTGTGTGCGCCGGGCGCGGCCGTTCAAGGACCAACGGGCGCGGACAAGCGCGGCGCACCGCGCGCCAGCGCTCGGACCTCGTCCTTCCAGCCGCACTCCTCCAGCCGGTTGCGCAGCAGGCCCTTCAGGCGCTCGCGCTCGCCCGACTCGGTCAGCTGCGCGCGTATCAGCTCCGCGGGCGTCGGCTCCTTTGGCTTTTCCGGCTCAGGCGTCGGCGGGCGCAGCACGCTCATGGCATGCTCGCCGGCGAGAATGCTGCGTCCAGGTCTTTACCAAGCCTGCTGCTCCAGCACCCAGCAAGGAGGCCTGTGCTGTCAGGTTGGCTACAGCTAGGTGGAGTCTGGAAAATGGGACTCGAGCTGCTGGAGTCGAGCAGCATGCCCTCGGGTCGCTGATGAGGCGGGCAAAGGTGTTTTGAACGCGAGAGATGCAGCTGCAGTCCCATCGCAGCCATGGGCTGGTGCGGGCTGCCCAGCGGCGCGCCTGCGCCAGTGGGCGCCGCCCTGGGCGCCGCCGCGGCAGGGTACCTCCTGTGGCAGCTCTGCAAGGCGCGATGCCTTGGCTCGGCCTGCGCTGGGCACGGCTGCGGGATATTCCGCAACCCCTGCGGACACGCGTGCCCCCGCGCAGGTCGTGCGCTTCGTGGCGCTCTTCGTCAGGGCGCACCGCCTGCTGGCCGCGCAGCGCAACCTGCCCGTCGTCTTCGACCAGTTCAACCCGCTCGATCGCAAGGCGCGCAGCTTCACCGCCGCGCAGCCGCAGCGCCTGGGCGTCGCCGACAGCCGGGCCCTGGGCGGCGTGCAGCGCATCCAGATCGGGCCCTGCTTCAATGTGCGCCCCGCCCCCGGGCGCCTCCCACGCTGGCCCCAGCCGCCGGGCTCGCGCGGCGCTGAGGCGGGGCGCCGCCGCCAGGTGCTGCAAATCAGCGACCCGTGGCTGGTCGCGGAGGTGCTGGACAAGCGCAACTACCCGCACGCGCTGGACAAGCCAACCAGCTTCCCGTACAACTTCTACCAGGGCTTCAACCAGGCGCGCCGCCCGGCCCGCGCGGCGCCCGCCCGCCCGAGGGCGCCGGCGCCGGCGCAGAGGCGGCCGGCCGCGCCGCGCAGGTGACCAGCAGCCCGCCCACGCACAGCCAGCTCACGTGCAAGACCAGCGACCCGCTGTGGCGCCTGGTGCGCCGCGGCTCGGCGCCCGCGCTGTCGCCCGCCAACCTGCGGTGCGCGGCCCGGCGCCCCGCACCCTTCAGGAGCGGCCCGCCTGCGTCATCAGCGAAAACAACCAACAAGGTGGGGGGCGCGGCCTGACGGGCGGCGCGCGCCGGCCCCCAGGAAGAGCCTGCCGGTGATCCTGATGACCATGCACCGACTGGTGGAGACGCTGGAGGCGGCGGGCGCCGAGCGCGCGGTCGACGTGGACGCCGCGCTCATGTGCCAGACCTTTGACGCGCTGGGCCTGGTCGGCTTTGGCAAGGACTTTCACGCGGCGGAGGACCTGTGCGGCTGCGGCGCGCGCGCGTGCCAGGCCATCAAGGACGGTGCGGCGCGCTGGATTAGGCGGCCGCGCGGCCGGGGCACATTTTGGGACACGCCGCGCTCGCGGCGCTGCGTGAGGGTGTGCTGCACTCGAAATGGCGGCGCTCAGACCCGCCGTAAGGGCATGATGTCGTCGCTCCCCGCTTGCGGTCCCTTCTCAGGCTGGCGCACGCATGCGCTTGCCGGGCGCGCGTGGCGCGGTGGCAGCCCGCGGCCGCGGCTGACGCGGCGCCCTGTGCGCGCGCAGCCACCGAGGTGCTGGTGGGCGACTTCCTGAACCCGTTCCGGAGGTTTGCATTCTGGACGGCGGTGCGCCCGTGGCTGACGCGGCGCAAGTGCGCTGTGCCCTGGGTCTCAAGCTCGCGGCAGCGCGCGCCGACGCGTGCGCGCCGCCCGCAGGGGTGGTGGGCGCGGCGGCGGACGGTGCAGGCGGTGCTGGACGCGATGCTGGCGCTGCTGGAGGAGGTGGAGTCGCGGTGCGCGCCGCTGCGAGCGCGCTTTGAGCGCCGTGCCATGGTTCCTCGCATGCGGCCCGGCCGCCTCGGCCTGCCATGCGGTCACGACGCGGTTGTCTCTGCAGGGGGCCGCCGGGCGAGGCGGACGAGAGCGTGGCGGCGCTGCTGCTGCGCCTGCGGGACCCGCGCTCCGGGCGGCCGCTGCCGCGCGCGCGCCTGTGGAGCGAGCTGTCGGTGCGCGCGCCCGGCGCGAGTGCTGCGGCGGTCCATGGAGTTACGCTCGAGGGCTGCATGCAGCGGTGGTTCGCGCGCGAGCCTGCACGCTCAGCAGGCTTGCGGGAGAGGCTAGCTCGCAGGCAGGGCAGCAAGCACGCGCTGGCGCGCGCCCGGCGAGGCGCCGACGCGCGGCCCGCGCGCGCAGATCTTCTTCCTGGCGGGCATGGAGACGACCGCGCACGCGGCCACCTGGGTGCTGTTCCAGCTATCGCAGCACCCCGACGCGGAGGCCGCCATCGAGCGCGAACTGGACGCGGCCGGGCTGCTGGTGACGGCCGACCGGCCGCACCCGCGCGCCCTGCAGCACGCCGACCTGGCCGGCCTGGCGTACCTGCAGGCGGTCATTAAGGCGCGCCAGCGCGCCCGCCGGCCCGCCCGGCCTCCATGCGTGCGGCTGCAAAGGGCGGTTGATGAACCTTGGTCGGCGTCGTGGCTGCTTGCGCATAGGCACGCTGCGCCGGCTGGGCCAGCGCGCTGCCGGGCGGTCAGCTTGTGCCCAGCGTGTTTCCGAGTGCCAAGGAGTATCACTCGACAGCACAAGCTCCGGGCCTGGTTCTCGCCGCGCAGTTGCGGCCGCAGCACGCTGACCCTGCATGGCCAGCTCAGTGGAGGCCTTGCAGTCGTGTCCGTCGCATCGCACGACGCGCCAGCCAGCCCCGCCACGCAGCGCCTGCCGTGTGCTGTCTGCGCACCGCGCGCGGCCGTGCCGACGCGCAGAAGCCGTGCGCGCGCGCGCAGGAGAGCCAGCGCCTGCTGTCGGTGCTGCCCATCCTGTTCCGGCAGGCGCAGGCGGACGTGCGCATCGGCGGCCTGCTCGTGCCGCGCGGCACCTTCTGCATCGTGCACCTGGTGCGCCGCGCTCCGCTTGCCGTGCTAAGAGCCGGGTGCGTGCGCGCACGGGTGCTGAGCGCCGCTGCCGCCGCGCAGATGGCGATGCACCTGTCGCCGCACAACTTTGAGCATGCAGAGGTGCGGGACGCGCCCGCCGTCACAACATTGCCCCGAGCCCGCAGCGCGACAACCCGCCCCAAACACGCGCTGAGTCGCTGTCTGCTCGCTGCCTGCGCAGGCCTTCCATCCGGTGCGGCCCGCGCGCGGCCCCTCTTGCACAGTGCCCTGCATGGGCACTCTACCCTGCCGCCGCGCCGACCAGCAGCCTCACGCCCGGCGCGGCCCGCCGCGCAGGAGCGCTGGTTCGAGAAGGACGCCGACATGGCTCGCAACATCCGCTTCGCGCCCGACGGCTCCAACCCCACGCGCGCCGTCCGGCGCGGCTTCTACGCGCAGCCGCCCGCCGCCGGCGGCGCGCTGTCGGCCGGCGAGGCTGACCCGCAGGCGCGCAGCGCCTCGTGTCCATTCCGGGGGTTGTGAGCGTGCTTGGCGTCCATGCCATGGCGCAGCTGTCCGCGCTGGAGGCGCCAGCGCGCCCTCCACGCCGGGCTGCCGAGCGCGCTCACGGTCGCGAGCACGCGCCCGCCCGTCCGCAGGCAGGGTAGCGGCGGCGACGTGCATGCGGGCGGCGGCGGCCGACGCCGCGCCACGGGCGCGCAGGTGAGGCGCTTCCTGCCGTTCGCCGCGAGGCCGCGCAGCTGCCCGGGGCGGCCGCTGGCGGAGGTCAGCGCCGCAGCAGGTGCACGCGCCCCCCAGCATGCCTGTCTGCCCGACGCGCCTGCTGTGGGGTTGAGCCTGCTGCTTTGCGTGCGGCGCGGCAGCGCATTGTCAGGATGCCTTGCGCGGGCCTCCCTGCTGGCTGCGGGCAGCACCCCGGGGGATGTGCTGCTGCCTGCATGCGCAGCGCACCGAGCCCGCGCCGCGGCGGCAGGCCTGGCGGTGCTGCTCTCGCGCTTCCGCTTCCGCCTGGCCAAGGAGGTGCGCCGGCGGCGCCCCCGAGATTGCTGTCGCCGTGCGTGCGGCCGCCACCCAGCACGATCGACTGGTCCTGTCGCACGCTCGCCGAGCGCGGCCCGCATCCTGCGTATGTGATATCGTGGTGAAGAGCTCGTGCTACAGGCGCATGTGACTTGCTTGCCGCTGAGGGAGGCCGGGCGGGGGCGCAGATGGGCCGCGCAGCGGGCGTGCGCGCGCAGGAGGAAGTACGCATCACGCTGCAGCCCGTCAGGGGCATGCTCATGCACTGCATCCCCCGCGGCGCATGACTGCGGCCTTCCCCATGCCCGGCCGCCCCAGGCGGGCTCGCCGACGCGCGCGCGCAGGGGTCCCTGTTGTTTTGGGTCGCGGCTGGGCCTGTGGCACGAGGCCTCTGCCGTCTCCGGCATGCTTGCTCATGTGTGTGTGCTGGGCCGGTGCACATGGCATCCGCTCCTGCACACCGCGTCTTGGGGTTCCTGTGTATTCGGGTCATGCTTGTGCAGCTCGCCCGGCCCGTAACTAGTTGGGTGCTTTTGCGGCTTGCCCGGCTCATTGATACTTGGTTGCAGTAGCTAACTCTCATTTGGGTTGTGTATTGTGCGGGTTTTGTGGGTGTACAATTCCCAACCTGCATGGCCCAATTGGCAGATGCACTTTGGGTCCCATATTTCTTTTTCCCATTCTTACCTAGCCTGGGTTCCATGGGAGCTTTGCAGGCCCGTCACAGGCCGGAGTTGTACATGGCCAAAAGGGGAAATTGTTGCTGTGCGGGGCCTGCGAACTGTGACTGTTTTCTTCTTGGACGTATGGCTAATGCCGCGATTGGCTGGCGTTCTGTGTGATGTGAAAGCGTGATGAAGGCATGATGCATTCAAGGTGATGCAGGCTGCAGGTGCGCGGTGTTGGTAGGAAAAAGGCATGACCTGTCCATAGGGAGCAGGGAATGTAAGCGGGCTCGAAGCATGCAGAGTGTCTGTGCGCGAGCGTCTATGCTGTGCGTGAGTGCGAGGGGGCAGAGCCGCCAGGGCGCCCCGCGCACGTGACGCCTGTATAAGGAGGCCGTGCGCATGCACCAGGGCCAGGCTCTCGTAAGAAGCTGCTTACAGGCGGCGCTCTTAGCGCGACGCGCGCATATGCAAACAGCGCATGTAATGCACTAACATACAGGCAAAAGCATGCCAGCATAGCACAAATAGGTTGGTTCCCAGGACAGGACGCCGATGTCCGCCCGCATGTCAGAGTCCATACGCGCACGGCGAGCGCCAAGAAGCGGCCCTGCGACGCGGCCGCGCTAGCGAAGGCCGCTCCGCGAGCACGTTTGCCGCCGCGCGCTGGGCGGGCTCAAGCCGCGCCAATGCCTCGTCGGCCCGCGCTCGCGCCGCCGCCCCCGGCGGGCGAGCGCGCCTCCCGCAGCATTGCCGCGTCTTTTGGCAGGTAGGAACGCTGGGTACCCTTGACTGGCGCGCGAAGCGCACAAACGCCTGCGCACAGGCACACAGCATGCACGCCCGGCGTTGCAGGCGCTTGCAGGCCGGCTTTGAAGTCACAAATCCAGGAGCAGTCAGCATGCTATGTGCTGACCACCGCCGCCGTCGCCTCGGCACAGCCTAAACCCAAGCCTGTATGCGCACACCGGCCCATGGCCTACACCAGGTCGACGGAGTCTGCCTCGCTCAGCGGGTACCCCGCGGCCCGCAGGGCGACCCGAAAGTCGCGGCTTTCCTGCCGCACCATGCCTTCAATGACGTGAGTCAGCTTGAGCATGTCCGCGCGCCCCTGCCGCAGCAGGTCACCCAAAATGCCCATGAACGCCATGTGAAAAGGGCCGCGGGCGGGGTACGAGGTTTGCAGCTCCAGGCGCTCCAGGCGCGGGTGCGCGGCCGCGGCCTCGAAGTATGAAAAGAACAGCAAGCGGCAGTTTTCAAAGCCCAGCTCGCGCAGGTCTGGGAGACCGGCAGGAAGTATAAGGCCCGGGCGTCAAGGTCGCCCTCGACCTCCATTGCGTCGGCACAGTGCCGCCCGAGGCGCAGCTCCTCGAGGGCGGTGAGCGCGCGCACGCCCCCGGACAGCCGGTCGAAGCAGCAGTCGATGGCCCAGAGTTCCTTCAAGCGCGCCATGGCGCAGATTCCCAAAGGAAAGACCCGCATGTTATGCCCCGCCAGGGCCAAGTTCGTCAGCCCCCCCGCGATGCTGCTGCTGCTGCTGCTGCTGCAGCGCGACCGCACGCGCGCCCCCGCTGCGCCGCAGGCAGGCCAGCAGGCCGGTCACGATGCGCGCGCCCGCGGCGCACACACCGCGCGCCGCCGCCTCAGCGCCCAGCCAGCCGGCCTCGCTGCGCTGCCAGCCGGCAGGGGTGCGCGCGTCAGCCAGGTCGCGCGCTGCCACCGCCGCCGCCACCGCCGCCGCCGCCTGTACCACCGCGGCGTCAGCCAGGTTGCGTGCTGCCGCCGCCGCTGCTGCCGCCGCCGCCGCGGCCTGCGTCACCGCGGCGTCGTGCAGCCTCGTCCCGGAGAGCAGCGCGGTCGCGAGCGCCGCGACCCGCTGTTCCGCAGCCTGCGCGTCGGCCGCGGCCTGCTGCGCAGCGGCCTGCGCGTCCGCCGCGGCCCGCGCAGCCTGCGCGTCCGCCGCGGCACGCTGCGCAGCCTGCACGTCTGCGGCAGCCTGCACGTCCGCAGCGGCCTCCTGCCGCGCGGCCGGCATGTCGGCCGCGGCCCCATCCCGGGCGGCCTGCACGTCGGCCGCAACCCGCTGCGCAGCAGCACGCGCACCGACCAGCTCGCGCCGCGCGTCGACCAGCGCGCGCTCCTGGGCGGCGGCGGTGCTGCGCTCGGGCCCGGCTCTGAACGCCGCGATGACGGCCTCGAGCTCGCGCTTGCGGGCGGCTGGGCTCAGCCGCAAGTAGCTGTCGGCCTCGGCGTCCACGTCAACGCCAGCCAGCGCCGCCGGCGGGGCCGCGCGGCGCTGGCGCTTGGGCGGCCGGCGATCCGCCCGCGCGCGGGCGTTGGCCGCAGAGTGCACGGTCTCAAGCGGCCGGTTCTCCAGGGGCCGCCGCGGCATGACTGCCCACTATCGCCTCACAGCACTGCGCGCCCGCACGCGCGCTTCAGCGAGGCTGAGCCGGGGCGGCGCAGCCGGCGCGCTGCGGGGGCAAGGAGGCACTGTGAAGGCACGCACGCAAACAGGGCACCCTTTGCTGCACAGCGTGGCGAGCGCGGCGTGCCAGCGGGCGGGCCAGGCGTGCCTGGCGGCGGCGCAGCAGTGGCGCCGGCGCGGACTCACGGCCGGCGCTCGCCAGCGCGGCCCCGCACAGCGAGGCAGGCAGGCAAGCAGGCAGGCAGGCGGCAGCTCGTGAGCTGCACCGTGGACGCTGCTGCACAGAGAGCAACCGAGCCTGCAGGCAGCAGGGCCCAGCGCACAGACGCGGCGCAGGGGAGCGTCACCTGGGAAGCAGACCTGCGAAGCAGGCGCACCGCGGGGTTGGCAGAGGCGCTGCGCGGCGCGGCGCCTGAAGAGCGGCAGTGCGCGCAGGCGTTGGCGCACGTATCACGCCGAAAGGCTCGCCTGCGGAGGGGAGAGGTACAGTACGCAGCAAGTCATGAGGCGTACTGCAGCACTGCGCGCGCAGATAGCGGCGTTGCAAACTGGCTCTGACACTCGTCAAGCGCTCCTCACACTGCTTCAGCGGTGCACCACGCCAACAGGCTTGCGCCTGTGGAGGGACCGAGGTAATATGTAACAACGCGTGAGGCACTCCACAGCGGTGTGCACACAGAGCGGCACTGGCACTGGCATTCTTCCATCTGCTAAGACCGCTGCACCACGCTGAGATAGGGAAGCAGCTCGCCTGCAGAGGGCCGAGGTGGAGCGCAGAGCAGGTCGCCGGGTGCTCCGCAGCAACACATACAGCAAGTGTACTAGTACGTGACGTACTCGTGCCTGCGCTTGTCCGGCGCTCTCAGACTGTTCAGCCGCGCACCATGCTTACAGGCTTGCGCCTGTGGAGGGCAGGTGAAGTATGTAGCAAGTCAAGGAGGCGCTCCACGGCATCGCACATGCAGAGCGGCTGCGTACTGGCACTGGCGCTATCCTCACACCGCTTCAGCCGCGCATCGTGCCAACAGACTTGCGCCTGTGGATGTCATGGGTGATGCAGCTGTCACCCGAGACCTCAGCCCACCCCCAATTGCAATGCACCTCATGCACATTGTGGGTGGCCACATGGGGCCGAAGGATGTCACATCATTATTTGGCATGCTGATGTGCCAGGCCACAGCAGTTCACCGCCTCAACTTGCTTCGCAGCGGCTTGGGTGCCTGCATGCATTCACACTTCCACTTGTGTCAGCTGAGCACACCACAGGGCACCAGGTACCCCCCGGGAGAGCACCTAGTTTGTGGCTAGGCTGGCAGGCCACTTGCGCTACATCCTGGGCCTGAGGAACGGGGGCATCGCGGTAATTCACTATCCTCTGCGCTGCACGTCAGGGTTTGTCTGAAGGCGCACAGCTGACGTTGCGTTCTTGTGCTACACAGTCAGCCCAGGTTATATGCTGGCATTCTGTGGCGCATGTGCGTGGTGATAGTGCTGGCTCTTACACACATAGATTGCATGCATAGCAGTGCACATGCATCCTACTCACACACAAACCACGCACATGTTGTGTTTAATAATGACGTAGCACTCCCATGCACATATCAAGAAGCACACTGTCTCAGGCTCCAAGCAGGAACACCAATTTGTAGATGGCCCAACTCGGGCACGCTGGTCCATAAAGTGTAACGCGTACAGGCCTCTGCAAGATCATTGCAGGCCAGGCAAGCTCCATGTCAGTTCATAACAAGCTTCCAGTTGTAGACAATACTCCGTGCCAAAGTCCTCGCCACTGGTGGTTCCTACACACTGGAGCACGTTCCCGACTTCACCAATGCTGCACCACATTCAGTCATGGACGTCTGAGATTGAGCCAAAAGGCCAGCCGCTGCGCTCTCCTGCCCAGCGGCGCATTCGGAGACATTCCAGGTGAGAGCAGAAAATCACTAGCTTGACATAATACATGGTCTGCATGCAAAGGGAGGTGCCGGTGACACTTTCCTACAGGAGGCTGCCGGGCGGCAGCGCCCGTCAGGCGCGCGCTTGCTGCAGGCGCTGGCACGCGCCCCTGTGACCCGCGCGCCAGGCCGCCTTCTGGCACGCGGCCGAGCAGTAGCGCGCGACGTTGCAGCCGGAGCACAGCAGCGTCCGCAGGCCGGCCTCCGATGCACCGGCCAGGTTGCGGCACCTGCGCGCCCGGCGCGCTCAAGAGCCAGGGCATCGGCGACAGCAGGCACCTGACCGGCAGCGCTGCGTGCTGCGGGGCGCCGCACCCCGTGCACCAGCAGCCCATGGGGCGCAGCGCGGGCGTGCGCAGGCGCAGGTCCTCCAGGCTGGCCTCTGGCAGGGCTTCCGTGGCGACATGCGGCGCGACCTCGGCCTCCAAAAGCGCGACGGCGGCCGCCATGCCGGCCAGCAGCTGCTGGTTGACTGCGCTCGACTGCTCCGACCATTCCGCGTCGCTCGCTTCCCAGCTCCTGATGCTCGCCTGTGCAGGCGGCCAGCGCGAGCAGCTCGTCAGGCATCAAGCGCGCATGCAGGGTGCAGGGAGCGTGCTTCCCGGCCGCAGCCTGCGCAGGTGCTAGTCATGCATGCATGCGCACGCACGGGCGGCCTGATGTATGGCAAGCTGGAGCACGCTGGAGCTGCAAGCGGGACGCATACTGCAAGTATGCAATACAGGTGATCTACTCCATCCAACGGCGGGGGCCGCCTGGCGCGGCGCCCACACCACTCAGCACAGCAGCAGCTGCCAGCGCGATTTGTGAGTGGGAATGTCATAGGGCGTGCGCACCTCCGTCACATGCCGCACAACGGCGCGCAGCACCTCCTGCATGTGCCTCGCCGCCAGGACGGCGCTGTCCTCGCGCTCACGCTCGCCCTCGTGTGCGAGAACAGCGCGCTGCGCCAGGCTCATCGCTGCGCCCAGCGCCCCGGCACGCACGAGCGGCGCGGCCAGGGCGCGCGACGCGCCGGCCAGGCTCGCGACGCCGCCCAGCGCGTCCATGACCATTGCCTTCATGTCCGAGGCCCGGTCATTGCTCGGGCTGTCCTCATGCGGGCTGCCTTTGTCGCCGCCGCTGGCCGCTCCGCAGCCTGGTGCGCGCGCGCCTGGCGGGGCCTCGCCTGCGGGCAGGTGTGCCGGGCTGTCGCCATCGTGTGCTGAAGTCTGCAGTGTGATGGGCATGCATGGCGTCAGAGCCCAGCGTGTTTGTGCGCCCGCAGCGCCTGGTTGGGAGCCGCCTGCTCGCTGCTCGGGGCTTTGGTACCTCATGGAGCGCAAGCATGCGCCACATGGACTGCTGTACGGAAGCATGCTTGCAGCTGTTAGGATAAACACGCGACCGCCTCAGTGAGCCCCAACAGCTCCCATCAGGGAGGCACGCACATCGCTCGGCCAGCGTTCGCAGCGCCTCCACGACAAAGGGCACCAGGCCCGGGCACGCCAGCACGAGCGCCTTGCGGTCCTCTGAGCCGCCGCACGCCGCGAGCTGCCCGGCGACGCCCTGCACGCTCGCACAGTCAGGCGCGCATCACTCCCGAACCCACAGCAGAGCTCCCTTGGTCCTTGAGGGGCATCGCAGCGGGAAGCGGCGTGCGCACCAATGCCCTCGAAAGGAAACCTGACACCCGGTCGGTGGCGGGCGAGAGCGCAAAGTGCGCGGGGTCCAGCGCGCGCACGAGCTCAGGCGGCAGGAGCAGCAGGGGCAGCAGCTGCGCCGCCGCGTACGGCAGCAGCTCCGCCGGCAAGGCAAGCCCGTAGTGTGGTTGCGAATGCAGCAGATCCGGAATACAGATCAGGAGCCCACCCTGCGCGCCTTGCACAACACAGGTCGCAGGCAGTCGCTCCACAACACAACCGCTCAGACTCGTGAGGCGTGCCGTCTCGGGCCGCCACAGCGCATGCGGCGCTGCGGGAAGCGGTGCGGCTCACCCAGAGCCCTCCTTCCAGGCCGGCGCCGGGTGCGCGCGCCGCCGTGAGCAGCTTGGCCACGCTCCAGGGCCTGCACCTCGGCCAGCTCACGCTCCAGGGCCGCGGCGGCTGCGGCGTCTTCGCGTGCGTGCACAGCGGCTTCCGCTGCCGCAAATTCCGCGGTGGCCCGCTGGACGGCTGCTGGGCCCAGCCGCAGCAGCCTGTCCCCAGCGGCCTCCTCCGACGCGCGGTCCGGACCCGTCGGCGGGGCCGCGCGGCGCCCTTCCGCCGCCGCCGCGCCTGCGTTGGCCGCGGCCTCGGGCGCCACGTTCTCCAGGGGCCGCAGCGGTCGCCCCATGGCCGGGTGCTACAGCCTCACGGCGCTGCGCGCCCGCGCGCGCGCTTCAGCGTGGCTGAGCTGGGGCGGCGCGGCCGGCGCGCTGCTGTGGCAATGCGCGCACAGAGCGGCATGCAGACCGGCTCTGGCGCTCTTCCAGCGCTCCTGCGGCCGCATCAGCCTTGCGTGATGCTAGCAGGCTTGCGCCTGTGGAGGGTCAGAGTCACAAGGCGGTCCGCGGCATCGCGCACGCATAGCGGCTCGGCGAACCGGCACTGGCGCTCGTCCCGCGCTCCTCGGACGGCTGCTGCCGCGCACCACGCTCACAGGCTTGCGCAAACGCGCAAGGGAGTGAGTGGGTTACAGCCGTGTATCAGCGAACGTTGGTCGCTCACAGGCGCAGCGCAGCCTGGCGGGGACGAACGAATGGAATAGCCAGCCGAGCCGACCAGCGGAGAATTGCAAACCGTTTAGTATGCTGCTTGCACATACTAAACGATGTTAACTTGTGTAAACAGAAACTCCCCCGAGGGTCTAGGGAAGCTGGCCTGTTTGAGCAAACCAAGAGCTCATCAACCAGAGCTCGCTTCAGAAGTGCCTGCTTACAGCCCTTGGGCGCCTGGTGATGGCTGCAGCCTGTCGACTCGTAGCCGGCTTGGCCGCGAGCCGCACGCTGCGCCAACCGCAACGCCCAGGCGGTACGGTCAGCGCTGGCGGCGCAGCTCAGAGCCCCGAGCTCCCAACCAGGTGCTGCTGTGTAGTGCCTGCAGCTGTGTAGCTGAAGCAGTCGGTGCCTGCAGCGTAGCCAGTGCGCGCGCGTGTGGGGCGCGCAGGAGCTCAGGACCGTCAACGCGTTCAGCCCGCCGGCGCACGCGGCCTGCTCCGCGGCGTCTACAAGGGTGCGGTCGTGTCGTGCTGTAAGGCAACTGCGCCGGTGACATAACAGGCTGCAGGCCTGGCCTTTCCGTTGCCACGAGCTGCCTGCTGGCTTCAGGGAGTCTGACACTTATTTCATACTGAATGTTGGAGCCCGATGCTGGGCGCTGTCTGGCTATGCACAGCGGGCGCCTGACATGCAGCGCATCGCACTCACAACTGTTGCGGAGACTGCATGCTACCTGCCGCCTGGGTTGCACAACCCAGGCAGCCACGCTCTGTCCGCAGACATGCATGTGGTGCGCTGGCGGGCTGCAGACTGGTCTTGTCCTGGCCCCCTGCACACATTCTTTCCCAAATGCATGTCTTAGGCCTTGCTGGCCATCGTCATCCTGACTACCATGACGCCTTTAGGATGGAATAGCATTGTTCAGGCATGTGCTAGGCTCCCGCCTGGCATGCCGCACGACTGGGTCGCATGCGGACTGCATGATATGCGGCGGCCAGGCCTGGCTGCGCGGCGCGCGCGCGGCAGGCGACGCGGTGGAGCACGGCGGCCCCGAGGAGGGCGCCGCGGACGCGGCCGCGGCGGAGCACCCGCCCAGGCGGCGCTGCGGCAGGCGGTCGGCGCCATTTTCGGGGGAGGCCGTCACACACATCACGCGCCGCTTCCCGGCGCCCGGGGGGGCCGTCTCCCGGGCGCACGGGGCCGGCGCGCGCGCGCGCGCGGGCACAGCTCGCGGAAGCGAGGCCGGCTCCCGGGCGCCGGCAGCGGCGCGTGCTTTCTCGCATCATGGCCTGCCGCGGGCCCGCTTGGGTGGGGGCTCCGCCACAGCCGCGCCCGCGTCGCCCTCGTCGGGGCCGTGCTCCACCGCGTCGCCTGCCGCGCGGCTCAGGCCCGGTTGCGCGCGCCGGCCGGCGGACGCGTCGCGGGCCGTGCGCGTGCGCTGCCGCTGCGCGCGGCGCTCGCGTGTGCGGGCGGCCCAAGGTGCTCGCCTCGGGGCAGCTTCCTGTTCGGCTCTGCTCTGATCGGGGGCCTCGTCGGTTGGGAGAGGGCGCAGCAGCATGGGGCTCGTCGTGTTTGCAGCATGAGCCGGCAGCTCCGCCCGCTCGCTGGCCAACTCTGGCTTTCCTGAAACGCCGGGCCCGGTGCTCTGTGCGCTCTCCTGGCATGCGCGGGCCCGGACCAGAGCAGCGCCGTCCGCGAAGCTGCCGCGGGGCGAGCGTGCCGGCGCCCCCATATGCGACCCTGGGGCGGCGGCGTTTGCGCGATGCATGCTGCTGTTCTAGGCTTTTTCAAGGTTGATTTATGATCAAGCGCGCCTGCCGCCAAGGTGGAAGACCGCCGGAGCGCGCGTCTGGACCCTTTGGGCCTGCATGCAGAGCATCTGTGCTGTGGGTGAGCGCAGACGGGCCAAGAGCCGCCAGGGCGCCCCGCGCACGGTGCATGTGTGAAAAGATGCCAGGCTCGCACAAGAAGCCGCTTACAGGCGGCGCTCTTAGCGCGCCGCGCGCGTGTGCAAACAGCGCACGCCGGCACGGGGCCTGCGCGCGCCCATCGCGGCGCCGGGCGGGCGGCGCGCGGCCTGCGGTCCTTGCAGAGAGGGCTGCCGGTGCCTCAGAGGGCCTTGCAGACTGTCGCAGGGCTGTTTGGGAGCCTCAATGAGCAGGTCCAAATGCGGACTCGAGCAAATGCTTGTGAGCAAGTCGCTTCGAGTGTTTAATTGGACAAGCATGCCTGAGGTGCCCGAGTCCTGGCCCTCTTGGCGGCCGCTGGAGCAGGCGGCCAGCTTATGCACTGGTCCGATATCGAGCGCCCGGCCGGCACGCGGGGTGGCGCGCGCGCCGCCGCTGAGCGCGGCGCGCATGCATGGAGCAGAGCACACGCCGGCACGTTTACATCTCCGTGGACACGAGATGCTGCTGCTCAAAATCCCAGCCACCCTAAGCAAAAGTTCACAGCCAGGGCATGATGAAACCTGTCACCTGGGCGCGGCGGCGGGGCGCCCGGGCGCCGCCCTCCAGCAAGAGGGGCGGCCTCGCCGGATGCGTGCCCCAGCACGCCGGCGGCGGCGGCGCCCGGCGGCGACCACGCTGCCGCCACACGCGCGGCCGAGCACCGCACGAGCGCGCCAGCGCTTGCTTCATCGGCTCCGCGCCGACCGAGCCGCCTGGGAGCCGCCGGCGCACGCGCAGGCGCGGCCCGGGCAGCGCCCTCGGGCGCCGGCGGCCCGGCCGCCGCAGGGCCGACGCGGACGACCGGGGCCCGGCGGCGCGGGCAGTGCCCGGCCGCGCGTGTGGCGGCAGCGTGGTCGCCGCCGGCCGCCGCCGCCGCCGGCGTGCCCGGGCACGCAGCCGGCGGGGCGCTCCTTCTTACTAGAGAGCGGCGCCCGGGGCGCTGCGCGGCTCGCCGGGGGAGTTGGCTGGCGGTTGTGTAGGCGCGCTTGAGGGGCCCCCAGCGCTCGGCAGCGGCTTGCACGCCTAGAGCACCTTGGGCGGTGGGCGGGGGGCTACTTGGCGGTTACGTAATCACGCTTTGCGCCCCGCGCCGCCCCCGCCAGCAGCTTGGACCGGGGCTGGCCTCGGACGGCTCGCGTGCGCCAGGCGCCGCCGCGCATGCACGCCGGCATCGCGTTTTGCCGGGCATGCACCGGCTGGCCGGCTTTTGCATGCCGTCGCCGGCCAGCCCTGCGTGCTGCAGAGGCCCGCAGCGGCTCCGTCGAGGCTGCGAGCGTGTGCCTCTAGTACATGTTGACACCGACATTAACAACAACAAACCTGCGCCCCGGCCTCTCAAGTAAATGCACCCCGCCGAGGTGGGGTGCATTGTCCGAGTCAGCAAGCAACAGGAACACAGGCTTCTAATCGAGCGCCCCATCTGCAGGAGAGCCCCACGCCTGCGCGGCCCCTGTGTGTGGCTCTCGGCCGCTATCGGCCTGCAGGCTGCGCGTTGCGCCGACTGCGAATAGGGTACAGGTTAGGGTTAGTTATAGGGTATATAGGCATAGGTATAGGGTAGGTATAGGTAGGGCATAGGGTAGGTAGGGGTAGGTAGGGTTAGGTAGGTAGGGTTAGGTATAGGGTAGTTTTAGGGTAGGTAGGGTAGGGTTAGGGTTAGGGTTAGGGTTAGGGTAGGGTAGGGTATAGGGTTAGGGTTAGGGTAGGGTAGGGTAGGGTAGGGTATAGGGTTAGGGTAGGGTTAGGGTAGGG
>JAABUV010004447.1_pt1 | contig 16777 bp, 31 predicted proteins | sample 5559971 | NCBI WGS metagenome assembly JAABUV01 (sample SAMN10711881, study PRJNA513362) | rock metagenome | isolation source: Antarctica rocks | place: Antarctica: Victoria Land, Knobhead nord | collected 2015-12-19
TGCTGGACCAGGGCAGCGACCTGGAGCTGGGCACGCGGGAGATCGTCGAGAGCGTGACGCTGCCTGCCGGCCGCGCCGGCGATGTGTTCTGGTCGCACCGGGTGCGCTGCGCGCGCACCGAGTCCTTCCTTAAATCGCTGGCCCGTGGTGCAGCCTGTGCCGTGCGCATCTACATGGGCCTTTCGAGTATGCCGCTGCAGCAGGCAGCTGCGGCAACCGCCTGCCCGCAGCAGGACCAGTGTACATAAGGCTCTCGGAAAGAGCGCACCGTAAAACGCATGTGCTTGTTGTGGATGCTGAGCCTGGTGTGCTCATGCAGATCTCGCACCGCTACGTGAACTCAGTTGCGCTCATAAACGCGGCGTTTTCCTTCAACCTGGAGTCCAATGGCAAGACTTTCAAGGAGGCGCGCGTGGTGTTCGGGCTGCCCGGTGCGCTGCCCGCTGCCCCGCGCAGCGTGCAGAGACGCCCACAGCGCCGTGTGTCGACCGTGGCTGCTGACACAATCACGTTGTCTAATGGTAGCTGTGCAAATTGCAACGCCTGAAAGTGGTGCTTCGAGGTCGAAGTGTGTGTGTACTGCTGAGGGGGCTACCTGGCGCTTTGCGACGCTGCTGCATGCCATGCTCTTGCCGCCGCCAGTGCTGGCGGCGTAGTAGCGGTGAGCCACGTGCCTGGAGTAGCAACTCGGGCGCATCGTCATCCGAGGGCGCGCGCACGCAGGCGCGGACGGCTGGCAGATCAGGACCTGCGCCGGCGTGGAGGCCGCACTGGCGGGCGCCGCGCTCGCGCCGCACACGCTCGTGGCGGCGCTGGAGGCGCTGCCGGCCGACACGCGCCCGGCGCCGGAGGCGGCCGAGTTCATCGACGCCGTTGCGCAGGGCATCCTGCTGGAGGCGCTCGCGCCGCTGGTGCAGCAGGTGCGCGCCGGGCCTGCCTGCCGCGCGCGTGCAGGCGCCTGACCGGGGCTTGACTCTGGGACGGGCTGGAATTATTGGCGGGCGGTAGCGATTGAGAGCCTACTGATATGAGTTATGGCTGATATTACCCATACCTTCTTCTTCGCTGAAAAGGCCTGCAGTCATTAAGTTGCCGCCCCATGTGAAGCTTGTCAAGTTTGACGGGCACACGTCTTTAATACATACATGGCATGAGGTAACTAGCGAGCTGCGCCTCAGTTTTTTTAGAGTGTTGTACCCGCAGGGCACGAGCGAGGCAGACGGGCCGGCGCTGGCGGCGCTGCTGGCTGCGCGGCGCATGGCCGCGCCGGAGATTGTGCGCTGCCACCAGGACTTCTCGCCGCCGGACACGGCCACCGCGCCGGTCGGCGAGCCCATCGAGAAGGACCGCGCCAAGCTGCAGGCGCGCGGTGGCCTATCGGCCGCCAGGGTTCCGCAAACCCCTGATGGTGCTGCACCGTGCAGCCTGGCTCGGTGCCGACCTCAGCGTGTGCTTCGGCGCAGACGCCCCCCCGCAGAGCGGACCTGCCCTGTTGTTCCGAGGGTCAGGCGCACCCAGCGCACCGCCCCAGCGCCCAGCGCTGCAGCCACGCGGCCGCTCCGCAGGCGGACCGGTCCCCCGCTGCGCCCGCCTCGCGCAGGCCCTGCTGCTGACGCTATACCCTTCACCCTACCCTCTGCCGCGCAGGCGAGCGGCGAGGCGCTGTACACGTCGGACATCGTGATGCCGCCCGATGGCCTGTTCGGCGTGTTTGTGGAGTCCACGGAGGCGCTGGCGGAGCTGAAGGGCGTGGACGCCGGCCCGGCGCTGGCGCTGCCGGGCGTCGCCGCCTACATTGACATCCGCGACGTGCCCAAGGGCGGCGCTAATCTGCTGGACGCGTGCGGGACGGACATCATCTTCGCGGACGGCCGCGTCGAGTACGTCGGGCAGCGCATCGGGATCGTCCTGGCGGAGTCGCAGGTGGGCGCGCGGGAGCTGCCGTGCCCTTGTTCACTTGCGGCGGCTCTGATAAGAGGTGGCTGGCCACGGAGGCCGTAGCAGGCCTTGTTCGTGTTCTGCCGCCTGCCGTGCCATGTCAAGCTGCGGCCTGTCCAGTGCTGGCAGCAGTGGGCCAGGTCCCATGGCGCTGCAAATGCTCAGCGACAGCAAGGGATGGCGCAGACGGCGCCGCGTGGGTGGCCTGTTGCGCCTTGTGCCCGAAGAGGCCGTGGCTGACGGTCATGTGCCGGCGCAGCTCCTGGCGGAGGCGGGCGCCAAGCTGGTGCGCGTGCACTACGCCAAGCCGGCCGCCCTGGGCGAGCCGCTGCTGACGATCCAGCAGGCCATCCACGCCGAGTCAATGTACGACCTGTCAGGTGCAGGCCCATGCATCCGAGACGCTTTTTTGGAGCCCCCCATGCTGCAAAGGAGTGTGTGCGCATGTGCGGATGCCAAGCACATGCACTTTCTGCCGCAGTGATGTCACATTGGCGAAGAGACTGCGTCGCTGTGCTGGTGAGTGTGCCATCAAGCGCTTGTCATAGGGCACCAAGAAGGCAATTGTCTGTTTGCTGCTCCAGAGTGCTTACCACAAACGCAACTGGCTGGCGCTGCGCAGAAATCGACGAAGGGAACTGCGTGCGGCGCTGCGGCGACGCGAAGGAGGCCCTGCCCGGCAGCAAGCACACTATCATGGTGCCCGACCCGCCCAGCATCCTGTGTGTGCCTGGGCAAGGTCAGGGAGGACATGTTGTCACACTATGCAGCTAGTTGCTCTGCCCGAGCCGGCCCTGACTGGCCAATGAAGGCTGCGCCGTGACTGCGAGCCGCTCGACTCGGTGCGTCACCCAGAGCGCCCCGATGGCCAAGCCCGTGCGCTGCAGCCGACCAGGCCAACCTAATCCTATACCCGCAGGGCGCGCGCTTCTCCACGCCGTCGCAGCAGCACATGTACATGGAGCCGCAGGCCGCGCTGGCAGTGCCGGACGAGGGCGGCGCCATCCTGGTGCACTCCTCCACGCAGTGCATCGACATGGTGCAGACCGCGGTCGCTGCGGCGCTCGGCCTGCCGTACAACAAGGTCATCGCGCGTGCGCCCCCGGCTGCCCTGCAGGCCAAACAGTCGCTCATGTTCTGCCTCAGCGCTGTGCCCAGGACTCCACGGAGTGCCTTCACAGGTCTGTGACGGCCGCGCAAGGACAAAGCTTGTCGCCTGCACGCATGCAGTGCTTGTATGGTGCAGTCAATGCGTCCCGCGGGTTTCTTTGCCTGCCGCACATGCGAGCAGCCTACAGGCGTGCGGCGCCCGGGCGAGTTACCCCTTGACCCAGAAGGCCAAATGAGAGTGTAAGCGCACACGGATGTCTGCAGGCGTGCGGCGCCTAGGCGGCGGCTTCGGCGGCAAGTCCTCGCGGTCCATCCCCATCGCAGCCGCGGCCGCGGTGGCCGCGCACCGCCTGCGCCGGCCGGTGCGGGCCGGGGAAGAACGGGACGCGCTGCATCCCTGTCACGGCTGCCAGGCTCTGGCACGCTCTGTGCACTGAGCCGGCAGCGGCGCGGCGCGAGCAGGCGCTTGACTTAGGCTCAGGGCAAGCAGCTGAGCCCCACCCAGGTTGCCACAGGCGCCTGCCCCTGCCTGGTCAGCTCGACACCGGGGCAGCAGCAGTGCGTTGTTGTCAGCGGAGCGTTTACGTGTGCCGCCCGGCTCCCTGGTGCTGCCGCCGGCACAGCGCAGCGAGCGGCGGCGAGCGGGGGCGTGCCTGCGCAGGTGCGCATCGTGCTCAACCGCAATGCGGACCTGCGCATGATCGGCGGCCGCAACGAGATGGACGCCGAGTTCGACGTGGGCTTCGACGACGAGGGCAGGTGAGGGCTTCCCACCGGCGTGCGGTCGACTGCTGGCCTGTGTCGGGCGTGCCTGCCGGCAAGCAGTGCCGGCATGCAGAGCCGTTAATATAGTGCGCAGGCACCGACCGTAGCAGCGCAGGACCCTGTACTGCTCTTGTCGAGTGCCAAGCACTTGCAGCGGCGCACGGCTTGCCCACATGCCGGACAGGCTTGCTTTGCGGCCATTGCCTGCCTGCATGTATCGCCGTGCCGCGTGTCCCATGCGCGCGCCGGCTGCCCGCTGATGGGATCTGGTGAGCGGGGAGGCCGGCGCTTGCGGCGGGGGCGCCAGCCGGGCGCGGGTGGTGGGGGTGACCCTGACCTCTACCCTAGGGTGACCGGCCGCGGCGCGCGCGCGCGGCGCAGGTTCCAGGCGCTGGCCGTGCGCGCGTGGCTGCTGGGCGGCGCGCAGGTGGAGATCAGCGACGCCGAGTCGCAGATCTTCGTGACCAGCCTCGACCAGGCGCGCGCGCCGCTCGGCGGGGGCCGCCTGAGGCCGCGCGCCGGCGGGCGCTGTGGAATTGCGCTGTGCACGCTCAGCGCGCGCAGCATGCGCAGCATGGGCGGCAGGGCGTCTGCATCAGCCACCATACGTATCAGTGTCTGATTTGCCTCGCACCACTCGATGCGAGGGGCTTGCCTGTGATTCCGCCCACGGCCTCGCCGGCAAGTCTGCGAAGGCCCGGCGCAAGCCGCAGCTGTGCCGTGCCTTGGCAGTAGCTGCAATGGCCACCCACAGGGCATGCAGCCGCGCCGGAAGGGCACCAGCAAGGGCTGCGAGTGCGCCGGCCATAACCTACCGCCGTGTACGCCGCGCTTGCGCGTAGAACTAGGTTTTGCTACGTAACTCGTAAGTATGCCACCCCATGCTAACCCTATGTACAATACCCTACGCCAACCCTGATATGCCATCCCGCGTGCGCGCAGAACTACGCGATCCCGCACCTGGAGGTGGAGACGCGCCTGGTGCGCACCAACCTGCCGCCGCGCACGATCATGCGCGGGCCGGGTACCATGCAGGCCGTGCTGCTGGTGGAGCACATCGTGGACCGCATCGCCGCGCACCTAGACGCCGACCCGGTGCTCGTGCGCGAGCGCAACCTGCTCACCAAGCCCCGCGCCGAGGGTGCGCGCCCGCGTGGCTGCCCCCCTTGTACCCCTCCGGCCCCTCCGCTCACCTCCGTGCGCACCCGCGCGGCACGCCGCGCGCGCGCCGCGCGCGCCGCGGCCGGGAGGTGTGCGGAGGAGCCGTAGCTCGTAGCAGCGTGTCCGGGCGTGCGGGCGCCAGCTTGTGCAGTTGGTGTTGCGGGGCTGCTGCGCAGATGTTTGCTCGTGCACGTGGATGCATCGGGCGCGCTCTCAACAGGCTCGCTGCAGCGCTTCATGTGGCGCAGCGCCCCGCGCTCTGCACGTGTGACGCTCCCATGCCCGCGCGCGGCAGTCGTGCGCCGGCCGTGCGCCGGCACCCCCGCCTTCCCGCTCGCGACCAACGAGAACACGATGCACCACGCGTACCACGAGCACCCCAAGCCCGCCCACGAGGCGGCCAACGGCGGCGCCCACGGCGCCGCCAATGGCACAGCCAACGGTGCGGCCAACGGCGCGGCCAACGGCGTCGCCGGCGAGTTCCCGACGCCGAGCGGCGCCAAGCACGACGTGTCGGAGGAGGTGGTGCCGACCGCGCTGCAGTCCGAGATCCCGCTGGACCAGTTCACCGTGCCGCGGCTCTGGTACGAGCTCAAGGTGCGCGGCCCTCCCGACCGTGCGCTCTCACGCCCCGTGCACAGAAGACTCTGTGCTGACTTGGCGCAGCGTGCTCTGATGTGCGCCATGTCATGTGAGCACGGAGTGCGCCCGCGCGCAAGCCGCGCCGAGCGCCCCGGCTGGCGGTCGGCAGCCGCGCGGTGTCTGTGGCCCGCGCGCGACGACGCGGCGCGCGCGCGCGCCGCCAGGACGCCTGCCAGTACGAGGCGCGCCTGGCGGAGGTGGAGGCGTTCAACCGCGACAACCTGTGGCGCAAGCGCGGCATCTCCATGACCACGTGCCGCTTTGTCATGACCGTCGGCGCCAAGCCCGCCACCGTACATGTGTACCATGGTACGCCGCTGCCGCGGCCGTCGGCCTGCCGGGCGGGCGTGCAGGGGGCTGCGGGTCGCCGCAGACCGAGCAGGGCACAGCATCTCGCGCTGCCACTGAGCCGTCATGCGTAAGGCTCGGTGCCTGCACAGCAGCGCTGTCTTGCAGCCGTGCGCCTGGCGATCAGCTAGGTTGCATGCAGACTTCTTCTTGTGGTGTGTCGGGACGTGTTTCATCAGGGCCAATGTGGCCACGGCCTGCGCTTGGAGATTAGGCCAGCCAGGTTCTGACCATGTTCTGATGGCATGCACAGCAATGGGCGCCTGGCCTGTCCGCCGTCCCATCATGTATGCGAAATTTGTTTTGTGTGTGCCCTTGCGTGACACGCAAGCCCCTGGCGTGCACACGGTTCGCCCCCGGTGTTGAGCAGGGTGTACACGGTCAGGCAGCGCCTGCCGACCTCTGTGCGTGCGTGAGTGCCATGCGTGGCTATTGCGGCAGCTGTTGCGTGTCGCGCGCAGACGGCACGGTGCTGGTGCTGTGCCCCGGGCACGAGATGGGCCAGGGCCTATTCACCAAGGTGCGCCAGACCGCGGCGATGGCGCTCAGCAACGTGCTGCCTGCCTCACAGCGGCCCTTCCCGATCGACCTGATCAACATCGCCGACAACGCCTCCGACCTGCTGCCCAATGCCGGCGCGCGCCCTGCTCCATGGCCCCCTGGTCAGCTGGTACACCCTGGTAGCTGTCAGGGCGTGGTGTGGTAAAAAGCGGTTGCGTCTGAGAGCATGGACTCTTGCTCGCCGGCGTTGCCCGAGGGTATGGGCGCTGCATGCGTGGTGCATGCGCGGGGGCAGTGAGAGCGCAGACTCCGCCGCCCTGGTGTAAGCGCGAGCGCACGGCTCATCGCGGGCCGGGCGCTGCGCCTCACAGGGCTGGGCCTGGGAAGCATGACAAGCACAACTGCGTCACATGCCCGTTTGCAATCTTCCGCAGGGCCGACCTAGGGCAGCGCTGCGAGGCCGCTTGCTCAGCTTGCGAGCAGCTGGCAAAGGGCGCTGCCTCAAGCGCCGGGTGCGCGCGCTGCGCAGGGCCAAGCTGGGGCAGCACGACGAGCGAGGCGAGCTGCGAGGCGGTGCGCCTGGCGTGCAACCAGCTGGCGCGCACGCTCGCGCCGCACTTCAATGAGGCCGGCGCGGGCGCCACCTGGCAGGAGGTCATCAAGACGGTGCACCCGGAGGTCGGCTTCAGCGCATCCAAGGCGCGCGCCCGGCGCCGCGCCGCCGCCCGTGAGCGCGGGCACCTGTCCGCGATCCTGCGTCGCGGCCCGGCGGCCCGAGGCGCGCTGCGAGCAGGAGGGCATCCCGCTCGCCGCACGGCCCCAACACGCGATGTGTGCGTGAGCCGCGGATGCCACCCGCACCGGCGCCGCCGCCGTGCACCGCCCGCATGCCGCAGCCGCGCTCTGCGCAGAGCGATTGTGGGCATGCAAGGCTTCATTTGAGGTCACAGAATAGTTTCAGAGCGTTTAGGGCATATTGCCACGCGCGCCCGACAGGTGCTGCTCACGTCGACGGCGTACTACGACGGCACGCAGTGCCACGCGAGCGGCCAGAAGAACCTCGAGTACAACGGCTATGGCTCCGCCGCCAGCGAGGTTGAGGTGCGTCTCTGCGAGGTGGCACGCCTGCTGAAGTGCGGCCAGCCACAGCCCTGAGAGCGATTGCACAGGTGACATGGTCACTTTTCTCAGATTTCTTGGGTATTCCAGATCACCCAAAAAAAGTTTTTTTTTCAGGCTATATTAATCCTCCAGTTTTTTCAATTCTCAGATTTCTCTGGTTTCTCGGACATTTACGTGGGCAATTTCACGTTTATGCGACACCAAGGAGCGCTTGTGTTGTGCTTTTTGCAGTGTAATCTCAACGACTTGGACCTGAGCATGCAGGTTAAAAGGTATACGCAACCACGCAGGTGGACGTCCTCACTGGGGAGGTACGCGTGCGGCGCGGGGATGTCATGATCGACGCCGGGCACTCCCTGAATCCCGCTGTGGACATCGGCCAGGTGCCGCAATGGGTCCCGCCAGGCCACCTTACAAGCAGTGCTGACAGTCTGTTTCAAGATTGGTTGCGGGAGCGGTCTTGCTCTGTTCATGTTCAAAAGCAATGGCATTGGCCGACATTGGTTGAATGCCGTCCATTCCGCCTGCTTTTGTCTCGCGTCTGTGCATGCATGTCCGTGGTGCAAAGCGACGGCGTGCATGCCGCGCTCAACAAAGAGAGCGCAGCAGGATAAGAGCGTTATTGACACTGACAACGAGGTCGCGGGGCTGGCGCGCAGGCGGAGGGTGGCTACGTGCAGGGCCTGGGTATGATGCTGAGCGAGGACGTCAAGATCGACTCGGCCACCGGCCGCCTGCTGTCCGACTCGACCTGGACCTACAAGATCCCTGGCGCGGGTGCGTACAAGCTCACACTCCAGCTCCAAGCCTTGGTGTTGAAGGACTTTCTGGGTCGCTTTGCTTTAACATGCGTGCTGCGCTGGCGGTGTGGAGGCATGGTGCGGTAACCTGTAATCAGTGCTACCCTTATTGAAGCTTAACGCTTCCAGGACGACGCGCATGCTTGACCCTCCAATACTGATGTGACTACGTGCTGCGTTGACGCGACTGCTGCGGCACGGCGCAGACACGATCCCGCGCGTGATGAACGTGCACCTGCTCAAGAAGTCGCCGCACGCGCGCGGCATCCTGTCGTCCAAGGCGGTCGGCGAGCCGCCGCTGCTGCTGTCCGCGTCTGCATTCTCTGCCATTCAGGTGCCCGGCTTGCTGCAAGTTGAGGTGTCTGCATGTGAGAGTTGATTAGGCAAAGTTCTCCAGCTGTCATGGCGGCTGCTTTGTGCCCTGCTACGGTGATGCTTACGCCGGTACCACTCACATATCCATTCTGATCGTCCCAAAGGGTGTGTAGATGTATGCACTGCCTGGGTGTATTCCTGCGCTTGAAAGAGACCTACCGCACTCCAACCAGCGATAGCACAAGCAGGGCCACTTGTCAGTGTGAGGAAGCCACGCGTGGTCAGAGCGCCTCATGCACAGGAGGCTGCGGTTGTTGATGCGCGCATGACTCGGGGCGGGCTGTTGTGCAGGTGGCAGTCAATGCAGCGCGCGCAGACCTGGCCGCGCGCGGCGCGCGCGCACTGACCTCCACGCTGCCTGGCGGGGACGCCGTCGTGCGCCTGCGTGCGCCTGCGACTCCCGCCCGCGTCAAGGCGGCCATTGGCAGCTTCAACATCTCGGAGCTGCTTCGGGCTGCCACATGAGCCGGCCTGCTGCTGCCGGCCTGCCCTGCACCGCAAGCACACCTGGCAGGATTGCCCTTCGCTAAGCTGCCCTGCAGGAACACTGCCCTGACAGGCAGTGAGTTGTAACTGGAATCACCCAGCGCCCATGTGCGCTGTCATTTGCAGCATATCTTATTGCGCTGGTGCGAGCTGCGTCAAGCGTGCTGTTGCTGCTGATTCGGATGCCTGGTGTGGCCGGTGCCACTGCAGGTGTGTCTGGTGCGCTTGAAATGCTCAGGCTTTGACCGCACATTGAGTTGCTGAGGCTGTAGTTTGTATGTACACCTCTTGGAGCGGGCATCTCTGAACCTTTCTTGATTCCGCCCTTGATGCTGCGCCTCCCGGTGCATGTCCTGTGCCAGTGTACCGAGTTCTTGGTGTACCGAGTCCTTTGCTGCATGTGAAGTTGTCTTTAAGCCACTGTAAGCTCTAGGTGCATGGCGTCAGGCCACATGTGACCTGCTTGCCGAGACAAGCTCGGTGTGTGGATTGGCCATGCAGCTGCTAGCTTGCCATTGGTTGTATGAAGAAATGTACACTGAGGGGCTGTTCTGGTGACACCTGTCTGCGATCCAACTTTGCAGCAGTGCAGCAATTATGCAGTGTCTTTAATAATAGTCCCCATGGGTTTATGCTGAAAACATCAGTATCCGCATGATAGCAACTACTAAAAATGCCATGCACGGCAAGCTCACACGCTAAGAGTTTTTGTCATTGGCCTGAAGTTTGGAAGCATGCGCTTGCTGCTCAACAAGCAAAGTGGCGTTTGAAAATCCAGCTGGACTGCGCACCAACCTCATCGCTGGTGCTTGGTGTCTGTAGAATACTTTCATGCAAGACAATGACTTGATCACTTTTTATACCTAGCCTTCATGCTACGCGCGCATGTCTTGCTGTTTGGAGTTGGGGTGTCCTGGCCCCGGGCCGAAGACATCAATTTACACAACTCTGGCTGTGCCACACGTTCGGACGATGCGCTGCTAGCCTTCTGCCACATTACACCGCAAGAGGCCCAGACAGAGCCAGCGCTAGATATATATGAGACACATGCTGCCAACAACGCATGCTGCAACGGCGCAGCTTGCTGCCTGTCTCCAGGTGCCGACGGTGCTTCAAGCACACGATGGACCTGCAACCAGCGGGCTGCAGGTACTTAGGCAGGCAGACTCAGGCGAGACCCGCGGGTCATGCCACACCGTGCATGCTGTCAGAGCTACAGGCGCGGCAGCGGCCTGCGCATCAGTGGGATCCTTCTGCGAGCAGCTGGTGCGCCGCTTCCACACTCGTGCGCTTTTTGCTGGCCCCGAGCAGGCATGCGCTGTGACGCCAAGCGCATGCTGCAGGACGACGGCTGCCTCACTGAGTGTGAGCCTGGCGGCACGCGCTCGTGGAGCCTGGCGGCGTGCGCCCCTCAGCGCTCAGATGCGGACGTTGTAGTCGCCCGAGCGGCAGACCTTGCGCACCCACTTGTCCACCTTGTAGCTGCTCTTCTCCCAGACCTTCAGGTACTGCACGCGCAGCCCGGACGCGCTGAACATGGGCACCTGCGCGCGCGCGCCCGCCGTCACGCGCTGCCTGCCGCGGGATTGTCATGACGTTTTCGGAACTGCGCATGCCCTCCAAGAGGAGGTGGAAAGCAACATATTCTCTGGTGCACACCAGGGTATGCCTGAACTTGGCACAAGCGCTCGTGGCACAGCACTGCGAAGCATGGCCTCGTGTGACTCCACGGCCGCGGCTCCAAGGCAAGCCGGGGAGACAGGTGCCGGCAGGCGCCACCCCCACCCCGCCCCACCCCGCGAGCGCTGCGAGCGGCGGCGCGCCTGGAAGGCCAGGGCGATGGGCGGCCGGGCCCAGGCGCGGCGCTCGCGCGTGGTCGCCAGCAGCTCCACGGTGGCGGTCAGCGCGTGCTCGCTCGCGCCCTGGTACCGCTTGACCTTCCACACCAGCGCGTGCTTCTTGGGGTCGTACTTGGCCTTGCCTGCGCGCCCGGCGCACACCAGCTAGGCTTACGAAACCTTTTTGAATGTTAATGGAGGTGTGAGTCTTTATGGCGAGTTTTCAGAGGCTTCGTGGATGTTCGCGACAAAATCCCAGGCCGGCGCACGTCGCATGCGGGCATGCAGCAGAGCAGTTGAGCGCGTCGCAGTGCAGCACTGCTGAGCCTTCTGCAACTCACTTCATGTGCGCTCTGCCATTTGCGCGGGCGCACACATATGCGCACAGCAGGGACTACAAGAAGGGGGCAAGGCTTCTCTCCCTGACAACCCATTCCGCCCTGCGAAAGGTGGGGCCGGGCGTGCGCCGAGGCTGGTGTGGACCTTGGCGCGCGCTGTGTTATCCGCAATTGGCACAGTGACCAGCAGGGCAGGTTTAGGGTAGGGATCACAGGAAGGGGGCGAGGCAGGCCGGGCGCGCGGCGAGGCTGTGTGGATGTCGGCGCGCGCCGTGTTGTCCGGCGCCGGCACGGTGACCAGCAGGGCAGTATTAGGGCAGAGATCAGAGAAAGAGGGTGCGCGCCGAGGCTGGTGTGGACCTCGGCGCGCGCTGTGTTGTCCGGCACCGGCACAGTGACCAGCAGGTTGACCGCAAACAGCTTCGCGCTGAAGTTGGCCTTGAGCTTGACATTGACCTCCAGGCGCGTGCGCCCAAGCTCGTGCACGATGGGCAGCACGCTGAACGGCCTGCTGATGCCCTCCTACCGCGCGCTCGCCGCGCGTCAGCGCCGCGCCGGGCCTCTTAGCCCTGCAGCCGGGCATGCGGTCTACACGCGCCGCGCAGAAAGTACTGGCCTGTGTGCACGCCACGCAGCATCACGAAGCAGGTGCTTTCGGAACTGAATTGCATCTGCAAACACACACTCAAGTGGAGTCCCAGCCGTCCTCATCCCAACCTGCCCTGGCCACTGTCACAGGATGGCAGCTGCTAGGGTCTACGCAGCGCCTGCCAGGTACAGGTTTGGGCTCTTTCCGTAGGCGCCAGGAGCCTAAGACCACTTCCCCTCCAATTATCAGCCTGTCGGCCGCACTAGCGGCGGCGCGGCGCCGCGCCTGGCAGCGGTACTTCATCAGCTCGAACTCGCCGTCCGGCGGCACGAAGCTGACCACCTTCTCGGTGTTGAAGCGGCCCAGGTTGACGCACTGGTGGAACATGACATCCTGCGCGCGCGCGCTCGCCGGCCTCAAACCCTATCCCTATTCATCGCTCAGCATGACTCCGCACGCCAGCCGAAACCTGCAGCGGAGGGGCGCCCCCAGGAAAAAAAAGGAAAGGGCGCCGTGCTGCACCCACTAACACTGCTGTGGCTGCCCCCCTCCGCTGGCGAGCCGCTGCTCGGGCAGGCGCGGGTGCGGAGCAAAACAACGTGTCGCACGGCGCTGCCGCAAGGGCTGCCATGGACTGGGGCCTGGCGGCTGCCGCGGGCCGGCGCGCCTCCAGCTTGTCGTTCAGGCCCAGCTTGACGTCCGGCATGCCCGACAGGAAGACCTTCATCACGATCTTGCCGTGCACGTCGCACCGCAGCACCGCGCCCTTGCTGGACATGAGCATGTTCACCTGCCGCGCCCGGCCGCCGGGTCGCCGCGCATGCATATGCTGCCGTCTGCGCCTCATCCAGCGCCAGAGCACTGACGCCAGTGTGCCCTCGAGCAAGGCTACAGCGGTGACCGGCATCGTGCACGCACAACTAAGTTGCAGGCGCATCAGAGGCCCCGAACTCAGCGGCATACCAGACGCCCCGGCTTACACGCACTCAAACCTACACATGCTGCACTCTGGCCTGCAAATGCTGGGGCGCGCCTGCTCCACGATGTCCAGGAACACCTCATTCTTCTTGTACCTGATGTTGTCCTTGCGCCAGCCCACCGCCCCCGTCACCTGCCGGCATAGATTCAGGCGCCTCGGCGCCGAGCAGCCTGCCACTTATTGCGGCTACGCGTCAGAGCATCTCGGCAGAGCAGGTTAGCTACTTCGCGCTCGGTGTGGATGGAAAGGGGTGATCGGCAGCAGTGTCTGCTACAGAGTGTACGGGTGGTGAGGCCCTAGCTTGAGGGTCCCAGCAGGGCAACGAACAGCGAGAGCCACCACGCGGGGGTATGGTACATGACACCCCGGTGTTCATTGTGCCGGCAGCCACATCACCTTGCCAAGGCGGCCACTTCCACTCGCCCTCTGCATTTATCATGAGCTGCAGGGTCGTGCTGGCCAGACTCCCAGCTCCCCGCATGGCCGAGAGTGCGGGGCGGCGCGCCTGCAGCGTGGCATTCTGCGCCTCCGCTTCCCTCCGCGCCTTGGCCGCCTCGGTGACAAAGCCCTTCTGGAAGATGTACTGCTTCAGGATGGACGGGTCCACGATCTGCGCGGCGCGCAGCTCAGGCAGGGGGACCTTGCGGCTTCTTTAGGAGGCAATCTCCGAAGTCTTGGGAAACTGCCAAGGCTGGCCAACGCTGGTGTGGCGAGTGATGCTGTTCAAGTTACACACAGCGGATGCAGGGGCAAGTGCAACCATGTGCCAAGCAACTCGGCCATGCTCAGCACAAGCACAACACTCGTGCGGCGGGCTCACAAACACGGCTGCGCACAGTGCAGGCAGGCTTGAGCATACGCCACGGCTGCCTGCTCGCACCCGCGCACGCCCAGCGCGAGCAGGGCCAGGGGCGGGGGCAGGCCTGCGGGTAGCCGAAGTCGAGCGTCTCGTCCAGCAGCTCGTAGATCAGCACAAAGTTGTTCTTTATGCTCTGCTCGCTGAACTCTCCGCCAAAGTACGACTTCAGCAGCGTCACCATCTGCCGCGCGCCGCTGCCCGTTTACCATCCTGTAGATATAGCTGCACCAACTCTAAACACAATACAGCTGCTCAGCGCGCGGGCTGGCTGCACTGAGCGCGTGCCGAGCGCGCTCGCCGAGCTCAGCAGCACACTATGCAAGCACATGGACACAGCGCATCAAAGCGCTGGCTCCTGCAGCACTTAGAACATACAGGTCTGCCTGGACTTACAACTGACACTGGGCAGTGCAGACTTGCTACGTGCTGACGGGAGGAGGGCCGGGGCGCACGTCGGTCATGAACTGGAAGGCCAGCATTGCGTTCGCGTTGCTCTTTGTGACAGCCAGGATGTACACGTCGCTCGCACGCATGTACAGGAAGGAGCAGGAGCCCAGGACCCGCACGGGCGTCAGACTGGACACGCTGTCGCCGTCCCGCGCGTTGATGATGTGCGACCGGAACGCTGTTGCCAGGTTGCGCCTGCGGCAGCGCACCCCAGCAGCCCCGGCGGTCAGTGTTACAAGCCCGCTTGTAGCTAGGTGGGACTAGCCTTGCCCCAGCAAACACTGCAGGCCTTAGTGCGTCGCACACGCCAGCACTCTGCGCTCACCGTTTAGTACTTCCTGACACCCAACAGGTGACTCAGGCATAGACTGTGCCTATCGGTGCTGCTTCGTCGCACAGTCAGCACCGCTTGGCTACACCGGACTTGCCACTGCTATATAGGAGAGGTGCGAAGGTCACGTGGCGCTGATCGAGGCACAGAACCTCTCCTTAGGCAGTCGAGAGACAAGGCAGCGTTTGGAACCATGCCTGGCTCGTGCAGCTCCAGAACAAACAGCATGTGCGCGGGCCATACTACTACCGGCCTAGCGTAAGCAAGCACAGAGGGCCCAGGCTCTCCAGCGCGCAGATCAGGTGAAACAAGCGTTGCACAGCTTTCGCGCAGGTCATCTTTGACAGATCCGCCCGCAGCTGGCAGGGGCAGGGCGCACTCCACATCATCTCGGTATGTGCGCTGTATCAGGATGTCCCCCTTGAGGTTGAGGAAGTATAGCGCAGAGCACGCCGACGCCATAGTGGCTCCCTGCGGCCCCTCTGCTGCGGCCGCTCAGACGCCCGAGGGCGCCCCTAGTCGCACACCACCGCCTGCACCGCGCAGCGCGCCACCCAGTGCTCGAGCGCCTGTCTGCGCGCTCCCTCTGGCCAGGCGCACAATCCAGACAACGCAGCACGTGAGCCTGGTGGCGCCTTCCAGTTGCCAGGCCTTACACTGTCAGTAAGGTGCAGGCTGTTGATCTTGTAGCAAGTGCGTGCCTGCTGCGTTCGTATGCACTGCAGCAGGTCAAGGGTAGAGGGAAGGCTGTCAGGGCGCCCCCCCTCGGAGGCGCTGCAAGGGACCTGGCACATCCGCACACCGGAGTGGCCGGGGCTGGCCGGCAGCCTCAGCCCGCGGGTACAGCGCGCGAGTGCGTTACAATGGCACACGATGAGGATGCCGCGCGGCTGCTGGAGCTGCGCTTTGCGCAGCAGCGCAAGCACGCGGTGCTCATCCGCTTTACGCCGCAGCTGCTGGAGGCCTGCCGCAACGCGGCGGCCAAGGGCCTGCCAATGTCCATGGTGTTCGGGGACGCCGCGTCTAAGAACGTGCGCCGCGCCTTGTTGCGCACCGACTGGCCTGCTCTGCACCGCCAGCTGTCATACCCGACGGGCTGAAGGTCCGCCGCGGCGTGCTGTGACCGGCCGCACACTGAAGTGCGCGTGCGAGCGGGGCAGGCGATCACGGTGGGGCATCAGGAGTTTGGCTTCACGGCCAACAAGGAGGGCACATGCGACGTAGTGCGCCTGCCGCCGGCGGGCTCCGACCTGCCCGCCGTGGAGGTCGGGCGCCTGCACCAGCGGCTCTACGTACAGGCACGGACCACTGAAGCAGTCACGCCTCGCCCAGGAAGGCTCTGTGTGTTGCTTCCCGGCTGGCGGCGGCGGCCGTTGCGGCTGCAAACGCAGGCGCAAATCCCTGAGCGCGCACAGGTTGCTCCGGACAGGGGCTGTGCGGTGTGTCGATGCCGCAGGGCGTCGTTTGAATCAAGGTTTCCTGCTTAAGTGTCATCACACTGGCTCCACAGACACTGTGCGTCCCAGGACAACAAGGCGCGCCTCTCACCTGTCCCAGCGCCCTGCTGCGGCAGAGAAAGCTGGACGAGGTGGAGCGGCTGCGCGCACGCGAGCGCGGCCAGGAGGCCGAGCGGCAGCTGAAGCAGCGCAAGCTGCTGCGCCTAGAGGCCGCGCCAAAGGCCAGCCGCCCCGGTGCGCCCGGCCTGCCGCCCGTGTGTCAGCCCGTGCGCGCTCTTCAGTGGCCTGACGACGCACAGCTGTCCTGGCATCCTGTGCTCTCCATGCACCGCTTTTGTAAGGTCACAGCTGTGGTGCACGTGTGAGGCGGGAAGTGCACTTGCGCCGCGGCGCCCCGCGGGTGCGCGCCGAGCAGCCTCTGACGCTGTGCGTGTGCTGTGAGCCGCAGTGAAAGCGGCTGCGGCGCCGCTGCGGGGGCGCACACCGCCGGCGGCGGCCGCGCGGCCCGCCGGCCTGGCCCCACCGCGGCGACCCGCGTCCACGCCGCCGCCGGGGCGGCCGCGCGCCCCCTCGCCCGCCGCCCGACTCAAGGCGCTGGCGGCGGGGCCGGACGGCGCGGCGGGGTCCCCAAAGCCCGGTGCGGCACCGGCGAGCAGGGCGGCAGGGCCCGCGCCGGGGTCCAAGCGCGCGC
>JAABUV010004448.1_pt1 | contig 16777 bp, 17 predicted proteins | sample 5559971 | NCBI WGS metagenome assembly JAABUV01 (sample SAMN10711881, study PRJNA513362) | rock metagenome | isolation source: Antarctica rocks | place: Antarctica: Victoria Land, Knobhead nord | collected 2015-12-19
TCAAAGGCCGTGTCAGAGTGCCTCGTAGGCTACCGTATCTAGGGGAACCCTGTGAACCCCGTCCACAACTGTTTCTCCGGGAACCAGAAATGGAGCCGGGGGGGGGGCAGAAATGGAGCGGGGAGGGGGGACCAGCAAGATAGAATAGAGACGATTCAGAAGCGGAGCAGGAAGTTCAGAGATACATTAGTACTTGTCTTTAGAACCAGCCCCTCACTTGGTCTTAGATAAAGACAGTTTCCTCGAATGAGTTGCATGTTGTCGCGTTCGAGTTATCTGGAAACATACAGTATGACTTACGCAGCAAAAGCAAAGATACAGCAGTTCATCAGAAGGAAATCAAATCTGGTGAAAAAGGCAGATCAGCTGGCCCGATTGTGTTACGCGGACCTTGCCCTGATCATCCGCAAGAATGGAAGGTATTATACTTATCAATCGACCGATCACGAACGATGGCCTCCTACCATAACAGAAATCGTACATATGAACCCGATACATCGATCTTGAGCTGACTCGAGCCTAGAAAGCATCGTATCCGTTGCCTGTCAACCTCCTATCCACAGACTTTGACCTCGTTGTTCGTAAAGCCTCGTACAAGTCGAAGGCGAACGAGCCGTCGAATAAGAAGTCTGATTCGATTGAGAAGAAGTCCTCAGAGGCATCGTAGGGTTTGCGGGATCTGATGACACCTTGCAAAGCGAAATAGACAGGGGCCTATCCTGAATGAGAACCTGAATGATGGTGTAATGATTCGACTTTGCGAAGGAGACATTGAAGAACACGTTTCTTAAGACTGGCAACAGTTTGCGACGGATACTTAATCAATCGTTATCAACGTTCCTGCGAGATCAACGTCCCCTCACTTCATACTCTATTAATACCTATATTCGTCAAAACGTCTATGATCAATCCTGCCCTCGTGCTTATCGCTCGCTGATGATGTGCTCAGACTACGTTTCACTTTCACCTACGCTTCTTGCTAAGACACATTCGTGAAACTCCTGCAAACTGGCTTCAACACTTGTGCTTCTCCTCGCCGCTTCCAAAGACGCCGATGCTATGCATGCTGCCTTGAGATGACAATCGAGAACTTTAGGCGATCTTTCAACCATGTTCGTTATCAAGACGACACCCTCAGCTGACCTCAGTGCTCAAGTTGCCATGGCAAAGCAAGCAGCTTTCAATGACAAAGTCTCGACTTGTACGATTCTAGACGTCAGTTTAGTCGATGTCGAGATGATCGAGCATGGCGAAAACCTAAATAAGATCACGGGCTACAGCTTCTTTGCGCACGCCTTTGTCCTAGGTATCGGCCGCGAAGGGTGGTATCTCTACCAATCATGAGTCGAACACGGCTACACCCTACAGGACTGACTAGAGCAGAGTAGTGGTCAGATGCGAGAATGAAAGAAAATGAAGCCTTGGTTGAAGAATTTTGCAGTTCTGGCTACGGTTGAGGTAAGTACATTATCGCTCGCTAAAAGTTTTAGTTGAAATCTAAGCTAAATGTATAAGAGAGAGTGGTCACAGAAGATAAACGACGCTTACGAGAAATGCTTCGAAGTCAACGTTCTTAGAATTTGTGACCAGCATGAACCGCAGGAACCGATCGTCCCAATCTATCGCCCCTGGGTTCGTTGGCATGAGATCGTGAACGTGAAGAAGGCAGATGTTGAGAAGTTTACTTGGGAGTGATTCGGCCTCTAGCACATCTTTGGCGAGCAGACTAAATGCTCTTTTAATTCGTGAGAACTTTTGTGCCTCTGAGATTCAATGAAGTGGGAATTATTATGCCGCAAGGATTTTGAGCAGAGACATTTATGCCGCGAGTATTATCTAAATTCAAAGAAATCGACGGCAATCTCTTCAGTGCTGAAAACGCTAGTCAACAAAAGGGCAAGGCAAGTTCATGTGCGGGGTCAACCTAATACATTAGCCTACATCTCAATGGCTTTAGTGCGCTCTTAGCTTTCTGTTCGCAGCCACTAAAGCATAACTCACTATAGATAGTAACCGCCTCAGCGTTAACGCTGCTTCATATCTTTGATAAATCTTTCTGTCCTTGATCTTTTCTGCCCCATCATGTCAAGCATTGAAATCAAGTGTTCTCAGTCAACTCGACCATTGAAAAGAAAAGCATCGCAGTTTGACCCTTTTGACGATACGAACGACGAACAGACAGTCTTCAAAAGACGAAACCTATTCTCTTTACTGCCAGATACAATCGACAAGTGACTCACAGAGCTTTCGCCTTTCTCAGGCCGCAAATTAAGTCGTTTCGACAGCTTTCTGGTTTGCGCTATGAATAACGGTCGGCAAAGTCGTTCAGATAGCACCTTCAGGCCTGGAAGCGCCAGGCCAGCAGTCAACAAGCAGCATGCTTATCAGCCTCTTTCTCCGCAATCGTTACAGGCAACATCTGCGTCTCACACGCCAGTAACGCAAGCATCTGCCTCTTATGCACAAGCACCACAATCATCATACACGTCGATGTCGCAACAAACATCTCAATCACGAACGTCAGTTGCCAGCTCGAGGAAAGACTTTAAAAAATCGAAGCGAGTTCAGTCCCTCTCATATCGAGATGAACTCGAGAATCATTCCATATTTATCGACTCTTACGGCATGTTCATGCTCTCAGCTATTCTCGAATTTGCGCGAAAGATCATAGAAAAAGAATACACATCATCAGATCTTACAGATCAGAAAGTGATCTATACTCGCAAGCAACTATCTACTCTAGACAATGTCGACGAAGAAGTTACACGAACTGACTTTGTCAATACCTCTCTTTTTCCAAAGAAATTGAATTACAAACTGAGAAGCAATAAATTTGTCATTGCTGTCGATGTCAATCTACCTTTCGACCAAAAAGCTCTTCCTTATACTTCCGACTCTAGATATTCGTCAGTCGTCACGCTCATGTCTGACTTTTATTATGATTATTCACAAAATAGTTTCATGAGTTCTCAGTCTCGTCTTTCAGAAGTCATGCAACATTCGCGCTTTCAATCATACGTCAAGCCTAACTCGTCTACTTACTGACCTTTCTTCGCTGTTGAGTACAAATCACAGTCTCGCCTTGAGTTCACATGAGTCGCGAAAAACCAAAATGCTGAGATCGAGTTTCATTGCATTAACTCAATCGAAACACTCATGAGTTACACGACAAATACAGATGAACATCAGATAATCAATTTCATAGCTTTCTCGTATGTCGTGAATTCACACAATGCATCATTATGAGTTCATTGGCGAGAAGACGAAGACGATTCGCGATTTGTAAGTTCAGAAGTTGATTACTATCATTTTCACAGATCGCATGACATTCGCGAGTTTCGAGCGAGTGTCAAAAATATCATCGACTATGAACTAAGTGAGCGATTAATCATGATTAAAAACGCACTGTTCGATATTCTTTTGCAAATTTCTCGTTGAGACGCAGAGAACAAAGTCACAAAAGTCAGATGTTCATCTCAGATCAATATCATATCTTTCTTGAAGTCTTTCTTCGAACTTAATGAGAATCTGAACAACGATGTGAGAGATGAGAATCGTTAGAGATGTTGATAACGTCAAGATGAATCGAAAGATCTTGTTCTGAAAGATATTTGCATTCGATCGATATGAAGTCTTTGAATGTAAAGTTTGAACAGACTTCATCTCAAACTCTTCATCATTCAAGGTCAAATCATCTTCTAGCTGTCAAGTTCAGTGTTGATAATTTAGATGATGTTTTGAATAAGACATGAATTCTGATTCAAGCTATCGAGTTCTGCACACTGCTCGTTTCAATAGACTTTCATGATGCAAATGAGTAGTTCTCATAGTGCAGATCATCATCAACAACAGAAGAAAGAAAAAGAAGATGTCAGACATCTGCTCTTTGAAGTTTCTCGTCAGAAGCATTGATTTGAGAATGCAAGTCTAAATCTGCAAGATTCATAAAAGATTGTGCACAAGCTTCTGAATGAATAATTCTAAAAGATGAATGTGAGATTGCTGAGTTCTTGATGAGACACATTTCATTATCAAGTACAACTTGTGAGAATCTGTGATACTGTTGACTGCTGTAATCTGAAATACTGTTGTCTAACAAGTCATAACTTTACTTGTTTCTTCTGCTCATCTTTCAGCTCTATTTCTGAATGCTTCACCTGCTTCACTTCTGAATCGCTCAGATTCACACCAGTCATTGTTCACATCATCAATCATTGTTCATCTCACTAAGCGTTGTTCACGTCACGAGGCGTGATTCACACTCTCAGTCGTGATGTACATCAAAAGTGATTCATTGTCGTCTACATCATGAGTCTTTGCTTACACTATAAGCTGCGACGATTCGTTAATCTTTCAAAAGATCTTGTAAAGTTGAGAAATCTATTCGCGACGACTATAAGATTATCTATATAGAAGCTAATTCAAAGTATTGTTGATTTGATTAATAATTCAATTTCAGCAAACTCAATCTTTCAATCTAAATACTTGTATATTATGTATATTATGTTGAACTTCGTGAGATTGCAACTCTTTGACATTCGTCAGCAACTAGTCAATGATTAAGTGCTCATCATAGAAATATTCATCAAAAGAGTACTCTTCAAGAAGAAATTTCACAAAAATTAGAGAAAGTACTCGTCAGTCAAATTCTTCAGAATTTTAGAAAAGTACTCGTATAGAGAGTATTATCAAAGAAAGTACTCTTCAAGGGCAGATCTCACAAAAACTAGAGAAAGTGCTCATCAGAAAAGTACTCGTAGAGAAAGTACTATCAAAGAAAGTACTCTTCAAGAGCAGATCTCACGAAAACTAGAGAAAGTACTCACTAGAGAAGTACTACTAAGAGAAGTACTACTAAGAAAAGTACTACTAAAAAGAGTATTACTCTCAATTTTTGAAGAATTTACCTGTGATGAGTACTCTTCTGACGAGTGCTTTCTTGACAAGTACTACCCTCAGTTTTTGAAGAATTTGCCTGACGAGTCAACCAGAATTCTTCTCAATTTTTGAAGAATTACTCTTGATAAGTACTCTCTTGAGTATTTTCGATTTCTTGCTCAGTCGTCACATCTTTCGCAACAACAATGCTCATCGAATCTCATTTGTTATTTTGCGTCTACTTTTTATTCTGTTTACCTTCTATGTATCTCATATCTACACGTCGTTCCTGATTTCTCTGTACAGCTGTGAAAAGAAGAAGTGAATCATGTTGCAGATACTGTGTGTCGAAGAACAGAATTTTCCATTGTCTGATTGCACTAAGAAAGTTCTTTCTCTCAGAGCAAAAAACTTTCATCACATGATGAAAATTTCCTGATTCTTCAAGACAGTGCTTGACTTGCTCATCTCTAATTAATTTGAAAATAGATTTAATCTAGCTGTATCGTTCTCGTTTGCAATTACAACAGCATCTTCGTCGATAACAACATCTTCATCGATCACATCATTCTCATCGATCATATCATCTTCACTGATCATAGTATCTTCACTGATTACAGCATCTTATTCGTTGATACTATCAAAGTCGAAGAATCAAGCAAGAATCAGAGTACATCGAAAACGCTCTCGTCAAATTTCTTAAATGTGCGCAACGTTCAAGCAAAGTCATACGATCTCTTCGAATCTCAATTTATCAATGTTCAGAATGACGTTGCATACATATTCATGAACTCTTGAGTTTCTTTCTGCTATTTCGAATTGATAGATCTTGAACCTGATAAAGCATTCGTTATTAGATTGATGAAAGTCATAAGCTCAGTAAATGTTGAGAAGTAAGCTGTGATTCAAGCTGCATTCTGAACTTTTGAGTCAATAAGTCTGACATTTTGCATCATCATTGCCTTAATCATATTTGAGGCAATAGTCATTGAGAATTTACGTGATCTGTTGCTCAAATGTGTCTGCGAAACTGCTTGTGTTGAAGAATCAAGACGTCTGCTTGTATGATGATATGAATGCAAGACGAGATTGAGAAGAAGTAATTGATTGCAATAATGATCTCATTCGCTCAAGAACTTCGTATAGTTTAATTCATGTCTTTTGATCATTCTCTTGAGCAACGACAGTGTGTAGCAGCAGATCATTGATGAGCTTGATGTCGATTTGACTTGAGGAAAGACTAGAGTATAGTAAGAATATGTCATCGTGCAGAGGTTTAAACCCTTCTCTGAAGAAAAGAGTCAATGTAGCTGAGAGTAACTGTAAAGTGTCTATGAATCGAAGAGTCAGATCTCTTTTGACTGTCTTGCATTAGCTAGATTCAAAAGAAATGTACGTTGCACGTACTTCAATTCGTGAGAAGATTCTCATAATTAGCTGACGCAAGAGAGCATTGCGAAATGAAAGAGAAGAGACTTTAAAGTATTAGCAATGACATCAATCACGTCAAATTTTCACTAGTTCAAGATCAGTTATCTCATCGAAGATTGATCAGAAATACTGTCATAAAGCAGATAACATAAGTCTCACTGTGATACTCAACGTCAATCATTTGACTCGTCTCATTTCTTATATTGTTGACGTCTCAGTGATTTAAAAGACGCACAACAACTTTTACAACAACGACAACAATCTTCTGACTTTGCGCATATCTTCTTCTCTTTCTCTTCAATTTCTTTAGAATATCTGACGCAAAAGTGTTCTTAAGCAAATAATTTCTTTCAACTGTCGTGACACTTGACTTTCACATAAGAATCTATAGCTAACATTCGTCTTAGTCGTGCGTGAATTATTCTTCTTGAGATCATCTACAATCTTCTTTGTTGACGTAATATCTTACAGCATCGAACTTCTTGAGCAGAGATCAAGATCGCAAGTCAACTAGAAGACTAAAAGGTGAGAGAAGCGCTCTTCTTCATCTTTCGTCAAGCAGTCTTAGATTTTAGATGACTTATACTCGTATACAATCATTTTGAATCTAAAATCGGTTTTGATGAAGCTATAAACTCTTGAGAATGAAGAGTTCTCGATCTGCTAATTCTGTACAGATATGCTTCTTTCTCATTTTTGAAATACTGCGAGAATATCATGTTTCTCATCATCAATCTTCTTTTGTTCTGCGTCATCTGCTTATTCTTCTTTCATAGTTTCTTCAGCTCAGCTCGTAGAGTAGAATCTGATTTCTCTTTGACTTCTCTGTGTACTTTCGTGTTCTTTTTCTTTCGTTTGCTTTTGATATGCTGCGTATGATTCATCGATGCGTTCTGAGTGAGCAAGACAGTAGCAGACTCTTTCAAGTGAATGCATTGCATGTGCTTCTTGAGATTCTCTCGTCGCGAAAACCTTTCTTCGAGCTACGCTTGCAGATCTCGTGCGAACAGAAGAACAGTTTCTCGAAAGAATTTTGTTTTCGATGCATCTCACGCTCGTACCTAAGTAATTCGCTCGAATACGTAAAATCTTGACGCTTTATACATCTCAACTCTTTGCATCTATAAGGTCGTTCATGTTTGTTCATATGTTTACTAATCTCAGCGTCAGCGAAAATGTTTCGCCTTAACTATCAAAGAAGATGCTCACTTTCATTCACATCTACGATCAAACGTGATGATCTTTTCACAATTAACATGATTGCAGTAGAGCTTGTCTTTTGCACTTTTAAGCGTATAACGTGCGTATTTCTGTACGTTGAACAAACTCGCTGAGTGAAGATCTAGTTAAGAGTTACTAGAGAGTGAGATTGTTGAAGTGCTACAGCTCATTGATGAAGACTTGATGATCGTTCTCGATTTTTTGAACAATGATGAAGACATCTGCGAGAGAAATTATATTTGAGTGTCGAAATAGCGAGAAAATGGTTTGAATCTCATGATAACACACATCTTTTCAATGCTCAAAATCAGCACGAGACTTTAAAAATGTTTCAACGTCAACATCTTTGAAAACATGAAGTGAGTCAGAGTTTGAAGAGCAGCATACAATCGCTGTTCTATCTCTTTTCTCAAGATGATCAATCTGAACGAGACTTGAATAATCAACTGTATAATAGACTTGCAGCTTCGCTTCTTCGCTTTGAAACAGACTGCTTATTAATAACAGTGACTCGATGTATTGTCTGTACAAGCTCTCATATGATATACGTCATTGATTCTGCCGTTCTGCATTCTCGTAGATCTCAAATGTGATGTTTGACATCAAAATAAAAGAGTGCATCACGCACTGATTCTACACTCAACATATCGAGAAATTAAGCACTTCGCGCATCGCAGCTCAATCAGAGAATGTTTCGCTTGCGTTCTTTGATAACAGATTATAGTAGCAATTTACAACACAGCTTGAAAGACTCTGAGAAAGCTTTGAGTTCAGAGAATATCTGAAGATAAGAGATAAATCTTTGCTTTGCGCTTGTGTAAATACTTTGAACTCGCTATCATCGTTTCAAATCAGATTCATCTCAATATTCATTCTGAAGAGAACGTGACATCAAACGAAATTGTAAATCGCAAGATCAACTGATATGTAGCAGAGCATGTGTAGCGAAGAAACAATAATTCTAGACGTTATGCTTTGACGAAGATTATTGTTGTTCAGAAAGAAAAAGAATAAAATGAGTCATTGATGAATGACAAACATCTTACTAGTCTTGAATTAATCAAGTCAAAATCAACAAAAAATTGTATTGAGTCAAGACTCAGTTCTTATTATCATACAGTAGTCATGAATAAATGTCAATCAAAAACGTTGTTATGATCAGATTCAATATTGAACATGATGTAACTGACAAAACTCAAAAGTAGCATGAAGCTTGTGATTCAATACATTTCATCAGGTGAAAAGTTTGTAGCCTTATCGAGAAACAAATAGGCGTCAATGCAGATACATCATGCTATTTCGCATTTTACACTTAAGATGAAGAAAGACTAATGTAAATAGATCTGTAATTAATTACAAATTTTACTGTATCAATTTTCTCAACATTATTTATGCTCTCTCACTCTTCTTCATCTTTGATCACTACACAGAATTCAATTTACTTCTCGACTTCTTCGTTTCAATCAATTGATCTCTTCACTCATTCATCTTCTTCAGCGCTCTTCGTGAGTTCTTCTTTCGTGTGAGAAAATATTTTTGTATCTCAGCTGACGTAAGCATGTTCTTCAACAACTTAATCGCAAAGTCTTTCATCATATTCTTCAACTTCATCGACGCGAGTGTGATAGCTGCGCTGAGAAAAGAGCTATTGAAAGACGTAATGATGACAAGATTGTTGACACTCTTTGTGAGAGTGAAGAGATCAATGAACGTGAGCTTGTTGACACAGAACTGAAGAATGACAGGTTTCTGAGCAAGAAGATCATCAACATGTTGTTGTTGTTGTTGTTGTTGTTATTGTTGTTATTGTTGTTGTTGTTGTTGTTGTTGTTATTGTTGTTGTTGTTGTTGTTGTTGTTTTTGTTGTTGTCTGAAAGTTTCTTTACTGAAAGTAGCAATGAGTCTTGAAGAACTGTCATTGAGAGAGTACATGCAAGTGAAGAGTTCGAAGATTTGAAAACATGTGATCATGATAAATTCAACTTTAATATCTATACGATCTGATTGAATTAAAGCTTCATCAAGCTTTTCGAAACAGTTGATTGTTATCACTAGAACTCTTTCTTTGTGCGAAGTCACATCATCGATAGCGTTGAGAAGATTAAACAAGCTGATTCTCTTGTTTTTTCTATCTTTCTCGTTGTTCTTCGAAGCGTTCTTAAGAGTCTTGCTAAGTTTGACGTCAATTTTCGCGATTGTGTCATCAACTGATTTGACGAATTTTTCGCCTTCTTCTTGACGTTTAATCAGGTCAACGCTGTCGATATCTTCAAGCAGAACTACACAGCGTCAAGACAGTGAACTAAACATTATTTTCAAGTGTTTCTCTGTAAGAGTTCAATTCACAAGCGAGATGCAGTAAATATCAAGATCGAAAACGTCAGTGATAACTCAGGCAAAACTGAATTTATCAGTCTCAAAGAGCTTTTGAAAACATCAGCAAGAGTAAAAGACATTTAGTGATCTTTAAGATAAAATTATACTTACTTCATGAAACAGATACTCACGACGATAAGAAATATCGCGATCGACGTATCATTTGAAAGTGACTGAATGCAGATACTCGTTTATATTCTTCAGAACTTAAGTCTTCTCATCATGATTCAAGATGATCATGTGCATAAATTTAGAAGATCTTGTTGCAACTTTTTGTCACATATTGTGTTTTTCTCTATTCTCTTTACTTATTGATCTGCATACAACAGTAAGAGCGATTTTCTTATTCAGATGATGATTACAACAGTTCTTCATGAGATTTTTGATAGACTGAGACAAGTGTTCAATACAGATAAGTTGAATGCTCTCTGCTTCACGAAAATCACTATCTCTCATCATCTGTTTAATAAAGCAACGAAACTCAAAATATCAATCTTGATGAAAGAAGATATGACGATCAAAGTAGAGCTGAAATATTGAAGAAACTTTGAAATCTCAATTACTAAAGTTGATGAGAGTGTTTGAATTCAGTTCATTCGCTGTTGTATTCAGATCATGAAAGTTTCAGACATGCTTCTGTTCAGTCTTGATCATCAAGCTACGTGAGTTAATGAATATTTTATGATCATCAAGTCACTTCATGATGTGATTATAAATGTCATCGTCAGAATCGATGCTGATGAAGCATGTAAAGTATTTCTCAAAGACAGCGTATGCATGTTGATCAAGAAATTTTAGAGAAGTAAAGAGTTCAAAGATCAGAAAATCGATGAACATAATGATAGTAATATTGAAGTCTAGCACATCGAGCAAAAACTTTGAGATGATTGAATAGTCTGAGATGAATGCTTCAAGAACGTTGACAGACAACTGCATGATACTCATTATTAAATTGTTTTTCATTGAATCTGCAGACTTTATAGTTTCAAAAGCTTTGCTAAAAGTCATGCTTCAGTTTGATGAGTTTGAAAAGAAGTGATCAAGTCAAAGATGTAAAGAATTTGTCGTTTTATATGAAGAATATATGAAATCTTAGAGATCTCTTATGATGAGAAGAAGAAGAGTCTCATTACAAAAGACGAGATTGAAAGATCATTCATTCATTTATCATTTTCGAATCGAGCTAACAAGAAGCTAGATGTCTGATTTGAATGAGAAATGAAAGACTGAGTCACTAGTCTGAAACTCAAAAGAAACAGCAAAGAATAAAGATATCTAGATGACAGATTTTGATCATGCATACAGAAAGATGAAGTCATATTCTGCATGAGAATGAGTCTATCAGCGAAAGAAATGAGCTCTACGATCAGACAGATACATGATAAGAAAACGATTGTTGTTTTGCATGATATCTATCTATGTTTCAGCATCATCTCGCTCTTGCCTTCATTGACTAGTGTGCAGAGACTCATGAGGTCTTTTCATGAGTAATCTTTGCTTATTTCTTTCTTTAATGTTGATGTCTTTATTAGTAAATTAATAATGTCAGCTATTTTCTCTTCATCATTGCGTGAGCGTTGCAATCTTGCATTGCTGTTTTCTTGTGACATGTCAATGTTGCTTGCAATCATCTTTGAACTTGCATTGCTGCAACTTATGTGATTCATCATCGTTTAATCATTCTTTAAATTTACTCTGTCTTGCATGTAATGCTCTTTTTCAAGATTTGTTGTGTATGTGTTGTGATTGTTTTCTATTTCATAATAATAATAATAATAATAATAATAATAATAAATTTATACATTCTTGTGACATCGATTAAATCAACTCATGAGAAACTTTATGCTATCTATATCAAGTGAACAAAACTCTCTGAGATAGAAAATCACTCACTGTCTATACAACTGCTTCACGCAGTCAAAACTATCATTATGAGACTATGTATCAAATTGATTCGCGTTGATTGCATGTTAAAGAATGAGTGACTCAGTCACTTTAAATTGTTTCAGAAGTCTTGTTTTCATCATCATTCTTGCAGCTGCTCTGAGACTCTTCGTGATAATGATGATTATTTAATAATTTAAGAACTTAATGTCTTATAACATTCTTGATTTCAGATGCAATCAGTTTAAGCAATGCATGAATACATATTTCATCATTTGATGATCTCAATCGCAGTTGCATTGCATGCTATCTGCGTCTGAAATATATTTCTGAAATGCAGATAAACATTCAAATCTATGCATTCAATTTTAATGTAAGTGATGAGAATGCTTTCAACTTTTTGAAAATCATTTTGCATCTTTATCATTTTGTTGAACAGATGCAATCTTTGTGTCAAAGTGATGTAAACATCTGCAATGCATTTTCTATATTTTTCTTATTGTTGCTTTCACTGACTTCTGTGATACTGTGCTATTGCAATGCTGTCACTAGTCGAATTCGTTGCAGCGAAAGCTAATCATTCACATTTTAACTGTATTTTCACATTTTCTTGAATTAAGTTGTTTAGAAGCATCACTTTCTTAATGATGAAAAAGTGAGAAATAATGTGATTGACATTCATCAGATGAGCATGTATCAGTTTGCATGTTTATCTGATTTTCTGCATATGATTGTTGACTTAACTGTGTAACATGATCTTGTCTTGCAGCATGTTCAAATGAACATGCAGCGAACTTATGTACATTTCTGCTTTCAGAGTCTTGATGCTTACTCTTTTGAACATCTTTGCAACATAATGCAGAGTCTGATTCTGTAGTGTTTCAAGTCTGCATTCTTTGTCTGACAGTTTTCTCTCTTTTTCTCGCTGATGTTAAATTGATGCTTCAAATACAATTTCTGATTTTATTACTGCTAAGTATATTTATCTTGCTTTTGTGAAGATTATCTTTCATGTGAAGACTTCAAGTTGATCTATCGAAAATATGTTGTATACATTGCATGCAATATACATAAGATACAATCTCTATGCTGATTTTTCTCTTAGTGAGAAGTAGTTTTTCTCGTTGCAGATTCACAGTTCAAGATGAGTAAAATCTTTCACTGCTCAAATTTCAACAGTTTACTTTTTAAGCATGAATTGCAGATGTTTCATCAGCGATACACATGTGTATCACAGTCGATTTTTTCTTTAATCACATCAACATACATTACTGTTTTCTCAAGCTATACAGATGATGTTTTTGACTAGAGATTGACTTTATCATCAAGACATTCAAGAGTCAAAGCTCAGTGAAGAAGTGAGATTCTTGAGATTAATAATCATCGTCATTGTATATCATGTTTTGCAGATGCTCGCTTCATTTGTAAAATGTGCAACTCATTTGTTTTGTGTTATCTGTAAAAATCTTTCTCATGCAGATCAATTATGTCTTGCAGAGATGTTTGTATACTACACTTTTAATCAGACAACGTAGTTTGATCATTCTTTATTAACTCGCTTGTGATTTTCTTCTTTTAACAAAGTCTTCTCATCAATGTATTGTTCATGTATAAAATGTCTGTGTTTGAATGTCTGTTAAACAATATTAATGAGATTCTTGAGTTTGCTCATGTCAAACTTAATGAGTCTTGTGAGTTGCTTATGTTGTAGTAACAGACACGCAATCTTAACAAGATTTATACATAGTTAGCACATAAATTTAAAGAATGTTCATGATTCAAGTTCTTTCTGCTAATTATTTTCAACAGATCAAACACGAGAATGTTCTGTCTCAGTTCTTGTCATCACGATAACAAGATACTGAATCGAATGATTTTCATAAGCGATTTTTCTCGTAGTTTTGCATTCTATTTGATTTTCTCATCTGCATGCAGATTGCTTGTAACATGCACATTGAGATTATCAAAGTTTGCGCAATTGCAAAAACTCTGCACGCGATTGATGCACAACACTTCATTATCACACAGCATCTCAATGTCATTCAAACTTTTGATAATCTTTAAACTTTACTGTAGCTAAACAATAAATTTGTAGTCAGCATCATGTACAGATGAATTTCATCGCTGATTAATAATAATAATAATAAATTCATACACTTTTGTGACATCAATTAAGTCAACTCATGAGAAACTTTATGCTATTTGTATTGAGTGAATAAAAAATTTTGAAATAGAAAATCACTCACAATTTATATGATTACTTCATGCAATTAAAACAATAAGTTTTGAAACTATATATTAAATTTGTTCACATTGATTGCATGTTAAAAAATAAATGTTCTAGTCATTTTAAATTGCTTTAAAAGCTTCATTTTCATCATTATTTTCACTATTACTTTGAGATTCTTTATGATGATGATAATTATTCAATAATTTAAAAAATCAGCATCTTGTAACATTCTTGATTGCAAATGCAATTAGTTCAAGCAATGCATGAGTACATGCTTCATCATTTGATAACTTTATTTGCAATTGCATCGTAAGTTATTCATGTCTGAAACATTTTTAAAGTGCAGATAAACATTCAAATTTATGCATTTAATTTTAATGTACATTGCAAGAGTGCTTTCTACTTTCTGAAAATCATCATACATTTTTATCATCTTATTGCTCAGATGCAATCTTTGTGCTGAGATTGCATTAACATCTATAATGCATTCTTTGTACTTTTCTCATCATTGATTTCATTGATCTTTGTGATATTGCACTATTATGATGTTATTGCTTGTTGAAATTATTATGAAGAAGAAAATGCATTATTTGCATCTTAACTGTATCTTTGCATCTTCTTGAATAAAAACATTTAGAAGTACTATTTTCTTGATGATAAATGAGCAAGAAATGACGTGATTAACTTTCATCAGATGAACACATATTAGTTCACATGCTTGTTTAATCTTCTGCATTCAATCATTAACTTAACTGTGTAGTATGATCTTATCTTGTAACATGTTTCAATGAACATGTAGTAAGCTTGTATACATTTCTGTCTTCAGAGTTTTGATGCTTACTCTTTTGAACACTTCTGCTACATGATGCTTTCAATTGTTAAATACTAAATATATTATACTATGTATCAAAAATAGTATAATTCTCTTAATTTTTTTGCAATCAATTTTAAAAGAGTAATGAGCATGTAAAGTAAATTGATCGCGTCGAGTCGAGTATTCGAGTTCGGGTCGAGTACTCGACTCGAAAAGTGTCGAGTCAAGTTGAAATTTTTTTGAAAAAGTGTTAAATCGAATTGAGAAGTTGAATTCAAGCACTCGAGTTGAGTTGAGAAGCTTGATTCAATAATTCGATTTGAAAACTTGACTCGACTCGACAAGATATTAGATAGGTGTAAATAGCTTGGTTGAACAGCCTTCATAATTCCCTTCATGGCTTCCTACCATGTTTTCCCGTCATGACTCCCTACCAAAGTCAAACGGCCTTCATGTTTTCCCTTCATGTTCCCCTTCATGTTCCTCGCCATGACTTCCTTCATGTTTCCCTTTATGTTCTTCTTCATGTTTCCCTTCATGTTCTTCTTCATGTTTCCCTTCATGTTCCCCTTCATGTTCTTCTTCATGTTTCTCTTCATGTTCCCCTTTATGGCTCTCTACCAAACGACCTTCATGTTCCCCTTTATGGCTTCCTACCAAACGGCCTCCATATTCCCCTTTATGGCTCCCTACCAAACGGCCTCCATGTTCCCCTTTATGGCTCCCTACCAAACGGCCTCCATGTTCCCCTTTATGGCTCCCTACCAAACGGCCTCCATGTTCCCCTTTATGGCTCCCTACCAAACGGCCTTCATGTTCCCCTTCATGGCTCCCTATTAAAAGGTAATGCAAAAAGGTAATGCAAAAGTTAAAAACCGGAAAATTTTCTATATTTAGCCCTCTTGGCGCCAAGCTCGGGTCCTTGACGAATCGGGTCGGGTTGACCCAATTTCCAGTCGGGTCGCGTCGCGTCGGGTTGAAAATATGAGCAACCCGACTCGAGTCGGGTTGAAAATGTGAGCAACCCGACCCAATCTCGGTTCGGGTCCAAAATGTCAACCCGAAACCCGACCCGACGATCAGTCTAATGTAAAGTGACAAGTACTTTGTAGATAAAGTGATGACTCAGCAACAGTATTTATTAAACTTTACAAGTTATTGCATGAAAGAATTAAAACTTTTTGAAATTAATGAAACAACTTTTTTTTTTATTCTTACTCGATTCAACACCCATTATGAGCCTATGCGAGATTCTATATATTGTAGCGGGCGCTGCGCTAGCGTAGCGCCCTTTTCATATCTACTACCGCTTTTCCTGCGTTCTATACTGTAACTGTTCCCAATGCGAGAACTCTATGGGCTTGTTCCTTCCCTACTTCTCCTCTCTTCCATCTGGCTCTTCGATGGCGTCACAGCCTGAAATAGGTTCAGTATGCTTGTCGAGAGTATCATTCGGATGATCGCTGTCGCCGCGCTCCTGGTTTCTAGAAGCTTTCTCAAGTTCGTGATGTTCTCTTCGTGTTGCATCGCCTTTCGTTCTGCCTAATGAAACAACATTGTTAATTATAATATTAGGTTTAAATCATGATAAGAATGTGCATAAAGCTTTACATAGTATTCAAATTGTATAAAAAATGCAATATTAATAAGAATAAAATTCTATTATATTTATCAAGTTTTTATTTTTGAGAACTTTAAATCAAACTTTTGACAAACTTTTGATAAATACTAGAATTAATCTAGGTTTTTGCACATGACAATACACAGTTTTCGATCATGAATTCTGATAGGTCGGTTTTTCGGTTGCGTTGCGACAACCTTGCGACATCATACATGGCACAGCCAAGTTCTCGACTAAGGTTGTTCAATCTATGATTTCCATCTTTCATCGGCACCCGACGAACAATACAATGACTTTGAACTCTTGTGGGAGACAGAATTAG
>JAABUV010004451.1_pt1 | contig 16768 bp, 9 predicted proteins | sample 5559971 | NCBI WGS metagenome assembly JAABUV01 (sample SAMN10711881, study PRJNA513362) | rock metagenome | isolation source: Antarctica rocks | place: Antarctica: Victoria Land, Knobhead nord | collected 2015-12-19
GTCAAACCTTCATATTTTCGGATTATTTTTGAAGCGTTGAAGTCGCCTGAGTCGGCTCTACAATTGTTGTCATAGAAAGTATCGAGCTCGAGCACGTCTAGTAGGAATTCGGGGCAGGTGACGGATTCATCGGGGGGCAGGTGACGAATCGACGTGTCAAGGCGATCGCCGCCGAGATCGATGAGAGCGTCACCTGCCCAGGTGACGGTCGGAAATAAGAGGTAGTATGTCAAGTAGTCAATGCGCAGAAATTGATTCGGGCGAGGAAAGAATTACTACTAGGTGAACGGTCAACCAGCGCAGTGAACCTTCTCAACCTCATTTACTAGGTCAAACCTCGATGTTTTTCAATTATTTTAACGGCATTGAATTCAGCTAATTCAGAGCTACAAGTATGCCTTTCAAAGTATGTGAGATAGTTCGCACGCAGAAATCGATTCGAGCGAAGAAAGATGATGACAGCTGAGCGATCGCGTCGTCAAAACCGTCAATATTTCTCATGACATTTGCGAAGTCAAATCTTCGTCTTTTTTCATGATTTCTGAATCGTTGAAGTTGCCTCGATCGGCTCAACGATTCATGTCATAGAAAGTATCGAGCTCGAGAGCGTTTAGTAGAAGTTCGAGACTGGTGACGAATTGATCGAAAGACTGATGACGAATCGACGTGTCAAGACAATCGTCGTCGAGATCGATGAGAGCGTCATCAGAGCAGATGACGATCGAGAATAAAAGATAGTTAAATGATCTTCATGTTTTCTCAGCATGACTTGAAGCTTTCTATCAAACAATCTTCATGTTTTTCTTCATGTTTTTCTTCATGTTTCTCATCATGTTTCTCATCATGTTTCTCATCATGTTTTTCTTCATGTTTTTCTTCATGTTTCTTTTTATGTTTTTCTTCATGATTTTTCTTTATGATTCTTCTTCATGATTTCTCTTCATGACTTTTCATCAAATGATCTTCATGTTTTCTTATCATGACTCTTTATCATGACTTTCTATCATGACTTCTCTTCATGACTTTCTATCATATAGTCTTCATGTTTTTCGTCATGACTCTCTATCAAAAAGATAATGCAAAAAAATAATGCAAAAGCAAAAATCGGAAAAATTTCTATATTTAGCTCTCTTGAAATTAAGCTCAAGTTCTTGATGAGTTAAGTTGAGTTAACTCAATTCTCAGTTGAATCAAGTTGCATTGAATTGAAAATATGAGCAACTTGACTTGATGTTGATTCAAGTTCAAAATGTCAATTTGAAACTTAACTTAATGATCAGTTTAATTATATGTATTCTGAGTCTCTTTTTGCAGCTGAAGTCAATTATATTGCTGACTCTGTTGTTTCTATCTTCTCAATATTAAACATCAATGATATACTTCTTTTTATCTGTTGTTGAGATATCAAATGACAATGATGTTGATTTCTTCAGCTTTTTTGAGATGATCATTCAGAGATTTTTGACTTTCAAGACATTGATTATATTTTTCTTTCATGACTCATAGTTCTCACTTTTCTTTAACTTCAAAACATGATAATTTTTTGAATCTTTTATTGTGATTAAAATATGAGAATTATTTTGTGAAATATAATCAATAGAGAAAGTTTCATTGATTTGATGACAATAATGTTAGAACTCTTTCGCATGAGATTATGTAAACAGTAATGATTAAATAATCATTGAGTAATTAGAGTCTTGAAGTGATTGCTCTGATCGTTTGAATCAGAAGTGATCACAGTGAGCATGATGAGCATAATGCTCATTTCACTCATCTTGCTTGAAAATGATCAGAATGATCATTCAGAGCAAAGATGACTTGACATGATTCTTCTATGTTTATATAATGATGATTGTTCTCTTAGATAGAAACTTCATGCTCAATTCATATAAGCAGTCAATACATATTATTGTTTCAGCTATCTTCAAATCTCAAGTCTAGTAATAGTAATTACTGTTTGATTTTTGTATATATCTTATGTTGTTAAAGAAACAATCATTACACTTTAAGCATCACTCTTTCATAAAATATCAGAAATGTTCATTTTCTTCAATCATGTTTAGTCAGTCAGAATGAGTCATGCTCAGTTAAAGAGCAAGCATCTTCAGTGCAGATAAGATCAAGATCTCAACATTAAACTTGTATCACAACAATCAAGATAAACTTAAAGCATATTTAGTACAGATAAAGTTATACATCAAACAACACTTATCTCAGTTCAAGTTCATTAAGAACAAAGTACTCTTTGCATTCATTTATTTAAAAGATAATGCATTTACATGATTTCATCACTATTTAATGAATTATCTGCAGAAGAAATCAGAGAAACAAGAAGAGAAAATTAACATGATATTTCGTGACTCTCAAATGTTCAAGAAACATCTAAAAAGAGTATTTGAAGACATTGACAAGAAATGTACAGCAGAATGATAGTTGTACAATCTGCAACAGAAAATCTTTGCAATGATTTATTCAATCAGCTTTTAGCATATTGCAATGAATATGAAATGAAACGATGCAGTTCTCATCAGTTAGTTCTATCAGAAACTATGAAAGAAAGTCAAGAATGAAATCACTAAAATTGATAAACTTGCTAATTTACAGAAGATGATATTCAGAGTGATAATCATCAACAACAGACAGTATGAAAAATGTCTGAAAAAAGATAAAAAATTGACTATGTCAGTAGTATTGAATCGAAAGTTCAAGAAGAAACAATGATAGTCATACTATGATTCTCAATCTATGAAGTTAGATGCAATTTGAAAGATATTGATGAATGCTTGTAATAAAACAGTTCAACAGAGTAAAACATGTTACACATGTAAAAAGCTAAATCATTACTTTAAGAATTGTACTCAGAACAAGTATAAAAACAAGTCAAAGCTTTATGATAAACAAAACAAATTTTTTGCAACATTGAAAGAAGTTAAGAAAAACACTCATAATAAAATATTTTAAACAGAATGCTATGATGATCAGTATTGCATGCATCTGAGCAATAAGAAAGATTCAAGATGATATTCAAAATCATTGCGCAAGAATCATTTTTATACAGCAACTTATCATTAATTGAAAGTGCACAATGAGAATAGTGATGAAAGCTCATTCATTGTGATCACAAAATCAAAGATTTTCAACAGCAAAGCATATGATTTAAATAGATTGAACGACATCAAAGAAGTTATTCATCAAGCAGTTGAAGAAGAATGTCAACTTAGCAAAACTCTATGAGCATTCACTATTGTAGCAAAAGATGCTTTTAAGCAAGAAGAAGATCATCTTGAAGTAAAGAAAGATTTCAGAAAGCTTACAAGTTAAGCAAGCTTTATAAGCATGTACAACGAATTGTACATTTTTTTTAAACAGAAAGAGAAAGATTTTTCACAGTGAATGCAACAAATTAAGAATGATATACATTAAGTCATTTATGACACTATGCAAGATGAGTCAATTGCATCACGCAGAAACATTCATTATCATAATATAGTCATAAAGACGTTATTTACAGAAGTTAAGTTTATTAAGCAAGAAGAATATGTACTTTTTGATGAAGATCATATATTCAGAAAACTTAAACAAATGATAAAAGTCATTAAAAAGAAATTCGATCTATGTAATTTGAAGAAATATTCACTTAAGAAGATCAATTCAAATCAATTTCAATACATAAAACAAGTATTAAAAGAATGAGTTTCTAGTTCAAAAAACTAAAAGACTCTTTAATCAATAAATCATCAAAGAAATCTAGTCAAGAATTGAAAATTGAAAGCATATTTATCTTCATCAATGACTCATCACAGTTACAAGTCTGAGTCAAGATCAATGATCACGCAGCACAACTATTCATAAACAGTGACTGCACAGAGAATTACATATTTTCAGAATTTGCTAGCAAAGCGCAAATATTTATGCAGAAAAAGAAAGAATCTTACAATCTGCAAAATTTTGATGAAACACTCATAAAGTATAACAACAAACTAATAAATCAAGAGACTCAACTTATTCATTTAAAACTTGAACGTTATTAAAAGAAGTTACATTTAAATGTTACAAAGCAGTCAGACAGCAATATAGTTCTGAGCATATCATGACTTCATACAATCAATTCAATAATTGATTGAGTCAATGAGATAATTGCATTTCTAGATACAGAAATAACGCGATTGCACTCAATATTAAAGTCATCACAAAATGTGAAAATATTCATCATGATGAGCGAAGAAATGCGCGAAGAGTTCAGAGAAATCAATGACACACAGATGTTATGAAGCAGAGAGATTCAGAGTGATCACTTGAAGAATTTCACTATCACTATTATTTCTAAAGAATATCAGAAATATAAAATTCTGTTTAAGAAAGAAAGTAATCAAGAGACATTACTTAAACATCAATCATAAAATCATGAGATTAAGCTCATTGACAACAAGAAACTCACAAAACAGTTCATTTACTTATTGTTAGCAGAAAAACTCAATACTTTGCAACAATATTTGAAAGAAAATTTATGAAAAAAATTTATCAGAAAATTGCAGTCATCAGCAGAATACTTAATTCTGTTTATTTCAAAATTGAATAAAAGTTTAAAACTATGTGTCAACTATAAAGCATTGAATAACATCATGATTAAAAACAGTTATTCATTATTGCTCATAACAGAACTGCAAAACAGATTGCAGAATGCACAGTGATTTATGAAATTTGTTAAAAAGTGCAATGACAGACTTATTTCTAGCAGCTTATTGTGATAGCTTTGAATTCAGTCTGAATTCAGTCAAACTTATTTCTAACAGCTTTCTTTAAATTAACATTAAAGATAAAGTTACATGTTGCAACTTTGTCATGCATGATAGTATATAAATAAAGCAGTCTGTGACTTTTCTTCACAATCTAAATAAATTTCATCAAATGTGATACTGTTCATTTTATTTCTTCAATAAATTATGAGTTCAATTAACAAAAAGCTTTCAACATAATTAAATTAAAACACTTTAAGCATTTGATGCTCAACAACTCAATATGAGATTTATTCAAATGAGCAATCAGTGATCACTTACTACACGTCTCACAAGAAGACAAATAAGTACATTGATTTAAAGAAGTTCAGTGAAATTCAACAGCTTACTACGCATCTTATGAGAAAATAAATAAGCACTCACATCAAGTCAATAGTCTACTACAAGTTTTCAAGAGAGTGAATAAATAAACACACTTGATTGCATTAAAGAATGCATAAACTTTCATCATTATTGACGAGATTAAATTCTTTTCACTTCACTCGTCAATTTATTTAATATCTTTATTTTTTTTCTTTAATTCTAACAATAAGCTGAGTTTACATTGCACGTCATGAACTTCAATGACTTTTTCATCAAATGATGATCTGTTTTCATTCTTACTTGCAAGAACTGCAATCAATGATTTTCTCTTATAAAAAGATGACTTATTAAGAAAGACTTGTGATTCATTATTGAAAACAAGTCTGACTCAAACACATTCAACAGCATCATCAGCATCATTAATGAAATTCAATCTTTTAACTTTGAAAGTCAAAAGATTAATGTAAAAGCTTATTACTGACTGATCATTTGCATCATCATTAATGATCAAGAATACACTGCAAACAAAACATCAGCAAAAGAAATTTAAGATACTCTGAGTTATAAATATAAAGAGAAGTTACAAATCATTGAAAGACAATATTTGACAAACTTTATTAACTACAGAATGTTGACGAATATCTTCATTAAAAAGACATGAACACATTTCATCAAGTTAACTTGAAAGATTGTTGCAACATAGAAAGATATAAACAATTTATTTAAGTTAAAACATCATTTTCAAGTCTTACTTCAATCATTATCAAATGAATACACAGTCATTTAAGACATCATTGATGCGCAGAATAAGTCAAATGTTGAGAAGAAACTTCAAAAGCTACAAGAGAAGAAAGTACAATTGAAAACAACAGAAACTGCGTTATGAGTTAAGCGAAGAAATGAACGCAAGCGCATTGATCATGAGCAGAACAAACGCAAAATCAATCATTATCATAAAAGTTTTTCAGACTTTGACAATAATCAATCACATCATCATTAGTTGCAATGATCTTTAAAATGTTTTCTTTGTGAAGATGAACATCATTTAGTTGATTGCTCTCATCTATCTGCAGCTCAAAAGCTTGTGAAGAAATGCAAAGATAAAAACAAAACAAAGCACAAAAGTATTGATGATTTTCAAACTTTCACTGAGCTTCTGAAGAGTAAGCACAAGAAATACAAAGTTTACAATGTAAAAAGTGATGACTTTGAAATTTCTGATAACAATGAGAAAGATAAGAATGAGAAGAGTGAGAATATTGCAACTTTGTCAAAAAACATTGTCAATAAGATTTTTAAATTTAACTGAGTTGCAAATTTTGATGTCTTCTTACATATGATTAATCAACTTCAACTTTTTAATAATTTTTTAGTTTACATTAAAAGATGCATTATCAAAGTTGAAGAGAAAAAATTGTATGTCAATCACTGTGATACAGCAGTTATGTGAAATCATTATGAAAACTCAGTTAAACTGTCTTTTGTTCTTCATGTTTTTAAACTCAAGATGAATTTTCTTTTTGAAAGAAGAATGTATAAGAAAGATCTGCAAGAAAGTTTTGATGATAAAAATCTGTACATGCATGACAAGTAAGAAAAGCAAATGATTAAAACTTTAGAATGCAAAAACATTTACATAGTAAAGAGAATTGTAAACAATCTTGATGAATTTGCATTACTATTAGTTATGCAGCATGACATTTCATCAACATTTTCAGCAATGCACAGTTCAATAAATCTTGATAATTTAATGAATCTAGATTACTTTGCATCTTACATTGATGTGATTCATCATGAGAATGAGATTAAAGTTGATCATGATCAACTTAGTTTCACAAATGACAAAAGCTTTAAGTTGTACAAGTTGTAACATCATTATTTTGCTCATCTTGAATCAGCAAAGCTTCATCAACTTCATAAAATCATTACTTTGAAAAAATCTATTTTCATCAATGACAGTCATAAGAATGTGTATAAAATATGTGCACTCATCAAGTTCATTAACAAACGAGAACATAATGTCAGCAATCAAAAGACAAGTATTTTAACTTTTATTTTCATAAACATTTGTAAATTACTATCATCATTTCTTAATAATGAATCATACTTTTTAAAGATAATTGACAATCACTTCAGAAAAACTTAATGCATTTCTTTGAAGCAATGATTCAATGCATCAGATGCTTTGCAAAAATAAAAACTCAGCATAAAGATTTACAGCAATGTCAAACTTCTTTTAGTACATAGTGATAACATCATGAAACTTAAAGTCATTTTGAATGATTGATGCTTATCAATTGACATTGCTTCTTAATACATTGTTTCACATATGTTGATTCAAAATAAAGTAATTGAAAGAATTATATACATTACAGAAAACTTAATGCAAGTCATGATCAAGAATGCTGAACTTTTCATTGAGTTCTAAACAGAAGTTGCAAAAACAAATATTTATTTGCAAAATTGAATCATCATAAAATTCTTAATCAACAAAGCTTTCATGATTTCAAAGAAAACATTCATCAAGATCAAGCTTTTAATTGATCATGTATGAGTATGAGAATGCAAATGTTACTCATACATTAATCTTAAGTCATTGTCAGTTGAAAACAGATGAGACAAATTCATGAACAGAGACAGACTTGATATTTTTATGAAGTATGTGAAAAATATTGACAAGCAATATCATCTTTATGTCTCAGATCTTGATTAAGTCATCAAGAATTATGCTGTCAAGTTCATTGAAGATGAAAAGAGTGAAAACATGAACTTGCAACTTTGCAAACAGACATTCAACATTCTTTCAGAGCGAAAATCTGTGAAAAGATCATCAAAGAATAACATTTCAACTAACATTTTAAAATCTGATACTTTCATGATTGATATTTTATTTAAATCAACTGATGCATTGAAGATTATTGCAATCAACTTAAATGCACTTAATTTTAAAATCACATCACATACATTAAATGAGCATGAAGTTCACATGAATGTTCAGATCACTCAAAAAGTCTTTGCATCAAGCATGTTTAAGTTAACAACTTAAACATTTCTGCATGTAATCATTTCAAAGAGAAAAAAAGACAGCGAAGATTAATAATTAAAAGAATGTGCATTCAAGATCTTGCAAGCTATGATGATTTAATTCATCACAAAGAAAGTTAATGATGATGAGAGTGATTCTGACATAAGCATGTCATGAACATTATTCAATGTCAATGAATCTGATTCTTCTAAAGCAATAAGAATTTTCACATTGAACATTTACAAAGATGTAATGCAGAACTCAGTTTGAAAGAAACTTTAAAAAGAAGCAATTAATGCAGAACTTGTGATGTTAATTATTAATGAAATCTGACAAGAAGAAATGTTGCTCAAAAATATTAACATCATGACAAGTAAATGAGTTTTCAAGTCAAAGATGCACATTGATGATTCTTTTAACAAATTGAAAACAAGATTGATAGTCAGAAATTTCTTTTAAATTCATGAAGTTGACTATGAAAATACTTTTGCATCAATCATCAAGTTTGACACTTTGCAAGTCTTTCTAATTATTGCAACAATGAAGAATCTCAAACTTCATTAAATTAATGTAAACAATGCGTTTACTGAATCATTTCTCAAAGAAATCATTTACATATTCTTTTCATCAAAAGTGAAAGTCAGACTCAACTGTGTTTTGAAAGTTCTTCGAAGTCTTTACAATCTCAAGCAAGCTGCATAAGATTGACATGATCATTGTGTAACAATGTTGTTTAAACTTAACTTCACTCAATGCATTGCAAATTCATGTCTTTTAATTCATGAATCAAAAGAAATTATATTACTACTATATCTCAATAATATAATCATCATCTTCAAATCATTGAACAACATTAAATGATTTAAGCATGAGTTTTAATGTGTTTTCAAAGTTAAAAATCTGAGAAAAATGAAAAAGATTCTTGACATTCAAATTACTTGCAACAGAAAAACATGAATCTTATGAATGAATTAAACTCACTATCTTCATGATGTTCTTGAAAGACTCAACATAAGACAAGACAAGCATAAAATAACAGATTTTTCAATGAATGAATATGATGCTTTTCGCTCAGCTGAATTTGAAGACGTAAGAATTAATCAGCATGAATATTAACAAGTCATTGAAAGTCTCATATATGTTGCAATTCATACTTGTTTCAACATCATTTTTGCTCTTAATTAACTAAGTCAATATCTCAGTAATTTTGCAGAACATCATGAACACACAATGAAGAAGTTAATGCAATACATTTGTTTCATCATTGATTTAAACATCATGTACAAAGTCAGTGAAAGCATGAAGTTAGTAAAATACTCTGACTCAGACTACATGTCAGACAAACTAAATCACAAGTTGATTCTCTTTTACATTTACATGCTTGATGAAGAATCAGTTTTCTAAATGAGTTGAAAGCAAAAGTTTGTTGTTACATCAATCATTAAGATAAAGTACATGACTTTATTAATTTGCGTCAAGAAAAATCTATGAATCAATTAAGTACTTAAAAACATGAATCTGACAAAGTATTTAAACATCAGTTACAGTCACGTTGATATTTTTAAGAAGATTACTCATCAATCTGTCTTACTCACACAGCTCAAGAAAGATAATCAAGCATCTTTTATGCTGATTAAGAATGCTCATATTCACGAAAGATTGAAGCACATTAACATCACTTATCATCACATTTGAAATTTGCACAAGAAGAATCAGATTTCAGTGAACTTCGTTTCTAGTTAAGATATGATAGCAGACGAATTGATCAAGTCACTATCTCGACAGAACTTCAAAAGATTCATTAAACAACTGAGATTAAAAAGCAGTAAAAGCTGAGAAACTTGCAAGCATTGAGTGAAAGTGTTAAGAAGTGCAATGACAGACTTGTTTCTAGCAACTTATTGCAATAACTTTGAATTCAGTCTGAATTCAGTCAGACTTGTTTCTAGCAACTTTCTTTAAACTAGCGTTAGAAATAAAGTTGTGTATTATGACTTTGTCATGCATGACAGTATATAGATAGAGCAGTCTGTGACTTCTCTTCATAATCTAAATAGATTTCATCAGATGTAATACTGTTCACTTTACTTCTTCAATAAAATTCAATATATTCAAAGCATTTAATTAAATATAAATTAAAGAAGAAAATGAGTGAAAGACAGTCTTTTACATTCAACTAAAACATTACAAGTATTTGATCATGTCTTTCAACTTAATCAATGCTTCAATCATGTTTTAAATCTTTGTAAATAATGTGCTACAATATTATTTGAATCAATTTGTCATAGTATATTTGAATGATATATTAGTATACTTAAAGATGAAGAAAGAACATGTTCAACATGTTAGAAAAGTTCTACAGACTTTGAAGAAAATTGATCTGTGCATCAAGTCAGAGAAAAGTGAATTTCATGTACAGAGTGTATGATTTTTGAAATTTATAGTCACATCTCAGAGTTTAAAAATGAACTTAAAAAAGATAAAAGTTGTTATTACTTGATTGACATTAAAGTCAAAGATCGAAGTTTAATTCTTTCTAGAATTCGCGAACTTTTATAAACATTTCATAAAGAAATACTTCAAAATTATCTTGTTACTTACAAATCTTACAAGAAAGAACATATCATTCATGTGAACTGAGAAAGCAAAAAAAGCTTTCAAGAAGCTGAAGAAATTGTTCATCTTTCAGTCAATACTGATCATGTTTGAATCAGAAAAACTCATTACGCTCAAGATGAATGCATCAAACAAAGCTATTGAAGTATGTATCAGTCAATCAGATGATAAGAAATGTCTGCATCTCATTGCATTTCATGTTATGAGCGTATCAAGGCTGAACAAGGCTGAAGCTCTAATCAATTCGCAGTGAACGCTAGCGAGTTCTCTGCGTAATGATTAGAGCTAATCAGCGAGCTAGTCAGATATGACTCAGATATGACTCAGATATGACTCAACATTTTTTTTCTTTCTCAACACTCTTTTCTTTCACCAACATCTTGTTCATCTACATCACATTCTTTTCGTGTCACAAACACATTTCTTTCGAGTCTAGCGCAGTCTCTGAACATTACATAAATAGAAGCTCTTGTATCAATCTTCTTCTGTATTCTTAATATTCAGTTATAGCTATCTCTAAAGATCAAGCACTATTCAACCCTGACTTTCGCTGATTGACTCATCTAGACACGATTCTGACATTTCACAGTAGAAAGCTTACAGATGCTGAATTGAACTACAAGATATACAACAAGAAGTTGTTAATTATTGTCAACTTTTTCAAATAATGAAAAGTGTATTTGAAAGAATTTAGACATCAGATTCAAGTATATACAAATCATAAGAATTTACTATACTTTATGATCATGAAAGTTTTAAATTGAAGACAGATTAAATGATTGAAAAAGTTGTTATCATACAACTTTCAAATTCAATATTAAAAGAAATTTGAAAACTTGAAGATCAAGGTCTTGAGCAGAAGAGCAAATCACATGACAGATAAATCACAGATAAATCAGACTATCTTGCAAGAGAACTTGAATGATTCAATTGTTTATAATAAATAAAACGCAGCTACTTTACAAATCAACAACAGAGATCTTGAAAAATGAGTAAAGTTAAAGCTAGCAAAGAACTCAGTTACGCAGAATATTATAGAAAATATCAAGAACAACATGAACTTTAAGATTATTAATGAAATACTGACATTTCAAGATCTGATCTATGTTTCAACAAGATGTAAACAGAAAATAATAAATAATCATCACAAGTCAATAATACATGAACATCAAGATTCAAATAAAATCATTAAAAAAATATCTAGAATCTACTATTTTTCAAAGATAAGAAAACAAATAAAAGATATTATCAGAAAGTGCAATGTATGTATTTATATAAAATATAATTAACATGAATTCTATAAACTTTTGAAAAGTTTCAGCACATTAAATCATGCATGAAAAAGCATAGCTTTAAACTTTATAGTTAAGCTATCAAAGTCAAAAGAAAGAGTTACAAAAACAACATACAACTTTATCTTGATTATAATAAATAAATTAATCAAGTATGAATACTTCTTGTCATACAAGAAAGCAACATTCACGAAAGATTTAACTTACACATTTCTAAGAATGATTGTAGCAAATTGTTGAAATCATGTCTAGAATCTAATCACACTGCAGCAAGATAGTGCGTAGCTGAATAGAATGTTTGATCAATAAAGATAGCTATAACTAGAAAACTAAGAATACAGAAGAAAGAAGACAGTTTCAAGCTGTATTTATAGTAGAGCGAACAAAGAAGCGAAGTAGTTGATTTGCTAAAGCTCAAATAAATGAAATGTTTCAGCATATTTCAATTTGAAACATCGCTGTTTCTTGTTCACATATCGAAATCTCTAGAGTCTATTGACTAGACTCTATTCAATGTCAACACGCTTCGTAACATTACTTTCTTCTCTTTAAAAGTCATGTTTCTATGACTTGTAATGTAGTTCATAGCACTGACGTAGAGCTCGACGCTCGTCTTTCTATCAATCTTTCTATTGATCTTTCAGACCATCGAAATGTCTATTGTAGCAGACTCACTATGAGAGAGAAAGAATGATCATTGTAGCAGACTCACTATTTAACGTAGAAACACAAGATAGGTCGATTCACTGATAGGTAAAACGATGTGAGTAGATAGATCATCGCATTGACAGCATCTTTGTAACAGACTCACTAGAAGAGAATTGACTAGCTCATCAAAGAGATCGATTCTGATCATGTCATTGAAGTCGACTCACTAGTTGACACAGAAACACGAGGTAGATCGATTCACTGATAGATAGAGCGATGTGAGTAGATAAATCATCGCATTGACAACGTCTTTGTAGCAGACTCACTAGAAGAAAATCAACTAGCTCATTGAAGAGATTGACTATTGACTTGTCTTTGTAGCAGACTCACTAAATTGACCTGAATTTGAATCGAGTTGAATTGAATTTGATGACACAGATTATTTTGACTCAACTGATTCACAAGCTTTTTGAGAGAGAAGAGAGTTTGTGATTCTCTAGCAATCAACAATCATATGTTCTCGTTGATTCTATTGATCGAGTGAATCAATGCTACTGAATGAGCGATAAGTTCTCTAGCAATTCAACAGTCTTGTCGTTGATTCTATTGATCTTCTGATGTTGTTCTGTCTTTCGAAGTCGTTGATCATCAGATAAACAAATTTCTTTAGACTTGTTTCGTTGTTCATCAAGTGTCTTGAATGAATATTGATACTTGTATCGTAGAGTTAACGAATTCTTAGTTTAATGTTGAAATCGTGTCTAGAATCTAATCACACTGCAGCGAGATAGTGCGTAGCTGAATAGAATGTTTGATTAATAGAGATAGCTATAACTAGAAAACTAAGAATACAGAAGAAAGAAGACAGTTTCGAGCTGTATTTATAGTAAAGCGAACAAAGAGACGAAGTAGTCGATTTGCTAAGACTCGAATAGATGAAATGTTTCAGCATATTTCAATTTGAAACATCGTTGTTTCTTGTTCACATATCGAAATCTCTAGAGTCTATTGACTAGATTCTATTCAATGTCGACATGCTTCATAACACAAATCATGAATTATCAGATGAGATAATTTCAAATAGAGACAAGCTCTTTACATCAAAATTCTGAAAATTCTTGATGAATCAATTAGAAATTCATCATAAACTGTTAACAACTTATCATTCACAGATGAATAAATAAACAGAAAGAATGAATCAGACACTGAAACAGTATTTCAAATGCTATATTAACTATAGACAGAACAATTGAATACAGCTACTGTTAGTAACACAGTTAACTTTCAATAGCACAATAACAAAAGTAATCAGTATGTTATCATTTTTTGCAAACTACAAGTTTGAGTCAAAAACTCTTAAAGAATTATGTAAATTTGCACAATTAGCTCAAAAAGCTACGCTATAAATAAAACAATTGCAGTTGCTACAGAAAGAATTATAAAAGAACATACAGTTTCTCAGCAAATGCATGACTCTGTATGCAAATAAGAAAAGAGATAGAGAATTTACTTTTAAAGAAAGAAACAAAGTTTATTTACTAAGATAAAACATCAAAATGAAAAGATCAAGTAACAAACTGAATCATACAAAGCTAGAATCTTATAAGATTCTAAAGATCAAAAAATCAATTAACTATAAGTTAAATTTATCAGCATTTATAAAAATACATTTGATATTTCATATTTGTTTTTTGAAGTTTGCAAATTCAAATATATTAATTTAAACAGAGTTTTCAAAAATTGATTCAAAGAGTCAGAACATTGAGTACGAAGTAGAAAATATAATAAATCAGTAAAACATCAAAAATCAATCTTATTGATTAATTAAGTGAAAAGATTATGAATATATTAAAAACACTTGAGAATTAAAGAAAAATCTTAAGAATTGTCAGATGCTTTTATGACAGTTTCAGTTGAGAAATTCAGTCAGTCAAAGTCTAATGAAATCTCAATCTGCTTAAAAAACACATCAAAAAGAAAATCATTCAACGATGACTCACTAGTCTTTCTTTCATCTTTCTTAAGCTCAATAATGTTTTAAAACTTTCATTTAATCATTATTTGTTTCTTGTTCTTCAGAAATACAAATTGATTTTGCAGACAAGTAACTTTCGTGAAAACTTCTTGCATCTGCTTGTGAATGTTCAGCAACTCATTAAGAACATAATTGCATTTTGTCTTCATTCTTTTTCACTTCATCATTGAGAAAGTAAGATTGCATTTGCAATCAAGATGTATACACTCAATGCAATGATCAATTTTATTGTCAACATAACATTCTTTTTGCAAGCAACTGCAATGTTCACAGAGATGCATAACAACATGCTCAGAACTTGTACGCTTAAGAAGATCTCTGCAACGCAAGATAAAGTTTTTGATTGTACAATGAAAAGACATGAAGAAAAAGTGATTTTCAAAATGAAAATCTTAAAATAAAATCTAGTGTTAAAACTCTCTTGCATGAAATTATGTAAACAGCAATGATTAAATAATCATTAAGTAATCAGAGTCTTGAAGTGATTGCTTTGATCATTTGAATCAGAAGTGATCACAGTGAGCATAATGAGTGTAATGCTCATCTCGCTCATCTTGCTCAAGAATGATCAGAATGATCATTCAGAGCAAAGATGACTTGACATGATTCTTTTATATTTATATAACGATGATCGTTCTCTTAAATAGAAGCTTTGTGCTCAACTCATGTAAGCAGTCAATACATATTATTGTTTCAACTATCTTCAGATCTCAAGTCTAGTAATAGTAATTACTGTTTGATCTCTGTATATATCTTGTGTTGTTAAAGAAACAATCATTACAAGTGAGTTCAATGCTTCAAATTCTGTTCTTAAATTTGTTTGTGATAGCGAAATAAAGCTAACTTGAGCTCATAATCTATTGATATATGAGAATCAGAACGAATATGTGCATGTAGATATATTGATTGAACTATTTAATAAATAGAGCATATATGATAGAGCATATTTGATGAAGAATGAAGTGAGAGAACGAATAAATACTTCTAGCGTCAAGTCACTTCGATCGAAGCGAAAATAACTAATCGTCGAGATATATGTATGAGCATACGTATGTTTATACATATGTGCATACGTATCTCGTTTTCAACACAGTATATCTATACGACGCGATTTGAACATCATGAGATCGCATCTATCAGACATAAGACATCTTAAGATAGTCTTAGTATCACAAGGCTCGAAGCAAAGATGAACGATACTTGAGAATCTCGAGCTGATTCTATCGATGCAAAGAATTGAGCTTCTCATCTATTTAAATCTCTTTGGCATTTCTCTTTGCTTTTCTATCTCTCAAGCGATTAGAATACGAGTGACTGTTTTTGACCAGTGTAGACTTCATGACAAACAGAGTAGTGTTTCTTTACAAAAATGACATTGCTGATTCTATCGGGCATCGCCTTCGTTTGAACGAATATATATTATGTGTTTGGGCAAACCCGGCGGCCCCTGGCGGTCTCCAGGGCTAAAATTTGCCCCGGAAGCCGCCCTGAGGTGCCAAGCACTCCCTCTATCTAAGCGACTGAGTCTATGGAGTGGGTGGGTGGGGCAAAAGCGCGTTTCTGGCTGAATCCTAAGGGATGGAGAAACAGGAAGAGATGATGGGGGAAACAGAAGGGGAAACGGCCTATTTATCCCCTTTTCCCTGCTTAATCTCCTTGTTCTCTAGCGGCCGGCATTGGCCGAGCCAAGCCGGCTAGCCACCTTCGCTTGCCGATAGCCTCCAGTCAAGCTGAACCTTTTTCAGAATGTCGCTAGAAGTATAGAGCCTCGGATTGCGCCACTATGAATATCTGGCTTCCCAAGCCCTGTCACCGGCATGTCAAGAGGTTTCGTTAATGCGAATATTTCATCCTTGACTTTACACGCGCACCTTGTCCTTTGCCATATAACTAAAGGCTGAAGTAGGTACATCAGTCTGAATACCATCAGACATGCTAGACGTAGCTCAACCCCGCGGCTTCGGTTTTGCAGGAGCCATCATGCTATAGGTCAGATGCGACTCGCTCGGACCGTGCCTTTCGACTCTGTCTCTTGCGCAAGTACCGCAAGTCG
>JAABUV010004453.1_pt1 | contig 16764 bp, 12 predicted proteins | sample 5559971 | NCBI WGS metagenome assembly JAABUV01 (sample SAMN10711881, study PRJNA513362) | rock metagenome | isolation source: Antarctica rocks | place: Antarctica: Victoria Land, Knobhead nord | collected 2015-12-19
AGGCGACGAATGAGGAGAGAATCGTCCACGCCTACGACAATATAATTGCCTCGGTTGTGAGCGGCCTGATCGTCCGGGTCAAGCCGCGCGTCTGAGTCATACGACCGTCTCCCCGACAACGTACTCGACGCGCCCGCCACTGAGGGCGTCGTCGTCGACCGTGTGCGACACGCCGGCCACCCTCTTTGATAGCCACTCGCAGTGAAAGGCGCGGGAACGGCGAGATGCGGAGCATCGTCGCCAGGTGTCACTCTTCTTGTGTCAAGTGCAACGATAAACCGCACTGATCATGCAGCGCTGTTCTGTACTCTTGCCGATCAGGATACGCCAATTGCGCGGGCCTGAGGTAGGGGGCGATGGTCTGGACCCGGCTGAGGGCCGTGTGCTGCCGATCGCGAAAAACTGGACCGATGAAATTATTGTCCAGCATAGTAGCCCGTGAGAGCAGTCATCAAGGGGGACAAGGTGGCCGCAGCCCGGTGCGGCGGGTCCCATGTTGGACAAAAGGGCTGATTCCGTCCAGTTATGATGGGGTACGATCAGGGAGCAGTAGGCGTCCCCTCGCACCGTCCTTTGTCTTTGCTTGTGGAGCCGACCACGTTACGATGTCCCGTCTTCGTGTGCGCACGATCACCGCCTATTCGCTATCGCGTCAGACGGCCTACCCATGCAGCTGTCCGCCGGCACATCGTGCGCGTGTCGCTTCGCATCCCACCTCATCTATCCCGTCCTCTTGCTCCTCCCACGAGTGATGGGCGCCGTTATCACGCGCTCTGGTCGAACGCCGGGAGGGCATGCATTACATCAGCGGACCGCTGTGACCGACGTTGACCGTGAATGGCCCTTGCCACCCAGACGTTTGGCTGCCGGTTCAAGAAATGCATCGTTATGCATGGTCGCGGTGAAGATTTGTTACCAGTCCGTCCGTTCAGCGAGGCCGGCGGTGTGCCACTTTTACCTGCGCTCCGCCACGACCGCGAGGCGCGCATAGCATGCATCACATGATCTCCACGCCTCTTTGTGGCACGTCATCAATCGCTGCTGACAGCGTCGGATGTGCTTTTCGGTTAACACAGGTGCGGCAGGGGACAGGTGCGGCAGGGGACAGGTGCGGCAGCGGCAGGGGACAGGTGCGGCAGTGGTAGGCTAGGCTACCCGACTCCGTGCCTCCTCTTTGCGCCGTAGCCATCGTCCCCCCGCTCACGCCGACGGCCAATGTTTCCGATAATGGAGGATCGCGCGGCCGTCCACTACCTGACGGCCCACGCGATCAGGCGCCGCGTCGTGCAGGGCGTCCGCGTCGTCAGCCGCCACCAGCGTGTCCCGTGGGCGGATCGCCTGCCACACGCGCGCGACCGCGTCCGGTCCCCGCTCGTTCGGGACATAGATGTAGCGCCGATCAACCCGTAGGCGGCGGCCCACGCGCTCGACCGCCCCAAACGCGTCCTGAGCTGCCCGGTCCTCCAGATACGGGTCGACCACCTCAAACAGGCGGGGGGCGCGTTCCGGTAAGTTGCTCGCCCCACGGTAGAGGAAGACGACGGGACGGCCGCCGGCCGTGGTCGCCGCCGCGTGGACCAACGCGTCCGACGCGCCATGCCGCGCGGGGAGCACCACCAGGACCGCCTCGGACGGGATCGCGCGGGCCTCGGACGGGAACGCCGCCGGACGCCCGCGCCGGTCCAGCAGCGCGTAATTGAGCGCCGCGACCAGTAGCCCCAGGAACGTGACCCCGCCGCCGAACTCGGTGGCCAGCGGCTTGGCGACAAGATTGACGCTCCAGGCCAGGATGACCAGCGCCGTGGTCAAGACCCCCACGCCAAAGGTCACCCGTCCGGCGCGCGCCACCGGCGTGTCCCCGTGGTTTGGGCCACCGGTCCCCACGCCGCGCGACGGCGCGGAGAGGCCGGCCACGCCACCCAGCGGGACACGGCGTCGCTCGCGCCAGCGCACGATATCGAGGGAGAGGCAGGTCAGACTGAAGGCGCCAAGCAACCCAAACGCGTACAGGTCGCCGAGCACCGTGACGATATCGGCGCTCCCCGACGCGCCCAGCAGGATCAGCAGTGGGATGCCTACCGCGAGCCCGATGGCCCAGTGCGGTGTCCCCCGCAACCGGTTTCGTCGCTCCAGGATCTGGGGGAAGAAGCGCATGCGGGAGAGGGCCAGGAACACATGGTACGTGCCGATGAGCGCCGTGTTGCTGGCGAAGATGAGCAACGCGGCCCCGCTCACCGCCACCTCGACTTCGAGCGCGCGCCCGAGGGCAAACCCGCCCAGCTTCGAGATGAATTGGTTGGGGTCGTCTTTGCGCGCGTCGAGCAGGGTCGTCGCGAACAGGGTCAGCAGCGGGCTCGTGAGCACGATCGTCGCCACGACGAGGCCCATCGCCACCCGCGCCACGCGTTGGCGCGGCGTCGCCATCACCGGCGAGAGTTGCGAGATGCTCTCCAGCCCGGAGAAGGCCAGGAACGCCCCCGCGAAGCCGGTCAACACCGTCACCCCGCTCAGGCGCGGGCCGGAGAAGGCGCGCGGGACGGTGGACAGAGCCGCCACGATCCCCACATGCGCGACGACCGCCAACACCACCACGACCTGACTGACGAAGGCCACGGCGGCGAAGAGGGCGCTGGCCGTGGCGCTTTCGCTGATCCCAACCCAGTTCAGGACGCCGAGGATGACGAGGGCGAGCAACGTCACCGGCAGCACGAGCGGCGTGAGCGACGGGACCACGACGCTGAGGTAGATCACCCCCGAGAGGGCGCTGAGCGCCGCCGTGAGGAAGTAGTCGACCAGGATGAACATACCGCCGAGCAGGCCGACGAACGGGTGGATGGCGCGCGTGCCGACCGTGACCACGCCACCACCCTGGGGGTACCGCGCGGTGACCTCGGCGTATTTGAGCGTCAGCAACACGAAGACGACCATCGTCAGCGTGACGAAGAGGGCGGCGTGCTGCCGCACGCTCGGCGTCCCGTACAGGATGCCCGGCACGTAGTAGACGGACGTGCCGATGTCCGCGAAGACGACGGCCCAACACAGGAATGGCCCGAGCGCCTGATGGCGCCGCGCCGACCCAGCGGCGGCGCCGGGACCGACACCGGGCAGGGGCGTGGACGACTCCGTCGTCACGCCGTTCCCCCGCCGCGCTGATCGTGACGCGGCGCCGCGCGGAGATGGTAGGGCACGCTGGTCACGACGGTGCCGGGGCGATACAGTAGGGCCGCTTTGAGGCGCAGCGCCGTCTGGTTGTGCAAGATGCCGTCCCACCAATGGATGTTGACGAACTCGGGCAGCACCACGGTGAGCGTGTCGGTGGGGCTCTGCCGGTCGATCGCGTCGATGTAGGAGAGCAACGGCGGGACGATCGAGCGATAGGGCGAATCGATCACGACGAGCGGCACATGATCGCCCCAGGCCGCCCACTTCGCGCGCATGCGCCCCTGCTCCTCCGCGTCGTCGGAGACATGGACCGCGATGACGCGCGCGCTGATCGACCGCGCGTAGGCCAGGGTCTGCAGGGCGGGGCGGTTCAAATCGGCGACAGGCACGAGCACGGTGTGCTGGATCTGCTCCGGCGTGAGCGGCGTCTCGGCTTCGAGCTGCTGCTTGGTCCGTCCGTAGTGCCGATGGATGCGCCAGAACGTACTCATCAAGATAGGGACGAGCACGACAACGAGCCAGGCCCCGTGCGCGAACTTGGTGACCGCGGTGATGAGCAGTACGACGAAGGTTACGACCGTGCCGACGCCGTTGAGCGCGATGTTGCGGCGCCAGCGCGGCTCGTGGTCGGGATGAGTAGGCGCCCGCCGCGTCCACCAGCGCTTGACCATGCTGGCTTGCGAGAGCGTGAACGAGTTGAAGACGCCGATCACGTACAGGTTGATCAGATCGTTGACGTTGCCGCCTGTGAAAATGATGAGCGCGGCGGCCAGGAGCGTGAGCAGGATAATCCCATTGGAGTAGCTCAGGCGGTCGCCACGGTGGGCGAACTGGTGCGGCACAAAGCCATCGCGCGCCATGAAGAACAGCAGCCGCGGGAAGTCGGAGTAGGCCGTGTTGGCGGCCAGGGCCAGGATCAAGGCGGTCGTGATCTCGAGATACCAGAAGATGGGGCTGGCGCCGAAGGCAGGCACGCCGTCGGAGATTGCTTCCACGCCGGTCAGGGCGGTGCAGCCCGACGCAAAGGCGCGTAGCACAAGGAAGATGCTCAAGCCTTCCGCGGCGTGGACGGTCGTGGCGCCGGCGTATTGCGGATGGTAGGGGACGACGTGCGCGCCGCTCGACAGGAACACGTAGGCGCCGACGACGATCATGGCGTACATGCCAATGAGGAACAGATACGTAGGCAGCGCGAAGATCGAGCCCGACTCGCGGATGCCACGCAGGTTGCCCAGCAGCAGCACGGCGACGACCACCAAGCTCAGCGCGACCGTGTGCGGGATCAACGCGGGAACGAGGCCCTGCAGCGCGTTGACGCCGGCGGTGATGCTCACCGCCACGGTCAGCACGTAGTCGATCATGAGCGAGGAGCCGGCGGCGAGCCCGGCGAGGTCGCCCAGGTTGTCGCGCGAGACGATGTAGGAACCGCCACCCCTGGGATACGCTTTGATGGTTTGACGGTAGGACAGGCCGACGATGGCCAGCAGCAACGCGATGGCGACCATGATGCCGAGCGAATTGCCGAGCGCGGCCGTGCCGGCCAGGATCAGGACCGTCGCCATCTGACCCGTAGCGTACGCGACCGAGGAGAGCGCGTCGGAGGAGAGCACGGCGAGCGCCTTAACCTTGGTCAGGCGCTCGTGCGCAGCCTGCGCGTTGGAGAGCGGGTCGCCGATGAGAAGCTCGCGCAGCCCGGTGAAGGCGTTGCCCACGCCGCCGCGCGTCCGCGGCGCCTTTGCGGTGGCCTGGATGACGCCGCCGCCTAGCGGGCGGAACTCCGCGCGGGCGCGTCGCCCGATGCGCACGTACTGGCCGCCGTGGTGGTCGCCGGACTTGGCCTCGCGCGTGGTCAACTCAGGTGAGATATCGCCGAGCGTGGCCGGCCGCACGCCGGCCGACCAGTGCTGTCCCAGCCGGCGTAATGCCTCTAGCTCGGTGTCTCCCGCCGGCGTCACGCCCGTCCCGGTCGCTGTCTCGTGTGTCCTCATACGCTCCATCACTGCTATGCGCTATGCGCTATGCGCTATCGTCGGCCCTGTGCGTCCACGCCGCGTGCTCCTAGACTAGATCGCCCGCGCCGGTCGTAGGCGCGCTGTCTCACCCGCGCCGCGCGCCTCCAGCGGGCGAACTCCGTTCCGCATAGGGCGCCGCGTGGGGGGTGTCCCCGCGGCTCGTGCGGAGGACCCGGACATTGTCGGGCACGCGCGGGTCAGACAGTGTGCGCCCCCGACCTGCGCGGAGGAACCGCGACGCGAGGGCAGCGGACGCGACAGGGGGGACATACCCGACGAGCACCTCGCAGGAGGCGTGCGCCAGGACATACCGGAGGGTCGGTGTGAAGAGCGCGCGCCGGAAGATGCGGCGGCGGGCGGGCAACCCCATCATCAGCAGGTCGGCCCCCTCCGCGGCCGCCACCACGCCGGGGCCAACGTGGCGCGCCTCGACCAGCACCGCCGTGAAGACAACGGGGACACGCTCGGCCACGTCGTACGCCCGCGCGAAGATCGCGTCCGCCGTGACCCGCGCCGCCGCGACGTCCGCCCCGATGGGCAGTTGGGGTGGGATGCGCAGGACGTAGACGGCATCCACCGCGTCGTGCCGGTCCACGGCCGTCTCGCACGCCATAGTCAGCATGTGCGTGGCCGCCCGGCCGCCGTCGAACGGCACCACTATGCGGCCCATCCGTCGCCTCCCTCTCTTTCTCATTAGGTATCGTCTTACAAGCGTAGCAGGGCGATATAAGGGACATATAAGGATTAGAGAGAGATGCATAAGGAAACTATAAGGATCGCAAAGGACACGACGTGGACAAGTAAACTACTACTATCGTAGACAGGTAAAACTACTACTACTATCGTAGACAGGTAAAACTACTACTACTATCGTAGACAGGTAAAGGAGTAGCCCGCATGATCATCCCGCCGCCGATCCGGCGCGTGCGCCGCTGGCTTGACGCCTTCGATCCCCTGGCGCCGCACCCGCTGCTCGGAGCGGTCGTCGGGTTGACGCTCATCGTCGCGCTCGTGCCGCTGCTGACTCATTGGCAGGGGGCGCGCGGGCCGTTGGGCCCCAGTATCCCGCTATTCTTCCTCGTGCCCGTGCTGCTCTCCTCCGCCATGGGCGGTCTGCGCATGGGCGCTCTCGTTTCGATCGTCGCCATCGTCGTCTGGGACTGGTATTTCATTCCGCCCCTCTATACGTTCACCGTCTATTACCCGCGCGATATCCTCGCCCTCGTGGTCTTCCTCGCCGTGGCCCTGTTAGTGGGAAATCTCGCGGCCGCCGTGCGCCGCCGCACGGTAGAGGCTCTGCGCCGCGCCCAGAGCGCGGAGGCGCTGCACGACCTGAGTCTCGCGCTCATCGCGCGCACTGATCTCGCCGACGTCCTGTCCGCCCTGACCGCGCGCCTCCGCGCCGCGCTCGACCTGGAAGCCTGCGCCATCCTACTCCCCGACGAGCGTGGGGCGACCTGGCGCACCGCCGCGCGGGACGGACCCCTTCCCCTCGACCTTGGCGTCGAGCAGAGTCGCACCGCGGCGGCCACGGCCGCCTGGGTCAGCGAGGCCGGGCAGGCCGCGTGGCTCGGCCAGATGGCGGGCGCCGGGTTGCGCGACGGTCGCCTGGTGCGCCCGCACATCCGCCAGACGCGCGCCCAGTTCCTGCCGTTGCGCGTGGACGCGCGCGCGCTCGGCGTGCTCGAACTCGTGTACAAGCACACCGTTCCGCCGGATGGCGACAGCGCGCGCCTGGTGGCAACGTTCGCCAACGGCGCCGCGCTCGCGCTCGAACAAGTCCGGTTGGCGGCGGAGGAGCGCGCGGCGGCCGTCGCCCGCGAGAGCGATCGGCTCAAGAGCGCGCTCCTCTCGTCTGTCTCGCACGACCTGCGCACGCCGCTGGCTGGCATCAAGGCCGCGGCCAGTTCTCTGCTGCAAGACGACGTGCGGTGGAGCGAGGAGGACCGCCGGCTCTTCGCCGCCGATATCGACGCCGAGGCCGACCGGCTGACCCGCCTCGTCTCCAATCTGCTCGACCTCTCGCGCATCGAGGCTGGCGCGCTCGTCCCCGATAGAGAGTGGGAGGATGCCGGCGAGCTCGTCGACCGCGTCATCCGGCGGCTGGAGCCGCGCTTGGCGGATCACCCGGTCAGGCGCTCCGGCAACGGAGCCCTGCCGCCCGTGCGGCTCGACGCGGTGCAGATCGAGCAGGTCCTGACCAACCTGATCGAGAACGCGGCCAAATATTCGCCGCGCGGCGCGCCCATCACCGTGTCGACCACCGTAGAGGAGCGCGACGGGGCGCGGTCGCTGCGGATCAGCGTCGCCGACGAAGGGCCAGGTATTCCACCGTCCGAGCGCGACAAGATCTTCGACAAGTTCTACCGCATCGCCGGCTCGGCCGGCCGCGCTGGAGGGACGGGCATGGGCCTCCCCATCGTCAAGGGTTTGGTCGAGGCGCACGGCGGCCACGTCGTCGTCATGGGACCGCCCGCCGGAGCCGGGCACGGCAGTACGTTCGTGGTCACGCTGCCAATCGAGGAGAGCGACGAGCGGCGCTGGGGTACCGTGTCGATGGCGCAGGAGCGGGTCGGGGAAAAGGGGGTGCTGTGAGCGCTCCACGCATCCTCGTGGTCGACGATGAGCCGGCCATGCGGCGCACCTTGCGCGCCAACCTCGTCGCGCGCGGCTACGACGTCACCGCCGTCGAAACGGGCGAGGAGGCGTTGGACACCTCTTTCACGCACCCCTATGATCTCGTCATCCTCGACCTGATGCTACCGGGGCTCTCTGGCCTCGATGTCTGCCGCGACCTGCGCGCGCGGTCCGCCGTGCCCATCCTGGTGCTCTCCGCGCGCGGCGAAGAGCGCGCCAAGGTGCACGCTCTCGATCTCGGCGCCGATGACTACTTGACCAAACCGTTCGGCATGGACGAGTTGCTGGCGCGCGTCCGCGCGCTGCTGCGCCGCCCCCCCATGACGCCGGCAGCGGAAGAAAGCGGCATGCTACGCGGGGGCGATCTCGCCGTCGACATCGCGCGACGACAGGCCTGGCGTGGTGACGTGTCGCTCGACCTCACGCCGCGCGAGTTTGACGTGCTGGCCTATCTCGTGCGTCACGCCGGCAAAGTCGCGACGCACCGCGTGCTGCTAGCCGGCGTATGGGGGTCCGACTACAGCAGTGAGACGCAGTACCTACGCGTCTTCATCAACCGGCTGCGGCGCAAGATCGAGCTCGACCCCGCCCACCCGACGTATATCGTCACCGAGCCCGGCGTCGGCTATCGGTTGCTACCCTCGCCGTAACGCGGTTCGCGTATCCACTGGGAGCGCGCTTTCGTCGTACCTACTGGGAGCGCCGGCTTCCAGCCGGCCTACGGTCGCTACAACGACGACTGCTATCCCCGATTCGCACGCCCGCAACGGTTTGCCGGCTGGCAGCCGGCGCTCCCAGTAGGTACGGGCCCTTCTGCTGTATTAACGCGGGAAACACGCCGCGGGTAACAGCGCGCCCGTTTACAACTGTTTATACGCTTCGGCCTTCCGTTTATGCCCTGTTTATACGCTCCTCTCTATGGTGTAGGTAACGATCTATCGAGGAGGCGGCATGACGGCGATGACGGCGCAATTGGTTCTGGTGGTCGAGGATGACCCGACGTTGGCGCGCACGATCACCCATAATCTCTTCGCGCGTGGGTATACGGCGCGCGGCGCGACGACGGTGGCGGAGGCGCTGGCCGCGCTGGACGAGGAGCGTCCGGCGGTGTTGCTGCTCGACATAGACCTGCCGGACGGCTCGGGTTGGGACATCGTGCGGAGCCTGCGCGGAGATGGCGGCGCGGACATGCCCGTGATCGTGATGTCGGCGCTGCAGCCCAACCCCCGGCTGTGCCATGAGTTCCACACCGCGGCCGTCCTGGAGAAGCCGTTCCCGATGGAGTCGTTGCTGCGGCTGGTCGCACAAGCGACGGGCCGGCTCACGGCGCCGGACCCCGCCGATTAGGGATTAGTCAAAAGGATAAGCGCGAATGTTTCAGTTGGCGATAGCCGCTTGGTTTATCTCGAGCGCGGCCCTGGCCCTCGGGGTTGCTGTCGCCTGCGACAAGGTTTTTGGCACGTTCTCGACCGGGCCGTGGCTCGCGCCCGTCCGGACGAGACCATCGAGTAAACGTCGCGCCAATTCCACGGGGCGGCAGGAGAAGAAAAGTGCTTGACGTGATATTTGTCCTCGCGACGATCGGCTTCTTCGCCCTCAACGTCGCCTTCGCCGCTGGCTGCGACCGGCTGATGGACACCGGGAGGGGCGGCCGATGATCGAAAACATTATCCTGACGATCGTCTCACTGGCGCTCCTGGTTTATTTGTTCGTGGCGCTGGTGCGCCCGGAGGTTTTCTAAATGTTCACGGGACAGGCCCTCGGCCTCTGGGCCGTCTATAGCATTATCTTGCTGCTCACCGCCAAGCCGGTCGGGTCGTACCTGTACACGGTCTTCACCGGCGGCCGCACCTTCCTGCACCCCGTCCTGCGCCCGGTCGAGGTTGGGATCTACCGCTTGACAGGCACGGACGAGGGCGAGGAGATGAACTGGCGCGTCTACCTGCTGGCCTCCCTGGCCATCAGCGTCTTCAGCCTGCTGCTGACCTATCTGATCATGCGCACGCAGCAATTCCATGGCAAGCTCTTCAACCCGCAAGGGTTGCCCAATGTGTCGGAGTTCCTGGGCTGGAACACCGCCGTGTCGTTCACGACCAACACCAACTGGCAGAACTACGGCGGCGAGAGCACGATGAGCTATCTGACGCAGATGACGGGGTTGGCCTTCCACAACTTCCTCTCCGCGGCCATGGGCATCGTGTGGGCCGTGGCCCTCGTGCGCGGCCTGGCCCGGCGCACGGCGGCGGGCATCGGCAACTTCTGGGCCGATCTGGTGCGCTGCACCCTGTATATCCTGCTGCCGGTCGTGGTCGTCTACGGGCTCTTCCTGATGTGGCAGGGCGTGCCGGACAACCTCAACGCCTACACGGTGGCGCACACCCTTGAAGGCACGATCCAGCACATCGCGCAGGGTCCGGTGGCGTCACAAGAGGCGATCAAGATGTTCGGCACCAACGGCGGCGGCTTCTTCAACGCCAACTCGGCGCACCCCTTCGAGAACCCCACCCCGCTCTCCAACTTCGCCGAGATCCTCTCCATCTTCTTGATCGGCTCGGGTCTCGTCTACATGTTCGGCAAGTGGGTCGGCAATATTAAACAGGGCTGGAGCATCTGGGCGGCCATGTTCATCCTGTTCAGCCTGGGCTACTTTGTGGCCGTTGGGGCGGAGCAAAAGGGCAACGCGCTCATCGCGTCGCGCGCGCACTACACCACGGCGGCGAGCGCGACGCAGTCGGGCGGCAACATGGAGGGCAAGGAGGTGCGCTTTGGCATCGCCGACTCGGCCCTCTTCACCACCATCACCACGGACGCCTCGTGTGGGGCCATCAATAGTTGGATCGAGAGCTACACGCCGATCGGCGGTCTCGTACCCCTGACCAACATCGCCACGGGCGAGGTCATCTTCGGCGGCGTCGGCGCGGGGCTCTACGGCATGCTCATGTACGCCATCATCGCCGTCTTCATCGCCGGCTTGATGGTCGGGCGCACGCCCGAGTACCTGGGCAAGAAGATCGAGAGCTTCGAGATCAAGATGGCTAGCCTCTCGCTCTTGATCTCGCCGGCCAACATCCTGATCTTCGCGGCGATCGCCGTGGCGGGGAGTTGGGGCACGAATTCGATCCTCAACGCCGGGCCGCACGGGCTCTCGGAGATCCTGTACCTCTACACGTCGAGCAACGGCAATAACGGCTCGGCCTTCGGCGGGCTCACCAGCAACACCAACTTCTACAACCTGACCGGCGCCTTCGCCATGCTGATCGGACGCTTCCTGTTCCTGACGCCGCTGCTGGCCATCGCCGGCTCGATGGGGCGCAAGCGGACCGTCCCGGCCAACCTAGGTACTTTCCCCACGACGGGGGCCACGTTCAGCATCCTGCTGGTGTTCGTGATCATCATCGTGGCCGCGCTGACCTACTTCCCGGCGTACTCGCTCGGCGCCATCATCGAGCAACTGCTGCTTAACGCGCACAAGACGTTTTAAAAAGCCTGCGACCGCGGTCGCATGGCACACCACGAACACTGCGGTGTCACGGCCAACCGACCGCAGTCGGCGTTAGTCTGCCATGCGACCGCGGTCGCAGGCCCCAGGAGGAATTAATGGCTACGACACCAACGCAGCAGCAGGCGGCGCATCCGCTGCCGGAGCAGCCGCAAGGGCCGCGAGAGCCGCTGGGCGAGCAGCGGCGCCGGAGCCGCTCGCTCTCTATCTTCGATCCGACCATCACGCGGCGCGCCATCGGCGACAGCGTCCGCAAGCTCGACCCGCGCGTGCAACTGCGCAACCCCGTCATGTTCGTGGTGCTCGTCGGTGCCGTCGTCACCACAGTCGAGTTCGTGCGCACGCTCTTCGACGCCGCCGCAGCCGGCGACCGCTTCTTCGCGGGGGCGATCGCGCTGTGGCTGTGGTTGACCGTGCTCTTCGCCAACTTCGCCGAGGCCATGGCCGAGGGGCGCGGCAAGGCACAGGCCGACACCCTGCGCCGTACGCGCACCGACGCCCAGGCTAAGAAAATCCTACAAAATGGGCAAACGCAGGTCGTCTCGGCGACCGAGCTGCGGCGCGGCGACACGGTTCTGGTCGAAGCCGGCGACCTGATCCCCGGCGACGGCGATGTGGTCGAGGGCGTGGCCTCGGTCAACGAGGCCGCCATCACCGGTGAGAGCGCCCCCGTAATCAAGGAGCCCGGTACCGACATCCGCTCCTCCGTCACCGGCGGCACCACCATCGTCTCGGACAGCCTGAAGATCCGCATCACCGCCAACCCCGGTGAGACCTTCATCGACCGCATGATCGCGCTGGTCGAGGGGGCCAGCCGCCAGAAGACGCCCAACGAGATCGCGCTCAACATCCTACTGGCCTCGCTCACCATCATCTTCCTGCTGGCCGTCTACACGCTGCAACCCTTCGCCATCTACTCCGGCAGCGCCGTCGATGTGGTCACGCTGATCGCTCTGCTGGTCTGCCTGATCCCGACCACGATCGGCGGGCTGCTCTCGGCCATCGGCATCGCCGGCATGGATCGCATGGTGCAGTTCAACGTGCTGGCGATGAGCGGGCGCGCCGTGGAGGCCGCCGGCGACGTGGACACGCTCCTGCTCGACAAGACCGGCACGATCACCTTCGGCAACCGCCTGGCCTTCCAGTTCGTGCCCGTCGGCGGCCACAGCGAGCGGGAGCTGACCGAGGCGGCGCTGCGCTCCAGCCTGGCCGACGAGACACCCGAGGGCAAGAGCATCGTGGCCCTGGCCGAGGAGAAGGGCGCGCACATCGACCGCTCGTTCCTGGACCGCGCCGAGCTCGTCCCGTTCACAGCGGAGACGCGCATGAGCGGCGTGCGCGTCGATGGGCGCCGCACCATGAAGGGGGCCGTGGACTCCGTCGCGCGCATCGTGCCCCACGCCCCGGCAGACCTGGCAACGGTGGCCGACCGTATCTCCGGCGAGGGCGGCACGCCGCTGGCCGTGGAGCAGGACGGTGAGGCGCTCGGCGTGATCTACCTCAAGGACACGGTCAAGCCGGGCATGCGCGAGCGCTTCGACGAGTTGCGGCGCATGGGCATCAAGACGGTCATGGTCACGGGCGACAACAAGCTGACCGCCGCGACCATCGCCAAGGAAGCTGGCGTCGACGACTTCGTGGCTGAGAGCAAGCCCGAAGATAAGATGGCCCTGATCCGTACGGAACAAGCAGAGGGCAAGCTTGTGGCGATGACCGGCGACGGGACCAACGACGCGCCCGCGCTGGCGCAGTCGGACGTGGGCGTAGCCATGAACACGGGCACGCAGGCGGCCAAAGAGGCGGGCAACATGGTTGATCTGGACAGCGACCCGACCAAGCTGATCGAGATCGTGGCGATCGGCAAGCAACTGCTGATCACGCGCGGCGCGCTGACCACGTTCAGCATCGCCAACGACATCGCCAAGTACTTCGCCATCCTGCCGGCCATGTTTAGCAAGCAGTTCCCGCAACTGGGCGCGCTCAACGTGATGCGGCTCTCCACGCCGCACTCGGCGGTGCTCTCGGCCGTCATCTTCAACGCCCTGATCATCGTAGCGCTGGTCCCGCTGGCGCTGCGCGGGGTGGCGTACCGCGCGGAGGGCGCGGCGGCGATCCTGCGCCGCAACCTGCTCATCTACGGCCTCGGCGGCGTGATCGTGCCCTTTATCGGCATCAAGATCATCGACGTCATCCTGACCGTCTTGCATCTCACTGCGTAGGGGCGTATCGCGATACGCCCGAGAGGATTTACATATGCGCCTGTTACGAACGTCCATCCTGATGACCATCGCGCTCGTCGTGCTGACGGGCCTCATCTACCCGCTGGTGATGGTCGGCCTGGCCCAAGCCGCCTTCCACGACCAGGCCAACGGCTCGCTCATCACCAACGCCAGGGGCCAGGTCGTCGGCTCGCGCCTGATCGGGCAGAGCTTCACCAAGCCACCGTATTTCCACGGGCGCGCCTCGGCCGCCGGCGCCGGCTACGACGCCACCAGTTCGGGCGGGACCAACCTCGGTCCGACCAGCACGAAGCTGCTGACGACGACGGTGGCGCTGGCCGACAGCATCCGCAAAGAAGATGGGCTGCCTGCCAACTACCCGCTGCCCTCGGACGCCGTGTCGACCTCAGCGAGCGGGCTCGACCCCGACATCAGCCCGGCCTACGCCGACCTGCAGGTCGCGCGCGTCGCGAAGGCACGCGGGTTGAGTCAGGCGACCGTGCGCGCGTTGGTGCAAAAGTACACGTCGGGGCGCACGCTTGGTGTGCTGGGCGCGCCGCGCGTCAACGTGCTCGAACTCAACCTCGCGCTCGACCAGACCAAGTAGTAATCGGGACGACAACCATGGCGCTCAGAACGATCCTCATTTCCTATGATGGCAGTGAGCAGGCCGACGATGTGCTGCATCTGGCCTGTCAGGAGGTCGGCAATGGGGGGCGCGTCGTCGCCCTCTACGCGACGCGCGTGCCGCCGTCATTGCCCCTCGACCCGCTCCCAGCTAGCGTGGACGCGGCGGGGCAGGACGCGCTCGATCACGCGGAGCGGGTCACGCGGCGCTACGACGGTATCGTGGAGACGCGCCTGGTGCGGGCGCGCCATGTCGCCGACGCCGTCATCGGCGAGGCCCGGGACACCGAGGCGGACGCCATCTACGTGCCGCTCGCTCGGGGCGGGATGTGGCGGCGCTGGCGCCGCGCGCGAGTGGTTTGGGCGATCGTACGCCGCGCCCCCTGCCGCGTGCTGCTGTGCTACACCCCGGCCCTCGGCGACCTGTATGCGGCGCAGCCCTCGGGCGCGGCAACCGGACACGCGCATGACGATGAGTGGCTGGTGTGGCGTCAGGCCTGAGGATGTAGGGTGTAAGGTAGAACGCATGGCGAAAGACGACGAGCGGCCCGACCCCGACGCCCTGTTGGCGCGCGTCAAGGCCCAGGATCCACCCGCGACCGGGCGGCTGCGCATCTATCTGGGCTCGGCCCCCGGCGTGGGCAAGACCTATGAGATGCTGCAGGAGGCGCATCGGCGCAAGGGCCGCGGCACGGATGTGGTCGTCGGCCTCGTGGAGACGCACGGACGCCCCCAGACGGCGGCGCAGATCGGCGACCTGGAGATCGTGCCGCCGCGCGAGGTCCTCTACAAAGGGGTCACCTTGCGCGAGATGGACACCGCCGCCGTACTCCGACGACATCCGCGCGTCGTCCTGGTCGACGAGTTGGCGCACACCAACGCGCCAGGCTCCCGGCACGAGAAGCGCTACGAGGACGTGCAGCAGCTACTCGAGGCGGGCATTGACGTAATCTCGAGCCTCAACATCCAGCACATCGAGAGCCTCAACGACGTTGTCGGCCAGTTCAGCGGCGTCGCGGTGCGCGAGACGGTGCCTGACTGGGTGCTCAACGAGGCCGCGCAGGTCGAGTTGATCGATATCACGCCCGAAGCGCTGATCCAGCGTATGAAGCACGGCAACATCTACCCACCGGCCCAGGCGCAACGGGCGCTCGACAACTTTTTCACCCCACAAAACCTGACCGCCTTGCGCGAACTGGCTCTGCGCGCCACGGCCAAAGAGGTAGAGGAGGATCTCGACCGCTACATGCGCGAGGGGGGCCGCGCCGAGTTGGCACCGGTCGTCGAGCAGGTCATGGTGGCGGTAGACTATCGCGCGAGCGACAAGGCCCTCATCAGACGCGGGTGGCGGCTGGCGGCGGCGCTCAAGGCCGGGCTGGTCGTCGTGACCGTCGAGCCGGAACGTGGCCCGCGCGCGGCGCAGACGATCGCGCAGGAGCGGCAACTACGCACCAGCCTACAGCTCGCCGACGACCTGGGAGCCACGGTGGTGCGGCTGCGCGGCCGGGTCTCCGACGAACTCGTGGCCTACGCCAAGGCGCGCGGCGTGACGCACGTCGTGATCGGGCACCCCACGCACAGCCTGTGGTACGAGATCCTGCACGGCTCGGTCACGCGCGACCTCTTGCGCAAGCTGCCGGGTGTCGACATCCATGTCTACGCCGACCGCGGCGACCGCCGCAAGGATAAGGATAAAGAAAAAGAGAAAGACAGGGGCCACGATGCGCCGGCGTGAAACGCGGCCCTGGCCGGCTCCGTATACGATCGCCCAGCCGTGCCCGCACATGCTCGCTCCGTCCGCCTTCTCGCCCACACCGCCGGACGAGGCGGCGGCAGCCGCCGCGGGTTATCGACGGGCCGCACGCCTCGTCCGTCTGCTGCTCATCGTCGTGGCCGTCGCGCGCGTGCTCGCGCTCCTCGGCGTCAGGGCGTGATACGTCCGTGACACGTCGTTTTTTGCCCTGTGCTGGCTGATTAGTCCGTCCGCGCACGACCTGACCGATGCAGTCAACGTCGCCCCTCCAAGTGCAGTAACATACCATTAGTATAAGTACCGTGCGAGATATCGGCGCACCTCTCACACGTAGCACAGCTAATGAATGGAGTAAGCGGACTACCGACCTGTTTGACGGCGGAGTGCTGCCTCGTGAGGAGATCGCATCTTTATGCGTTCTGCTGCATCTTAATCCAATTGTTGGTGTGTCGTGCCTGTGGTTCTAAAGGGCCTGACGTCGACAGAGGTAACGGCTGACGCGGCAATTTACATCGTATTGCTAGCGAAAGATAATGGGGCTCATCAGTCACGACCACAGCGACCATGCCACGTCTATCCGTATCCTTCCACCTGGTCTATCGCTGACGTGACAAGCTGACAAAGAGCGTGACCACCTCACCACGCGGCGTCTACATAGGCTAGAACGCGTAGCGCACCCCGCAGTAAGGGAGGCGCTCCCGTAGGACTGCCAGGAGGTCGGCGACGAGCTGGCGCTTCAGCGTGTGTCGATAGCGCAGCACCGACGCGCCACTGGCCTGCGACGCTTTGTACTCTTGCAGCTCCGGCTGCCACAGGATCGCCTCGGCGACGGGGTGCCAGCGCAGGTTAAGCTCG
>JAABUV010004454.1_pt1 | contig 16763 bp, 25 predicted proteins | sample 5559971 | NCBI WGS metagenome assembly JAABUV01 (sample SAMN10711881, study PRJNA513362) | rock metagenome | isolation source: Antarctica rocks | place: Antarctica: Victoria Land, Knobhead nord | collected 2015-12-19
CAAGCCATACTTTGGGATGCAGCATGATATATCCGCGCATTGATGCGCCTGCATGCTGCACCTCAGAGTGCTTGCATGTGCGCTTGCAGCACCACACGTCCCTGGCTCACAAAGCCCGTCAGGGGATCCAAGCTGGTGAGGCCCGTGCCACTGCGTGCACGCGCGCGAGGCCGCGGGGCCGCACCCGTGCCGTAGTCCATCACTCGCGCGCCGCGCGCCAGCTCTGCGCGCTGCACGGCGAGCCAGCGCAGGCAGAGACGTGTGGTCGGGTGCTCGCCAGTGCCAAACGCCAGCCCGGGCTCCAAGCGCACGCTGACCGCGCGCGCGTCGGGCGCCTCGCACCTGCCGGCATGCGCCCAGGTAGCTGGGGGCAGCTGATGAGGTAACAATCTCATAATAACGACTTCACCTGCCGTGCTGACACGGCGGCACCACTGCATGTTGACATATAGGACATAGCGCTGCGCCTTGCGCATCTTGCGCATCAGCAGCCGGTTGGTGGACTCTCACCTCTGCTGCAGCCTGGACCTGTTTCAAACGCTTGACAATGAAAGCAAATGGTTGCAGCCTACAGCCTGCTGTCACAGACCTACGTCGCTGGCCGGGGTTGCCGCACCAGTCGGGAACGATCCACAGCCCGTCTGCGACCTGGCTCGGGCGGTAGCTGTCGCGGATGCTCTGCACCCACTCCTCTGCCACTACATCCTCCACCTGCCACAACGCACGGCTCATGGGTTGCAGGCAGCAAATTGATCCAGGAAGCAGCGGCCTGGAAGCAAGCGGCGTGCGCCCACTGGTCCGCATGTCAGTAACGAGCTAGCTGCAGCAAGTCCACAATGTCGTGCTTTATAAATTTCGCAGGTCATAGTAGGACACTGCTGGTCAACGCTAATCATGCCAGATGCATGCTTGGTCCAATGTCTGGCAAACATTAAAAAGCCTGACCTCTGTGACGTTCTCTCCAGCTCCCCAACCCCGCGTCGAGTATGTGGGGACCTGCCTGGTAGCGCAGCGGCGTGCTACGACCAGTCCAGGCTGCAGCGCTGCGCATGGCGGCTGCCACGTCTGCAGCCGGTGGAAAGTCTGCCGTCACTGTGCAGCGGTCCCAGACGCGCCGCTCGGCGCCGTCGTTAAACAGTGGCTGCTCAGCCGCCCCCTGCGGCCGGAACTCCTCGACGCTGCAGGCAGGAGCAACGCGAGTGTCTGCACATGCTGTGAGCAGCAGTGTCGTGTTGTCACAGGTTGTGGAGCCGGCACCTTGGCAGACGTTCAAGTATTGAGCGTGAGCGCAAATCAAGCAAACACGCCCGACCTCTATACTCGTACCCTCGAGCAGGCCTGCTGCGTTCAGGCCGCCGCGCCTGGCTGAGTGTGCGCCGGCGCCGAGCAGCGCATCAACCAACTCATCAGCGCCGTCGCCCTCCACATCCTCCACGGTGCACCGCACGCTGCATACCACCTCTTGCTGGCCGCCGCCAGCGGCAATGCCTGCAAACGTGGCCAGTGCTGTGCTGCCAGCAGGCATGAGTGCATGCACCTGCGCCATCGCGCTCTGCAGTGCCACGTCGCCAGCCTGATCAGCACTGCACAGCCGCTGGCTGCCACGCAGCGCCAGTCTGGGCACTATCCTTGCCCGGGCGAGCGCGGCGCTTGCATGCAGGCAAAGCCGGCCTGCGCTGCCACCGTGCAGGACGTGTGCCATGCTGCAGGAAGGCTCTTGCGTTGTGTAACGATTTTCTGTGTAGCCTCGCTGCTGCAGCCCCCAGCCGCCAACTTTGGCCAAGTAGGCACAGGCTTCCAGCCCCAAGCAAGCAGCAGCTGATCAAGAGTCGAGTGCCAATCAGCCAAGCACAGACAGCTTTCAATTGACCACTGTCCTGCGCCAAAGGCACTTTGCTTGCAGAAGTGTTTTCACAGGCTGCATGGTACTGCAACAAGTGCTGAGCGCACATGGCCTGCGAGAATGAGGACATCCCTCCACCACCCCCAGAGTGGCCACCGCCGGAGAAGCGCCTGCGCACTGCAGGCAAGGTCACGACACTGTGCTGAACAAGGCGTGTGGGGGGCACTGCGCCTTGTGTCGCCTGGTCACTGGCCAGAACTCAAGGTGATGTGCCCGCGCTGCAGGTGGCGAGGGTGTCGCTGCCAGTGGCGGCGCTGAGGAGCCCTCAGTCGTGGACGGCCAGGCTGGTGCGGCGCTGTGCAGCACCGCGCCTGGTGGTCCGTCTGTGCTTGCAGGACGGGGCGCTCACCGCCTTTGCTGAGCAGGCGGAGAGGACCAGGTGGCGGCGGCGCTCGCAAAGATTGCAGAGCACATCGGCAGCGCCAAGAAGTTCCGCCGCGCCGCGCCGCTCCTGCGGCAGCTGCTGCAGGACGGCAAGGTGCAGCGGCGCCATGCGGACCTGCTCTTCACGGTGCGGAGCCCTGGCAGCTCGCCTGTGTGTCAGGGCGGCGGCGGTCCCAGCGCCAGTGCGCGCAGGCTGCCCTGCACCAGGGGCGGTGCTTCGGCGCGGGCGGTTATGGAGTGTGGCAAGGATGAGTTAGGAGTGCGGAGCCAGCGGATTGGAGCACATCGCAGGCTCAGCAGCAGTGGTGTGTTGCACGCTCCCTCCTGTGGCGCCGGGAGGCTGCCTCGTGCTGAGCGTACATGGCCGCGCGCTTGCCTGGCGGCAGCCAGCCGTTGGGCCTGGTGCTCGCGCACGGCCTCAGGCGGCAGGCCCCCGCGACTCTGGCAGAGACGACCACGTTGTGTTGAAGAGATGTGCCGGCTGCCACCGATTCAGGGGAGGCTCCCAAGCTCGCGTCCTTGTGGTATATGTACCCACGCTGTTTCGTGGCAGGCGCTATGTGCGGCGATGCGGGAGCCTGAGCGCGCGGTGGACCCCGCGCTTACCAACGAGTACCAGAAGCTGTTCACGGCGGCCAGTAAGTGCGCTGAGGTGCAGACCCTCATTTTCCGTACCTCCGTGTCTGCCTGCTGCTAGTTATCCGGTTCTCAGGTAGATCACATCGTGGCATAAAAGCATAGTGTATAAATCTGAAGACACATGTCACCGTTGTATGTATCAGTGCGAGGCGCGTGTCTGCGTGCCGTGTGCACCACTTGTGCGCGGCTGTGCGGCAACGTGACGCGCCGCAGCCCGCGCGCAGCTGTTCAGCCCGCGGCAGAAGGCGCAGCTGGACGTGTACGGCGTCTGGGGCGTGCTGCGCGGGCAGCTGCTGACTGACGACTCGTTCGTGTTTAATCGCGTGCTCACGCGCCTCAAGGCCAGCGTGGCCAACCTGGCGCCCGCAGAGGAGGCTGATGAGACCGCGCTCGCCGCCGCACAGGCGCGTGCGCCCTCGCCCGGCCCGTCAGGCCAGGCCCTGCCTGCTGGGCCCGCAGGCCTGCTTCGTCGGGGTCACTCTGTGAAGATCCTCGCGGCGGCGGCGCGGCGCAGGCGCACTTGAAAGAAGCGCACGCGGGCGCGGCGGCGCGGATGGCGGCCGGCGCCGGCGCCGGCGCGCTGGCGGCGGCCGCAGCGGCGGCGCCCGGGGCGCAGCCTGGCGCGGCCGCGGCCGCGACCGAGCCCGACGCCGAGGCCGATCCCTTCAGCCTCGATGCAATGATGGCGCCGCCGGCGCCCAGGCGCGCGCGCGCGCGCAGCACTGCGCTGCATGCTGACGCTGCCGAGCGGGCCGCTTGCATGCAACTGGCGTGTTGCAGGACGAGCGCAGGGCACTGTGTGGGCTCAGAGAACCTGCCGCGCCGCTCGCGCACCCACGCACGGACCCATGCATGGGCGCCTGCCAGCTGCCTGCACGCTCTGCGGGACACCTGCACAGAGCAAGCGTCGGGCGAGCCGCATTATAGGGCGGCCGCCCGCGCGCAAGACCTGCTACGTGCAGACCGAGTGCGCAGCGCTGCGCGGGCACAGAGCGTGCGCCGACGTCGCGCCTTCCTCCGCCAGGCCTGCTGCCTGATGCGCGCGCGTGCGAGGCGCAGGCCCCCCGAGGCGCCGAGGCCCGCCGGGCCGGCGGGCGCGGCCGCGCTGCGCGTGCGTGAGTCCGGCGCGCTGAAGCGCGCCGCGCTGCTGGACTGCCTGGACACCGCGCGCGGCTGCTACCGGCACGCCTGGGCGCGCACGTCGGTCGACCTGGCCATCGAGGTGGGTTCGCGCGGGGCTGGCAGCCCCGGGGCTGGCGCTCACCATGTGACGCGGCGTCCCGCGCTCCCGCTGATGCGCTGATGCGGCGGGGTCCCGGCGCGGGTGAGCGTGCAAGGCTGGCCATGGCGACCGTGCGTCGCTGCCGGGTGGCTGGCAGTCCCGGCGCCGTGTCAGCTGTGTCAGCTGTGCCTGCGCATGAGAGTGTTGTGAATGAAATTGAGGGCGGCTTGCCGGCGCGCGCAGGAGGTGTTCAAAGCGCGCGACCGCTTCTGCGAATCGCAGCAGCCGCGCATCGACGCGCTCTGGCGCTTTGTGCAGGAGCAGCGCGTGCGGCGGCGGCAGGCGCGGCCGTCGCTCCTGTGTGTGTGGGTTGGCGCACATGCGTTGTGAGGGGTAGTGATGCGAGAGGGACATGCAGGCAGGCAGTGCCTGCTGCTGTGGCGCGGCGCTCGCTCTGGTGATACTGAGCTTGTGGCCAAGTCATGCGGGCTTGCTGCTCGCCGTGCTGTCGCATTGCCAGGACTCTGCCACACTGCCGTGCTGTCAGCAACCACAGCGCACACAGGATGCGGTCAGGTCAGCCAGCGTCTTGCAGAGCTGCCGCGTGAGGCGCCAGCCTGCTGACTCTGGGCGCGCGGGGCGCGCGCAGGGCCCGAGCGCGCGGGAGGCACGGCGGGACGTGACGTCGTTCGAGACGGCGCGCGCGGAGTGGTCCCGCTCTGACGTGTCCATACGCGGCAAGGGCGTCGGCGCGGAGGGCGACCACGGGGTCGAGGTCTGGCTGGGCTGAAGCCGCATGAATTTTTACACTTTCGTGCACCACATGCACGGGCTTCCGTGCGTGCAGCTGCATGCTGCACGCTTGTAGGTTTAAATGTGAGTGCAGCTGCATGTAGCCGGCCTGCACGGTACGTATGTGGCGGCCTCGGGAGGGCGTCATTGCATGTCCCTGTTGTGTGAGCTTAGAGCATGGGCAACACTATGGCCTGCTTGGACAAGCAGGCTGTTGTGTTGCCTCGCACAGCCATGACAGGTTTGGGCAACTGCCGTCTCATGTGGTGCAAAGCACTCTTGGCCACAGCTCTTCAACCGCATGGGCGCATTGCTGGCTCTGTGCGAGAAACACATTGGAAGTACGGGGGAGCAGGAAATCAAATAAATTTGCATCTCGCTGGCGCTTGGGCATCTGATTGTGTTTCAGACCAGGCCCGGCAGGAGCTGTGTAACAAGACTGAACCGGTGAGCACAACATCCATGCAAAGCAAAGAAGCCGCCGACGCAACATGTTCTTGGAGGTTCCTTGCTTTTGCATGCAGCCCTTGTGTTCCCCACCGTGGCGCCGTCCGTTTCTTGCCGCAGACTCCCGTTCACGAATCAAATTGCGCTCCCTAGCACAATTAACTGTCCCGCCTGGCCGACATCGACTTGCAATGGCAAAGACCCGGCCAGGTCGTTGCAGCCCTGCTCAGACTCTAAAACTGCCCTACTAGCCCCAGACGCACTGCAGCAGCACCCGCTGTGGCCCCAACGCCGCGAGCCCCTCACACACCCCCAAGCAACCCCAAAGGTTGACTTCCAACCCTAAAGCGCCGCACGCAGTGCAGCGCGGCCCGCTGCCGTGTTCGCGCGGCACGCAGCAGCTGCCAGGGCATGGCCCCTGCACCCCTGTGCCGGCTGCAGGGCAGAGGCTCCGCGTTTCCAACGCACGACAGTCAACGCAAAAGCCTCCTGTGCCCAGCCCTCACCATCCTGCAAGTGCCCAGCGCGCATGCCCCACCTGCACGCAGGCCCTGTGCTGTGCATGCATGTAAGCATCCGGCAAGGCTACCAGGCATGCAGCGCATTTTACCGTCTACCAGTCACAGAGCGCGGCCGCACAGGCTGCCTGGCGAGGCACGCTGGGTCAGCAGCCTGCGGCATTCCCCGCCTGTTCGACTGCGCCACACACCCCCACCCGCCCCAGACCCTCCTCCGCACGCACGCCGCGCTCGTCGGCGCTCCCCGCAGCAGCGCGGCAACAGAGACCTGAACAAAGACCAATGGCTGCCAAGAGTTCTACAGTGGTTCAATTAGACCCGCGCGCGGCGCATGCAGCGGCCGGCCTGCCGAGGGAGCACTGCGCGTTCTCCGCGCGTGCGCCGCCAGCTGGCGCGCCCGCCAAGACACTGGCGCGCCTGAGCTGCGCACCAGGCTCCGGCCGCCACCGCAGACCGCCCCGTGCCAGCAGGGCGCAGCAGGCTGCAGCAACGCGGCGCGCTGCACCGGCGCGCAACCGCAGGGCGCAGCACTCGGAGCGCGCCCAAAGCAGCCTCCAGCCGCAGCTCGTACTCAGCGCGTAACCGCAGCGGCGCAAGTGGCGCGCGTCTCCGCGCCCCGCCGCCTACAGCCAGCAGGGGTGCTCGGAGTGGATGGCGCGGCGCGCCCGCCACACGGCGCTGTTGGCCTTGAAGCCGCCGCCAAAGCCCAGCTGCCACACGCGGTCGCCCCGCCGCACGCCGCTCGTGTGCTCCACGTTGGCCAGGATGTACCTGCAGCCGGACAAACGCAGGTTGGCCTTTTGGGCTGGCCTGCATTGTGGCGCAGCACGGTCGTGACATGCCGTGCTGCACCTCAGTCGCTAGACATGTCACAGGCCACACACCCGTCATCTTCACAGCAAACTTAGGCTTAGGCGGACGGCCCAGGCGGGGGTAAATTAGGCTTTATTTGGGTTTGGGGCAGGGTAGGCGGGGCGCGCGCCAGGTGCTGGCGGCCGACGTGTTGCCGAAGCGGTACAGCGTATCCTTGGACGGCTGCACCTGCTTGCCGGTCAGGCGCAGCTTCTCCTCCAGCTCGTCGATCACGCCCCGCCCGCCCGTGTGCAGCAGGAAGTGCTCGAACGCGCGGCTGAAGTCAGGCGAGTAGCCCTTCACGGTCACGGCCTTCACCTGCGCGCGCACTCCGAGCCAAGCTCAGGCGACGTGCACACCAACAGTTCTAGTGATGCTGTAGGCCGGCAGTTCTGGCTGGCAGCGCAGGGGCCCCGCCAAGCTCCACGCAACACACTCAAGAGCGCATATGTGCAAACGGCCATCCAAGGCGAACAGTCACCGCCGATCTGCCGCAGTGCTAGGTCCGCTGCAGTGCCATGTCCGCCGCAGTGCCAGGCTCTGCCGCATCCACGGAGTGCCACAGCAGCCAGCATGCAATTACAGGCATGCAAATGCCGGCAGCGCGGGCCGCACCAGCTCGGAGACCGGCAGCACCAGCGGGCCCAGGCGCTGCAGGTTGGCCTTGAGCGCGCGCCCGGCGACCGCGATCACGTTGCGGCGCAGGAACACGCCGCGCCCACCCTCTGCGTCCTCGCCGTTGCCCATGCAGCCAAACGCGTCGTCCTCAGCACCCAGGTGCGTGCGCACGCTGTGCGTGAGCTCGTACTTGGCGCGCGCGCGGTCGCGCGGCCTGCGCGCGGCGCGGACGCCCAAGTTTACCACCAGGCTCCCAGACGTGTCGCCTCGCACCCCATGCACACACCCAGCACATGGGGGCCTCTGCTACCGCGCCCGCTCACAGGCCTGCGCACAAAGCGAGGCCAGTAACACACGTGTATGCATTGGCAGGCAAGCCCTGCGTCACTTCATGGCTGCGCTGCAACCCGCACATGCATGCGGCAATGCAGACATCGCCCAGTCTTCATCCGCCACCAGGGCTTCATGAACGCCAGGTGGGCCAGCTGCCCAGCGGCTCACTATGTGCGGCAGCGCAGCCTCCAGGTCACACACGGCGCAGCCGGTGAGCATACTGCAAAGCCGCACCTGATCAGACCGCCTCGCATGCTTCAGACAATGACGCAGCCGCGCCCATACCAGCGCGCTGGGGGCGTGCAGTACATCAGCCCACAGGCGCGGTGTGCATGCAGGTTCCCCAGCTGGCACAGTGCGCGCAGCGCCGGCGCCCGCGGGCGCGCGCCTGTTGGACATCACCGCGGCGGCGCCGCCTATCCGGAAGAGGCAGTTGCACACGAGCATGGAGCGGTCGTTGCCGACGTACCAGTTCTGCGTGATGTTCTCGTGGTTCACGATCAGCGCCACCGTGTTGGGCAGCGCCTGCGCGCGCCCGCGCGGCACGGCCGCTCGCATGCATGGCCCCTCGCAGCAGCGCGCGCGGTGCCGCCCAGGCAGACGCGGAGTCTGCCTGCACGGGCGCGATGCGCGGCTGCATGCGACGCTAGCCTCTTTTGCAGGCACCTGACTTCGCACAATGTGCATCGCTGCTTATATGGTTCAAATAGACACGCTAGCGCTCGCCAGCTCCAACCGAGCTAACACTTTCACTGGCCGTCACAGCCTGCAGTGCGCACCTTGAGCAGGTGCTTGGCCATGTCGACGCAGATGAGGGAGGACGAGCACCCCATGCCGGACAGGTTGTACGTCAGCACGTCGCGCCGCATTTTGAAGTGGTTGACCAGCATGGCGGCCATGCTGGGCGTGGGCGCGAAGCAGCTGCACGACACAATCACGATGTCAACCTGCGCGCGTGGCGTGTCACGTCCGTCACGCATGCGCAGCAGGCGGGTAGCCGCGCAAAGGAGCCGCCGCGCGGCCTCTACTCATGCTTTATGCACAAGTCTGCATTTCCTCCTACACGGTGTGCTTCTGGCACGCCTGATCCGCACGCCTGCAGGCTCAAAGCCAGCCTACGACGCGAAAGGAGGCATGCACCAGCCAAGGCTTTGCAACGTAGCACAGCGGCGGGTGCCGGCGACCTAGCAGCCTCAGCGGCCTCGTTTGCCAGGAACAGACGCGGCGAGCGCCACAAGAGTGGGACACAAGGCCGCCGCGGCACACTGTGCGCGCGGGACAGGCTGCCGCAGGCCGGCTAGCCCGCTGTCTTGACAGCAGATGCCAGCGGAGCTCCGAACCGCCGCCGGGGGCTGGCAAAACCGGCTAAGCCAGTACCGGGCGCGCGCCTCCTCAGGCCGCACGCCGGACTGGCGCATCGCATTCCCGGCCACGTCAAAGATAACCATCTCCGTCTCATCCGTAGCCTGCTTCAGCGTGGTCTTCATCGGCGCGCCCGGCTCCCGCATGGCCTGGATGCCGTCGCTCAGGCCCGTCTCGTCACCCAGCCCCGAGCGCTCAATTATCTTCTCCATAAACTCCAGGTTGGCCTCGTTGAACACCTGCGCGCACGCGGCGCCCGCGCTCAGCTGCCTGGCCGTCCGTGAGCTCCAGCCCCCAGCAGCATTCCAGGTATGGCAACTGCCTCCACGCAATCCTGGTTCCGCGTCGCATCAGCTGCATGCTTAGCAGTTCGCAGCCGCTATCTAGCCTAGGTCTCACTTCTTTACCCACCACAATTCAGCCTTGCTGAACACTTGCGCACCAAGCAAGTCTAACGGCAGCTCACCGTCTGCTCACCAGGCCCTTAGTCACAAGGCGCGTACCCACCACAGTCAGTGCATGCATAATTCCGGGCCGAAGCGCTTGCACAACAGAAGGGTGCGCAAGAACACACTTTCATCAGGTAAGCAGACCCCTGGCGTAAGCGAATCGCACCTGCTTGCTGCGCATGGCCTGCAGCAGCGCAGCGCGAGATGTCTTCAGCCTGCGCAGCAGACTCTGCCTCAGCGGTGCAAATCGCACGCGCATCAGTTGCCAGGCGTTTGGGTATGTCAAGGACCTGCTGGTGCGCTGTTGCGTTTTACTTCGCTTTGTTATGCAGCTTGTTAGCTGCGCTCGCATATTGCAAATTGCGCACACAATGCAAGAGACGCGCGCACCGCTCGGGCGGGGTGAAGCAGGCAAAGTCCAGCAGGTAGACCTTGTTGTTCGTCCAGCCCAGCGCATTGGCCAGGAACAGCCCCGCGGCGGTCACCGCCACCGCCAACGCCACCTGCACGACCGGGCGTCAAGTATCAAAACAAGGCGCAGCAGAGCAGCGCTGCGCGTCGCATCGCACGCCTAGCTGCGCAGGAAGCGCACACCCAACTTGCGCGAGCGGCTGCGCACCAGCTGGTGAGCTGGCAGCTCCCAGAGCGGGCTGAGGTGCTGCCCTAATACACGCTCGCCGCCATGCCTCTGGTCCGCCTGCGCGCACCACACGCGCCGCACGCTGCAGCGCCGCCAGAGGCTCGCGGCAGGCACCCTGCCTTAGTAAAGCAGGCCTGCGGGGCACGCAAGTTTGCTGTAGCTAGGTGCGCGCATAAGCCCCCGGCGCCGCGGGCCCAGCCCAGGCCTGGTGAGCTTGTTAGCAACAAACAGGCTGCCATCCACCTAGTACTCTGACTAGAACAGGTCGGGCAGGCAGGGTTGACGTCCGCATGTTTCAAACCGTCTTGGGACGGGCTCGACGGCCCCGCAGGACCTCCACAGCGCACGGCCTGCTGCGAGCCGCCCCGAAAGCCTGGGAGCGCACCACAAGCAGGGCCAGGGCGGCCGCGCCCAACACCAGGCCAGCTCTCCTCAAGCCAGGTCCGAATCGCGCCCCTAGCTCCTGCGCCAGCCCTGCGTGACGATCGTGGCGAGTTATGCCTTGCCGGAGAAGCCCTTGTGACACGCCCAGGGCGTCTTACGCATGCTATCCCCCTACTGTACATGTTTCCGTGGCCTTATGCACGGACACCAAGCTACCGGATATGCTAGCTACTGCTGCAGAAGCCTTCTATTGCTGCCGCAGGCCGGCGCCAACCCGTGCTCAGGGTGGTGTGCGCGCGCCTGCCATGACCGCGCACAGCCTTGCGTCAAATCCAGGGCCGCGCCGCTACCCGTCACGCACCCTACGTATTGCTACACAGCAGTTGCCATGCTCTGCTGGGCCCACGCTTCCACAATCTTGCTGGGTAGTGCTGGCAGAGCAGGGACAGATGGAGTCCTGCAACTTGAAGCTGGGGCGAAAGGCCCTGTAGGGTCATCTGAGGCCCCCTCTGAGGCCGGCCGAGTTGACTTCCCAACTACTGAGCCAACTTCAGCAGCCTGCTATCAGCAGGCCTGGTGGCCAGGTTATGGCTTGGCTGCGTAGACAAGGCGAGTCTCGCGCAGCGCTCCTGATCCTGGGCCTGTGCGCCTGGGGGCTGCAGGGGCATGGGTGCGCGGCGGCGAGCCAGCGCCGCGTGTTGCCAAACGCCCATGAGATGTCTATCGAGGAACCTGATGGCGGAGCAAGCCACTACTTCTTCAATGAAATCACCAATGAAGTTCAGTGGGACGACCCTGGAGGTGCGGTCCACTGCTTGCAGGCAGCAGCAGCGCCCCACCTGCGTGTTCCAGAGGCTCCTGCGTGCACCGCAAGCGCAGGCGCGCCTGCATCCATGGCATCAAGACAATGCTTGCGAAGTGTTATGAAGCAACGCTGCTGTGATAGTGTCATCTCACGCTGCCGCCCAGGGCGTGTGTGCGCATGCCAGCCAAAAGCGCTGCCGCGCTCCCTGCTCCTTGCTTTGAGCCCTGGCGCGGAGTCTGCGCGGTGCATTTCTCAGGCTTACTGGTTCCACTCTCGCCGCACCCCGCGGGCCTTGCACCATGACATACAGGGCTGAGTCCCAGGCCAAGGGTGTGCTAGTATGGCGGAGTTCCAGGCCAGTGGTGTGCTAGCACCCGGCAGTCTCCTGCCCTGGCGCACGACGCCTCCTGACGGGCTGATGTGCTGGGGCCAGACGTGCCGTACGTGGATGAGAGCGGCGCCAAGTACTGGCTCAGCCGGCACGGAGAGCACCTCGACCAGGACCCCCGGCACGCCCCGGCGCCACCTGCGGGGCGCTCAGCCTGACGGCCCGCGCGCAGAGGTCGCCGCCTGCTCTGCTGCTGCTCCTGCATGCCGTAAGAGTGCGCGCAGCAGTATAGCCACCCTTACAAAACGCGCCTGAGGTGAGCGCGGCCGCATGCTGCCAGCTCGCCCCCCGCTCTCGCCCCTACCCCACATAGGCCCGGCCCTGCTTTCAGGTAGCCTCAGCGAGGCTGCGCACGCGGGCAGGGGGCACCACTACCTGTGGGTGGAGAGCTACTCGGAGGAGCACGCGCGCCCGTTCTTCTTCAACCAGGAGACCAAGGTCAGCTCGTGGGAGCGGCCGCCCGACCTGGGTGCGCCACGGCCTGCCGCTGTGGCAGCGCTCGCGCGGACCTGTGTGGCTCTGGGTGGTGGACCTCTATAACAACACTGCTTGGCTCTGGTCTGTGCGTGTGCAGAGGACAGGCTTGTCGCCCCGGCCCGCCTCCCCCTTTGCTGGTGTGGGGTGCACACACTTTGCTGGCAGAGCCAAGCGTGGGTGTGCGCTGCCCACGCAAGCGGCTCTGCCTTGCCGCGAATGGCACTGGACCCGTGCACCGCCGCCAGGCAGCTTGAGCGGATGGGTGTGCAAAACCTGGCTGCGGGTGCGTGCAGCGTGGCGGAGGGTGAGCGCCAAGAAAGTGGAGCTCTAGCGTGGCGGCGCCTGCCCGCCCGCGCACGCGCGTCCCAGCGCCGTGCGCCGGCGCGTGTGTCCGCTGCGCCGGAGGTGACCGGGCGCTGATGTGCTGTCAGCCTTGCCCAAGTTTTCCGCTAGCTTTGGTTTCGGATTGATGATCACTGCAACGCGTGAGGTGGCGACTGCCGGTCGCCGGCTGCCCACGCGTGTCTAGTGTGTGTGTACATACTTTATCCAGAGTGGTGCGTGTATTTATATACGGACGCGGGGGCACAGCAGCGGCCTGTGTGCCTGCGGTTTGCGCGCTGAGGTGTTGCACCTCAACTAGTGATCAACGCGATGCATGCAAGGGCTGCAGTCTGAACAACATGTCCAAGCTGTGCCTTGATCATTTTATATACTACATCTGCATGATCCTGTGCACAAAGCTGACAATGGGTTTTAAGTTGGTCACTGGTCACCACATGCCAGGTTTAGGTGGTATTGTGACACTCGACTGTCAAGGACAGGAGTGCGCAGGTCTGCGTTTAGTACGAAGAAGGCACAATATCTCGGGGTTTGGACCTGCAGACCTTGCATGCGTCAACGTATCTTCCTTCCATGCTCTGTGACATGCTGGGCGATGCTAATACAGACTCTTATGGAAACTAGACCAGAACAATCATACACTCAGAGTTGGCATGCAGCACTCTGCGCTAGCAACACAGCACTGTGGTGCACAGGCTGCCATAGCCCTAGCCTGCCTCCGCTCACGCTTGAAAAGTGGCCAGCAGACTCACTCTGCCCATCTGCAATTCAGCTTTTTAATTTGAAGCATGACCGGCACTTCCAAATACAATCGCCTGCACCTCAATGTAAGGCTTGGGCCAAAACGGTCAGGGCCAGAGTGCGCAGCCCCGCGCACATGAAGGCCCCACACCCAGCCACCGGGACGGGCTGCCAAGCGCAACGCGAGACACGCACCTCCAGCCGCTCCCGCGCTCTGATCGACGCGCAGGGGCGAGGGCGGAGCTCTGAAGCCGCTCGGGCTACATACCCAGCAGAGCAGGCCAGACGCCCGGCCTCGGCACGCCCGGACCTCAACGTGCCCGGCCCTGACCCTAGACGCCTCGCTGGCAGCCGGTCATGGGCTGAGCAGGCCCAAAGCCATCCGTCTTGCTGCGCTCGCCGCGGCCGGGGGCAGGGCCGCCGCTCGCACGCCGCCGCAGGACGGGCGCCGCGCACGTAGCGGGCGGCCGCAGGCGCGCGCGCTCAGGCCAGGCTCCAGAGCTCCACGCGGCCGACCTCAAACTCCTCGCTGCCCGCCAGCACGGGCTGCCGAATGTCTCGCTCTCGCCGCTGCCGCCGCAGGCACGGCCTCAGGCCAGGCTCCAGAGCTCCACGCGGCCGACCTCAAACTCCTCGCTGCCCGCCAGGCACGGGCTGCCGAACGTCTCGCTCGCGCCGCTGCTGCCGAACGCGAGGTCGCCGTCCAGGCAGAGCGCGTACGCCGGCGCACCGCCCAGCGCCATGCAATCCGGGCGCCCGAACTGGAAGAAGTCATTGCGCACGACGCGCATGCGCTTCTGGTGCCAGCGCCAGAACGCCGCGCGCGGCTGCGCAAGCAGGTGTTCCGGTCAGCATGCGTGATTGCCCAGACACAAAGACCGAGCGACAGCGAGCCTCAGCCAGGTCGCTCCCTGTCAAGGTGAGACGGGCGCATGCATGCCAGCCAACACTCCTGGCTGATCGGGGCACAGCTCAAGGCGTTGCCTGCTTGCACATGCTTGGAGAGCGTGCTCCTCGCCTTGCGGCGCACCGGTGTTGCACCTGGACGACCTGGATTAGGCGCAGTTGGAGGTGCAACTGGATCAGATGGAGGACAAACACGGGCTCGGAGCGCCCCCACAAGCCGCGCCTGCAGCTGGAACACAAAGCTCTCGCCGGTGCCGTAGTACCGCGGCGCCACGCGCCAAGCCTCCGCGGTGAAGCAGCCAAACACGGCGCCCCGCCGATCGCGCACCACGAGCACGCAGGGGCCCCGGTGCTCCGACGCGCGCCTACGCATCGCGGGCCGGCAACAGTGCGACAGGGCCGGCGAATCACACTGCAAGGTGACGTCCGCAAGCTCGCGCTGAACTGCGCAGGCTGCTTTGTGCAGCAGGCTATGCAAGCAGTTGACCGAGTAAGCAGCACATGTACAATCGATGCAGAGCTGGGTCTCTTGCGTGCAGGTCGCCCAAGCACCGCACGCCAGGCACAGCTTCACGCAGGCACGCGTCGGCCCGCCGCGCAGGCAGTGCTCCTAGTAGTTTAAGCGGGCCTGCCTGTACAGCGTCCCGAGGCTGATGCCGTCCCGCGCGGTCGCGTAGAGGAGCCGCCAGCGCCGCCAGCGGTGGCGCAGCGGCACCGCGGCCGCCAGCGCGCACAGGTGCGCGTCCTCCAGCAGCGTGGAGCGTTCGCTGGTGCTGGGCAGGTAGTCGCCTGCCGCCCCCACACCAGCACTGACGCGCGGGCTGCAGCGACTGCCGCTGCTCTACCCCAGAGCTCCGACTCCACCTCACTATGGGCCAGAAACTCTATGTCACATTTCAAACGTTTGGGCATGCCAAGGGAGAGCTGCAAAAAGGAGAACAGCACGCATGAAGCACGAGCCCGCGCTGGCGCAAGGCGCTGCTGTCAGCTGCGCACAGGGGACGCTGGCGCCTGCAGAGCACTGCGCTCAGAAGCATGCACCCCGCGTGCTGCCAACCCCGTGCGCTGGCAGGGGCGCGGCGCACCTGGCACCAGCGGCTCGCCGTCGACCTGCGGCCCAACCTCAGCCGCCTCCTCTGGCGTGGGGCCTGGCGGCCGCGGCGCGGCGCCGCTGAGCAGGTGCGCGCTGTCGCCGCTGCCCGGCCGCGACCCCGCCCCCGCCGCCACCAGGTGCGCGCCGTCGCCGGGCGCGCCCGCCGCGCCGTTGGCGTCGCGCTGCGCCGCGTCGCCGCGGGTCCAGCCCTCCGAGCCGGCCTCGCTGTACTCGTCCTCGTCGGAGCCGCGCCCGGGGTGCGCGCAGCCCATGTCGCCCTGCGAGCCTATGAACGCGCTGACGGCGGCCCAGTATGTGGAGAACGCGGCCTGCCGCATCGCGGACGCAAGCGTGGGGCCATCGTCCTCGTCCTGCACCGACATCGGCTTGCGCGCTCGGCCGCCCTCAGCCCAGCAACGCCGTGACAGGTGCTTCCAGCCCCTGACCAACTGGCCTCGTTTTGCTGGACTTCCTTGTGTGCACAGGGTACTGAGCAGGGTTGATGCAGACTCGGCAGCTCGACCCCTGAAAGTGATATAGCGGTAAAGGGATCCACCGCTTGCGTTTTGGCTGTGGGTGGCGGTAAGCTGTGGGCGACGTCTTGGCGCCGGCGGGAGCAGGCGCGTCGCGCGCGATGGAGTCCATGCTGCGTGAGCTGCGCAGCCTGTACCACTCGCTGTACGTACGACTATCGCACGTCTTTCGCGTGCGCACTCTCTTCCGTCACAGGCAGCTTGGTTGTTGTCGGGCCTTGTGCAGCAAGCCTTTGCTCCCTCATTTGTGTGGGTGCCGCAGCTGATGCACCGGGCTGAACTTGTGTGAGCTACGCAATTACTCAGTCGCTAGTCTGCCTCAGCTGAGCGCGTGCCGCTGGCACAGTCGGCGGGAGCCAGAGCTGACGCGCTGCGTGCGCTCCGCAGGACTGCCCGCCCGGCACGCTGCAGCTGACGGGCGTGCTGGGCCTGGCAGCAGTGCTGTACGGCGTGTACGCTGTCCGCAATGTGGGGCGCAAGCCCCACAGCGGCGAAGGCACGCCGCAGCGCGCACGCTGCAGTGCTCGCTCCTGCCGTGTGCGGCGCGGTCATGCCTGCTAAGCTGGGGGTTGCAGTCGGCTGAGAGAGCTCTGACGTGCGCTGCACCTGCAGCAGACCGGGGGCTTTTGTCCTGGCAGACAGAGCTTATAGTGGCAAGTGGCAACTGGCTGAGCAAGTGCATGCCAGAAGCGCCCCACTGCAGCAGCCACATGTGTGCGCAGGCGCCGACGACCTGTCGAGCGCAGCGGCGGGCGCGGGGTACTCGGGCGGCAACGGAGCGGGCCCCAGCGCGACGGCCGGCGAGGCCCGCGCTGCCGCGCAAGCGGGCTCTCGGGCGGCGCCACAGGCCGCTGCGGCGCCGGCCCAGGTGCCGCGCCTCGTCTTGGGAGCCGCGAACGCACACACCCCGGAGCCAGCGCCGAGAGTGGCCTCCT
>JAABUV010004455.1_pt1 | contig 16761 bp, 24 predicted proteins | sample 5559971 | NCBI WGS metagenome assembly JAABUV01 (sample SAMN10711881, study PRJNA513362) | rock metagenome | isolation source: Antarctica rocks | place: Antarctica: Victoria Land, Knobhead nord | collected 2015-12-19
GGTCGCCAACGGGCGCGCCGCGGCCAAGCCCGCGGCCGCGCCGGCGCAGCGCAAGGCCGCGCTCGACAAGCGCGACGACGAGTTCCTGGCCGAGGTGCAGATGAGCGCCGAGTTCGAGGTGCGCGCCTGGGCGGAGAGTGCGGCCAGCAGACGGCCGGTCGCTGCGAGCGCGCGGCTCGAGCGCTGTTGGGCAACAGCCTGGCGACGCTGGGTCGGAGAGCGTCTGTGGCGTGCCCTGACTTCCACGAGCTGACGAGCCTGGGTGCCTCTGGGAGGCAGGCCGGCGGACCAGTGTGTCGTGGGAGTGTGGGTGGGCAGCGTGCGCACTGGCAGGGCCAGGGGAAACAGCGGGCGCGCTCTGTGCCGCTGCAGCGAGCAGAGCCCTGGCCTCCATTGTTGCACGCGGCGCAGGAGTGGGCGAACGGCCGCATGCGCGCGCTGAAGGGCGAGGGCGACTTCGCCGAGCTGGCGCGGTACCTCATGACGCTGCCCAGCACCGGCCAGATTGCCGAGACCATCGCGCTCTATTTCGGCAAGGTGCCCGAGGCGTCCGCCTTCTCGGCGGAGTTCCTGCGTCGCAAGTCCGCCGAGCAGGCCGGCCGGCGCACCGCGCGCGGCGGCGGCGGCGGCGGCGGCGGCGGCGGCGGCGGCGGCGGGGCCGGGGCTCCGGCGGCGGTGGTCGCGCTGTCCACCGGCCCGAGCAAGTGGGAAAAGATCCCGAAGAAGGGCGGGAAGAAGGGCAAGGGGAAGAAGGTGGATGCGGCGCTGCTGGGCTTTGAGACCGGCACGAACTATGCGGTGCTGGAGCGGCCGACCTAGGCAGGGCCGCGGGGCTCCGGCGCCGGCGGCGCCGCGCGGCCGCAGAACGTTAGGAGTAGGACGCAACCTGCCAGTTTTGAACCCCCTGCCCCGCTCGCTTCTTTTCGCAGCTGCCATGCTAGGGCTCCACGCGGAGAGTGTGCAATAACATGGCTCTGAAGTGCATGCCATCCGCCTCTTGCTCCTCGGACTGCCATGCTTCTCATGCGAAGCCCTTCTCACCGAGTCAGGCCAAGCGAAGGTCTAGGGCTCAGGTATTGCGTCTCCGTGAAGGCTGGGCCCCTCTCATAATTCTCGGCCTGTCCAGGCGCTGCCTGGCCACTAGGAAGAGCGCACGCCCTTAGGCTCACACCAGCCAGCTCCGTGTGTGTCAGACTCGCAGCTGCCTGCTTGACACGCACAGCGCGCGCCCAGTCCGGGGCCTGCGCCCCGGCTGCAGCGGGGGAAGCGGCTGCCGGCGGCTGCACGGACGATACAGACAAGGTCTGCGTACCGTGCGCGCTGCGCGTAAGCCGGGCACGGCGCCGGCGCGGTCATCATGGACCGCTTTAGCTACAGCAGCGCACCGATACGCCGTGTCAAGGCAATCCAGTTCGGCGTGCTGGACCCCGACTTCCTCGTGCGCTCTCGCTCGAGCGCACCCCATTTGGATTGCAGTCCTGCCAGCCGTGGTCCGCCGTGGTGTGCGCGTTGAACGTGCTGCAACTGCTGCTTGTCGCTGTGAAGTGCAGCGCAGCGCAGCACAAGAGGGAGCCGTGTGATGGGTGTGCACCTTGGAGGATGTGCTGCACTGCTGCTGAGGGCTGCCCCAGCGCGCACCCGCCATGCAGTGGCACGGTGCAGCTCTGAGCACTGCTCTGAGCACCTGCGGAGGAGTTCTTGGGTGACGGTGTTGCTTGTACGCTCGCTGCTGCCAGCGGATGCCGCTCTGTGTGAGCGGCGCACGGGGACGGAGCGCGGTGCTTGCTGCCATGAGCGTGTATGCTCTGCGGCGCGCATGGCAGCACCGGGTGCTTGCTGCCCCTGGCGCTCTGCGCATATATGCACAGAGGGCGCGCTGGCGCACGCTCCCTCGGGCCCTCGGCTCCGGGCTTGCGCGCAGCGCCCGCCCGGGCTGCGCCGGCGGCGGCAGTGCGCGCTCCGCGAGCTCAGCGCGCCGGGGCAGCGCTCCGCGCCGCGCTGCCGCAGGCGCTGACCTGCCACGGCCGCTGAGCGCGGCCCGCGCGCGCGCGCAGCGCAAGTACTCGGTGGCCAAGATCGACACGTCGACCACGTATGAGAAGGGCCGCCCCAAGGCCGGCGGCCTGTCCGACCTGCGCCTGGGCACCATGGACCGCGCGTTCAAGTGCGCGACCGACGGCGCCAATGTGCAGGACTGCCCCGGCTACTTCGGGCACGTCGAGCTGGCCAAGCCGATGTTCCACGTCGGCTTCATCACGACGCTCATCAAGGTCCTGCGCTGCGTCAGCTACCACTGCTCCAAGATCCTGGTCGACAAGGCGCGCCCGCGGCCAGCACTGGGTCAGGGTTGGGAGCGCAGGGCCGCTCGCGCTGCGCGTGCCCCAGCGCCAGGCACGCGCGCCCCTGTGCTTTCACGCGCGTGCACACGGCGGTCGCGCACATATGGGCCCAGGCACTCTCTGTGGACAAGGTGTGAGGAGGAGTCAGACCGCGGGCGAGCCTGGCTCGGGCGCGGCAGGACGACCCCAAGTACAAGCAGGCGATGCGCGCGCGCAACCCGGAGGCGCGCCTGCGCGCGTTCCTGGCGCTGTGCGGCGGCAAGCGCGTGTGCGAGCACACCGGCGGCCCGCAGCCGCAGTACCGCATGGACGGCATGCGCATCATGGCCGAGTTCCCCAAGCCCAAGGACGACGACGCAGCCGAGAGCGTCGCCGACGTGGAGCGCAAGCAGGAGGTGCGCCCGCGCGCGTGCCCCGCCGCGCGCGCGTGGCGGTCGCAGCCCGCCGGCCGCCCAGCGTGCACCTGCGCGCGGCGCGGCGGTCTCTCGCATTCGAAAGGAAAGAGCGCGAGGGGAGGCTTGGGGAAGCGCCGGGCCCGACCGAACAACACCCTTGCTGGTTGCGGCCCCAGGCGTGCGCAAGTCCCTGGTGGAGGGGCAGGGTGCTTGGCGGCGCGCCTCAACTGCAGCACCGGCTGGCTCTGCTGTGAAGAGCGCTGCAACCAATCGCAGGCGTGAAACAAGAGGCCATTATGCCACAGCCAGCCCGCCGCGCCTGCGCGCAGATCACGGCCGAGAAGGCGCACGAGATCCTGAAGCGCATCAGCGACGACGAGTGCCGCGCGCTGGGCTTCGATCCGGCGTACGCGCGCCCCGACTGGATGGTGCTGACCGTGCTGCCGGTGCCGCCGCCGCCCGTGCGGCCCAGCGTGCTCATGGACTCCTCCGCGCGGTGCGCGCTTATCTAAACCCCCGTGCGGGGCGGCCGATGGCACTGCTGGCATCTGCGGCTGCCCTGTTCTGATGCGCACGGGCTGTTAAGGAAGTCTCGGCATGTGGGGCGGCTGTGAAGGAGCTCCAGTCCAGCAGGATCTGCTGGCAGCTCCCCAGTGCCGGTCTTTGCTGCTGTCCCGTCGCGTGCGGCAGGCCCGCCTGTCACGGGGTAACAACCGAGCGCAGCCGCGCCGCTGACTGGCAGGCAGCGCGGGATGGAGCAGGTGGTTAATGGCGCAGGTGCTCCAGCTGTGTTTGGCGTCGCACAGGTTAGGTTCAGGGCTGAGGCGCGCGCGCGGGCGCAGGTGCGAGGACGACCTGACGTACGCGCTGGGCGAGGTGGTCAAGGCGAACAACCGGCTGCGGCGCCAGGAGGAGAACGGCGCGCCGCAGCACATCATCCGCGAGTTCGCCGCGCTGCTGCAGCACCACATCACCACCATGTTCGACAACACCAAGCCGGGCCTGCCCGTCGCGCAGCAGCGCTCCGGCCGGCCGCTCAAGTCCATCAGCCAGCGGCTCAAGGCGCGCGGCGCGGGGCTCGCGGGGCCCTGCCTGCGCTCCCGGCCGCAGGCGGAGGGCTTTCAGCTGCGCGCACACGGCTCGCCGTTAATATCGACACCTGGGATTGTGAGAGAAGCAGCGGCGCAGCTCGGTGCCTACGTTGCGGCCTGCTCGGGCCGGTCGCCTGCGCGCGCGCGCTCACGCGCCGCGGCCGCGCCGCCGCGCAGGGCAAGGAGGGCCGCGTGCGCGGCAACCTGATGGGCAAGCGCGTGGACTTCTCGGCGCGCACGGTCATCAGCGGCGACCCCAACATCGCGATCGACGAGCTGGGCGTGCCCTGGTCCATCGCGCTCAACCTGACCTACCCCGAGACCGTCACGCCGCACAACTACCAGCGGTGCGCCGCGCGCGCCCGGCCGCGCCGCGCCCCCAGCATGCCTGGGGCGATTGCTTCATGTGGGCGCTAGGCGTGCCTCACTGGACCCATCCCCAGGGTGCGGACGGCCGGCGCCGGCCTGTGCGTCCAGGCAGCGTGCCCACAGCTCTTCGGGCGCGCGGGCGGCGCGAGCGCGGCGCCGCGGCGCGCGCAGGCTGCAGCAGCTGGTGGAGAACGGGCCGCACCCGCCGGCGGGCCAGACGGGCGCCAAGTACATCGTGCGCGAGGACGGGCAGCGCCTGGACCTGCGCTTCCTGAAGAAGGACTCCGACCGGCACCTGGAGATGGGCTACAAGGTGGAGCGCCACCTGCAGAACGGCGACTACGTGCTCTTCAACCGCCAGCCCAGCCTGCACAAGATGTCCATGATGGCGCGCGCCCGCCCGGGCCGCCCCAGGCCGGCGGGGCCTGCATGTTGGGGTAAGGGTACATGTAGGTTTCGGATTAGCATTATCCTACCCTAGACCAGGGTTGCCGTGGCAGCGCGCATTGCCCTGCGCAGCATCGCCGCTGCCGTGCGAGTCGCTGGTGCTGCTCGACATGCGCGGCACCTGTCTGTTCTGCCAGTGGGTTGCCTGCACCTACCTGGGTCATGCTTTGCGCTTGGAAAGGCCAGGCCCAAGAAATGCTCAGAGAGTGCGCGAGGTTCGCAACATGGGCCACTGCGAGGCTGCCAGAGCGCGCTCTCACGCGCGTGCGCCCCGGCGCAGGGCCACCGCGTGCGGCTTCTGCCGTACTCCACGTTCCGGCTGAACCTGTCGGTGACCTCGCCGTACAACGCGGACTTCGACGGCGACGAGATGAACATGCACGTGCCGCAGACGCCCGAGACGCGCGCGGAGGTGCAGGAGATCATGATGGTCCCGCGCAACATCGTGTCGCCGCAGGCGCGCCCGCGCGGCGCCGCCCCTGCAGGGAGCTGCGGCCCGTGCGTGGCGCCCTGATTTTCCCGACAAGCCTGGTTCTTTGCTGCCAGCGGACTTTAGCATTCCCAGCAAGACCCTGTGGATACAGGCACATCTCAGCGGCGGGCAAGAGCACGACTCCTCGGTTTGATAGAAAGCTGGGCAGGCGTGCGAGGCGGCAGCACCGAGCGGGCAGCCGCGGGCTCGCGCAGGCGAACAAGCCGGTCATCGGGATTGTGCAGGACACGCTGCTCGGCTGCCGGCTGCTGACCAAGCGCGACACGTTCATCGGGCGCGACCTGTTCATGAACATCCTGATGTGGCTGGAGGACTGGGACGGCCGCGTGCCGCAGCCCGCGCTGCTCAAGCCGCGCCCGCTCTGGACCGGCAAGCAGGCGCGCACCCGGCCGGCCGGCGAAACATGCGACGAGCTCGCATCGAGGCACAGGCAGGTGCAAGCCGGGAGGCGCCGCCTATCAACACATTGCTAGGCGCCTCTTAATTTGGTCCTGGTCGCATGACCTGCTTCAGAAGCAGAGCGTGCGTCGCATGACGCGACGTGCGGAAGCACGCGCGCAGGTGTTCTGCCAATCCATGTGATCATGTAAACCTATTCTGACAACCCTAAATTGCGCGACAGGTGTTCAACCTCATCCTGCCGCGCGTCAACGTGCGGCGGCAGAGCGCCTGGTACAAGGACGGCGAGCAGCCGGACATGTCGCCGGCCGACGCGCAGGCGCGCGGCCCGCCGCGGCGCGCGGTCGCCCGCTGAGCGTGCCGGGCGGCGGGCGCTGCGGGCGCCAGCATGGGGCCGGGTCCGGGCTGTCTGGGGGCGGAGCGACCCCCAGACCCAGGGCGGGCGCGCGGGTGCTGATCCAGGGCGGCGAGCTGGCGATGGGCACGCTGTGCAAGAACATTGGTTGTGGGCAAGGGGCAGAGCGAGGCTCAGGCGCGGGGCGGGCGCGCAGGTGCTGATCCAGGGCGGCGAGCTGGTGATGGGCACGCTGTGCAAGAAGACGCTGGGCGCGAGCGGCGGCAGCCTCATCCACGTCATCTGGATGGAGGAGGGCCCGGAGGCCGCGCGCGCGTTCCTGAGCCAGACGCAGTACCTGGTCAACCACTGGCTGCTGCAGCACGGCTTCAGCATCGGCATCGGCGACACGGTCGCCGACGTGGAGACCATGACCATCATCAGCAACACGATCAGCAAGGCGCGCGCAGGGCGTAACCTACTCTACGGCCTGCGCATGCGCGGTGGACCGCGGGCGGGCGGTGCCACACGCCGCTGCCCCTTCCATATTCCCCCCCCACTTATAAATTTCTGGGATGAGCACAAACTTCAGGCGGTGGCGGGTGCATGCCACGCGGGCAAATGCACTCTGTGGCGATGAGGAGTTTGACTCAGCCTGAGCTGAGGTGCTGCGCATGGCTGATAAATGCGTAAGACTGCAGAGCCTGGCGGGCGGCCCTGCTGAGCGGCCGGCCGCGCGCAGGCCAAGCAAGAGGTGAAGCAGCTGACGACCAAGCTGCAGAGCCGCGACCTGGAGCCGCAGCCGGGCCGCACGCTGATGGAGTCGTTCGAGGCGGGCGTCAACCAGGTCCGGCGCTCGCTGGGCGCAGGGCGCCGCATGGGCGCAGGCCGCCCGGCCCGTGCAGCCAGAACCCTCTGAGGGGCTCTGCCACCAGCCGCGGGCGTCGGATGGAACTCAGATCCTGTGGCGGTCAAGCGGTTGTCCTGAGGCTGGCTTGTGGGGACGCCGCAAGGCCGCCGCCAACAGGCAGGGCTTTTCGGCGCGTGTGATGCGCCGCCCATGCGCACCCAGGCGCGCGCACGCGTCCCCTGGCGAAGTGCTCGCCCAACACGGCTGCCCTGCTGAGCCGCGCCGCGCCGCGCGCGCGCCCGCAGGTGCTGAACAAGGCGCGCGACGACGCGGGCAAGCTGGCGCAGGCGTCGCTGCGCGACACCAACAACGTCGTCCGCATGGTCACCGCCGGCTCCAAGGGCTCCTTCATCAACATCTCGCAGGCGCGCTTGCAGACGAGGGTCTGACTGTGCGCCAGTGAACACTCATGTGCACCAGCTGTTTCTGGAATGGAGTGCTGCGTGCAAGGGCCGCATGGCGCACAGGCGCGGCGCCTCGCTGTAAGCCCACCCAGCAGGGCAGCCTGAGCCGTGCGCCGTGAGGGCGCGGCGGGCGCATCCATTTGCGTGAGCCAGCAGAGCGCGGAGGGCAGGCGCATCCCGTTCGACTCTTGGGTATGCCTGACACTATCTAAACCCTATCCGTACGCTGCACGGCGCGCGCAGATGATTGCCTGCGTGGGCCAGCAGAACGTGGAGGGCAAGCGCATCCCGTTCGGCTTCCAGCGCCGCACGCTGCCGCACTTCACCAAGGACGACCTGGGCCCCGAGTCGCGCGGCTTCGTGGAGAACTCGTACCTGCGCGGGCTGACGCCGCAGGCGCGCGCGCGGCCGCGCCCGGCCGCCGGCAGCCCTGGTTCCTCCAGGACTGTGTGGGCCTGGAAGCTCGCCCTGTCAATGGGTGTGGACGCAAGCGCTGTGCAGCGCCGCCCATGGCACTGAACGAGGCCGCCGTGCGCTGCTAGACCAGGAAGATGCCAGTGCCAGCTGCACAGGGTCAGGGGGTGGGGCCGCGCTGCGCAGGAGCTGTTCTTCCACGCCATGGGCGGGCGCGAGGGCCTGATCGACACGGCCGTGAAGACGTCGTCCACCGGCTACATCCAGCGCCGCCTGGTCAAGGCCATGGAGGACCTCATGATCCGGTGCGCGCCGGGGGCCCCCGCTGGCCGGCCGCTGCAGCGACATGCCAGACAGGTGCAGCAGCGTGCGGCCGTGCCGGGCTAGAACTTCTCTGAGCAGCGGCCGGGCGGGGCGGCGCCGCGCGGCGCGGCGCGTTGCGCCATGCGGCAAGCAGGCAAGCACGCAGGGCGCAGCCGGCAGAGTGTCAGCCCAATCTAGGGCAGACAATGGGTGGGAAGCACGCGGGCGGCTGCGCCTCCCCGGCACTTTGGCTGCGTCGGGCGACGCCTCAGCAAGCGCAGGAGGGGGTCCGAGCGAGCAGGGCTGCGCGCTGTGCTGCTGCCCACCGACACGCGAGGCCTCTGGTTGGACAATCAACATTTGACCTGCAACTGCAAACGAGGAACAAGTACAACCTGCAGTGGCAAACAATTAACAAGTCCACGGCGCGGCGCGCAGGTACGACGGCACGGTTCGCAATTCGACGGGCGCGGTCGTGCAGTTCCTGTACGGCGAGGACGGCATGGACGGCACGGCCATCGAGTCGCAGCGCGTGGAGCACCTGCGCATGGACGCGCGGCGCCTGCGGGCGCGCGCCCGCGCGCGAGCTGGAAAATGTAGGGTCAGGGGATAGGTTAAGGTTATAAGGCTTGCAGTTAAAGGCATGGCAGGGGTGGGGTGGAAGGTCCGTGAGCGTGTGCGCCGTGGCTGCGCTGCGCGCCTGCGGCGCGTGCGCGGCGTGCGTGGCGGCGCGCGAGGCGCGCATCACCCTTGCTGTGGTCGCGGCGCTGAGCGGGGGTGCGCGCGGCGGCAGGACACGTTCTACCTGGACCTCGGCATGCACCAGACGCCGCACTGGCTGAGCGCCGAGATGGCCGAGCAGCTGCGCTCCAGCGTGGAGGCGCGCCTGACGCTGGACGCCGAGTACGCGCAGGCGCGGCCCGCCGCCGCACTCCCCTATGCGCGGGGGGGTGCTTAGCGGTCTGCTTGGGCGCGTGTGCTGCCTGCTCTGCCTCCTCAGCCAGCAGTTCGCCTCTGCTCACGCAGCTGCCTGCTGTGAGCAGAGAAGTAAAGGAGGCCGGCTTGAGTGCGAGTCTGGCGGAGCTGCCGCCCGCTCTGCCTGCGCAGCGGGTCGCAGGGTTTGTGCTGCCCTATCGCGGCGCTGGATGGACCAGGCACAGGTTCAAGGGGAAGGGCCTGGGAGATGATGAGCAGCGCGCGCGCGCGGCCCCTCGCGCAGATCCAGGAGGACCTGAAGGTGCTGCGGCACGAGGTGCTGCGCAGCGGCGAGGCCGGCGTGCAGCTGCCGGTCAACCTCAAGCGCCTCATCTGGAATGCGCAGAACATGTTCCACTGCCAGCCGCACCGCCGCGGGCCCAGCGGTGCGCGCCCCGCGCGCGGCCGGCGCCCCCCTGGGCTGGGCGGCGCCCTGCTGTGTGGGCTGCAGGGTGCGGGGCCGGCGCGCGGGGGCGGCGCCGGGCGCCCTTGGCCTGCCCCGGCGCAGGCGCGCGCGCGCTGTGGTGGCTCCGCCGCCGGGGCGCCCCGTTGAGCGCGCGCGGCGCGCGCTTTGCTTCTGGGCGGCGACTTTCATTACTAGCTAGTGCCACCCGCGCTACCCCACCGCATTCCAAACGTATAACCTATAACCCGATCGCGCGCGCAGGCCTCAACCCGCTGGACGTGGTGGCCAAGGTACGCGAGCTGCTGGCCAAGCTGGCGGTGGTGGAGGGCCCCGACGCGCTCAGCCGTGAGGCGCAGCGCAACGCGACGCTGCTCTTCTTCGCGCACGCGCGCGCGATGCTCGCCGCCAAGCGCGTGCTGCGGGAGCACCGGCTCAGCGCGGAGGCGCTTGACTATGTCATCGGCGAGATCGAGGCGCGCTTCCACAAGGCGCGCGCCCCAGCACCCGCCCGCCCGTCCGCCGGAACGCGCGCTGTAGAAAAGCGAGGGTCTTTTTGGTGCTGACACGTGCTCGCGCGCCGGCTTGGCAGCACGCGGTGTGTCGAGCACCCGCTCCAGCTTGCTCACAAGTGGCGTATGCGTGCTAGCAAGCAAACAGGGATGCGGTGCTGCCGCGTCATTCATTGCAATCGAGTTTTCATCACTGCCATGAGACCCTGCTGCCTGGACATATTTGCGCGCGGGCGCGGCGGATGCGTCGACGCCCAATGCGCCTGCGGGGGCTGGGCGGCGGCGCCGACGCGCTTCCGCGGCGGGCCGCGCAGGCGCTGGCGTTCCCGGGCGAGATGATCGGCACGGTCGCCGCGCAGAGCATCGGCGAGCCGACCACGCAGATGACGCTCAACACGTTCCACTTCGCCGGCGTGTCGGCCAAGAACGTGACGCTGGGCGTGCCGCGGCTGACCGAGATCATCAACATCGCCAAGAACATCAAGACGCCCAGCCTGTCGGTGTACCTGGTCGGCGAGGCCGCGCGCGACCGCGAGGCGCGCGCCCGCGCCCGCGCGCGCGGCGCGTCGCTGCCTCTCGCAACCTGCTCCTGTTTCTGGCATCTGTCTTCCTGTCTTCTTGTCTTCTTTTGGGACCGTGGACTGAAGGCCGTGTGCAAGGTTGCTCTTGGGCCGGAAGGCAGTCAACCTGGGAAGGTTCTCTGCAGCACGCAGACATGTAGAGCCCGATATGGCGCCGTCTGGCTTACTTTTTTGGGGGCAGGCTCTGACTGATCCGGCAGTTTGGGTGGGGCCCAGGCGGCCAAGGCGGTGCAGTGCAGCCTGGAGTACACGACGCTGCGCAAGGTCACGCAGGCGACCGAGATCTACTATGACCCCAACGTCGAGGCGCGGCCGGCCCCCTTACCGGGCGTCGCCCTGATCAGCATCGGCATGGAAATGCACGCTGTTTGGAGCGCTCCATGCTTCTTACGCGGCTCCCTGCCTTGCGGGATGTTGCCCTGATCAGCACGCTGTTCGAAACCCTGCATGCTGTTCACGTGCTCCCCTGCCTTGCCGAACGTCGCCTTGATCAGCATGACAACGCACGCTTGGAACCCTGTCTGCTTCTCATCCTGCATGGGCTCACCGGCCTGCTTATCAATTGCGGGCGAGTGCTGGCGACCTTGCCATTCCAGAGGACAAGGCGGGTTGCATGCTGGAGGCACTGCATGGCATCCGCGCGGCGCCCACCGACCTCAAAGCGCCAATTGAGCCGCCTGTGCTTGCGCCGTTGAAGTGAGTCTGACGCGGCTGGCGCGGGCGCGCGCGCGCGCAGGACACGGTCATCGACCACGACCGCGAGTTCGTGCAGGCGTACTTTGAGATGCCGGACGAGGAGCTGGACGTGACGCGCATGTCGCCCTGGCTGCTGCGCATCGAGCTCAACCGCGAGATGTTGGTGCGGCCCGGCCGCGCCGGGCAGGCTCGGCCGGGCTTGCAGCAGCGTCATTCCGGTGGCGGTGTCATGCGAGGGCGCTCGTCGACCCGGCAGATCAGCTCGCCCTGTTGCCATATATCTCCAGCATTGCAGGGTTGTGCTGAGAGGCTACTGGCACAGCCGGCACTGGGACAGGCGACGCAGGCGATGAAGGGCGCAGCTTCCCAGTGCTGGCTGAGCAAGCACCCTCTCTGCACAACTCTATAATGTCAGAGATATGTTCGGCGACAGTGTCGCCTGTGCTGAGGCCGGCGCGGACGCGCGCAGGTCGACAAGAAGCTGCAGATGGCCGACATCGCCGAGAAGATTAACAGCGAGTTCGCCGACGAGCTGACCTGCCTGTTCAACGACGACAACGCCGCCAAGCTCATCCTGCGGGCGCGCCCAGGAGCCTTTGCAGCATTGAAAAATGGAGGAGCGAGGCATGGTGCATGCATTCAGTGGCGCATGGCCGGCGCGTGCGACAAGGGTGGAGGCAGGCTGGAGAGAAACAAACCCTCAATAAGGTGTCCCAAATGCTGCTGTGTCGTGACGGTCGGCTGAGGGCGGATCGCGCGCAGATCCGCGTGCTGGGCGACGAGGGCGGCAAGGATGCGGAGAGCGCGTGCGACGACGCCTTCCTAAAGAAGATTGAGGCGACCATGCTGACGCAGGCGCGCGCCCCCCGCCCACGCCGCCCGCCGCGCCCGCCCGGCTGCAGATGCGCCGCGCGGCATGGCTCGCTCTTCGGAATGTAAAAGCCTATCCAAACCCTACCCAAGGAGCAGGCGCTGACACAGCGCGCGCGTGGCGCGGCGCGCAGGTGGCGCTGCAGGGCATCCCGAACATCCGCAAGGTGTTCATCCGCGAGGCCAAGCGCGTGGTGCCCGACGAGGTCGCGCCGGACGGCTACGCCAACGACACCGAGTGGATGCTGGACACGGAGGGCGTTAACCTGCTCGAGGCGCGCGCCCCGCCGCGCCCCACGCGCATGCGCCCGGCGCGCGCGCGCGGCGGCCTGCCTCGCTGGCGGGGGGCGTGCGCACTGCGGCAGGCCTGTCGAGGCGCACGTGTCTGTAGAACGTTTCTGGCAAAATCGTCTCGCTGCTGCAAAAACTTTTGCAGCAGCGCTACGCCCGACTGCGGCGCAGAGACCTCCTGTGCGCTCGCCCGGTGCTCGAGGCCGGCTTGCGCGCCGGCGGCGGCTGATCCCGCGGCGCCGGGGCAGGTGCTGAGCCACCCGGAGGTAGACGCCACGCGCACGGTCAGCAACCACTTGGTGGAGATCATCGACGTGCTGGGCATCGAGGCCGCGCGGCTGGCGCTGCTGCGCGAGATGCGCGGCGTCATTGAGTTTGACGGCTCGTGCGCCGCCCGCGCGGCGCCGCGCGCGCTCGCGCCCCTGCTCTGCCTCCCCGGCTGCCGGCGTGATGCTCAAGGATTGAGCGCCGTGATACAATCCACCGTAGGACAGTGCTGCTGGCTGTTGTGCAGCACCCCCATGCGCTGCCCCTCCCTGGTGCAGCCCGTCGGGCAGATGCAAAATAGCGCGACTCTCGGACTGCGTGGCGCGGCCTCCGGGCCGCCCGAGCCGGGGCGGCCCGGCTCAGGGCGGCCCTGAACCCTACCCTATAGCTTGGAGCCCGACGGGGGCGCCGCGCGCGCAGGTATGTCAACTACCGGCACCTGGCGGCGCTGTGCGACAGCATGACCGCGCGTGGTCACTTCATGGCCATCACGCGCCACGGCATCAACCGCACCGAGTCCGGCCCGCTCGCGCAGTGCTCCTTCGAGGAGACCGTGGACATCCTGTTCAGGCACGCGCCCGGCCCCGGCGCCCTGCATCAGCAGTGCTGCTGCCGGCGGTTCCGCCGCACGCCAGGCGTTGCCGTGCGCTTCTGGCACAGGAGTGCACAAGCCGTAGCAAGCGGCGAGCGTGTCAGAAGGCTTGTGCGACCATAGTCCTGTCAGCACCGAGAGGGCATGGGCGGGCTCTGCTCAGGTTGGCAAACATAGGTTAGCGTGGTGTTTCTTTGAAAAGACATCAAGTGACTGTGTCCAGGCGGTAGCTCAGGGAAAAGCGGGTCGTGCGTGACGCATGCGGCCGCCGGCGCAGGGCGTCCATGTTTGCGGAGCGCGACGGCATGCTGGGCGTGAGCACCAACATCATGCTGGGGCAGCTGGCGCCGCTGGGCACCGGCTCCTTCGGGCTGCTGCTGGACGACGCGCGCCTGGCCGACGCGATCGAGGTGCGGGAGCTGCGCGCGCGCGCGCGCTGGTGTGGTGCGTGTGCGCGGCATGACGTTGCGGCGCATCCCGCGCCGCCTGTCAGCTCTAGCCCGTGCAGTGCGCGCCTTAAAGAGCGCCTCTGAATACCCGGACGCGGGCGCGCACCTTTGCGCTGCCGCGCAGCTGCTGTTACGTTGTTCACGTGCATGTCACTAGGGCGGCGGCCCTTTTCGCTCGGCGCAGAGTGCCAAGGGAGTTCTGAGCGCTGACAAGGCGGTGGCAACCCTGCGCCAGACCCTCCCACCCCGCCGCGCGCAGGTGCAGTACGCGCCGGAGATGGAGCTGGGCTACGACATGCTGGGCGCCATGACGCCCGGGCGCATGACGCCGGGCCGCTCGCCGGGCATGACGCCCAGCCGCATGTCGCGCCGCCGGCTTTGTGCTGCTGCTTTGAGTGACCACCAGCGGATTTGCGCACGTGTTGCCTCATGATCTATAGCGCGCGCGCTGAGGCGCGGCGTGCGGGTGCAGTGTTCATGTCGCCGGGCTCGGCGCTGTCGCCGCTGCTGTCGGGCGCGACATTCTCGCCGATGCCGGGCGGCGGCTTCTCGCCAGCCGCCACGCCGGGCTACTCGCCGGCCAGCCCGGGTGCGCCGCCCCATCACGCCCACCCCTTTCTTGTAAGCGTCATTTGGACTAGGCGAAGTGCCCGGCATATGTGCCCAGTGACGTGCCGACCAGCTTGGGCGCGCTGATCCCAATCCTATATTACCGTTTGAGTGCTTGCAGACAACTGCGGGCCTGAGGCAGATTAGGAAGTTGACTGCTAACATAGGCAAGAGCACCTGTCCTGTGGGGGTGTGATACACAGGTTTGTCAGTAGCAGTCTGCTCGTGGGGTAGACGCCTGTCCTAATACTTATCAGGAGGCTAAGTCTGTCCCTCTGGCGCTCCCGTGGATGGTGAGCGGTCGGGGTTGAGGCGTGCGTTTGTTACAGCTTTGTTCCAATAGGCAGTGCGTGCTTGCCGCAGGCTATTCGCCGACGAGCCCCGCGTACTCGCCGACGAGTCCCGCCTACTCGCCCACCAGCCCGGGTATGCTCCTTGGATACTGACCGGCGCCATGCTTCAGTGAACAGGCTAGCCTGTTCCCTGGAGCAAATCAGGCGCTGTGCCCGCAAGCATGGTGGTGTTGCCAACACGCAACATCTAAAGAAGTCCAATACTGTGTGTGCGCGTGCCACAGCGTACTCGCCGACCAGCCCCGCCTACTCGCCGACAAGTCCAGGCATGCGCCCCCGCATGCGCCAATGCCTTGCGGCCCATTGACGCGCTTGGCGCACATCGGTTGCCCATGTTCTTCTTACTGCAAAAAAAAAGAAGGTGCTATGCGGGAGCACTGACGGACCCGTGTACGAACGTTGCCGCAGCGTACAGCCCCACCAGTCCCGCCTACAGCCCCACCAGCCCCAGCTACTCGCCCACGAGCCCCGCGTACTCGCCGACGAGCCCAGGCAGGCCGCCCGCCCTTGCAGAACCTGTGTTGGCGAGCTGCCTGCGTGTGTGCTCTGTGTGCCTGCTCTGTCATGATGCCATGCGCGACACATGCAGGCGATCATACACCGACGGGCTTGCTGCGCACGCGCGCAGCGTACAGCCCCACCAGCCCGAGCTACTCGCCAACGAGCCCCGCGTACTCGCCGACGAGCCCAGGCAGGCGGCCCGCGCTCGCACGGCGCCAGGCGGACGCGCTGCCTGGAGGCCATTGGACCGCCCCTGCGCACGATGCATTTGGGCGCTGCTGTTTGTTTGCGCCCGGGTCTGGGCTCTGCAGGCAGGACGCGCGCTGGCAACAGCATCAATGACATGCCCTGAAGCGCGCCGACTGGCTGTGCACGCGCGCCGCGCAGCGTACTCGCCGACCAGCCCCGCGTACTCGCCGACCAGCCCGTCGTATTCGCCGACGAGCCCGTCGTACTCGCCGACGAGCCCGTCTTACTCGCCGACGAGCCCTTCTTACTCGCCGACGAGCCCGGCATACTCGCCGACAAGTCCAGGCAGGCGTCCTGCTCCCGCTGAGCCCGTGCACCCATGGTCGGGGTGCTATCCGGGGCATGCGTCCGCCTACTTTGTCATACGCGCGCACGCTGTCCGACGTATGGCTCTGCGCCGTCCGTGTACTAGATTGTCAATACACCGGTTCCGCTGACTGGGCAACGCGTGCGTGCCGCAGCGTACAGCCCCACCAGCCCGAGCTACTCGCCGACGAGCCCAGGCAGGGGCCCTGCCTGTGCACATAACGCATGCATTTCCCTGGGCGCTTGAAGACCTGCTTCGTTCTGCTCCGTCCCCGCCTTGCCATGCATGCTCAAAGTGTCCTGTTCTGGCCCTGGGTGCCGAGCCCCTCAGCAGGGCCCGGGTGCGCTCAGACGCGCCTGCTTGCGTGCGCCGCAGCGTACAGCCCCACCAGCCCGACCTACAGTCCGACAAGCCCGGCGTACTCGCCGACGAGTCCAGGCAGGCGCCCGCGCTCGCGCCGAACCTCGCTGCTGTCCTGGGTGCCGCATGGGGCCATGCAGGGGCGCGCGTGGCGCCCCCGGCAGTGTCGCGCTGTTCAAGCACTGGCTGCTTGCCTGCTTGGCGGCCACTCAAGTGTGCGGCATGGCGTGTAGCAGCTGCCTCAGCCCTCGTGCCCGGCGCTCGAGCCCATAGCAAGTGTGCTGCTGAGACGCGCTGCCTGGTGTGCTGCGCGTCAAGCAGAGCACGCTGTGTCTTTGTTGCGAATTTGTTGCGAAGTGCTCGGGGACCCATCGGTGTGCTGCACAAGCCGCGGCGCGCCGCCCGGCAAGCGCTGACCCGCCGCGCGTGCCCCGCGCGCAGCGTACTCGCCCACCTCCCCGGCGCACAGCCCTGCCAGCCCGGGTGCGCCATGGCAGCGAGCTTCCTGCATAGCGGCGCCTGCGCTGGTGCACTCATATGTCCAGAACAATTGCGTGCAAGTGAGCCGTCCCCAGCACACGCCATGCGCCCAGCCAGGCGCACACGCCAGAGCCGCGCCGGCCAGGGTCGAGCCCTGGCAGCATCGGGCCGTAGCACTCGCTGGCCAGGCGCGGCTGACCTGTTCCCCGGCGCGCGCAGCGTACAGCCCGACCTCGCCGCAGTACAGCCCGACCTCGCCGCAGTACAGCCCGACCTCGCCGCAGTACAGCCCGACCGCCCCAGGTGCGCCGCTCGCAGGTTGGCTGGCTGCTGGGGCGCAACTGCTTGGCAGCTTGCCACCCTCCCGC
>JAABUV010004456.1_pt1 | contig 16755 bp, 19 predicted proteins | sample 5559971 | NCBI WGS metagenome assembly JAABUV01 (sample SAMN10711881, study PRJNA513362) | rock metagenome | isolation source: Antarctica rocks | place: Antarctica: Victoria Land, Knobhead nord | collected 2015-12-19
GCGTTAACGCTGGCGCGTGATGCTACCACAGATCTTCCTGATCATCGGCTTGCCTTCGTGACTTCTCGCGGGTATACGAGAGGCGGCACTGAGTGAAAACATGCACACATACACCCTCCGCGGCGTTGAAGTGGAGTTCCCCTACGATGCTTATGCCTGTCAGGTCAGGCTGTGTTGCTGCCCCTTGCAAGACTTACAGTGAATTGTGTCAACTGAAGTAAAAATGTTATATGCAGCTGGACTATATGGAAAGGGTGATTCAGGCTTTGCAAGAGGTAGATGGTCAACATCGTTCAAACAATCTCTTCTGCTGTTTACTCGAAAACATGCTTGTTTCTTGTAGAGGGAGAATGCTCTTTTGGAAAGCCCTACCGGCACAGGCAAAACACTGTGTCTCCTGTGCGCAACGCTTGCTTGGCGTGAGTCGCAGAAGAAAGTAAGCCAATATGTCTTGCGCAGTGTCAATACCATTGCACTCATGTTCTGATGCTGACTGACTTACAAAGAATCTGCAGGCTGTGCCGTTAACTAGTACTGCCCCGCTTGTTAATGTTGAACAGCAGCCCCAATCATGGTCCGACAAACTAAAGGAGGGCTATGCTGAGCTGAAAGCTGAAGGCACAGTGAGAGTGCCAACCATCGTGTACTCTTCACGTACGCACAGTCAGCTTGCTCAGGTCATGAAGGAGCTGCGCAACACCTCTTACAGGTGCATAGCACTTTTCATTAGTGCAGTCAGTGGTTCTCACTGCCTGGGCTGCTTCATGCCTGCTCAGTCGCTGACATCAGGCGCTTTGCAGGCCCCGCAGTACTGTCCTTGGATCAAGAAACCAGATGTGCTTGCACCCCACTGTGTCCACTATGGCTGGTGCTGCTGCCAACCAAGCATGCAGATCCCTCATGCAGACCAGATCCTGCAGATGGTGAGCAGTGCGCCCTAATGTCACATGCTCAAGGCTTGTCACACAATGTCTGAATGCAGATGCCACCATCAGCATTCAGAATGTGCATCTGCACCATTTTTGACAGTATCTTTTACACGCTGGACCTGTGCTGTGCAGGGGCAATGAAGTTGACAGGTTCAGCATCAGTCACCCGGATGTGAATGGTGAACCTCTGGACATCGAGGACCTGGTGAAGCTGGGGCAGCTGTCGGGCCCCTGCCCTTACCTGCTGTCCAAGGAGATGGCCAGCACAGCAGACATTGTGTTCATGCCGTACAATTACCTCATAGACGCCAAGAACAGAATGGGCCTGGGCAAGATCTGCTGGGAGAATGCTGTTCTCATCTTTGATGAAGCCCACAATCTTGAGGTGCGCTCCCTTGCCAGCTTCTCAGGGTGCAGATGCAGCCTTGATACAAACCAATATGCTTACGTTGTAGTGCTCACTGGCTTGGGGCATCTATGCAACAAGGACTCTCTTATTCATGACTCAGCCTTGAGTGAAGCTCGTCCTGAATGCTCACTTTGGGAAGCTGCAGTGAATGGTTGCTCAGACTGATGATCACTGTTGGGTTTTGCAACAGGGGGTTTGCTCAGAGTCAGCATCCTTTGACTTGCCTGCCGGTGTTCTTGCTTCCTGTGTGCAAGAAGTGCAAAGTGCCCTGGAGATAGCTCTTGTGAGGAGGGAAAATGGGTCAGCCCAGAGGGGAGGAGAGATCTTTGTTGCTGGGGGGGCAGGTACAAACAATGCCGTGCCTTGCAAGCAAGCAAGCATTGCCTCATGGATTGCTCATGCCATAGTCAGTCTCTCTCATATTGCGATGCCATGCGATGCATTGGATGATTGGCTTTCATACTGTGTTGGTGTTGTATCAATTGCTTAGCATTTCTGAGGCTTGCTTGCTTGAGCAGCCCATTACTGGCTGCAGTAATCAGCCAATGATATTATGGGCTGTGGTTGGTCCTTGACCTTTGTCTTTGTTTGTGCAGATGCAGACAGCAAGGTCAACTATTTTGAGATGGCCAACAATTTGCGCACACTCAAGGTGAATACACTGTCTCCTGTTGCTATTGCTGGCGCTGTATTTGCATAGCATGCCGCAACCCTGCACCATGCAAGGACACTGCATCAAAGCATGCTACTGGTCCACACACGTTTTGAGATGCTCTGTGCCTATAGTGCTGCACAGGGATATAGAATGTCAGCAGTTCACTGACAATATTCATGGGAGTGCAGAAGGGGCCACCTTGAGCTGTGTGCACAAAGTGCAGGAAGTACTGCTAAAGCTGGAGGCTGACATTGCAGCTCTACCAACAGGCCAGGAGGGGTACACAGCTCCAGGAAAGTTTATCTTTGAGCTGCTAGCCAAAGTCAACCTGACAGAGGAGACCTTTGGCTTCATGCTGCAATTACTGGAGGAAGCCATGAACCTGCTCTCAGATGAAGCTCTGGCAGCTGGTCGAAAGTAGGCCTCGTTGCCTGCTGTGCTGGCAACACTGTCTCTGCAAGGCTTTTAGTTCACAGCATATCTGTTTGATACAAGTACTATTAGTTTTGCATTTAGCTTGCTGCTCTCTTTGCAGCCTGCTGCTCTCAGCCTGATGCTCTCTTTGCAAGAGCGCATGGTGTCTCATGAGTGCAAACACCCACCTGACATGTGCAAACTTGACAGATACAGCTGTGTACAGTTGCAAAACAATTAACATCTGATATGCAGGTCAGGCGCACGCAACACCAACTACAGGCTGCATGTCTTTGCTGATTGCTTGAGGGTGGTGTTCAACAGCAACCAGGCTGCAGCCCCTGGCCTCCCCCCAGCCCACTTAGGGTACAAAGTGCATGTGCACATGGAGAAATCTAAGGTATTGAACTCAACCAGTGCTGCTGCAGCAATCCCATACCACCGCTATGGTAGCAACGTAGCTGCTGCAATCATAAAATGGCAGAAGCATTTGCATTTGCTACTGATAATGAGCCCTCATGCCCTGTGTTGCGCCTTCAACTGTAGTCTGTGAGGTACGCTGTTGCACCTTAGTTGGCCACCAGATGCAGGATGATCACTGTCCATTCCAGAACAAAAAAGTATACACTGGTAAATGGCACGCATCAAATTTTGAGGCTTGATGATGCGTTGGTCATGCAGTCAGGCCCAGCACACCCTACTCTGTCATACTGGTGCTTCTCTCCTGGGGTGAGCATGCGGCAGCTGGCGGGCATGCATGTGCGCAGTGTGCTGCTGACCAGCGGTACCCTGGCTCCCCTGGACTCCTTTGCTCATGAGCTGCAGCTGCCCTTCAGGATCAGCCTGGAGAATCCCCATGTCATTGACCCATCACAGGTGGCTCTCATGCCACCATGCACATCACCTCATACATGATCTCTCACATACCCACACAACAGTTTTTGCAGCGCTGCTGGTACGCAAAATTGCATCAGACACAAGTCTCAAGATGCAGCAAGCCTGAACTGACACTATGCAGAACTTTGCCATCCTGTTGCATCAGCCAAGGCAGCTAAGCTTTGACAGGGGCTTAAGCCCCAAGTCTCTCTTACTGACTCTTTGTGTAGTGGCCTTTACGGCTGCAGTCCCTAGCTGCTTGTCTGCCGACTTGCATCACAGTAGCATGTCACAATGCTGCAATGGCCTTAGATTGATGTTTTGGTGAATTAGGTGTGGGTGGGGGTGGTGCCAGTGGGACCAAAGGGTACTGCCCTGAACAGCAGCTACCAGAATAGGGACAGCCGCGAGTACAAGGAAGACTTGGGGTATGCTGTTGTCAACTTTGCACGGATGGTGCCCGATGGTCTGTTGGTCTTCTTCCCCTCCTATGGCGTCTTGAAGAGCTGTACAGACTTCTGGAAGAACACCTCGGTAGGAGGAGCAGGTGCTGCTCACACCTCATACAGATGATGGCTTAGTCAACTTCAGACTGCACGTGCAATCGCTCTGCATCTTCAGAGTTGCCTACTTTGGATTGGCACGGCCATTTGGTTCTAAGCATGCAGCACCTATTGCAGCATCGTCTGATGCCATTTATGACAGCAGCCCAGGTGCATTTGATGGCACTGCATGCTGCAGCAAAGCACTCATGCAAACCCTTTGGCATTGACTATGTAACACAAGACGCACTGCACAGGTGGCAGTATCTGGGAGCGTATTGTGAAGCACAAGCTACCTGTAGTGGAGCCTAGAGACAGTGCAGACTTCCCCACAGCGGCCCAGGACTTCAGAGATAAGCTCAATGACCCCTCTGCCTCTGGTGCAATATTTCTGGCAGTTTGCAGGTGCCCTTCAAGCTCCTCTTCTAATGCCTTGTGTGATTGTCATTGCTGAATGTTTTCCTTTTGCATCTAACATGTGTTTGAAACTCAAGCAAGATTGAGCCTAAATCCGAACAATGAAACCGCACAGGTCATCCTTAGCAAAATAGTGACATGCAGAGGGAAGGTGAGTGAAGGCCTGGACTTTTCTGATCGAGCTGGGCGTGCTGTTATCATCACGGGCATCCCGTATGCCATGAAGACAGATCCCAAGGTGCTCAGTAGTGACTGCTGTGGCAAAGAGTCACATGATGCATTCTAATGTTGCCGCCTAGATGTGAGGTGTACCTGATGCTATCCTGCCGTCGGCTGGAGCAGGTCAAACCAAGCAAGTACTTCTGCGCAGTACTGGAATGACAGCTTGATGTGCACAAGGAGCTTCACTATGCATGATTTTGCATGTCTGGCATGGCAATACTCACGTGTTGATAGCTATAGTCATCTGTTCTGCGCTGCAGCAAGTATGCATGCCCAGGTGCTGCGGGTGGTTTTGCGCAGGTGAGACTAAAGAAGGAAGTGCTGGATGAAAGTATCAGGGGCAATGCCAAGCAGCGGGCCCTGGTAGGTGCTACTTCACTCAACGGAGACCAGTGGTATGTCCAGCAAGCCTCCAGGTCAGCACCCACATGTATCACACACTCACTCGCTGGCGTGTCAGTCCAGAACCACTTGGAATTGAACTTGTTCACCCTTGGCACCTGTCAGATCTGCACAAAGAAACCTTGCCTGCAACAAGCTTAAGCCTCCAGGCTTCTGCAATTAGGAAGACATGTTGTGTCACATTATGCACATCCCTCTGCACATGTTGCTCATGGCTATAGCCTCAAATGGTCCTTCACAACAGAAACACTTTAGCAGCGGTTAGCAGTCAAGCAGGCACCATGGCTGTGTTGTGGGGTTGCAGAGCAGTGAACCAGGCCATGGGGCGAGTGATCAGGCACCGGCGCGACTACGGCGCCATCATCATGTGTGATGAGCGCTTCCAGACCCCAGGAGCCCGCAAGCAGCTGTCCAGCTGGCTGAGGGGCCTGGTCCAGGTCTACCCCAACTTTGGAGCCGTCTCTGGATCCCTCACCAAGTTCTTCAGGGTATGATGCCACCATGCGCATGTGGTCAGGCAGAGCACTTTGACATGGTGGATGCCATACAAGCATGTTAACTCACCCAAACTTGACATACATTGCGTGTGGTAGCTTCAAGCTGACTGCCCAGTCTTGCCTGCCTACTTGGTCACAACCCCCTTCAAGAAATGCTTGCTGTGGTCACAGCTATTGAGAACCTACTTGCTTGTCAGCACAATATAATTCAGAGACGCTGGCAAGAGTCCCCAGGGTGGCTGCAAACTACTTACTTGTACAGCTAGCGAGCTGTGACAACACTCATAATAGGGCATGAGCAGCAGAGTTGAATGAACCTACAAAGTCAAGTCCTGTCAGCCCCCGGGGAGGTGAGATGATTGGATTCTGCATGCAATGGACTATAATTCTTTGTGATCTTTCAATGTGTTTTGACCAGCAAATTTTGTATGACCAAACGAGTGTTGATCCAGTTAGAGTTGGAATCCAGGTGGCGTTGTCTCACCTTGTTCCTGCTGCTCACTTCATGCCTGTCACACAGGATCAAGCCAGCATACCCCGACCCATGGAGGTAGAGACCCCCCTGGAGAAGCCAGTCAGCACAGTGGGGTATGGCCATGGCAGCGGCATCCTTGGAGCCCTGGCCAGCAATGCACTAGCCAGCAAGCCACTTGGCAGCAACATGCAGAGACTGGGCAGCAAGATGTCCATACCCTCTGCTATTGACAGCAGTGGCCTTGTTGACATTGCAGCCATCAGGCAACGCCCCAGCAAGCCAGCGTCATCACCATCAGGTGCCTTATGGACTCCATGCTTATGGACTCCATGCCTTCTAGCTTAGCTGGTCATTCCACAAGGCATGCATGCCCTGCAGAAGAGCTTCAATTACACTTGTCTTGTCAGGAGGTGTGGTCTTATAATTTGCCTGCAACAGTTTTGTGTGCCTGCAGCCGCCTCTGGCTTCAACTTGCTGTCAGTGCTAGAAGGCAAGGTGGATGCTGACCAGCAGCAAAGGCACAAAAGGCCACATGGCTTTGCCCTGTCCGGCAGTAATGACAGCTTGCACTCAGCAGGCAAGATCAAAGCCGCTGCACCCCTCCAGACAGCCGCTCCCTGCACCAGGTAAGATAGCTCTTCTGCATTTGCTTGTTCCGTCTCAGCATCAGATGCAGCCCAATTTTTTGAGCTACCCATACAGGAGTCAGAACACAAGACTGCAGGCATACAAAGGCATGAGGCTGACAGCACTGTGCACAGAGTCTCCACGCTGCCTGCGCCAAACCCCTTCATCAGCTATTTGCTGCATGGCGTCAGCAAGCAAGCCACTGTGGTACTGCTGTGACAGTCAAGCAGGGCATGTGAGTCTGCCCATCTGACTTGACCCATAAGTATGATGGAGTTGCTGTTGCAGACCGAACCTGCCAAAGCCTGAGCTGCCAAGGGCCTTTGCACGGCAGGGCCCCAGGGGTGGTGGCATGAGCGGTGGGGGTGCAGGGCCAGCGATGGTGGGTCCTGCCCACTTGTTAGCCAAGCATCAGGAGCGGGTGCAGGCAGACAGTGCTGCCAGACCCAGCTCAGCAGGTACAGCAAGAATGCGTCCTGTTGAGATAGACTGAGCCATGCATCCTTGGTTGCTATTGGTTATGATTGGAGCCCCTAGCAGCAAGGACCTGACAGGAGTTTCTATACCAAGCCAGTCAAAGCTCTATTAGTGCTCTGGTGCTGAACATGCCTATTCAAAGTCTGTCTTGCAGTAGTCTTACAGCGTCTCGTCTTGTGTGGAATGTCTGGCGTGTTTACATGTTGCTGATTCTGCGTAAGATGACTACAGACATGAAAGTTTATGAGCTGAACCTGGTGTATAGTACAGGGGATCAGAGCAAGCCAGGGGTAAGACCTGCCCTGTCATGTTCAGTACAGCCTGCTGCTCCTACAACAGTGCATGCTAAAGGGCAGCCCCCCGCAGCCTTTACATCAGCTCAGCCTGAACCCTCTGACAATCACTCAGGACTCCCTGCTAGCTCAGCTTGCAAGCCTGCACATGCCAGACCACTCCCAGCAGCAGCAGCGACACTAGCAAGCAGCAAGGCATCTTCTCAAGATAAGAGGCAGCAGACAGCCAAGGCATACCTGAGCAAACTACAGGAGGCTCTGCCTGGTGCTGCGTATCAGCAGGTGATGAAGTGCCTGCAGCAGTACCGCAAGGACCATGACACGCTCAAGGTGACTGATGGGGTGCTGGATCTGCTGCGTGCACCAAGCAGGCGCCATCTGCTGCTGGACTTTGCCACCTTCCTCAGGACTCAGGACAGAGACTGGTTCCTGAGATGCGTCAAGTGAGCACCAGCTTTGTGCTCAAGGCATGTTAAACATGCTGTCATGCCCGGCACGCTAGTCTGTGTCAGCTGTGGCTGCAATAAGATCAGGCTGTGTCTTGTCTGGACACCCTGGCACCCTGGCCTCAACGAGCTGCTCTTCCAATTGCTGTAGATCCAGACAGCAGCACTTGTCAGGCTGTTTCAGTGTCTCTGGATTGCATGCTGCTCAGGACATACAGAAGCCAGCCTTGAACTTGCTGATTTCATGTGCAGGCAGATTACCAAGGAGCCTGCAGCAGATAGTGCTACTGAGGCACAGCATGCAGGTCATTCCAGAAGCAATGCTGCGAAGCTAAGTTTGTCCAAGCCAAGACTGTCCGAGGGCACAAAACTGCCAATTCATCAGGCTGATATGTCAAAGAAAGGTTCTGCAGCTCCTCAAAGCCGCCCTCAGCCAGGCTTGCATGCTAATCAGCAGCTGACACATGCTAGTGCAGACGTTTCTTATCAAGCAAGCGGTCCTGCTCTGCAGTCTAGGGCTGCTCAGCAGGTCATGCAGCAGCGCCATGCATGCCTGCAGCAGGCCACAACACCCTCACCTCATACGCTCTCAAACGTGTAGCTGCAGCAACGATTGTTTCCGGCTGCAGAGGTAAAAGCTGCGTTTGTATTGTCGACAACCCTGTGTTGAGCTGTCAAGGCATTATGCACCAGCCCCTGGTTGTAAACACTGTTGCAGAGTTGGCATGAGCAGCTTACTTGTTGACACTTGCAATATAGCTCTTGCAGACAACATGGTTTTGGTAGCTACAATACAGGTTGTTTCGTATCTGTCTTGTCTTATCATGAGAGACGCGCACAGCGATCATGTCAATGCCATCTTTGACTCGACACAAACTGAATCTGAACTCCCTATTGTTGTACGGCGTCGTTACATACTTTTACGTCGCCCAGTGCCATAGCATGGAATGTTGCCGCGGCTCCGTTGCGCAGCGTCAGCAATTGGTCAATCTGAATAAAAAAACCCTGGGTCGGCTTGCGAGCGTGTCGCGGTCATCAGTGCTGCATCGGCATGCTCCTGCAGTCTGCATTTGTTCATGCTGCTAGCTGCAAAGGTTTCAAAACTGCAGGAACAAAACCTTTGCGATCACGCCCATGCCCACAAGCAAGAATCAGTCATCGTCCAGCTGAGTGCTCGGCTGCTAATGTGTTGCGAGAAGCGCCTGAGGTAGGCCCTGGCAACTGCAATCAACAAGTCCTTTGCCCAGCTGATCTGCACCTGTGCTCGACAGGATTTGGCTAATCTCACATACGTTTGCAGGCACCGAAAGGCTTCTCGCCATTTGACAGGGTTTCTGTTCTGTCAGAGGCCTTGCCATACTTGCAACAGTTCCGAAACAAGACCATTGTCATCAAGTATGGTGGAGCAGCTATGAAGGACCCCACTCTCAAGGTAGGCATATGTCGATCACGGCATCCATCCTTATTGACTGCCTCCCCTGACAGGCGTGTGCTTACCTTCGTGCAGGCTGGTGTCATTAAAGACCTTGTGCTCCTTGCATGTGTTGGCGTTCGACCTGTACTGGTGCATGGTGGGGGTCCAGAAATCAATATATGGCTCAACAAGCTTGGCATCAAGGCTGAGTTTAAAAACGGCCTCCGAGTTACAGATGGTAAGTTTGTCACACTACCTGCAAAGCTTCTGCTTGCCATATGCTCTTGTGTGATTGTTTACCAGAATTGCAGCTTGCTGTCTAGTCATATATGACGTTGCATTTATATGGCGTGCAGAGGCTACCATGGACGTAGTAGAAATGGTGTTGGGTGGGCGAGTCAACAAAGGGTTGGTCACGCTGATTCAGCAGGCAGGGGGACAAGCAGTTGGACTCTGTGGAAAAGACAGCAACATCATCCGGGCACGGCAGATGGTTGAGAAGGACATTGGCTTTGTTGGGGACATCACCAGTGTCAACAAGGCCCTCATTGAGGCTCTTGTGAAAGAGCAGTATATACCAGTGGTTGCATCAGTGGCTGCAGACCCACAAACTGGTCAGGCTCTGAATGTAAATGCGGACATAGCTGCTGGCGAGGTGATGTCCCATTTTATTGCTATCCTAAATTGCATGCATTGGACTCACAGCAAGCTGCAACCACCGGCGAGCAGCCTAGTCTCCAGCTGACATGCACATTTTGCACAACTCATTCTGGCGTGATGGCATCATTGGTGCAGGCTTATGGCTATCCTGTGTTGCTGACAATCACCATGTGTTGATGGTGCAGATGGCAGCAGCACTGCAAGCTGAGAAGCTGATTCTCATGACAGACGTTCCAGGAGTGCTGAAGGACAAGGATGACATTGCAACCAAGTACACTGCTCTAGATATCAAGTCCACCAGGCAGCTAGTTGCAGATGGTATCATTGCAGGTGGCATGATTCCCAAGTGAGTCTCCTCATCATTTTGCATCATTAAGCATGTCAGAGCTGCAGACATCACCAATCATGCAAGCCATCAGGCAATGCATATGATGCATCTTGCCACTTTCAAGGTCAAGCAGCCAATTCATTTCTTGAGCTGCCAGCCACATGATACTTTGATTTGCTGCTTATAGAGAGTGAGTCTGCGCCATAGAAAACCACAGACACGTCTTCCCCTGATGACAATCAGCTTTCTCTCCTGACATGTGGACATTGCAAGAGAGCTGTGCTGCTGTTGTCGATAAGCATGGCATGTGTTACAGGGTGGAGTGCTGCATCAGATGCTTAGCGCAAGGAGTAGCTGCCACTCATATTATTGATGGCCGGCAGCCGCACTCGCTCCTCATGGAGCTGCTTACTGACACAGGAGTTGGCACTATGATAACAGGCTAGACACTGCTGCTAAAATACAGAATGGCATAACACATGAGATGCAGTCTTATCCATGACAAGGCTGGCTGAACAGCAGTCATGCAGCAAATTACAGTCACAACATCCTGTACCAACAGAGTCTGCTTCAGAGGTTGCTTCGCGGCCATTGGAGAACGAGTAGAAAAGCTGCTAGTGAATGCCCAACTCAACACATCTCAATGGCATTAGCTATTATTGTGTTTGACAGCACCCAGTGCATTGCTTTTGACTGAACAGGGTGTCAGGCCATTGCTCAGACTTTATGTCATTGATTGACTGTGCGTACCCATATGAAAATTTGCTAGCACAACACTGCTTATTGGCAGAATTGGCTTGGAAGTGTCAGGCGATGCTTTGCCCAACACAAGGCATAAGTGAGGTAGCTGTAGTGGTAATTCACATTACTGCAAACAACTTCATTTTAAATGTCCATGTCACAATCAACTGTCATGCTGCCTGTGACAGACCAGCTGTCAGGAAGGATCTCAATTTGGACCAACTCCCACAGCCACCCCTGCATCCTCAAGGCTGGGTTTGAAGGCAGGATGCCGCTTCACAATGCTCTTTGGTGTGTGGGGTAGCATGTTGCTTTGTGTTGCCCCATCAGCAATCTGCAGTAGCACCAAAGGGCTCAAATGATACAAGCCGCTCCTTCAATGCGCCTGCTGCAGTTATGATGCTTCTGCCTGATCATGCTCAGACACTCATGACCATACGCACTTGTGGGCGCTGAGCATGGGCTATACTGTTGAATGTAATTTGGCATTGGTTCCTGTCTCTGGATCTAGCGCAATGAGCACACGGTTACTGCGCTCATGTCAGTCGGTTGAAACTCCAGTTTCAACTGGAGATTGCATGGCGAGCATAGGTTGCAAGGGTTTCATGACCAGCATTCTGTTTACTGTCAGTACGAGTATTGGTCTTCTGGGATCATCAAGTTGTCAAGATCATACAAAGTGTTCACCTGAGGGGAGAATGGGCCACAGCAGCGTTTCCTGATGGCTTTCAGTTGTTGCCACTCCAACTGCAGGGTTGCTCTCAGTCGTTCAGCAGCTACATAGCCCCGCTTTTCAATGAACCGCTCAGCTGCTGCTTTCCACTCAGCCTAAAACCATCACAGACTGCCTCAGTGCATACATGTTTCAGACAAACCAAAAGCAGCTCTCTTGAGTGTATCAGGGAGACATGCATCTATCAAAGATTCCTCAAGACAAACCTATGTTTTTCCTCTCAAATAGGGACAATATCTGCTCACATCATCAGTGGCTACAAGGCTTGCCATGACACTGTTCACATCTGTTACAGAATCTTTCATAAATAGAGAACCTCAAAGCAGAGCAGCTGCTCGATGCACACAAGTGCTACACCAAAATGCCTTACAGTGACACCAGTTGTCCAAGCGCACACTGCTTTGCAAAAGGTTTCACTCGGGAATGCAATAAATTTTGTGAATGGCATATACAAGCTGTCTTTGAGTGGCATGTGAAGCTCTCACATGATGCTGACTGCAGGTGTCATGGGTGATATGGATGCCAGCCAGGTCTAGCTGAGCCCACATCTGCCCAGCTTTCCAACTGAAAGCCAACTTTTCATTCAGGAATGCCTCTCGGCAGTCTTGCTGCAGAGGGTCAATCTGCCTTGCCGCCTGCACACCATACAGCACCTCCAGTCTAACTGTCCTTCCGTCCTTATTGCTTCAGTTGCTTCCAGACTTGCACAGCCACTGCCTGACAGTGTTCGTTCTAAGCCAGATCTGCTGATCGTCTGCATACATGCTCAGACCTTTGCTCCAGCATGCATGCACTGCAGATACAACCTCAGATGAAGACGCTATGTGCGCGTAGTGTATCTGATAAACTCAAAGGTAACTGTCATCAACACATCTGCCAATGTGTGCCATGTGCATGAGCACTTGGTGAGGGAAGCTTGCCATGTGGAGGTCACCTGGGATGAATTGCATCTCTTCCCTGGGCTGGCCATCCGCTCCCAAGCTATCCGGCGAGGAATGTCGACATAGCCTGAGTCAGCATTGACAGCCCCACCCTCTTCACACTCTCTGCCGAACACCTGTGCTGCCTCGTCTTGCTTCACCACATGTGCAACACCCTGCCTGTCCTGTTGCCTAGCCAGCTGCTGTTCTTGCTGACTTGCCAACAAAGTCCTCCCTTGTGCCTTTTCAGGCACCTCCTTCTGACTAGGCAGCTGCCCACCCACCTTGCCCTTCAATTGACAGTGCGTTTGCCCGCTCAAGTTGCCCTGCGATTGCCTGTCCTGCAGCCCAAGGTCCCTGACCAAGGAGCTACCACTTTGCCTCAGCTGCTGCTGCTGCTTGCCATGGCCAGGGCTGTGTGCGAGGGTCTGTCTGGAGGTATGAGGCCCTGACTGCATGTGCCGGCTCATGGGAGACCATGAGTTGGAGTGCATGCCATAGCGCTGAACAAGGTCACTACGGAGTCTTGATGTTGTAGCCTTGCCTGGACTGTACCTGCATAAAGGCAAGCAGCATCACAGAGTGGTGAATTGACATGGCTCTACTGATGCAGAGCAGTGGAGCATCTTGTTTTGGAGAGAAAAATGAGAACTCTATGCTGGTAGGCGATCATACCAAAAGCCTCTGATTGTCAGCTGAAACTCAGCTGCCGTGGCAGCCTGGACTATGACGCCAACATAGCTAAGACCATAGCCAGCAATTGGCTTGGTGTCTCACCCTATGGGGATGCTTGTTTAGAAATTGAGCGAGCATGTATTCTAGGCACGACGGCACAGCAGGAAGATCATGTTGACAGCCACCAATAGTATGTGTAAATCAGGCATGCCTGCACATGCAACTTTTGCCCTCAATGTGGTTTGAAGGATGTACAGCCATGACTGAATATGCACAGCATTTTGGCTCAGACTGACAGTCTCTAGAATGTACTGAAGCATGCGTGTGATCTTGTCATAGGCAGCTGGATCATACCTAAAGTGGCCCTTGTTAGGTGATGCCTTTCTAGGTGAACGCTGAAAGGGCTTGCCTGGGGTGCGGCCCCTGTCACCCTGCTCACACTTTGCGCCCTCTGGTAGTGTGAATGATACCTATGCAGCAGATTGGTGTCACTCACCACAAGACAAGCAGCGCGAGCAGCAAGAAGCTATACTGTGCCTGTCTGTTGGATTGCAAATTGCTAGTTGCTAACATGGTCTTCCACTGGTGTTAGCTTGGACTGGCAATGATTTTTTAGACTGAATGTGTTGCCCCAAGGTTCAGACCATTCATACAGAAGGAACTTCCTTTCAAGGCTTATGCTCTGGCAAAGCTTGTGACACAGATCTCATGCTACCAGTGGTCTCACATACGTTGATGGGCATATTACGATTTTTGTTTGATTCTCATGTTGACAATGTCAAGATTTTCCTCATTAAAACCTGACTGGCTAGGTTTGAACTCAGTCGTGGCTCAGCAAATGTTGTGGCTGATGAGCACAACTAATATACAATATTACAGTTTGGCGAGACAGTGTCAGTATCTGTGCCACAGAATGTGCTGACAACTAAGTACAATCATCAGCCTAAGTAGAAACATAACACACTGTGATGAAGGAATGAAGGGTGACTCACCCTTCTGCCAGCTGGCGTCGGCATAGCAGGTGAGACTAGCATGACTGCATCATGAGTATCAATTCTGCCTGAGTTGCTCGCCACTCCCAACACAACCTGCTGTCCATCTGCACATCACGCAATTCCTGTCAGCCACTTCCTTTGGCATTGCATCTGCTAGGTGGCTTTGCAACAGGCTGCTTCCAGATGTGGTGCATCGGATGTGCAAAATGGCGGATTGTGTCACCTTCAACACATGGTTGCAAGCTGAATGGAACAATGTAGACCTTCCAGGTGAGCAAGAATGAGTAAGCACTCAGTCATGGCTGTTGGCATGACTGACTGCTTACTCATTCTTGGCTGCACAGATATGACTCGAACATGCATGATGATGCAAACAGCTGATGAAGCAGAAGACTTGATGATGCTGGCAAGGTGCAGCACACCTTTTTTAGCTGCAGTCCGCACACCTTGGCCCTTGTCAGCATGCTGCTCAGCACATGTGCTGCCACCTTCTTCTGCAGGACTGACATTACTGCTGGTGGCAGGAACATCCATGTCTGCAGGTGCCTGAGCTGTACCAAACTCTTTGCAAGGCTCAATTGGACAGGCATCACAGCTGACAGGCTCTTGTACATGAGCTGCAGGAGGGGCGTCTGCCTCCATCAAGCTCACAGTTGCATGGGCACACAGCCTCTCTGCAGTGGTAAGCTGTGTGCCACTGACAGTCGCATGATTGGTGTCAATATCTTGAGCAGAGACTTCTGGTGGCATTTCAACTGCGAATGCTGACTGCTCAGGCATAGAGCTGGAGGGTTCACCAACATTGCAGCTGAGCAGAGTGACCTGCGATTGGAGCTGCTCAGCAGTTTGCTGTATGCTGCCACTATGCACTGGTGAGCCCATGTGCAATGCTTGTCGCCCTGGTGTGCAAATTCTGCTTGCAGCACTGTTCACATCTGCAGGCTTTGCAGCTGTGACAGGCGACTCCAGCATCTCCTCCAAAAGGGGTGATGCAGCCCTGTGCAGGAGTCCCTTCTTGGGCGTCGCAGCATGGTCTGATGTTGCGTCAATAACAGCAGGCAGCGATGATTGTGTTTGCCATCCACTGAGCGCAATACCAGGAGCTGTAGCAAGGCTCCAAACTGGCTGCAACAACTGGGTGCTGGCAAGAGCTATTGTCTGCAACACACCTCAGACTCAGCAGCGACTCCCAGTGAGGGTTCCAGAAGCTCGCACATTTGCAAGGCAGCAATACAGAGCGTGTGTCATGATGCAACAGTGTGGCAGCAGGAAAAATCACGGGATATGGTTTCATAGGAACCAGTGCTGCTGTCATGACAAGCCAAATCAAAGCTGGCAGGCCCACCTTGCTCATACAAAGGAGTGAGCGCCGTGCTCGTCGCAAGGGTGCAGCTATACTGGTCCGGTACAGACTGTGAGCCCTTTTGGCTTCGCGGTGGTCTGAATGGTCATCAACAGCGTCTGCTTTGCGCTTCCTTTGAAGATGCAAGGCTGATGCCTCAGGAAAAACTGGTAGTGACTTGCTGGGTATTACCTGCAACAACACTTGCTGTTACAAGGGCATGAGATTGACCAAAGGCAGACATGCCGTCAGTGACACTACATTTCTGCTGTGTCCACAACAGTGATTGGCAATAATATTGCTGACCTCTGTTCTTACACTTGCTTGGCAATCTGTAGCCTGACTGTGCTGCTTAGATAGCTTGGTGTCTCCTCTGACGGCTGACTCTGGCTCTTGCCTAGCTCGCAGCTTGACAACCCGGCGAGGACTGTGAGCGGCAACGACCATCCCGTTCAAGGGGTAACCGAAAACAGCGACGCTACGAATCAGTCAGTGGCCTTGCAGCATGCGCAGTTGTGGCCGGCAGCAGAGTCCGGTCCTGTTAAAACCAACTGTGCAGTCCGATTGGGGACTGTTATGGGAAGAGCATGCCTGTATGCGCAGATAGTCTTATCAGCGATGCTCGCGATGAGCAGGCAGTTTGAGTTGTTGACAACGAACGCTCAGGTGCAATTTTGAATTTTTGCATGGCTCTGCAGTGCGATGCGACTGTCAAGACCTGACTGCATGGCTTTGGACGTGCAGCTGCCGGCATTCGGCAGCGCACTGAGGGCGCGGCCGCAGAATCGATTTGCGGCATGGCTACGTTGCTAGTCCGCACGTTTCGTTCGCAACAGTTCTGTGTGACAGGCCCTCACATGCCTCTGCAGAGGTTGTATAGCCAGACAGCGCCTCTCAGATGGTCTTCCTCTCCATTCACGTGAGCACATATCGAAAAGACCTACTCTGGTTCGCAGGCAGGTTGACAGAGAGCTGAGTACTGACAGGTTATTACCTGCAGGAAGGCAGCAGCAGCAAAGCTCCGCTCTTTTCAGGTGTCAGCTTCTCAAAGAGTGGATATAACCAGTCCTGGGAATGATCACGGTACATTAAGCTGAACCATGGGCCGCACAAAAGCCTAATCACTTTACTATAAGCGCTCTGTTTGTTTAGACTGTCCTATCCTGAACAGAGCAGCCACCTAAGTATGACATAAGCCACGTGCTGCTGACGCAGTCAAGCACTGTCATAAGCTGCGTACAAGCAGTCAGTACCGCGATGCCTGTG
>JAABUV010004458.1_pt1 | contig 16746 bp, 15 predicted proteins | sample 5559971 | NCBI WGS metagenome assembly JAABUV01 (sample SAMN10711881, study PRJNA513362) | rock metagenome | isolation source: Antarctica rocks | place: Antarctica: Victoria Land, Knobhead nord | collected 2015-12-19
GTCGGCGCGCCCTGCTCCCCTTTGAGGCGGTTGTTTTCATCGCGTAGGCGTTGGTTCTCTGCCCGCAGCGTCGCGATCTCAGTCGCTTGCGTCTCGATCACATTGAGCAACAGACCCAGGATGCGCTGCGCCTCCGGGTCCGTGACCCCGCTCAGATCCAGGTCGTCCAGCATACTCACGCTCCGTCAGGCCCCGACTCAGTGGCCTCAGTATACCTGCCCCCCCGACTTTTTGAGAGGATACATACAGCACGACGACGTGGTCGCAATAAATGCGGAATATGCGGGAAAACGGCAAAAGCACCGTGTCTGATGGAGCGGCGGCAGATCCTCGGGCTGCGCGGCCGGGGCGGCGTATGATCCGGGGGCAGGGCCGGATGTGCGGCGCGATTTGTAGCGAGAGAGGAGTCTTACCGTCTCCATCATAAGCGCGCCACCTATGATTGTTATCAATCGTAGAGGTTTCGCGCGCGCGCTTCAATGTAAGTATTGCCGGATTACGTCCCGAATATCCGGGAAAGTCGAAGGTCGAAGGTCGGAAGTCGGAAGTCGATAGTCGGAAGTCGGAAGTCGATAGTATTCCCAAAGGGCAAAGCGTCACACAATGCCGCGTAGGACTGACTTGAAGATTACTTCCGACTTCCGACTTCCGACTTCCGACTTCCGACTTCCGACTTCCGACTTCCGACTTCCGACTTCCGACTTCCGACCTTCGACCTTCGACTTCCGACTTCCGACTATCGACTATCAACGATACCGTCGACCTGCTCACTCATGGCCCGCGCCGCCTCAGCCGGTGTGCGGTGGCCGAGCATGACGGCCTGCATTTCGCTGATAACCGGCGTGGGCGTGTTCTCGGCGAACAGTTGTGTGTGCGCGAGCAGGTTCGGCTGGTACACGATGGACGGCAACTGCGCGACAAATGGGCGTAGGTAGGGCCAGATGCGCGTCGTATGCAGGCGTGCGCGCGCGCTGTTGTCGGCCGGAATCTGGCCCGACTCGGCCCAGTCGAGGGCGTGGCTGTTGAGCCAGGCAATGAGGCGCATCGCCGCCTCGACGCGCGCGCCATCCGGCGTATTGACCACGCCGAGCGTGTGCGAGTTGGCCCAGACGGCCGGACGCGGGCCGATGCGCGGCAAGGGCGCCGTCAGCAACTCGATCCCGGCCCGCCGCGCGCCCTGGATATACCAGGGTCCTTGCTGATACATGCGTACCGTCCCCGCGATGAAGTCCGCGTCGGCCGACCCCTCGCGGGGCATGGCGACGTGACGATTGGCAATCATGTCACGCAAGAACGTGAAGGCGCGCACGCCCGCCGCGCTGTCGACGACGCAGCGTGTCCCGGTGGGGTCCATGAAGCGGCCGCCAAACTGGTAGAGCAAGCTGTACCACTGACGGAAGCACTCCACATCCCCGGCAGGGACGGCGTAGCCCCATTCGTGGCGCGCCGCGTCGGTCAGCCGGGCCGACCACTCGTCCAGCGCCGCGGCGTCACCCGGCGGACGCCGCGGGTCCAGGCCGGCGCGGCGTGCGGCGGCCGCGTTGATGTAGAGGCCAAGTGGGTGGATGTCGAGCGGGATGGCGTAGAGGCCGCCGTCGACATGGCACAGGCGCCACGGCGGCGGAAAGAAATTGGCGGCGCTGGGCAGGAACCGCCGCGCCTCGGACGTGATGTCGCGCAGCATGCCGCGCGCGGCGAACTCGGCCACCTCGGTGGCATGGAGGCATATGACATCGGGCGGCGTACCGCCGTCGAACTCCTCGCGCCAGCGATCGAAGATCAGGTCCCAATTGTACAAGGTCAGCGTCACCTGCACGTCTTGGTTCGTATTGTTGAAGAGGCCGACCAGGCGCTGCATCACCGCCCCATCCGGCCCCGTCCAGCCGCCCCAGAAGGCCAAGCGCGTCACATCCTTCCCACTCGTGGGGACCTTCGTCACGCGTGGGCGTATGAGCGCGGGGGCCACGGTGGCCCCCGCGAGGCCCAGGGAGAGCGCGGCGCCGGAGCGGAGCAGGCTGCGGCGCGTCAATGCGCTTGGAGCGCCGGCGTCGGTCCGCTGACCGTCCTGGCAGCCGCCGCCGTATCTACTGGGACCGCCGCCGTCTCGGCGGCATCGTTCGTCGGCTGAAAGTTCGTCAGGAGCGACCACAGGGTCTGCGAAAAGTCCTGGGAGCGCGGGACGCTCGCTGCGCTGCTCGCCCGTCCCGGTAGGCACTGGGAGCGCGGACGTCTCGTCCGCCCCAGTGTGCGCGCCGGGATGAGCACAGGACGGGAGGCGACGCGCCGGCCCTGCGGGGATGGCCGACCTACACCCGCGAACGCCGGGGACGGGCGCGACGCCCGCGCTCCCAGTAGGATCCGCCGACTTTTCGCAGCCTCTGCCCGCGACCGTTTGCCGCCGGGCAGCGCCAGCGAGCGGCGAGGGTCCCAGTGGGTGGCCTGCGTTTACAGCGCCGTCGGCGCCGTCTGCCGGCTGGACGGTCAGCGGACCGACATCGGCGCTTCCAGTAGATATGTGACGGCGTTTCAATCGTCGCATCATGGCGCCTCCGCCAGCAAGCCGGCAGGCAGTTCTTGTCGCCGGCGCTCGCGGTATTCGGCGGGCGAGAGGCCGACCGTGGCGCGGAACATCGTGGCGAAGTGGCGCGGGCTGCCGTAGCCAACCTGCTCGGCGATCTCGTAGACCTTCGACGAGGAATCGGCCAGTAGCGCACAGGCCCGCCGCATACGCGTGTGGATGATGTACTCGCCGAGCGGTTCGCTCGTCACATCTTTGAAGAGTTCGCCCAAATATTTGGCGTTAAGGTGTACGCGCCGCGCCAATGTGGTGATCGTCAGGTCTCCGCCGAGATGCTCGTCGATATAGGAGCGTAGCTCGGCGATCGTGCCGCGCGGCGCGTGGCGCGTCGCTACCGCCTGCACCGCGCGCACGACATGCGTCGCCAGATAGACGAGGCGCGTCTCCAACTCGCCGGCGTCGACCGCCTCCAGCAAAAACGTGCGGGGATCGTGCCGCGCGTCGAGGATCGCGTCGACGCGCACGCCCCGCTCCTGCACATGGTTGATCAAGAGCACGACCATCTCGACCCATAGCGCACGCGCCGCGCCGGGGGCCAACCGGCCGCGCAGATAGGCCATGAACTCTCCCGCCGCGCGCGCCGCGTCCTCCTCCGATCCCTGCGTTACCGCGCTGAGAAGCGCGTCGCGGCGCCCGTGCGGCAACGCCGGCCAGCGCTCCGCTTGCGCCGCCGGTCGCGCGGACAACAACTCCCAACACAACAGCGGCGTGTCGTTCGCGCCGGATGTATAGTAGTCGGCGCGCGCGATCGCCTCCGCATAGGCGGTCTTGAGGTCATCGAACCCGCTGCTCGGCCGCGCCACGGTTACCAGCGCCGGCCACCCTGCTGTGCACAGGGCGGCGTGCAGCGCGCGCGCCGCCGTCGCCGCGCGCGCGCACTCTCCGCCATCGAGCGGAAAGAGCGCGCAGTAGTAGCCGTAGCCGTCAAGGACGACGGTCGCCGCGGGTAGGTGATCGCGACAACAGGCGCCGAGAGCATCCTCCCACGACAGCAGGGCCGCGCGCTCCCGCTCTTGGCTCTGGGACGGGTCCTGGTCCTTGACGGGGTATACCAGGATAAGCCCCCACGCGCGCGACGGAGGCAGGCACGCGGACAGCACCGCCGCATCGACGGCGGCGCCGTCGAGCAAGCGCCGCACCGTCTGCTCGGCGGTGATGCGCGCGGCCTCCAGGCGCAACCGCTCGTCCTGGCGCTCCGCGGCGATCCCCGCGCGCAGACGCGCCAGGATCTCCAGCAACTGGTCCGCGTCGACCGGCTTGAGCAAGTATTCGGCGACGCCGAGTCCGATGGCGCGGCGCGCGTACGCGAAATCGTCGTACCCGCTGAGGATGATGGAGCGCAGCCCCGGCCGCGCCACGCGCAGGCGCTCGATCAGGTCGAGGCCGCTCAGGCCCGGCATACGTATATCCGTGCACACGATGTCGGGAGAGGTTTCCTCGGCCAGCCGCAGCGCTTCCAGACCATCGGCGGCCGCTCCGACGACGGTGAACTCGGGCGCCTCGCGCTGGATCAACGCGGCCAGGCCACGGCGCACCAGGTCTTCGTCATCGGCGATTAGCAAGCGAAACATCGTCGTTCCTCTCCTCATTTACCCTATCTACCACATCCGTCACATCCGTCACATCCGTCACGAACGGCGTCGTCTTCTCCACCCCCTCCACCACCCCCTCCACGCGCAAGGTCCGCGGGAGCGTCAGCGTCACGCGCGTCCCCTCGCCCGGCGCGCTGGCGATGCTCACGCCGTACGTGGGTCCGTAATACAGCTTGAGACGCTTGTGCACATTAGCGAGCCCGATTGAGCGGCGGTCGCGCGGCGCCTCTTCCTCCAGTTGAGCGCGCACCGTCGTGAGCCGCGCGGCGTCCATACCGGCGCCATCATCCTCGATGGTCAGCGCCAGGTCGTCCCCCATACGACAGCCGCGCACGACGACACACCCCGCGCCGGGCCGCGGCTCCAGCCCATGATAGAGCGCGTTCTCGACCAGCGGTTGCAGCGTTAGCTTGGGCACGATACAGCCAAGCAGCGCCGGGTCCACCTCGACGGACATACTGATGCGGTCGCCATAGCGCATGCGCTGCACCACCAGGTAGTGCCGCACATGCTCCAGTTCGGCGTCGAGCGGGATCAGCGCCTCGGCCGACGAGAGAGTCAGGCGCAGCAGGCGGCCGAGCGAGGTGACCATGCGCGAGATGTCGCGGTCGCCGTGCGTCAGCGCCATCATATTGATAGACTCCAACGTATTGTAGAGGAAATGAGGGTTTATTTGATTCTGTAGCGCATGTAGTTCGGCCTCGCGCTCGTGGAGTTGCGCGCGCAACACGTCGTCGACGAGGCGGCGCAACTCGTCGAGCATAGTGTTGAAGCCATGCGCCAGTTGCCCGACGTCGTCCTCAGACTGTACCACGATGCGCGTCGTCAGGTCGCGCTCCTCGACACGGCGCATGGCCCCGCGCAGCTGCCGCAGCGGGCGGGTCAGCCGCCCCAGCACGAGCGTCGCGCACAGCGCGCCGGCCACGATGCACAGCACGGCCACGCTCAGGATGAACGCACGTAAGTAGTTGGCCCCGGCGAGCAGCCGCGCGGCCGGCACGACGCCGGCGACGACCCACCCGCTTGCCACCGAGCGATCGCTCGTCGCCAGCAGTGACTGGCCAGCGATGTCGAGGCGCAACCGGCCTGGTCCGGCCACAGCGCCCTGCCGCGCCGCTATCTTGCGCGCCAGCAGCTGTGTCGCCGCATCCGGGTCGATGGGATAGACGACAGCGCCCTGCCCGGTCGCGATGATCAAGCGCCCCTGTGTGCCCAGGCTGACCCGCTGCGCCACGCTGGCCAGCGCCGAGGCCTCGAGGTCGACGCGCACAACGCCGAGGCGCGCGCCCCGCGCGTCGTGGAGGGCGCGCACGAGCGAAACGACCTTGCCCGTCGCCACCAGGATCATCTCCTGTCCGCGCGTGGGCAGATAGACCGTGCGCGGGTCGGCGCGCAGGGCCGCCTGGTACCAATCAGCCGTCGTCGTGAAGGGGTGCGGCGTGAGGTCGCCCGAGGCGGTCCAGGAAAACAGGGTACCGTTGCTCGTAGCCACATAGATCCCAGCGAGGTCGAGGTGGGCGTGACCCAGGTAGGACAACTCGTAGCGCATGTCCGCCACGTCCTGATAGCTGGGCGTGGCGGGTGGCCCCGACTGGTAGGAGTGCAGGATGCGCTGGACGTTGGCGGACAGAAATGGGTAGTAGGTCAGGCGCGCGGCCTGTTGCTCGTAGCTATCAAGATTGGCGCGGATATCGCCGGTCAATTGGGCCGAGAAGTCCTGCGCGTTGCGCTCAATCGTCGTCGTCGCCGTTTCATAGGCGGCGAGAGCCACCACGATCAACGGAACACTGATGAGGATCAGGTATGAGAGGTACATCTTCGTACGCAAGCTGGCGCGCCGCCACCATAACCGCGCCACGCGCGGAGAGATGAACCATGTTACCTGAAGCATACCTACTCGCACCACCCGCGCTACAACAGCCTATTAGTGGCTATGGTAGCAGAAAAGCGGCGTGGCGGCGTGGCGCCCAGTGCGGCCCTCACCCCCAACCCATGGCTAACTGGCCCCTCGGCTGCGGCCGACGGTCCAGCGCACTCTCCCTGACGCGGGAGAGGGGAGTCGCCTCGCGTGTACTGTACGTCTCCCCTCGCCCCTTGACCCTACCTCCCCATCGGGCCTATACTGCACTTGCGCTGAGATAACTGGCCCGCGTCATGTTGGCGAGGGACATGGTTGTTGGAAATGCGCGACGGCGCCGGAGTGGCGGAATGGCAGACGCGGCGGTCTCAAACACCGCTGAGGGCAACCTCGTGTGGGTTCGACTCCCACCTCCGGCACCCTCCTTTAGTGTTTAGTAGTTAGTGTTTAGTGTTTAGTGTCGCATTGACCCCGATGAACCTTTCTAATTACTAACTACTAGACACTCGACACTCAGAATTCGGATGTCCCTATGTCTCGCTTAGGTGTACTAACGTCCGGGGCCGACTGCCCCGGCTTGAACGCCGTGGTTCGCGCCGTCGTGGGGCGCGCCGCCCTCTCCGATTGCGCCACCGTCGGCATTATGAACGGCTGGGCCGGCCTGCTCTCGCTCGACGCGCACGTCGTCAACGAAACGACCGTACGCGACATCTTGCCGCTCGGCGGCACGATCCTCGGCGCGGGGCGCCTCAACCCCCTGCGCGAGGGCGATAACCGCCTCGATGAGGTGATGGCCGCGCTCAATACCCTGGAAATCGACGGACTCATCGTCATTGGCGATAGCGACGGCCTCGCCGCCGCGCACACGATGACCAAGCGCGGTGTGCGCGCGGTTGGCGTGCCAGGCACGATGGACAACGACGTGGGCGGCACCGACTACTGCATCGGCTATGACTCGGCCGTTAGCACCGTCGCCGACGCAGTGGACAAACTACAGACAACGGCCAGCGCCCACCACCGCGTGATGGTCGTCGAGGCGATGGGCCGCGACACGGGATGGGTCGCGCTGGCCGGCGCGCTTTGTGGGAGCGCCCACATGGTGTTGGTCCCCGAGATCGACGTGAGCATCGACGACGTGGTACAGCGGTTGCGCGCCCGTCACGACGCCGGACGCGATTTCACGATCATCGTCGTGGCCGAAGGTATGCGGGTCGCCGGGCTACCGGCGCCGGCGGAAGAGCAACCACGCACGACCCTGGCCGCGCGCATCGCCCGGCCCAGCATCGGCGAGATCATTGCCATGGAGATCGAGGAGCGCACCAGCTACGAGACGCGCGTGACCGTGCTGGGCCACCTACAGCGCGGCGGCTCGCCGACCGTGTACGACCGCATGATGGCGACGCGCTTCGGCGTCATGGCCGTCGATTTGGCGCGGGAGGGGCAGTGGGACCGCATGGTCGCGCTCAAGGGCAACAGAATCATGGCCGTGCCCCTGGCCGAAGCCAAGCGCCGCCGTCCCGCCGACCCCGTGCTCTACGAGTTGGCTACGCTGTTCGGGTAAGGGGGCGCGCTCACCTTGACGCGCGGGGCCTGCGCTTAAAAGCGCATGGTAGAGTACGGCGCCGACCGCGGTCGGTTGGGCTGCTCGGCTCCACGGAGCCGAGAGACCACTCAGCGTGGGTGTAGGGGCGTATGGCATACGCCCTGGTCGCCAACCAGGGCGTATGCCATACCCATGCCAACGTTCCGCTGCGGCGCCCGTCTGCTGCCATGCGACTGTAGTCGCAGGCCCCGTACGCTCGAAGATCACCGCGCGCTGGCTACCAGATCCCCCTCGCCACGCTTACCGCGCGGCAAGGGCGCGACGCCCCGTTCGCGCAGGACGCGCCGCACGGTCGCGTACATGCGGTCGACCGTGAGATAGTGCATGCAATCGGTGTTGCCGTACGGGCACTCGGCCGTGGCGAGGGCGTTGTAGCACGGCGAGCAGCCCATATCCATGCGCAGCACGACGGCGGTCTGTCCAGGACGCGGATATGGCCCGCTGAGGCCGGGGTCGGTCGGACCGTATACCGATACCGTCGGTTTATTGAGGGCCACGGCCATGTGCAGCGGACCGCTATCGCCGCTCAACACGAGGTCGCAGCGCGCCAATAGGGCGGCCAACTCGTTTATCGAGGTCTGGCCCGTCAACACTAATGGGGCCGTGTCCATCGCCGCCGTCACCTCCTCGGCGATCGGCAGTTCGCTCCGCGAGCCCGTCAGGACCACGGTGGCGCCGTACTGCTCGTGCAGCCGGTCGGCCAACGCGGCCCAGTGCAGGGCTGGCCAGCGCTTGGCGCTGCCGTTGATCGAGCCGGCATGGACACCGATGAGCAAGGTATCAGGCGTCACGCCCCGTTCCGCCAGCAGCCGCGCCACGCGCTCCGTCGCGCCCTGCTCGACATCTAAATGCATGTAGCGCGGGGGGGAGGACGCGCCGGCCAACGCGGCCAGCCGCAGGCACCAGCGCGCCTCGTGCTCACGATGGTCGTAGCGCATACCGGGCAACGTGCGCGTGTGCAAGAGCGGGTAGGCCTCCTTGCGGTAGCCGATGCGATGCGTGGCCCCGCTCATGAAGGCCCAGATGCTGGCCGTCAGACCGAACAGACTGACGGCCAGGTCGAAGCGCTGGCGGCGCAGGAGTAGGTAGAAATCGAGCCACTTCTTGAGGGTCACGGGATTCAGCAGGCCGCGTAGCGAACGGATCTCGTTGGTGTCGAGGGTCACGACGCGCGTCACGAATGGATAGCGCGCGGGGATGTCAGCCGTGTAGGGGAGCGTCATCATCCAGATCTCGGCCTGGGGGTAACGCTCATGTAGAGCCTCGACCGCCGGCATAGAGAGCAACACGTCGCCCAGCAGATCGAGCCGCAACACCAGGATCTTACGCACCTTGTCCGGCTCAAAGCGCGGATACGGCGTCTTCAGCGCGGCGACGCGCCCCCACAGGCCGATGACACCGAAGAGCGCCCACAGCAGGGCCTGCAGAAAATGGATGATCGCATCCTTGATCGTGCGGTCCAGTCGTTTCAAGACGCGTCCTCGTCGGGGAAAATATTGTTCAGGGACGCGGCGAAACCGGGCAAGACCGCGCCGCCATCGAGCACATTGGCGGGGAGGATCGTGCGCGCCGTCCCATCGGGGTAGCGCGCCTCGATAGTACGCGTCTTGGGATAAAGCAGCCACACGAGCCGTGCGCCGCCCGCCAGGTAGTCGGCAACCTTCTCGTTGACATACGTCGCGGTCTCGGATGGGCTAATAACTTCGGCGACGAGGGCCGGCATCTCGGTCATATACTGACCGCGCCGTACAGGACCCAGGCGTGACACCTGCTCCGCCGAAACGTAGCCTAGATTGAGCCCACGGGTCTGATCGGGGTCGTCGGGTAAGCTGAAGCGCACGCCGGCCTCGCCGCTGACAAATCGGCCAACAAGTCGATCGCGCGCGACACGCCCCTGACTCTCATCCCAATTGAGGGTGAGCGCCCGTTCGTATAAGTAACGGCCAATTGCCTCAGCCAGCGCCGCTTCGATATAGCCATGATCTTCTTTGGGCGGCGGCATACGCACGATCTCCCCTCGCACAAGCTCATAGAGATAGCCATCGTCGGGTTGCGCCATCAAATCGTCGAAGGTCATCCGTTGTGCGGTCGTCATACCGGCACGTCCTCACTAGCCGCCATACACGCTCTCATCTCCAGTATCCCACACCAATGTGACCCCTTACCCCGTCAAATCGCGGGCGAAGCTCGTCCCCGCAGGCAAGGGCGGCAGGCCGAGCAGCGCGGCGACGGTAGCGCCAAGGTCCGCGAAGCTGGCGCGCGTGCCAAGATCAACGCCGGGACGGACCGGCGCGCCAGCCACGAGTAGGGGCACGTACTCGCGCGTGTGGTCGGTACCAGGCCCGACGGGGTCGACGCCGTGGTCGCCCGTGATGAACAGCACATCGCCCAAGCCCATGGCCTCCTGGATGGCCGGTAGGGTGTCGTCGAAGTCCTTGAGGGCGCGCGCGTAGCCGTGCGGGTCTTTGCGATGGCCGTAGATCATGTCGAACTCGATCAGGTTGGTGAAAATGATGCCGCGCGACGGCCCTTTCAAGGCCGCAAGCGTGGCCGCGATGCCGTCGGGATTGTTGAGCACATGATTGGACGATGTGACGCCGCGGCCGGCGAAGATATCCTGAATCTTGCCGATGCCCTGTACCTCCAGGCCGGCTTCGACCGCGTGATCGAGCAAGTGCGGATACGGCGGCGACAGCGCCCAGTCGCGCCGCGCCTCGTTGTCGCGCGTGTAGTGACCACTCACGCCGGTGAAGGGTCGCGCGATGACGCGCCCGACAGCGTGTGGGCCGCGCAGCAGCGCGCGCGCCCCTTCGCAGATGCGATACAGCTCGGGCAGCGGCACGATGTCCTCGTGGGCGGCGATCTGGAATACCGAGTCGCCCGAGGTATAGACGATCAACTTGCCGCCGCGTACATGCTCGTCGCCCAACTCGGCGATAATCTCAGTACCCGACGCCGGTTTGTTGCCGATGACGCCGCGCCCGGCCATCGCTTCAAACGGTATGAGAACCTCGGTCGGAAAGCCGCGCGGATAGAACGGCGGAGCCTGCTGTGATACGACGCCGATCATCTCCCAGTGGCCAGTCACGGTGTCTTTGCCGGGCGACTGCTCGGCCATGCGTCCGTAGGCGCCATCCGTATCTTGGCGCGGGGCGATGCCGGCGAAGTGGCCGATGTTGCCCAAGCCCAGCCGCTGCATGTGCGGCAGGTCGAGTCCGCCGACCGCTTCAGCGGTGTGGCCGAGGGAGTCGGCCACGGCATCGGCCTCCCCGAACTGAGCCGCGTCGGGCAGCGCGCCGACGCCGACGCCGTCGAGCACGATGATGATGGCGCGTTCTATCGGCGTCATGATTGTCGCGGCTGCCCTTCGCGGATAACGCCCAACAGCTCATCGCGCTTCTGCTCCATCAACTGCTGGTTGTCGGCCTCGACATTGAGGCGCAGCAGCGGCTCGGTGTTGGAAGGACGCACGTTGAACCACCAAGTGGGGTAGGTGATGGTGATACCGTCGAGCGTGTCGAGCGCGCCGTCCTTGTAGCGCTCTTTGAGCTCGTTCTCCTTGGCCTGAGTGTCGGACACATGCGAGTTGATCTCGCCACTGCGCACGCGCGTGCACAGCTCTCGGATCAGCTGCGAGACCGGCTTGCCCGCCTCGGAAACAACTTCGAGCACGGTCAGGAGCGCGATGAGCCCCGAGTCGGCGAACCAGAAGTCGCGGAAGTAGAAATGCCCCGAGTGCTCACCACCGAAGATGGCGTTGTTCTCGCGCATCTGCGCCTTGATAAATGAGTGCCCTACGCGCGTGCGGAGGGCATGGCCGCCCATCTGTTCGACCATCTGGGGCACGCAGGTGGAGACGTTGACGTTGTACAGGACGGTGCTGCCGGGGTTCTTGCGCAGGAGCGAACGCGCCACCAGTTGCGTGACCGCGCTGCCGTCGACGAGGTCGCCCTTCTCATCTACGATGAAGACGCGGTCGGCGTCGCCGTCGAAGGCCGCGCCAATATCCGCGCCGCTATCGCGCACCAGCTTCTGCAGGTCGACCATGTTCTCGGGCTCGATCGGCGAAGCGGGGTGGTGCGGGAAGTTGCCGTCGGGCTCGAAGTAGAGCGGTTCGAGCGTGATCGGCAAGCCCTGCATCGCAGCCGGCACGGTGATGCCGGCCATGCCGTTGCCAGCGTCGACGGCGAGCTTGAGCGGACGCAGCTTGGCGGGGTCAATGAATGAGCGCACCTCGGCCACGAAGTCGCGCAGCACGTCCTGGTGTGAGACCCCGCCGCGTTCGGACTTAGGCGCGGGCGGGTTAGAGCGCGCGATCTTCTTGATGTCATCGAGGCCGGTCTGCGACGAGACGGGGACGGCCCCGGCGAGGCAGAACTTGAGGCCGTTGTACTGCTTGGGGTTGTGCGAGGCCGTGATCATGACCCCGGCCGGGTAGCCGAACTTGCCGACGGCGAAGTAGAGTTCGTCGGAGCTGACCATGCCAAGGTCAATCACCTCAGCGCCCTGCTCGGTGACGCCATCCTTGAACGCTTCGAACAAGGCCGGCGAGGAGAGGCGCATGTCGCGGCCGACAGCGATGCGCGAAACGCCGAAATGCTCGATCGCGGAGGCGCCGACGACGCGGGCCACCTCCTCGTTCATCTGATCGGGGTAGGTGCCGCGGATGTCGTAGGCCTTGAAGATGTCCGGGTTGATCATGCTTCGGGTCCCCTATTAATTGTTTCTACTGTACGTAATGTAGCGCCTAAAGTATGGCACACCCGTTTGACGGGCACAAACAGCGCCCGCCTGTCCGTGTCACCCGCGGGCGCCAATCTCGTCGGTGATCGCCGTCATCGCGTAATCGGGCAGGGCCAACTCCACGAGGGACGGCAATCCGAGCCGCCGCCACAGCGGGAAAGGCGCGACGCCCGCCCGATAGGCCACGAAGAGGGCAATAACGGTACCATGCGCGACTATACTGCAGTTCATAGGCCAGCAATATGGAGATCATTCCCATGGACGACTCTGTCATGCAATTCTACGATCAACTCGCCGGCGCTTACCACCTCATCTTCGCCGATTGGCGCCAGGCGGTCCGGTGGCAAGGCGACGTACTGAGCCGGGTTATCTCCCGTCATATGGGAGCCCAGCCGCTCTCCGTCCTCGATTGCTCCTGCGGCATCGGGGCGCAGACCATCGGACTGGCCGAACGTGGCTACCGCGTCCACGGGACCGACATCAGCGCGGCGGCGGTCGAGCGCGCCCGGCAAGAGGCGACGCTGGCGGGTGTGCCGATCACCTTTGGCGTCGCCGACCTGCGCATATTAGACGCACAGGTCGATGGCACATTCGATGTCGTTATGTCGTGTGACAACGCGCTGCCACACCTGTTGAGCGTGGACGACGTGCGACTGGCCGTCCACAATATGCGAGCAAAGCTGGGGGACGGTGGCCTATTCCTCGCCAGCGTCCGCGACTACGACGCGCTTGTAGCGGAGAGATCGCGCTCCACATTGCCGCGTGTGTTCGACGATGCGGATGGCAGGCGCGTCGCGTTCCAGGTCTGGGATTGGCTGGACGACGGCCGTACGTACACGGTCACCCAGTTCATCCTGTGTAAGAAGAAAGAGGGCGCTTGGGAGACAAACAGCTACGCCACGCGGTACCGCGCCTTGTTGCGTCACGAACTCGACCAAATCCTCGGCGACGAAGGTTTCGCGGATGTGACGTGGCTCATGCCCGACGAGAGCAGGTACTACCAACCCATCGTGACGGCGTACAAGCGACGACGCGCGTAGGTTAGTTGAGGATGCTACTATAGCAGTATTGGTTGTTGTTACGCACGGAGGTATCGGCATGGCAAAAGTGATTCTCGACCTACCACCGGAGCTTGAACGGGGACTTGAACAGATCGTCCAAAGCACCGGACGAACGCGCAATGCGATCGTGTATGAGGCGTTAGAAGCATACGTGGCGCGACAGGATAACACTGTATCAGACCATTCACTACCTTCACCAACTAGCATTATCAACAATGACAGTTCGCGCACCGAGGACGATGCGTGGCTGCACGCCGACGATGCCAGGGCACAGGCTGAAGCTGTACGGCGGGGACGGCCCGTGTTCCGTTCTTTGGGCGTAGGCGAGAATACCGAGTTGAACGGTGAAAACAGCGAGGACTGGCTTAGAGAAAACTGGCCCAAGCATTTTCTAGAGAAACGAAGCGCATCTTCGTCCCCCTCTATTGGTGCGGTCAGTGATTCGAATGGGCGCCATGAGGACAACCAACCAGGGGTGCAGCCCGATGAGCATTTACAGGAACATCCGCTCTCGCGCCTCAAGGGGATCATTTCGGACACAGAAGTAAATAGCCTGAACATCGACGAGTGGCTCCACAACTTGTGAATAAGTACTCCAGCTTGCTCCTCGGCTTCGCCGACGCAGCCGTCATCGCCTGTGCCGAACGGAATGGCGGGCGTGTGCTAACGCTGGACATGCGGCATTTCAGTGTGGTGGCGCGCGAAGGTACACTAAATTTGTTGCCCGGTTGGGGCAATCCGTAGCGACAACAATCAGTAGCGACGACAAAGTGAACAAGGTAAGGAGATTGGCATGGAACTAAGCGCGCGCAACCAACTACAGGGGACCATCAAGAGCATCGAGACGGGCGCGGTGATGGCCGAGGTCGTGGTCGACGTGGGCGGCCAGGAGATGGTCGCCGCGATCACCGTGACCTCGACCGAGCGCCTGGGCCTCGCGGTCGGCGACACCGTGACCGTCATCGTCAAGTCGACCGACGTGATGATCGCCAAAGGTTAATAGCTCAGGCGTTGGACGCGACCGAGGGCTCACCGCCACGCGTAGACGCCGGTTCATCGGGGACGGGCGTCGCGCCGGTCAGGCCGAGGCGCTTGCGGAAGAGCGCCAGCGAGGCGACGCCGACGGCCACGCCAAACCAGAGCGTGCAGAAGCGGATCAGCAGCGTCGCCACGACCGCCTTGGGTCCCGAGATGCCCGGCAACACCAGACGCAGCAGGCCGGCGCTGCTGGCCTCCGCCGCGCCGAGTCCCCCCGGCAGCAGCGAGGCCGAGCCGACCAGCGTGCTTGTCGCCAGCACGAAAGCGGCGCGGATCAGCAGTCCCACCGAGGGCGGGAAGCCCAGCCCCACCAGCACCAGGAAGAAGGCCACGCACTCGCCCGACCATGAAACGACGCCGATGGCCAGCGCCGTGAGCAGCGGGCGCGGACCCAGCAGCACGTAGGCGCTCTCGTAGAACTGGCGCAGGTTGTGCGCGCGCTTGCCGAGCGCGGGGATGCCCTCCAACGCCGCCAGGATGCGCAGCGAGAGCGCGCGCGACTGCACCACGGTCACGGCGGCCACAGCGACCAGCGCGATGAGCAACAACACCTGCCAGCCGTGCCGATAGAGCAAGAGGCCGACCGACGCCAGCACGAGCATGGCCACGCCATCGGTGAGCCGCTCGGCCAGGATGATGGGGGCGGAGACCGACATCGGCGTACCGGCGCGCGCGCGCAGCAGCCACGCTTTGAGCAGTTCGCCGACTTTGCCGGGCGTGATGGCCATGGAGAGGCCACAACCGAAGATAGCCGCGCTGTCCTCGCGGCCGACCGGCACGCCGATCAAACGCAGGTAGTACTGCCATTTGACCCAGCGCAAAATGTAGTTGAACGTCGTCAGGGCCAGGATCGCCGGCACATAGGCCCAGGCGAAGTGACGCGCCGCGTCGAGCACGCGCGGAGCGTCGGCCACGAAGGAGAGGGCCGTGACGACGAGCAACCCGAACAAGAGCGAGAGCAGGAAGCGGCGGCGTAGCTGTGGCGTGATGATGGCGGTACCCTACTTAGTAGTCAGTAGTCAGTAGCCGACGGTCGCCAGTCGACGGCCAATAGAACTTTCTGACTACCGACTACTGACTACTGATTACTTAAAGTTGAACACATACAAAATGATGGCCGCGGTAGCGACCCACAGGCCAATGTCGATGAGCAACGGGCGGTCGCGCAGCAGGATCTCTTCCGGCGCTCCACCCTCGTTCTTGAGGTGTACCAGGAAGAGGTAGCGGAAGATGCCGTAGACGGCGAAGGGGATCGTAGCCATCATGGCGTGTGTGTCGGGGTAGCTGGAGTACGTGTAGAGCGCGTAGGAGACGAGCGTAGACGAGGCGACGATTGTGATGAGTTGCTCCAGAAACTCGGTCGTGTACTCGCCCAGAATCTTGCGGTGGCTCGCCGCCATCCCCTCCAACACGAGTATTTCGTGGCGCCGCTTGCCCAGCCCGATGAAGAGCGCGCCCAGCAACGTGCATAGGTACAACCAGGGGCTAACTCCGACCCCGATAATCGCGGCGCCGCCGGCCGCCCGCAGCAAGAAGCCACCGGCGATGCCGAACAGGTCGACCAGTACGATATTTTTCAGATAGAACGAATAGGCCAGGTTGAGCGCCACGTACGCGACCACCGTGGACAGAAACAGCAGCGAGGCGGCGGCCGAAACAACCAGCATGGCGAGGAAGATCAGAATGGCGGCGACCAGCGCGAAGCGTGGGGATAATCGTCCCGAGGCCAGCGGGCGGTTGCGTTTGAGCGGGTGCTGGCGGTCCTTCTCCAGGTCAACGAGGTCGTTAACGATGTAGACGACGCCCGAAACGAGACAGTAGACGAGCACGGCCAGCAGGCCCAGCAGCACATCGCGCGGGGCGCCGAGGCGGTGCGCGAAGACGACGGCGATGAAGACAACACCATTCTTCGTCCATTGCTTCGGCCGCATTGCCAGCAGCAGATATTTGAGCGTCCGCAGCGGTCCGCCCGGCGTCGAGTCCTGCCGCGGCGGGAATGGATGCACCGTCGCGGCGGTCATACCCTATACCCCAATACCATTCCGTCCAAAGGTCCTCCAGCGCGCCGGCAAACAAGCTTTACCCCGTCAGCATACCGAACGGTGGTCCTATGCGCTATAGCCAATATGGGTGTTAGGGCGCTACTCGCTAGTACTACAACGACGGATTCTTCCAATAGCTACGAAGAGCCGCTTTTGTGCTAGATCTTGACACCCTTATGGCAGCAATAACGGGTGCCGAAGGCCAGCATAGCCGCGACATCGGTCGAGATT
>JAABUV010004461.1_pt1 | contig 16744 bp, 14 predicted proteins | sample 5559971 | NCBI WGS metagenome assembly JAABUV01 (sample SAMN10711881, study PRJNA513362) | rock metagenome | isolation source: Antarctica rocks | place: Antarctica: Victoria Land, Knobhead nord | collected 2015-12-19
GCCGCCGCGCCACGCAGCAGCGCGGCGGCGGCCATCAGCGCGGCCGCGCGGCCCGCGCCGGGCCCCGCTCTGCGCGCCGCCGCCAGCGCTGCCGGCAGCCACCCGCGCGGCCGCGGGCGCGCGTACCGGCCGGACTGCAGCGCCAGCCTCGGCGCGCCGCCGCTGCCGGCCGGCGCGTCCGAGCGCCCCCGCGGGGGCTGCAGCAGCCGGCCGGCCAGGCGGCGAGCGGCGGCCGCGGCGCCTGAACAGGCGCGTGCGACGCGTGCGGGCAGCGCGTCCGCCTCCTCGCCGCTCAGGCTCAGGAAGCTCGTGACGCGTTTGTCCTACGCGCGCCAGGGTAGGGTAGGTCCTAGTGGGAGGGCAGAGCGGGTACCCTACCTTATACCAGCGCGCGTAAGCGCTGCCCGCGGTGCAGAGCCGCACGGGGCGGCGGACGCGCAGCAGGGCATGCATGGACCCAATGCAGTTGCATGAAATTAACACCGCGCCCCGGCAGAGCGGGACCCAAAAGGACGGCCGCCGCCGCCCCGCGCGCGCGCCCGGGCTCAGCGCGCGGGGGCCGGCGCGGGGCGGCACCTCGTAGTAGCCGGTCAGCGAGTCGGGCGGCGGCGCGCCGGCGGTGTCACGGAAGGCTGGCAGCGCCGCGTTGGCCAGCCAGGCGGTCGCGAACGCGCACAGCCCGGGCAGCAGGTCGCGGTCGCCGTCCGGCGAGTCCGCGCGCACAGCGCGCAGCACCTGCGCGTCGGGCAGGCGTCAGGACTAGGGTAGGGTTGGGCAAAGGTAATCCTCAGCCCCAACCCCGTCCAGGCGCCCGGCGGCGGCGGCGCGCGCGCCGGCGCCGTGCAGCCCCGGCGACAGCCGGCGGGACGTCGCTCACGCCTGAACCCGCTGCCTCGCGTGTGTGGTGGCCAGGCAGTCACGACGAGAGGCAAGCATGCGGCCGATAGAAGCGCGCGCGCATGGCAGCACCTCGGCGGCGGTCGGCCCTGCCGCAGGCGGCGGCGGCGGCGGCGCCGCCGCGGGTGCCGCTGGCGCCGCGCGCGCGCCATTCGAGCTGGGCGCCGGCATCGCGGGGCGCGCGGCATGTGGCGCTCCCAGCGGGCTGCGCGACTGCCTGCGCGCGCCCGCTGATGCACGTGCGTGAGGGGTTGGGCCCGCGAGCGGCCGCGGGGCCGCGAGGCTGCTGCGGTCCCGGCGCAAACTGCGGCAAGCCGTCACGTGACCCGTGCAGCCACACAGGCAGCTCGTGCACGCCCTGGGCGCGGCTGACCCACTGGCCCTGCACTCCAGGTGGGCGGTCGCCTGACCCCATCTGGCAGACAGGCCCAGGGCGCGGCCGACCGGCTGGCGTCAGCAACCGCTGAGGCGGCAGGAGCAGGCCTCAGCGGCGCAGGGCGGGCCCTGCGCAGATGGCCGCACCTGTCCCAGCCGCGGCGCTCGGCGTCTAACAGCAGCGCGGCGGCCGCCTCGGGCGCGCCCAGCAGCACCTTGCAGACCACGCGCGCCACCAGGTCGCCGCCGCCCTACGCGCGCGCGCGCGCGCGCGGCCGCTGTCAGATCGGCCCTGCGCACGCGCGCTGCCGCCTCCGGCCCTGACCCTGTGCTGCCATGCTGTGCGCAGCCTGAGCGGAGCGGGCGCAAAGGCGCCGCGCCTGCCGGGCCAGACCATGGCCCCGCTGCAGATGTTCGCTTGCACACAGGAGACAAGCAAGCGAGCGAAGCGCGCCGGGAGCACCAGCAACGCCACCGAGCCCTGCAAACTCCACAAGCGCGCACCTCTGAGTCGGCCGCTGCACCGGCCCGCACACGGGCATCTGCACCTCGGCGCGTGCGCCCTGCTCAGACGTGTGCAAGCTTGTACAAACTAACACGCCCGCGACACGCCCATGCCAGAGTGGGAACCCTGTCTAGGGTCAGACACCCTGACAAGGGGCTTTGCCGCACCGGCGTGCAGGCGAGCAGGCGCTCGGCGACCTGGATCAGCGACGGGCGGCGCTGCAGGAAGCCGGTCACGACGTGCGCGAGCGCCACGCGCTCCAGCAGCTCCGGCGCGGCCCTGCGCGCGCGGCGCGGCGCGACCGTTGCCGCGGGCCGGCAAAGCGGGAGGGGCCCTGCCCTCAGCTGCCGCCGCGGTCGCCGCCGGATCTGAAGCACTCTCCTGTGATTGCCCGCAGCCTGTGCTTCAGTCCGTCTCAGGCGTTGACGTGGCGTGTGTGCATAACCATCCGTGGCATGTGTGCTACTCATCCAGGCGCCACAGGGCTGCGCCTGCCCCCCTCGCGGCGCACATGGCGCAGCCGCCCGCCAGGATCTGGAGACTAGGGCGTGGACAGAGCGCGCCCTGACGGGACTGACATGGGCTCAACCCAACACACGAAAGCTATACCAACTGAGTACCACCTCAGATACAAGAACTCAGCATGTTAACATATGCCTTGTTGCGACGGGCAGGGACAGCATGTCAGAGCGAGGCCGGTCCGACCCCACACGTCTCGCTCACCAGGCCGGCGTGGGGCCGCCGTCGCGCGTGGCCTCGACCCAATCGCCCAGCTGCACGACCTCGGGCGCCGCCAGCCAGCCGAGCGCCTCGCGCACGAAGGCGCCGTCCGGCGCGCGCGCGGCGCCGCCGCCGTTGGCGCCGGCCGGCCCCCGCGCCAGCAGCGCGCGCAGCACCGCCAGCGCCGCGCGCCGCGTGCCCGCATGCGCCTCGCCCAGCGGCAGCTGCGCAGCGGCCGGCGCGGTGAGGCCCGGGCGCCTCGGCGTTTGCTCCGCCTCGCTGGGGAGGCAGGCAGGCTCAGGGCCGGGCTTAGCGCGGTCCAGGCAGCGCGGCGCACACGGAACCAGTTGGCATCCTGCCGACAATAGGCACAGCCGTCTGCCGCTAGGACGGGCGTGCTGCATGGCCGCTCTGCGCCGCTGGGCTGTGGCGTCGGGGCGCCCGCGTCATGGGCGCCCCGCCACGCCCGCGCTCAGCAGCGGCGCTCACGCACTGCCCTACCCTACCCTACCCTACCCCGGCCAGCGCCGCGGGCGGGCGCACCTGGAGGTGCTCCAGCGTTGCGGCCGGCTGCAGGTCCGCGAGCGCGTCGGCGATCTCTTGCGCCAGCTCGGGCGCGACGGCCGGCGCGCCCGCGTCTGCCAGCAGCGCCGCCGCCGCCTCCAGCCGCGCGCACCCGTCCGCCACCTGCCCCGCCGACCCCGCCGCACGCGGTGTGTGCGCCGCGCGTGCGTCAGCGCCCGGCGCGCGGACCTTGCTGGTGGGCTGTATTCAAGCGCGCTGCTCGGCTTGCATGCTGAGCACGAGCGCTGTTGGGCGCGGCCCTCCTCCTCCGATGCTTTCTGCCTGCTCGCCGGCGACTCTTACTGAGCAGCACATGCATCCTCGTTGGCGGTGCAGACAGCGTTGCACCTTCGAACGGCTCGGTTGCGCGCTCCCTCTGCTGCCCCGACTCTGCGACAGATCAACTCAGCCTGGTGGAGCCGGTGGGTGTGGACTGTCCGGCTGAGCAGCGGGGGTGGGCGCTGCAGCGGCGCCGCCGCCGGGCGCGCAGCGCGCGGCGCGCACGTGCCCGGGCGCCTCAAACGCCTCCGCGGCGAGCCCCAGGTGCGCGAGCGCCATGGCGAGCAGCACGTCGCGCCGCATCGCGCGCGCCTCCCAGCGGTCCAGCGCGCGCGCGCCCACCTCCAGCACCACCTCATGCTCGCCCACCTGCGCGCGCGTAGGGTTATACTTAACCTACGCAGGCACGTCCGCGTGCTCGCCCACCTGCGCGAGCATAGGGTCATACTTACCCTACCCAGGCACGACCTCATGCTCGCCCACCTGCGCGCGCGGGCAGGGTAACGCGGCTGCGCAGGCGTCCCGGCCGCATGGAAGTGGGCTTGACGGGCTGCCGCCCTCGCGCGGAATAGGCGGAGGGTCCCTGGAATATGCCGGGTGAGGTCTACGTGGTCCCGCAATACTTCGGGGCGGCGCCGCGGCGCGGGCGCGCCTCCTGCAGCAGCGCGAGCGCGCCCGGCAGCAGCGCCCACTCGACGTAGATGCCACGCGCCTCGCCCGGCGGCGCGCGGCCGCGCGTGCGGCGCAGCTCGTCGGCGGCCGCCTGCAGCAGGAACGCGCGGCCCTCGCCCGCGCCCTCGCTGAAGCCCGGCTCCAGCGGCGCGGCCAGCAGGCCCTCGTACGCGGCTAGAATTTGCGGGTCCAGGTACGACTCGCGGCCCTTGAGGCCCAGCAGCTGCGGCGCGGCCGCAGCGGGGTCAGGGCGGGAGGCGCGGCTGTGCCGCTGCTGGAGGGCCGCCGTCGGCTCGGGCCCCCTGGCATGCTGCTGGAGGGCCGCCGTCGGCTCGGGCCCCCTGGCCCGCGGCGCTCGACGCCCGTGCGGACGGGGCAGAGTGAGCGTATGCGACGCGGCTGTGCACATGTTGCGCTCAAAGAGAGCGCGCATGAAACAGCCACGCGCATGCGCATAGGAGCGCCCAGGCGGGCCGCCCAGCTGAGCGGTGTGCCAGCGTGCCAGCACTGCATGGCTGGCAGGCGCAGCTGCCCAGCGCCACGCTCTCATAGAACACAACACAGTTGGCGATGAGCCAGCGTGCTGCGTCAATGGCATTGAACGCGAGTAAAGTGCTCAGCTGGACGTGCAGCGCAGCAGGGCTGCGCTGACATGCCACCGCACACGCCCAACCTCCGGCAGCCCGTGACGTTCGAAACAAACGGTATGTGCCCCGTGCGCAACAGCGCGCGCTGAGGCCCGGTTGCCGAGACAGCATACACGGAGCACAGGAGTGTGTTATGACACACGCAAGCAGTCAGTTGTCAGCCCGGGCCCGTCAAGTCTGTAATCCGAGCTAAGTGTGCATCAACAGGCACTCCTCTGAGTTGGGACCCCACCTGAGTGTAATCGACCGGTATCGGGAAGGTGACGCCTCGCGGGGGCGCCATCGCCGCCCTGGCGTAGCTGACAGCCCCATTCCGGGACCTGCCACGGCCATCTGACCGTTGCTTTCTCCTCCTCCACAGCTGCCTCTCGGGGTGCCTGGCTCGCAGAGTGGGCCGCAGCCCCTGCCAAGTCGGGCCACAGGCAGAAGGCAGACTGGGTGTCCTGTAAAGAGTCAGTGTGCAGGTGGTGCAGGGCGCATGATGGCCCCGCAGAGCGCGCATCCTGGCTTGGTTCTACAGACAGCGCAGTTGGTTTATTCTACAAGCCATTGCTTTCCAGAGTTGTGGCAGAGGCAAGCAGCAGTAGAAGTGGCGTTGTACACTCCGGTCATCACAGGCAGCAGATGCAGCCCAAGTCCCAGAAGGCCTGTCCACCCTGGTTGCAGGGGACCAAAGAGCAGAGCAGGAAGCCTCAGCATCAGCACACTGGAACGGCACTCAACATGGCCCCTGAGACACTCGTCCCGCACGGCGTGCACGGCGGCATGCACGCCCAGCTACGACAGCGGAGGGCTGAACGAGCGCCGCAGTCTGCACAAAACCCGACGCACCGATCGAGCGCGCAGGCGCCTGCAAACCAGCATTGACTCCAAGCTCCTAGCGCGCACACGCGCGCCGCAGATATGCACGCTGAGCAAATAAAACGCCCCAAAAATACATCTACACATACCTCCTGGTGCAGCTCCGGCGCCCTGCTCGCGCACCGACCCGAGCCGCACCAGCGCTGCACAAACCAACGCTACACGGCACCCTGCCACTACCTCTCTCGCTCTCACTCCTCCATGGGCACGGCCGCATCTGCGGGGCCGCTCTGTTCATAAAAATGCAGGCCGGCGTCGCCCTCATCCACGGGCGCGGCCGGGCCGGGCGCGGGAGGCGTCGCCGCCGACGACTGTTGGCCTGCCCCACCAGGCGGCCAGGCAGCCCGACCCAGACTCGAATCAGACGCGGCGAATGCCAGGCCTGGCAGCACCAGAGGCGGTGCAGCGGCGGCGTTCGCGGGCACCCACGGCCCAAAACTGGCGTGCGGCTGTCCGCCGGCCTGCGGCGCGCCAGCCGGCGCCGCGCCGCCCGCATACGCAGGCGCCCACAGCGCCTGCGCGGCAGCCGGCTGTGCCGCGCTCGGCCGCGGGCCACCGAAGCGCGCCGCCGCACTGCGCTCCTCCTGCATGTCTGCCCCTGGTTCCTCGGCGGCCCGCGATGCCGCGGCCGCGGACCCCGCGGCGCGCCGCGCCTCGCGGTGGCGCCGCTTCAGCTCTTCCACAGCGCTCTGCAGGTGCCGCGCGGCCGTGCTGTCGTATGCGTCCCTGATCACCTCCTGCGGGGCACAGGACCAGAGTGAGCGCCGGCACAGCGGGAGAGGCGCCGGCCAGCAGAGACCAAGGGGGTGGCAGCGTGTCAAGAGCTAGGATGCGTTTGTGTGTCTCCGCGCTGTGAGCAGGTCTGCGCACGGATCCGCACAGAGCTGGGGGGGAGCGGCGGAGGCGGGGAGTCCCACCACTGGCCAGCTAGCGCGTAGCAGTCACGTCAGAACAGCATGTGCCCCTGCAGGGCGCGCAGTAGCGGCATTAAGTGGATGCACGTAGCCTCGGCAGCATCCCTCACGGGAGCAGGCGCGCGTCAGCATATAGGGCAGCACCGCGGCAAAAGCGTCTGCAGAAAGCACACCACCCAGACGGTCCACCCAGACGGTGCTGCGCATTATCTCCCACACCATGCACGCCATGTCACAGCACACCGCCCAGGAGCGTACTGACCGCAGCAGAGCGGTCGCACGCCGCAGGCGTCAGACAGAGGCACGTCGCGCGCAGCCGCTCAGGGCGGCGGCGTACCTCCGGGGCCTTGTATGGTACGAGCGCGCCGGCGGTTGACAGGCTGGCGTACTGCGGCACAAACGCCGGCGGTATTGACAGCAGCGGCTGCAGCGGCGCGGCCAGCATCACGCGCAGGTCTGGCGCGGAGGTGCTTCGCGGCATGCCACCAAACTGCGCGCGCCACAGACACTTGCACGGCTGTGCCCCAGGTACAGCGCAACTCAGTGCAATTACGTGCGGTCACACAGGTCCCAGCTTTGAGCGCGCAGGCGTGTTTCCAGGAGGGAGGCGCACCTGAGAGTATGGCGTGCTGGCCTGCATGCCAGCTTCGCTGGCCTCGCTGCCCTGCACGCTCGCCGTGCGCGCATTGACCGAGACAGACGTCGCCGGCTCGGTGACCCTGCCCCAGCCTGCGCGGTGGTCCCCCAGTGCATCAGCGTCGCAAACACTGCTTGCACGCTGTCAGACGGCACAGCAGTTGCGAGCATAAGGAAAGCACGCTGGAGTGCAGGCACGCGAGGCTCCAAAGCGCGCCCCGCGCGGAGCACCTTGCAGCGGCGAAGACTGCGTCGGCGGCACAGACCCCGTGTCCGCGAGCACTCCTGCGTGCAGCGCTGACAGCCCCCCGCAGCTGCTGGCGGCCAGCGAGATGGCGGGCTGCAGCGGCGAGGAAAGCGCGTGCTCCAGCAGAGGCGAAGGGTACTGCGCGCCGCCTCACACTTACTGCTGCATATGCAAAAAAGCAGCGGACAACACAGCCACGCTCGCACAGACGCGGCGCCAGGCAGCTTCTGCGCAGCCAGCAACCTGCAAGTAGCGCGGGCGACGCACCGACAGGCCTGGCGCAGCCTGCTGCGCCTGCAGCAGCTGCTGGCCGTACGCCGTCGAGCCATGGAAGGCAGGCTGCGCGGGCCGCAGCACACGAGATGGTCAATGTGGAGCTTGCTGTACAAGCGCGCGAGGCGCCGCGCAGCTACTGGTCAAACCCCCCGCCCTTGCCCTTGCATACCGTGCGACAGGCAAATTATACGCAGTCCAGGCGTCTGGGGTGCAGCGCACAGCAGACACCACTGGGGGACTGCAAAAGAGGCTCCGTACTGCAAGAGGCTGTCGCTCATGCCACACAGTGGCCTCACCTCCTCGGTGCGCAGGCGCTTGTCAGATCCGAACGCCCCCTCGACCTGGCTTGAGCCCGCACGCTCCAAGCGACCGAGCTCCTCTCCACTCGCCTTCCGCTTAGACATCTCGGCCTCTGCAGCGATCGTCCGCAGTCTCGAGCTGCTCGCCGGCTAGGCGCTCAGGCTGCCTTCGTCTGGTGCAGACTTGGCTCTCGATAGCGCGAGCTCAGGCCGGTTGTTTTGATTCTTCTTCCAGATCTTGCCGCTTGTCTTGGGTATAATGCGGGCACACATGAGCATGGGACAAGTATCATCCTGCGGCCTGCGTGGGGTCAGGATGTATCATGACGATCTCAGACGGCGGAAGCGGGCGTGCGACAGAGCATGTCGCACGGGTGCCACCCCAGCGGGCTCTGCGCTCTCTCTCAGCTGACCTTTCAGAGCAACTTGCAGGCTGCGTGTGCTCAGCGGAGCACTGCATTTGATCGCCAGCCTATGTGGTGCGCTCGAGCGCGCCTCACGCCACAGACCTGTTCGCCTCGCCAGATAACGCAGCCTCTTGCATAACCCGCCGCACGCGCTTGCCCTGCAGCCAAGGCGCGTCGCGCGTATGCGCTGGTGCCATCGACCGGCCGGGCGCATCGGTGGAGCCTGCCGCCACAGGGCGCTGTCTGTCTGACACTGCACATGCAGGCCCTGTCGGGCAGCGCTGCGATGCGCTCTCAAGGGTGCTGTGGCTTCACGTCGCGCAGCAGTGTGCTGAGCGGAGAGCCTGATGCCAAGCGCCGCAGCGTCGCCGCAGACAGCCTCACTTGTTACAGAGCGCTCCCTGACGCGCGACAGTGGCCTACAGCCCAGCGGCGCATCGGCGGTCATACGTCCGCGGTGCTGCCCCCCTTCTTCTTGGCCTCGGTGCCTGCGCGGCAACGCACAGTGTCACGCGCCTGGCCACGCGCCGCGCCTAGGGCAGGGCTGGGCCACAGGGCCGCCCATACGCCGGGCCTCGAGCAGGGCTGCGCCACGGGCCGCCTGGCGCCTGGCGGGGGCTGTCCGACACAGCCGCCACACACGCCGCCAGTCAGGCGGCAGCAGCACCGCGCCGCACGCGCTCAAACGCACGGCACCAGGCGCGGCGCACCCTCTCGGAACCCGTTCTTGAAGCGGCGCGGCATCTCTTTGAGGTAGCGCATGCGCCCGGTGCCGGTCGTCTTCCTGCGGATGGCCTTCTGGCCCCACTGGTCTGCGCAGCCGCAAGCACCCCAGTGCGGTGAGGCGCAGTAGCGTTACGATACATGCGCTGACACAAGATGAGGACTCTATAGGTGCCGCCGCACACGTCGCGCATTCACCTGCTGTGCCGCCGCAGAGAGCACTTCCATGCAAGACACGTCACGCGGCACTGAGCAGCCACTGCTACACTTCCCGGCCAGCAAACCGAGCGCTGCTCGTGTCCCACCGCCCGCAGCGTCCAGACCGCGCACGCACATTTGCGGATCGTGGCGGCCGGGTAGCCGCACGACGAGCACTTGCTCTTCTGGATGTGGAACGAGCGCCGGCCGCAGCGCCGGCACAGCGTGTGTGTCTTGTTGCGCCGCTTTCCTGCGGACGCACGCGCCGCACCCGTCAGGTGACCGCGCAGAGCCGGCTAGGCTGTTTCTGACCACCGCGCTCCAGCTCGCGAGCTGCCAGCCCGCGCTGATGCACAGCCTAAGCAGCAGCGCACGTCTCAGGCACAAGGCCGTGCGCACCGAAGCTACCCGTGCCCTTCCCGGCCTTCCCCATCGCGGCCTCCGGTGTTGAGCCTCTGCGACTCTGGGGCCGGCCACTGCTGCAAGTTGCCTCGCAGAGTGGAGGAGGGAGGGCGGCTGGGTGTAGATGAAGAAGACTAGGTTACTGTGACCTAAGCGTCCGAACTCAAAGCGTACCTGCGCAGGTCCAGCGCATCCACACAAGCTAATGGGTGGGCACTGATGGGTGCCCTGCAGCAGCAAGCCGTGCGCTCACAGCGCGAGAGCTGAGCGGAGGCGGATGCGGAGCTTGCTGCTCAGGTGGGACGCTCCACCCAGACGCCGTGCTCCTGTCGGGTCCGGCCTTGCAAGGGGTGTGGTGCGCTGCAGCAGCCCCGCCGCGGACGTCGCCCCAAGCCAGGGCGCCACGCCTGCCGTGCAGGCCGTGGCAGACTTGCTATGAGCGCGTCGCCGCCTGGCGAGCCAGCTGCTGCGCCTGCGCCAGCCAGCGCACTCGGACAGGGCGCAGCAGCGGGGGCGCCGAGCGCCGCACCGGCGCCGCCAGCGCCCGCCACCGTGCCCGAGCAGGGCCCGGCACCGGCCCCGGGGCCTGCGGCGCCGCCCGCCAGCGCCCGCGAGCAGGGCAGCGGCGTGGTGGCTGTGCAGCCGGGCGCAGCAGCAGCAGCGCCTTCGGCGTCCGCGTCGCCGCCGCGGGGGCGCCCGGCTGCGCCGCGCTCCCCGGCCAGCCCGGGCCGCCCGGCGCCGCCCGCGCCCGCCGCGCCAGCCGCTGCGCGTGCCGCGCTGCGCCCGCGGGCCCCGCCGCCGCCTCCGCAGGCGGCGCCGGCCAGCCCGCGGCCCGCGGGCTACGCGGCGCGCGCGGCGGCGGCGTGCTCGACCGGCAGCCGCCTGCCGGCGCCTGCGCCGGCCGCGCCCGGCGGCGCGACGGGCGTGCTGACGCTGTGGCCGCCGCTGCCGGCGGCGTACCTGCACGCCCTCGCCCCACCGCTGCCACGCTCGCCGCGCAAGCTGCGCGGCAGCCCTGCGAGGGCTACGCCCGCACCCGCGCCGGCCTGGACCCCGCAGCGCACCTGCGCGCCGGCCCGCAGTCGGATATCCCCCGGGCGGCACGACGCCGGCGCGCTCGCCGCGGCGGCGCCGGCGGCCACGTACGGCGCGCCGAAAGGCCTGGCACCCGCGGGTGACCCGCAGCCTCGGCGCTTAGGGCTGGAGCTCGGCTCGGACCAAACGTTATTGACGGTTGGCCCTGATGCGTGCCCGGCGGCCGCGGAGCCGAGCTGCAGTGCTGCGGGCGCGCGCGTGACGTCCGCCATGGCGCCGACGCCGTGCTATGCCGACGCCGACAGCGCAGTGCCCTGCCCGTGGCCGGGCCCGCCGCCGGCAGCGCCGTCGCGTAGCGGCCGCGATCGAGCGGCGGGCGAGCGCAGCGCGGAGCTGCCGCCCGCGCCGCAGCGCCGTCGACGCTTGTGGCTGCGCGCGCTGTTCTGTCTGGGCCGCGGCCGTGCGCAGCAGCGCGGCGGGCACGCCTGCGACGCGCCTAGCAGGGCGGCGGCCGCCTCGGCTGGGGGCGGGTCGCCGGCTGCTGTGTGGCCGGCGCTCGCGCCCCCGGCCGCTGCGCCCGCGGCAGGGGCCGGGGGAGCCCAGGAGCTGGCGCGGCCAGGCGACGCAAGCAGCCAGGCCCACGCAAGCGCGCGCCCGCCGCCCGACGCGCAGGCGCCGCGCAGCGCGCCGCGCAGCACGCCGCAGGAGAGCCCGGCAGCGGCCGGCGCCGCCTACCGCGGCGCGGCCGACGCCGCGCTCCGCCTGTTCGCGGGGCCGCGCTCGGACGGCGTGGCCCCGCCGCAGCGCGCCGACGCTGGGGGTGCCGGGACGGCGCGCGGCCCTGGCCGGCCCGGGGGATCACAGGGCGCGCCGGGCCCGCGCGTGCGCCACACGGCGGTGACACTCGTGGAGCTGCTGGTGCGCGCCGTGTGCTCGCCCGCGCGCGGCAGCCCGGCCGCGGCTGCGCGGCTGCCGGCTGCGCCTGCAGGCGCGGCGCCACGCGCGGTACGTGGCTCACACCAAGGGCACTTGAGCCGCCCGCACTGCTTGCCATGGATGCCTGCAAGCCTTCCAATTGATCATCATTCTCCTGGGTGGAATGTTTGCTTAGGCAGCGTCTGACCCGCCGCGTAGGCAAGCTGCATGTCTATGTTGAAATCCTCGCTCGCGAGTGGCGCGCAAATTCATCGCATGATATGTGGTGGTGGGGTTGTACCGCAGCAAAGCACCTGCGGCCCGATTCACATCCGCAGCGTGGCTGGCGGGCTGTGGCGGCAACAGAGCTCGCTGCGCTGCGACAGGCGCGGAGCGGCATGGAGCATGCGCGCCTGCTGCCCCCGGGCGCGCCGTCGTCGTGCGGCGCGGCCGGCACTTTGGAGCCGGGCCACCGCTGCTGGAAGGCGCATGCAGCCCATCCTGTCGCTGACCTATTGCCGCCGGACCTCGCAGCCCCGCCGGCACATGCGTCGCCCCAGTCCGGCGGCAACGCCGGCGCGCGGCCGCCGTGGCGCCCCGGCGGCGGCTGGTGTCCAATCCCCAGCCCCAGCCCTCAGCCCCGCTCCAGCCCAGCTGACCGCGGGCTGCACGGCGCGCGGATGGCGCCCGCACGCATGCTGCATGCGGCAGAGCCGGGCGACCCGCGGCGCAGCTGCGCCGCGGCCTGTCAGGGCGACGCCGGTGGCAATTTCGGGACACTGCACCTGCGTGCCTCTAGCCCGCTGCGGCCCGCGGGCGCGTGCGCGCCGCCCATGGCGGCGCCCTCGCCGGCTGAGCGGCGTGCGACAGGGGCACCCGAGTCTGCAGGCACGCGCGCCCCGCTGCTGCCAAGCGTGGCTCTCCTGCATGCGCGGCGGGCCTGGTAGCTCAGGCCTCCCTGTTCCCATGTGACACCTCTAGTAGGCGCATCACGCACAGAGTGCTACATACGGTTGCAGGCCTGCCCGCCGCCGGTTCTGCTGGGCGCAAACTCGCTGCTGTGTTGCACTCGCAGCATGACCGGGCGCGCTTGCGATGTCCGTGCACACCCCTGCACACCTCGCTTTCACTGCCCAACGCCCACGTGTGGCGGGCGGCAGCGGGCCGCCGGGCGCCGGCGCGCCCGCGCGCACGCCAGGCGGCCAGGAGGACCAAACGGCTGAGCGGCGCGCCGTGCGGATGGCCGCCCGGCCGAGCCGCGGGCGCTCCGCCGCCGCTATTCGAGGCGGGCATGTCCGACCCGGCCTCCTGTGCGCCCCGCCGCGCCCGGCCGCCTTGCTGCCGCCGGCGCAGCCCCAGCTGCGTGGCAGCGCCGCTTGCGAGACTGTGTGCACAGGCGCATATCACAGCTGCGCAGCAGCCTGCTCACCTGGCTGAGTGACACGAGTGGTGATGGGGAGGGGCGCGCGCCTGCAGCCGGGGACGAGGGCGTCGCGGAGGCACCCAGCGCCATGCGCCGCGGTGCGGCGCGAATCGCGGCGCAGCCACGCGGCGCCTGGAGCATCGAGGTGGCGGGGCACGCGCCGTCGCCAGCGCCGCGCGCCAAGCGAGCGAGCCGCGCACCGGCCGCCGCGGTCGGCGTGGAAATGGACACGCGACTGGAGCCGGCAGGCCAGCGCGGCGGCGGCACGGCCGCGCCTGCTGCAGGCGCGGGCGGCCTGCCCCTGCCGGCGCGCGCTGGCGCCGCGGCGGGCCGGAGTGCCGTGCGCGGGAGGCCGGCATGCCCGCCACGGCGCCCTGTCGGGCCGCCTGCGGCGGGCACCGCGGCAGAGCGCCTGCTGCTCGCGCAGTACCGCGCGGCGCTGCACGGCGAGCGCCGGCGCGAGGCCAGCTCTGCCCTAGACCCAGCGGTGTTTGGCGCGCGCCTGGGCGCGGCGAGCACCGTCGCAGAGCCCGCGCCGCCGGCCTCCTCCGTAGGCGAGCGCCAGAGTCCGGGCTCCCGCTCAGCGCCAGCCCGCGCCAGCCTTGAAGCAGATGCCTCCATCAGCGGAGCGACAGGCGGCAGGGCAGACGACCCTGGCGCCCTGGCAGCGGGCCCCCGACCCGGCGCAGCGCCCGGCGGCGGCCCCGCCGTGAGCCCTGGCGACGCCCCGACGGCCGGCGGCGGCCAGAGCCCAGGCCCTGACAGCGCCGGGAGCCCTGGCGCAGCTCTGGCGGGCGGTGGCAGACTCAGCATCTTTGCCTGGCCCGGCGGCGGCCCCGCGCGCCAGCCTGGCGCAACCCCGGCCCCGGGCGGCGGCAGCGATGCATCTAGTCACGTGTCTGTAGACGACACGTACAGCCCCGTGTCTGTGCTGGCCGGCCATGATGCACGCCAGCCGCAGCTGGCCCCAGATGTGCAGGCAGCTGTGGCGCAGAAGCCTCCAGCAGCGGCGGAGGCTGCCCTGTAGGCTGGGTGTGCGGGAACTGTTTTGCTGCAATGCTTGTCGGACCATGCATGGACCTGCATCTCAGGGCATGCAAGTCTCAGAGAGAGTCACCTGCCATGTGGCGTGCAGGCGCTGAAGCGCATGGCAGGCATGTATTCACTCTGATTTGCTGATGTGCGCTGGTAGGGGCTACAACAGGCATGCATGCAACGTTGTGCTAGGCTGAATGCGCCTGCAGATATTCCGGAAGTGCATGGTGGCCGGCTCACGACACAGCACAGATCGATGGCCAATACATACAAGACCCGGTTTAAGGATAGCCCTCACGAAACTTTACTTCAACACTTGCATGAAGCCAGGCTTGTTTGCTAGAGTCCAGCGAAGGTATACCCCATGCCGGGTTCAACAACATGTTGCGCTGTCCTTGCACAGCACATCAGAGGCTTGTCCACACCATCACAGAGGTGTGAGTGCGCGGAGCTTGGCAGCAGCGCTTGAAGGCACTGACCGGTGCACAATGCAGCTACCGAAAGGTGCTCAACGCGCTTCACGTCTGTAGCCTCAGTGCCCAGTTGAGAGGTCTGGGTGGCTGCATATGCTTGCACAACAATGCGCGCTATTACTGGTGACCCAAGCATGCCAGCCAGCTGCGACCGCGCCACCTTTGCCAGCCCCCTGCAGCACCCCGCGCTGCAGGCACGCCCGCCCCCTTGCAAGCGAGCGGCGCTGCACAGACCCATGTCCCGTCTTCAAAATATCACAACGACACAGAGCTGTGTGGAGCGGCCGGGGCCTTGCCGCAGGGCATTGCCACGGGCGCGCCACGGTCCAGAGCGCCTGCTTGGCAGTGGGTGACAACAAAATAGCATGCATGGCGCGGCCGGGGCCCTGCCGCAAGGCACTGCCTCGGACGCGCCGCGTGCACTCCGGCCCTGCACTGTGCACAACGCCCGCACCCGCCAGGTGGCCTCCTAGAGCTGCAGGCTCCAGCAAGCGATTAAGTCATCGGGACTGCGTGCCCCAGCTCATCAACACCAGGCAAGAACTGCCAAAAGCATACTGGCCCAGGCTCGAACGGGGCCGTGCCGCGAGGCAATGCCGCGTCCGCGCTGCAGTGCACCAGGCACCGCTAAACCTTGGAACTGCTTCCAGCACCCTTCACCAGGCCGGGCAGCCCCCCTTGGACCCCATTGGTGTATAGGGACTAAGCTGGGCTGGATTTCAGCACGGAGCAGCCCTGCATGGGCCACCAAATTTGAAGGACGAAAAGCCAACACAACGCTGAGAGTACGTGCATGGCCTGGTGCCGCCCCCAACCAGGCCCCCTGTTCTGGCCCGTAGCATCAGCGACGGCAGCAGACCCCCAGGCGACGGATGATGCCCGACAAGCACGGAGGATGGGTGCATGTGGATGAAGCGCCGCGCAGCTCGCCCCCGCTAGTTGGAGTTGCCGCTGACCGGGATGATGCCGGTCTTGTCCACGAGCAGCGTGGGGTTGGTGTTCAGGAAGAACGCGTACTGCGCGCGGCGCGCCCGGGGCAGAGGTCAGTGCCAGACAAGCAGTCTGTTGAACGTGCAAATCCCTTGAAGCTTGGCCTCTCTGTCAAGGTCGTGCCAGTAAAGGCTGCTTGCCAGCACTGTGCAGCTTGTGCTCCATGTGCACTGGAGGAACAGGCAGCCTGAGCGCACAAGCACGTCGTGGCACACACAGGTCACCTCCGTGTCAACAAGGCAACCTGAGCCTGTCGCCGTGCGTCCGCCTGCACGCGCGTCAAGGCACGAGCGAGCGCGGTCCGTGCAGCACATGTGAGGCTTAGGGATAGGGTAGGGGCCGCGCCTGGTCGGCGTTGTAGTCGGGGCTGGTGGTGTCCATCGGCGGGTTCTGGTTCAGCTGCACGCTGCGCGCGGGGCGGGCGCCGGGCGTCAGGCGCGCGCCCCGCCCCCGCCGCGATGCGGCCCACTCTGTTGGGGGCTCGCCGTTTGCACAGGCGGCACGGGAGAGACACAGACTGCGAGCTGGTGCTCAGGAGCTCGCTCACGACGGCAGCGCATGCCGGCGCATGCAGAGGGGACTTCGAGCGGGCTTTCAGGCAGAAAGCTTTTGCTAGGCCGCCGCTGGGCTGTTGGACGGTTGGACGGGGCGCACGAGAACTGGATGGGCGGCAGCACGTCGGACGGCCCGTCAAAGTGCAGGTTGAAGCGCGTCGGCCCGTTGTACGGCACGAAGCACGCGCCACAGTGCGCGACCGCGTTGCCGAGCGAGATCTCGCAGTCGACGAACGTGGTCGGCGCGATCGGCGCCTGGAACAGCGTCAGCAGGTTGTAGTTGGTCTTGGTTGACGGCAGCTCGAACACGCAGTTGACGCGGTCCTTGGCGATCGCACGCTTGCACCTGCGCGCCGGCCGCGCCAGGCCGTGAGGCGCGGGCGCGCGCGCAGCGGGCCGAGGGGCTCGCCGTTGCGCCCGAGCACCGGCCGGCGCCTGTGACATCTGCGCCCAGCGTCTCGTTGTGGGCTGGCTCTGGCATGCGTGGGCAGGTGGTTTAGGGTAGAATAGGGTTAGGGTCAGGCGGGTGCGCACGCGACAAACATCTTAAGGTACTTTTCCAGGTTGGTGTGCAGCAGCTGCCGGCGCCGCCCCACGACGGTCGTCGCGCCGGGCGCGGTGCCGTTCTGGGCGATGGCGAAGACCGTGGAGCAGCTGCACGCGTGCTCGCGAGGTCAGTGTGCAGGGCCACGGTGCA
>JAABUV010004463.1_pt1 | contig 16735 bp, 17 predicted proteins | sample 5559971 | NCBI WGS metagenome assembly JAABUV01 (sample SAMN10711881, study PRJNA513362) | rock metagenome | isolation source: Antarctica rocks | place: Antarctica: Victoria Land, Knobhead nord | collected 2015-12-19
GGGCTGCTCGCCATTTGTAGTGCAAACACGAGCGCCGGCGCGGCGGCGCAGCGGGCGAAGCGGCTGGCCTGGCGCATTGCGTGCGCCACAGCGGGCGCGCTCGGGCGCTGCGGCGACGCGCTGCAGACGCGCATCGCTGCCGCGCCCGCGGCCTCGCCGGCCGCCGCCACGCCCGCGGCTGCGGCCTCTGCCGACGTTGTCGCCGACATCCCGCACCCCGAGGACGGCGGCCAGGGCGGCGCTGCGGCGCCGCCCGCGCGCGGGCCCGGCGCACAGGCGGCGGCGGGGCTGGCGGCCTCAGGCGCCGGCGGTGGCGCGGGGGATGCGGACGGCGGTGCTATCGAGGCTGCGGGCGCGCCTGCGGAGGGCGCGGGCGCAGCAGGGCCCCACCAGGCCGAGGCGGAGCCTGTCACGCCCGCGCTGCGCCCGCGCGCCGAGCCGCCCGCCGTGCGCTGGCCCTCCGCTGTGCTTATACCCCAGGCGAGCGCCTGCCATGAAGCTGCAGCGTGCAAGCCCGCTGCCTGCCATTTGGGCTGCGCTACCAGCCATGTGGGCTGCGTTGCGGCGCTAGAGGGGTGTTCGCTCCTCAAGCAGTGTTCTGTGAAGCTGCTCGGCCCGTTGGAGACCTGGAGGCAGGGGAGGTCACACCAGTCAGCCCTGGCTCATGGCAGCTGAGCAACACCGTGCGACCGCGCGAGCGCAGCCACGCCCGGCCGCGCGCAGGCGGCGCCGCCCGACGAGCGCGCCGCGCAGTTGGAGGCCTGCTGCCAGCTGCTGCGCCAGGCGCATGCGCTGCACAAGTCCTGGCCGCCCGCGCCCGCCAAGCGGCCGCCCGGCTCGCCCGCCGACGCGCAGCTGCTCAGGCGCGGGCGCCGCGCGTGCTGTCCCTCCAAGCGATCAAGGAAGGTCGTGCTGGACAGGCTGGCGTAGTGAAGGTGCTGTAGATTACCAGCCGCATTTACCATTGAATCTGTCACCTGGTTCTCCCTGCGTGCTGACACGTGCGCTCTCCTGAAACACAAGAGATGAGTTGCAGCGTCTGAGCCTGCAGCAGAAATCCGTCGGGCAGCGTGGTGTGCTGAGCTCGATCTGGGCTGGACCGCACTAGGTCGCACCATCGCCAGGTGCCTCTCGCCGTTCCAGTGCTGCCTGGCGAGTCACGCAGGCCTTTCCAGGCCACCGTGATGCACGAGGCACACAGGCAAACCTGTGCCGATGCAGCAGTGAGAAATCCACCGTGTATACAGCCCTGCAACATGGATCCAGTGAGGCTGGTTCCAGCGAGGCTGCACCGCCACCGCGTGCAGGGCGTTCTGCATGTACCTGTGGCTCGCGCACGGGCCTGCCGCGGAGGGCGTGCCCGTGTCGCTGGCGTACGCGGTGTCCGCCTGCGACGCCATGTTCCGGCAGGCGCGCCGCGGCGCGGCAGCGACCGTCGGCGCCGCCGGCGCGCCGCCGCCAATCCCGCCGCTGCCGCAGCCGCCGCCGCCGGCGGCCGCGGCCGCGCCGCGTGCGGCGGCTGGCGGCGCGGCGCCCGGCGCGGCCGGTCCCGCGGCCGTGGCCGCGAGCCAGGCGGCGACGGGCGTGGTGCCGCCGACGAGCGCACACACGCCGGGGTCCGGCGCGCGCGCGCCTCCGCAGCAGCGCGTCAGCCTGGAGGAGATTGAGGCCATCATGACCGGTGCGGCGCCCAGAAGCCCTAATTCTGGCCCGCGTTCAGTGCCTGCCGTCTGTCTGTATTACCTCCAGCGTAATTGCATGTGCTTTGGTACACTGTAGGCGGGGCGCCTGCGCGCGCTAAGGCAGCCGCCGCCGTCGCACACCAGCGAGCCGTGCTGCCGCGCAGGCAAGGTGTTCTCGCCGGGCGCTGCAGCCGCGCTGCCGGCGCCGCGCGGCGGCGCGGGCGGCGCCAGCAACAAGCGGAAGGACGGAGGGGGCGAGGGCGGGCCGGAGCCGAAACGGCCCAGGCTTGCCAACGGCGCCGGATGAGCTGTGCATGGAGCATGGTACAGCAGCTGTCTGCATTTTATTTGAAATCCTACAGAGCTGGGCGAACCTGGCATGATGCATGAGACATGAGAACACCCAATGAGGACTGCCTGCGACCAATGAGCCATCGGCTGTGTCCTGTAGTGAACCTGCGGCCTGCGTGTGTAAAGGTGCGCATCCGTGCTGCTATGGCTGCGGGCCTGGCGCTGGGTGCGCTGCTCCTGACCGCGCTCAGCGGCCCAGCGCTGGGCCAGTCCTGCGCGTCGCTGCAGTGCACCTGGTCGAGCAGGACAGAGCGGCCGAGGAGCCACTGCCGGCACCTGCTCCGCCTAGGCAGCAGCGCTCCCCAAGGCTATGTGCACTACTACTCCTCCCGGCCAGAGATGGGTGCTGCCAATTCGACCGCTGGCGACGTCACAAGCGTCATCCTGGTCCTCCACGGCCTTGCAAGCAACGCAGGCACCGCCCTGGCTGGGCAGTGCGTTTCACGCATGCTTCCGCATGCACAGCGGCTTACTCATGCTTGGTGTTTGCACAGACGCAGACTGAGCCTCATGTCTTCTCAACGAGTCTGGCCCGTGCAGGTGCCTACTTCTATGAGATGACGCGCGTGGTTCAGGCGGCGGGGGCGTGCACCACAGCTGTCATCGCGCCGGAGCTGGACACAGCTTCCAACGGGTGCGCGCACCCGCCGTCCGTGACCCGCCTTGCCCAGTTCCTTAGGAGAGAGTGTCAGCAAGTGCCTGGGGCACAGTGCGCAAGCGTGTCAGAGCGAGGCATGTGCAGTGGCCACGGCCTGAGCAGTGAGAGCCGTGCTGGTCTGCCTGTTGAGCGGAGCGCGCTGAAGGGGGGCGCAGGGGCCGGCTGCTCTACTGGGCCAGCCCGCCTGCGTTCATCGGCGGCGAGCCCGCCGTCAACGACGGCGGCGTCTTCTCCTTCGACGTGCTGGACAGCCTGCTCCGGCGCGCGCTCCAGGCGTTCCCCGGCCTCACCTCGGCGACCGTCACGGCAAGTCGGCCCTCCTGCGGCCCTCCCCTGTATCCGACCTGCGCGCTGCACTCGCGCTGCGCGCGTGAGTAACCGCAATTGCAAGGGCCCGGCAGGCGCGCAGGGGCACTCGGCAGGGGCGCAGGCGCTCCAGCGCTGGGCCGGCGCGACGAGCGTGGCAGCCGTCAACGGCAGCCCCATCAAGGTCATCCTGAACAACCCGGTGCGTCATGGCGCCCTCAGCCGCGTATGCCGGCAGCGCCCACTGTCTACGGCACTCTGTCAAGCCTGTCGGACAGCCTGTCGGCCAGCGTGTCGGCCAGCCCGCGCCGCGCTATGCTCCTCCCGCTCTGCGTCGCCCCGACCGCCGAGCGGCGGGCACAGGGCACGTACCTCTACCTGAACAGCCAGCGCCTCAGCGCGGGCGTGCTGGCGGCCCTGAATGCCACCTGCGGCGCGTCCAGCCCCTCCTGCGCGCTGCCCAGCGTCGGGGGGTCGCCCTGGGCGTCGACGTACGTCGGCGGTGCGGCCCCCGCCTTGTTGCGCTGCCCACAGGCGCCTGGCACCCGCGCGCGCGCGCCCTGCTGCAGCGCAGCGCATCCTGCCTGCCGCGAGCCTGATCAGCATGGCAGAGGCAGACGCGCTTCTGCCATCGGGCCAGCAAGGGAGCGCCTGACGGCCCGCCCCGCCGCGCACAGGCTTCCAGGACGGCGTCAACGGCAGCCAGGGCTGCAGCGCGACCTACGACTCGGGCAAGTACGGCCTGGCCGGCGCGAGCGGCTACCTGGCGCGCGCCGGCGCGGCCAGCGTCGCGGCCACCTACCCGACCAGGCGCGGCCGGCGGCGCAGGCGGCGGTCGCGTGCTCGCCCCTGCCGCGCCTGTTCTCTCTGGTAGCACTGATCGCGGGAGCATCATGGCGTGGTCGCGCTGAGGTGCGAGCGCCGCGCGGCAGGCACATCAGCATCCTGCTGGGGCAGGAGGACACGCGACCCAATTTCCGCCTGGACCAGAGCTGCGCGGCAGACGCGCAGGCGCGCGCGCGCGGCTGCACGCCTGCTTCCCCATCGGTGGCGTTCGTCTGTGCACTGACTGTCTCTTGCATGCTCTGCTGCGTTGCTGAGCACCCAGACCGAAGCGCGCGCTCGCACGCACGGCAATTCGCGCCCCGTGTGCAGCTCCAGGGCAGGCCGATCAGGAGTGCCATGCGTGCGTGGACGGGGCGTGACCGGCTGAGCGCGCGGCCGCGCAGGGCTTCTTCCGCCGGCAGCGCGGCCAGGTGTTTGCGCACTTCTACATGCCCGCCTCCTTCCCGGCGGCCGCCGCCGCGCAGAACTGGGCGCTCGTGCCCGGCCGCGGCCACGACGAGGCCTGCATGTTTGGCAGCGCGCAGTTCGCCAGCGCCTCGCGCGGCGCGCTGCGCGGCGGCGGCGCGGGCGCCGCGTGAGCGCATGAGAGCCCTGCCGCCTTCTGCTTGAATTATACTCTCCTCATGTTTTGTGCACCGCCTTGCTCCCTTCTCGGTCACTCTGGGTCTTGCTGCATGTGTGTTGCATTTATGACCAAAGCCGCGGGGGCAATGACGCGCCCCATGCTGCGCGGGCTTCCACGCCCGTCACTGACTGGGATGCTAGCACTCTGGGACTGCCTGATTGCCCCTGCACGATGCAGGCCATGCTTGGCAGTCCGAGCGACGCTGCTGTGTTTTCTGCTGGTCTGTACCAAGGGAGTTTCTGAGCTCTGATACGGTGGTGTGGTCGGACGCCTTATGGAGCAGTGCCAGGCTTGTGTCTGCAAGCCTGGTGAAGCTGCGGTCTCCCAGTGCGGAGCCCAGTTGTAAGAGCTTCGGCTGCGCAGCAGCACTTATTGGCATGTCATGAGGATGCCCGCTGTGGAACAGGCTCCGTCAATGTCTGGTGCCTAGCTGGGGTCGAGGTGCATTTTGTAGTAACACTGCGGCGTCTGCTTGTATGCTTACAGACGGGCTGAGAGGCACTGCTGCTTGCTGCAGTGCGGACGCTCTGGTGGAGCCACACGTGCTGCCAGAGCGTGCTGGTTAGCAGATTAGCAAAATTTTGCAGTATGTACCTGTACGCCATTGCTCCTAATAATGTTATTCCTGTTAACAGGATGTGTGCCTGGCAGGTCGAATAGCATGTTGTGCTTGCCTCAAGAGCATGTGACGCTACGTGCCTCACTGAAAAAGAGCAATGTGGTGTCTCCAATTTAAGGCTGCTGGAGGGACATACCTCTCACTGGTCTCATGCCAAATGCTTCACATGTCTGGCCATGGTGCGGTGTACAGGAAGAAGACGACAGGCCATTCAAAATTCAAACGCTATGTCTGGTGGGATCGTTGTTAGCGGCGCACCAGGCGCGCTACGCGCACAAGGACACCTGCTTAGACAAGAGAGCGTGAGCGTGCTGGGGCCAGGCCGCGCACCACAGCCGGACAAGCGTGTTCTGTTGAAGTGGAACATTGCCTGCTGTTCAGGCACCTGGCCCCAGCAGCGTTGGAGTGCAGCGCAGGTTTGCTGCTACCATGGCGGGCAGGCGCGCGCGGCATGCGGCAGCCGTGGCCGTGAACATGGCCATGCTCGGCGCGCTATGGGTTACGCCGGCCAGTGCTGTGTCCATGTACCAGCCAGGCCTGGGCAGCATATTGAAGGCCACCCGGGCCGCTCCCAACGCGACGCACGCCGAGGCCGACGCCGCGCCCCTGAGCGTGTTCTCCACGACCATGAAAACCGTGGCCGCATGCCTGCCGCTGTCCGTCAAGTTCTACGACGCGCAGCGCAGCGGCCAGGCGCGCGGCACTTGTGGCTGGCCTGTACTGCCTGAGGCAGCATGCAGGACAATCCGGATTCCGCGCAGTGCGTGGCAGCGAGCAGCTGGGCTGGCCGCGCGCAGGTCGCGCCGGCGGACGCGCGCGTATCCTGGCGTGCCGATTCGGGACTGTATGACGAGGTCCTTGGCGGCTTTTACGACGCGGGCGACTATGTTAAGTTCGTGTGGCCGCAGGTGCTCCCCTTTTCTGCGCTAGCCGCGGAGCCTGTTGTGGCCGCCTACGAGCTCCGCTGACGGCTGTGCGTGGGGCGCAGGCGTTCTCCATCACCATGCTCTCCTGGATAGGGATGCAGTACGGCAGCTCCTTCCAAGCCACCAGCAGCATGAGCGCGCTCATGTCCAACGTCCGGTGCGCTGACCCTCGCCGCGCTGCAAGATGACGCGGGGCCCTCACTGGCTGCACAGCGAGGCCAGCCGCCCGCCTCCCGCGCCTCCCGCGCCAGCACTGGCTTGCACCACCTGCACTCGTGCAACGGGGGCGTACGCTCTGCTGCCAGGCTGACAGCATCCGTCAGCCCCGCGCCCTGCGCCAACGGGCACCCGCGGCCCGCCGCGCGCACAGCTGGCGCGCCCCCGCGCGCAGGTGGGGCGCCGACTTTCTGCTGCGCTGCGCGGCCGACGCGCCGGCGTCCATGGTGGCCGCGGTCGGCGACCCGGACCTGGATCACCAGTTCTGGGACATCGCACCGCTGCAGGTGGACGTCATCACGCGCGCCAGCCGCAAGGCCGTCAACGTGCGCGCGCCCCGCTTGGGCGGGCGGCCGGCGGGCGCCCCGCTCGGTACAAGCCGAATTCCTCTGCGCTGTGACCTTGTTGCTGCTTTGTGTCTGCCTTTATTTAGTTGTTTGTTGGCAGGTGTGTAGGGTGTAAATCAAGCAACCAAGAAATACTGCCTGCAGCCTGTATCACTCCGCCTTGCATGGCTAGCAGGGCTCCCGTGCCCCATGGAGGCTGTCGCGACCAAACCGCGGCGCTCACTTGATGGTTCCTGTGCAGGCGACAGCCCGCCGCGGGCGCATGGCGCTGGCGACCAGGCAGCTCTGAGCACCTGACCCTTGCTGCCGCACAGGTGACCGCGGGCGCGGACCTGGGCGGCAGCGTGGCGGCCGCGCTGGCAGCCGCCTCCATGCTGCTCCGGCCGGAGGACGCGGCCTACGCGGACACGCTGCTTGCCGCGGCGCAGAAGGCGTACCAGTTCGCACAGAACAGCAACCGAGTCAAGTGCGGCGCCCCGCCGGTCGGCGCGCGCTGGCGCCTGCGCGTTGGTCTAAAGTGCACTGCACGGCGCTGGCCTGGATATTGCAGCCCAAGCCAAGCACCTGCCCATCGCGCGCTTGTGCCGTGCCCGCCCAGCCCCACGTTGGAGCAACCAAGTGAATCGCCGCACAGCGCGGTGGCGCACTACCAGAGGCGGGCAAGCCATGTCTGCAACCCGGTGCCTTCCTGCTTCGCGCACGTCAAGCGCTCGCACAAGCCGCTCGCATGCGCGCCCAGGTACACCTGCGCGCTGGCGACGCGGCGCATCGCGGTCTTCTACGGCTCCTACTCCGTCGCGGACGACCTGGCCTGGGGCGCCATGTGGCTGTACAAGGCCACCGGGCAGCAGACCTGGCTGGACACGGTGCGCCTCACCATAACCCTGGCTGGACGCGGTGCCCCGCAGCGCCGCCGGCCCTGCAGCAGACCCGCCCGCGCCTGCAGCCCTGCCGATCCCATGCTGCGCAGCGGCATGCGGCCGGGCAGCGCCCTGGGCCCGCTGTGCGGCAGAGCGCCGCGGGCGGCCGCTGACTAGCTGGTTCCTGTCGCCGGGGTTTTGTGTGTCAGGGCCAAAGCGAATGGCGCGTTGCAGGATGAGCTCCGCGCCTGCTTTGCGCATGCGGATCAAAGCGTGCTTGGAATCCGCGCGCGCAGGCCACGAAGGCGATCTACAAGGACCAGTACACGACCAACGACGGCGCCTACCCCTGGTACTTCTCCTATGGTGCGGCCTGCTCCCAGCCGGCGCGTGCCTCCTTGTTGTTTGGCCTTGAAGCCTGCTGCGCCGCAGCTGCATGACCGGCAGCCACAACAGGCCAGTCTGCCCGCATGTGCACTGTTCCCATGCGCTACATCACACAGCGCAAACCAAGCGCGCAGACAGGTCGGGGGGAGGGCGCCGTGCTGCTCTACCGTCTCAAGGCTCTCTTTCATTGTGCAAGTGCTGAGCTGGCCGCTCACGCCGGCGCCCCGCGCGGCGCAGACAACCTGGCGCTAGGCGCCATGCTGCTGCACGCCCAGGCGGCGCCCACCTCGGCGTCGCCGTCGTACCTCAAGTCGCACTTCACCACCGACATCCTGCAGTACATCGCGCAGCCGGGCCACATGACCAGCGGTGCGGCCCGGGCCGCCGGTGCTCGCATGCACGGTTCGCTTACAGGCTGGACCTGAAAGTGGACGGGCGTGGCAGCGCAGCGCGCTCCCAGCAGCCGGTTCTGCCTCCTGCCTGCACAGACCCAGCGTCCGGCATGCTGCGGGCCGGTTGCATGCTTCGCGCACTGCCCGCACGCGACCGCCGGCCACGCGGGGCGGCATCGCCTGCGGGCGGCGGTGCCGCCGGCGACGCCGTGCATGCTGAGCTGAGGCCGGCCTGCCCCGCGCGCGCGCAGCCGGCCTGTTCTGGCAGGCGGACACGTCGCCCTGGTTCTCGGTGCGCGCGGCGCTGTCGGCGGCGTTCACCTCGCTGCTGTACGTGGACAGTGGCCTGGCGGACGCCGGCACCGCCGCGCAGCTGGAGGCCTTTGCCAAGACGCAGCTCGACTACGCGCTGGGTGCGCCAGCCCCGCCGCACGCGCTCTGCCGCGGCCCGCTCTCTGCTGGTCATGCGGAGGGAAGGCGACATGCCTTGCGCATGCGTGCTGTGCAACAAGCTCGCTCTGTGGAGCCGCGACCTTGCCTGCTGGTCTGCAACTGGGATGCAGCAGCAAACGTGGTCCATCGTTGCCACCCCTGACACCAGCAGGCAGGATCCCCATTTCCAATCGGGCGGGCGCCCCCGTCACCGTCAGAGCCGGCCGAACAGTGCGGCGCGGCGCAGGCAACAACCCGGCCGGCGTGTCGTTCGCGGCGGGCTGCGGGCTGCCGAAGTACGTCACTGCGCAGCACCACCGCTACGCGACGGGCTTCCCGCCGGACTGCCAGCCCACGGCCACCTGCCCCGCCGGCTGCACCAGCAGCTCGTGCCCGAGCGACCGTTTCATGAACCAGTGCCAGGCGCGCCCGCGCGTGCGGGTGGTGCCTGATCTGCTCACCTGCACTGCCTGCCGGCTCCAAGATGCTGGCTGTTGAGCCGCTCCGGCCCGGGGAGCGCTGGCACAACTGGACGCTCAGACGCGCCCTGGCGAGAGGCCGCAGAGTTCGCCTGCCTGTCACGTCAAGTGAGCGCGCGCTCCCTTGCCTGGGTGACGTACAACGCTACTGCAGGCAGGGCGGGCAGCCGGCGTGCTCAGCCGGCGCGCGCTGCTGCCCCGGGCGCCGCCGAGCCTGAGCGAGGCCGCATGCGCGCCTCCGTGTGAGCAAGTACCTGCCCTGCACATGCGCCGCCACTTACAGCGCGCGCGCGTGGGGCCGCAGGACGCGCCCGCCACCAACAAGTACCTGCTGGAGGGCGCGCTGTCCGGCGGGCCCAACAACGGCGCGGTCGAGACCGGGCCGGCCACCTTCGACCAGGGCAGCTGCGAGTGCGCCCCCCAGCCCTGACATGACGCTGCCCTGTGCATGCTCTCCTAGATGTGCTCCCCTAGATGAGAGCATGAGCAGGGAGATGTGGAGACCCTGGAACATGCGAGTCGGCTGGGCTGCGGAGGCGCGCGCGCCGCTCGCTGGGCGTGCTGCAGCCGCGCCCGCTCCGCGCGGCGCCGCGTGGCCGGCCAGCGCCTGCCCGGCCCGCCGGCGCAGGCGGGCAGCGCGGCTGACGCGAAGCGCGCCGCGCAGGTGGCTGAGCACGCCGCTGAACCCTAGCTACAACCTGCCGTCGGACGCCTGGGCCAACGTGCGCTGCGACTACCAGCGCAACGAGGCGCGCCCGCGCCCGGCCTGCTGGCGCCTGCTGTGCACTGTCTGGCACCGCGAGCTCACTCGAGCGCTGCTGCGGAGAGCACCGGTCACCGTCCCCAGGCTGCTCTGGCCTCGGTGACAGCCACGCCGCATGCGCCTCGGCGTGTGCTCGACACTCGGGTCTGCTGGGCGCGCGTCCCATGGGCATCCATCCCTCGCGGTCTGCGGGCGCATATGGGTCGGCCCAGGCATGTCGCCCCGGCGCTGACGCCAGCGGCTCCGCGCCGCAGGAGTCCCTGGACTCCAACGCGTTCCTGGTGGGCATCCTGGCGCGCCCGCCCAAGGCGGTCGGCACGACCGCGGGCGGGCCGCCGCCCACCGCGCCGACGCCGGCGCCCGCGCCGCAGCAGGGCCCTCCCTCAACGCCTCCGCCGCCCCCGCCGTCGCCGCCCCCGCCGGCCCCGCATCCGCCGCCGCCGCCGCAGCCGACGCCGCCGCCGCCGCTTCCGCAGTCGCCGCCGCCGCCGCCGCCCCAGAAGCCACCGCCGTCGCACTCGCCCTTCCCGCTGCCGGTGCCGGGCGGCGGCCTGTGCTACGCGGACGCCAAGATAGGCGACACCTGGCCGTCCGGCAACCCCGACGCGCCCTACGCGGCCACCATCACAATCGAGCTGAGCACCGCATCGTCGACCCCTGTGCCTGTGCCGTACGCGGTCAGCGTGTTTGGCGGCTATGCGGGCGACGGCGGCCACTGGAACATCGAGGACTGGGGCGTCGGCATGGGCACCGCGTCCGGCGTGCTGAGCCAGCCGTGGCAGGCGCTGGTCGGCGGCGGCCAGGGCGTCACATTCGGCGCCAACCTGCTGAGCGCGTCGCCCAACCTGATCCCCACCAGCGTGACCGCCGCCGGCCAGCGCTGCACGCTCGTCACGAGCTACGCCGGTTCTGCGCGCATGGCGGGCGCGCCGCAGTAGCGCGGGCCGGCCGAGGCTGATGGGAGGGCACGATGCAGTAGCAGCGGCCGCCCGAGGCCGGGCCGCTGGAACAGAAGCCGCTTACTGAGGGTTCTGCTGCGGGGTGCCGATCGCCAATTTTGTGCTCCTTACACATACGTCTAGATACGTATATAGCGCGCCTACCTGCGCGCGCGTGCCGCTCCCTTTTTGCTTCTGAGCCCGTGCTACCTTTGTATGTACATTCACCTTTAGTGCTTGGTGGTTATTGTGAGGCCGGGGCTCCAGGCTTTGGCTGGCTGGCCGTTTTCTCCCGGACAGCCCTCTTTCAGCAGTGCCGGTGCGCGGCGCTGCTAAAGGAGGGCCTCCACCCGGCTGCAACAGCCGACTTGCAAGTTTTGTGGGGCGCCTCTGGCGCTCTGTTCTCAGCTCCGTGCTCCGGGAGGGCTGTAGCGCGCGGGTTCCTGCCGCTGCGTGAGCCAGGGCTGGCACCAAGGGCTTGCGCGTTTCGGCGCTGGCTGGCGCACCTGCGCGCGCCGCCCCTTGGTGGCAGCTTTGGCGAGGCTGTGTCTCGGGCGTGGGCCCGCTCGTGCCACAGCCGATGACCGTCGGTGCTTGTTTGAAAAACGCTTTTGGGTGTCTTTGTGCTGGGCAGGGGGCTGGTTGGAGTGCGGCAGGCGGGTGCCGCTGCCGCCCTGGGCTGCCACATTCTGGGAGATGAGCATGCAGGTGGTCTGGGATGCTGACCTCCACAGTACAGTCGGCACTCACGCAATGGGCGGCATGCTGGGGCAGCGCGCATGCGCATGGTAAGGCGCTGGTGGGTTCCAGCAGCTGGTCGAGATGACTGAGATGCCAAGATGGTCTGGCCCCACTCGATATCTGTACATGGTCTGTTGCATGCGTGCTGTGACGCCGGGGCGCGGAAGCCTGTGCCTGGACTGACTTGCTAGGTTAGTTTACCACATAGCTACAGACGAGGTGGGTTGGTGCAACCCCGCAGACCGGGTTTTGACACGGCGCCTGACTTCATGAGTGTATGTAGCGCCGATAGGCAAGAGTAACAGCTTGTGAAGCCAGCACACAGCATGTGAGCATGCACTCACTGGATAACGTGTCATTCCATTTCATTTCCTCCCGTTGCAAACAACACAACACTGGCAAACACACAACAGCTACACACCTTGCCATGCAGCGTAGAGCGTGCGCGCATGCGCATGACTGGCACGCGGCAGGCTGGCAGACTAGCAGACATCAAATTGCTGCTCAGAGCAAAAGGGTGCCACACAATGTGTGCGTGCACCAAACATGTCTATTCGCCCATGAAACAAGGCTGAACGTACAGGAGCTGCACAGCGGAGCTGAAGGCGCCACAGGAGAAAGAATGCAAGACCAGAAGAGCAAGGGCTTTCTGCCGATGTAAGGGCCGAAAGGGGTTGCATGGCTGCGTGCCCAGGCGGCAGGGCGCCTCAGCCCGCCATTAAAATCTTGGCGCCGCGCGCGTCCTGTGTCGCAGCCTTCACCGCCTCCGCGGCCTCCTCTAGCGGGTACGCCTTGCCTGCACGCCGGGCGCGCCCACTCAGACCACCAACGCACGCCTGGAAGCGCACTGGACCGCAGCAAGCACGCCCGGCGCATGCAGGGAGCGACTACGGAAGGGCATGCGCGCGGGGAGCGCGCCGGTGTACGGCTTGAGAGTGCCGTCCAGGAACAGCTCCCACACGTCCTGCAGCGCCTTGGCGCGCGCCGGCCGCGCCTCCGGCAGCCGGTTGTACAGGCTCCAGCCCTCCAGCTTGCGCGCCTGCGCGCGCGCCCGCTGCGCCTCAGCTCCGCGGGCTCGCACCCGAGCGGCGGCGCTGCGCCGCTGCCGTTGCTTTTACAGCAGAGCTGTGCCAGGAATGCACGCCCGCGTCACCAGCTGACGGACAGCGCTCGCTTGTGGTTCTGCCATGCAGGCTGCGCCTGTACAGACAATAATGGCTGCAGCCTTGAGGCCGTGCAGAGCTTGCCGCACGGCACATGTCATGCCAACAGAGGCCTGAGTGGACAGAGTTGAACACACTCATGCATACTCATCCCAAGAGGGCGGCACCTTGAACATCAGCGGCCGCACGGCGACGGGGACCTCGTCGCCACTCAGCACGCCGTACACCAGCAGCGTGCCATGTGGCCGCAGCTGCGGCATGACGCACGCGTTCAGCAGAGGGCCGAGCTGGCACAGCGCAAGCGCAACACAGGCTGGACGCTGAAGCCACGCAGAGCTCGCGGGGCAGCGCCCTACCAGGGGCACAATCTCGTTGGGCATTGTGCCGGCCACCGCGTCCATGGCGCCATACACGCCCTCCTCTCCTGCGCGCACCCAGCGCCGCCCGAGGCTTCAGCACTGCCGTCACGAAAGCAGCAGAGCACCACAGGCGTGTGCTCTCAGGAAGCGTGAGGCTGTATGCTCACAGAGTGTGCTGTGTGGAGGCACCCACTGCAAAGCTGCGCGCCGCTCGCATCAGAATGAGAGGATGCGAGGCTGGCATGTCACACTGGGTGCACGGCTGCCCTACGCGCACCAGCAGCCTCCTTCACGCGCGCCGCCAGGTCGTCCTTGTCCGTACCGATCACGACGTCCGCCCTGCGCTGCCGGGCGGAGCTTGCCAGGGCTGGCGCGGGGCGGTTGCGCCGGAGTTGAGGACAGGGCGCTCGCGTGTACGCACAGGCTCCACTAGCTGGTCAACTACCCTCCAGAACAGCGCCCTGCTGGAACAGTCGCACGTGACCCGAGATACGGCCAGGGATGCGCACCTCTCTCGGGAGGACCGCAGGCATGCGAGCGCTCCCACAACACTGCTGCACACAGGCCAGCGTGCATGCGCGCGTCCGGCGGGAGGCGCGCGCGACCCAGGCGCCCCTGGCAGGCGCGCGCGACACAGGCGCCCCGGGCAGGCGCGCGACACAGACGCCTTGGGCAGGCGCACCCCAGCGCCAGCAGCTCCTCCCTCTGCTCGCTGCGCCGGACGACGTTGATGGTCCTCACACCCGCGCGCTTGGCGATCGCGATGAGCATGCGCCCTGGGGGCACAGCTTCAATCAGCGCCAGCCGCGCAGAGTGGCCCTGCTCTTGCGGCTGCTCATGCACACAAGGCGGTGCTAGCGCATCTGTGAGTTGAGACTGCGCGGTCACGCGCGTTGCGTTCCGCAAGCGCACAGCTTGCAGCTCGCACCGCCCGGCCGTGCGCCGCCGGGTCCCCATGGGGCAAACGGTCACCTGCCAGCAGGGCGCACCGAGGACAGAGCCCGCCGCCGTCTGCAGCATCCACTCGCCTCGCGGCACCGCCAGGGTCTTGAACAGCCCGAGCGCGGTGGCCGGGTTGACTGCGCGCGGCGCGGGCGTGCGTGAGCGTGCACTCCGGCTGAGTAGGAAAGGGTCAGCCTCCAGCCTCACATGCCAGCGGGGCCCATACGGGAGGGCGCACTGAGGAACTGCGCCGCGTCAGAGTCGCTGACCTCGTCCGGGACCTTGAGCTGCCGCGGCGGTGGCGCACGCACCGCTCAGCCTCTGCTTTTCCTTCCCCCAGCCAGCAGGGCTACAAGCATGTCCTCATCATCGCCATCTGGGCAGCAGGGAGCCTGCTCCGGAGCCAAGGCTACTGGCGGTGCTGTCACCAAGGAAGGGAAATCAGGACAGGCGCGCGGCAGGCCCCACCAGGTCAGCCTCCGGGACGACCACGTACTGCTGCCAGGTGCCCTGGCCGGCGCCAGTCTGCCTGCAGCCACGCACAGCGCAGCAGGCTTGGCTCGGCGCGCAGGCGCCGGGCGGCAGCGCTGTGAGATACGTGTGTGCAGGATAGGTGCTTGCGTGAGAGGCAGACATGGTGCGTGAACACGCGCTTACGCACTTCCAGGGCTCCATGGACACGACGCGGTCGCCCACGGCAAATTTGCTCGCGCCCGTGCCGAGCTGGGCCACCTTGCCCAGCCCCTGCAAAGCAGCAGGGCTGAGCGCCGCGCACGAGGCGGCTGGAAGGTGCGCGAGCTGCAGAGAAGTGGGCGCAGCACCTCATTGCCGGGCACCTTCGGCAGGTCGCTCATATTCACTGTTGCGTATGGGTCCTTCGACGTCAGCCCAAACAGGTCCACTGGGTTGACAGGCCTGCGCGGGTGGCATATCTGACTGCTTGAGCGGCGCCGACAGGCAAACGCCACTAGCGCTGCCGCAATTGCGAATATATATATAAGCCTTACGCGAACGGCACCACTGTCTCTAGCATTGCTGCACACGCCGTCAGGCACACCTGAGGGACATGTTGACAAGCACCTCGCCTTCCCCTGGGCTGGGCACTGGCACGTCCTTCGCAACAGGATAGGGTAGGCCTGCCCGCCGTCGCGGAGGCCGGCGGCGACGCCGCGTCGGACGGCGTCGCCCCTCCGGGCAGCCCCGCGGCTCCGGAGGAGGCTGCGGCGCCGGAGCCGGTGTGCGTGCAGCCCCGCGGCGCGCGCGCGGCGCCGCCGCCGGCGTCGGGCGGCGCTTCGTCGGGCAGCGACCGCACCGCCGACCTCAGCCTGGACCCGCAGGCGCGGTCCCTTGATTGAGCAGTGCCAGTCTGTGTCGTCCTACAGGCTACATGCCAGGGCAGGCAAGCCTCATGTGCGTACCATGGACCATGCTTGAAGCACTCATGGCTGCACTGCCTCATGCCACACGCTGCTCATTGATTGTGCTGACTCCATTTGCTTGCTCTGTAAGTGCGCACCTGCTAATTTCAATCAGCTCTGCAGCAGCGCATAAAGCTGAGGTGCTCAGCATGACGGGGGCCTGCTGACTAAGAGCAGGCAACAATGCAGCAAAGAGCAGACAGAGTAGAGATGCACTGCGGAATGCAGATTGGCCGTGTGCGCTGACATATGTCAGTGGATGCGCTGCGGGGCAGGGCCAAGGGGCGAGCAAGGCGGACCAGGCCCCGGACGGCGGCGGCGCGGGCGGCAGCGGCGCTGCCCACGTGGAGGGCCCCGCCGCAGCGGCCGGGAAGCGCCGCGGCCGCGTGGTCGACTACTGCGAGGCCCACGCGTTCAAGCCCGCTCAGAAGGCCAAGGCGCGTGGCGCTGAACCCTGGGCTGATCAAGTTGGAAGCGGGCCATGTGACGCTTGCAGCACGCAGGCCGCACACCGATGAGTGTGACACGGTGATACGGGCGTGCTGGTAGCCTGCATGGTCGCCTCATGCAGAGCTTTGCCTGCCCCTTGCATGATCTCCAGCATGCACTGCAGAACATGCACTGTCTGTCTATCTTGGGTCGCTGCTTACTGAACAGGACAGGTGCTCCTAAGACAGCGGACGGCATGCATTCCCAAGTGAGCATGGCTTACAATGAACATGGCACCCGTATCTAATGAGCATGGCAGAAGGTCGGCAGCATCGGCAATGGCAGCATGCTCCGTGTAATACCGTGACCCTTGCACCCAGGGCGAGGCGGACATGGCGGCGCAGGCTGCCGCAGGCGAGGCACAGGACGCGCGCACGGCGGCCCCGCCGCCCGACGAACCAGACTGGCTCGCTGAGGGCACTGCCGCGCATGGCAAGGCATGCCTGCCGAACCTGGCTTGCTGCAGCATAGCATCTCATGGCGAAGCCGGGGGTAATGCGATGCATTGTGCCGCGTGCACTGTGCCAAACAAGTCAGCCCGCAGCTTGCTGCTACGAAAGTGTAGACTCATTTGTGCTTAGCAACAGCAAGCTCACATGTGTGGGCGCCAGGCCGCACCCGCTGCCCACGGCGGCGCGGTGGCCAACGGAGCGGCAGCCAGGCCGCAGTCGAGCAAGCGCACATACACGCCCCGCCGGCAGGCGCCGCGCGAGGCTGCACTGCAGCTCGACGTGCAGGTGTGTTGCAGTGCATGATGCGCTATGCGCCATGCATGCGTGACAGCGCCACGCTGCGT
>JAABUV010004464.1_pt1 | contig 16735 bp, 16 predicted proteins | sample 5559971 | NCBI WGS metagenome assembly JAABUV01 (sample SAMN10711881, study PRJNA513362) | rock metagenome | isolation source: Antarctica rocks | place: Antarctica: Victoria Land, Knobhead nord | collected 2015-12-19
CCCTCGTGATTCATCTATCCCCTCATCTCGTGGCTCACCTGCAAGAACCCCCCCTAGTGGCTCGTCTCGAAGCCTCTCGTCTCATGACTTCCCTCGTGACTCATCTATTAAGCCGTGTTTATCCGTGGAGGATTTATATGTCATGTTTCATAGGCTCAGCGAAGAAGGACACACGTCGCAGGGCCAAAGGCAACGCGTCTTCCTCGGGCCCACATACCGCTTTTCTGCCGAAACCTCGGTTTCACCCCCTATCAAAGCTCCCTCATCGCGCTCTCTAAAAGCGATTTCTTCAAAGGTCAAAGGCAAAACTATCTTCCTGAATTCGATAGGTCTAGCCAATCAGAATTTCACAGGCCCAGGCCTGTCAAATGCGAAGATCATGTGTTCGAACCCTAGCATTGCTCGGTTTTATTTTCATCTTTGATATATAAGGAATAAGGAAGAAAATGGTTCCGTAAGGAAAATAAGGAAACAAGAAATAAGGAAATAAGGGACTGTACTACCGGATATTCAGTGGCAGAGTAGCTCACCTACTACTTATAAGACCATGCGGCTACCTACACCTCGCCGCCCTCATATACCTCGTCTTTCGGCCGTACAGCCGGATATTCAGTGACAGAGTAGCTCATCTACTATCTCGTAAGACCATGCGGCTACCTGAACACCTCGCCGCCCCCATCTATGCCTCATCTTCGCTCTTCGCATTCGACCGTACAGTCGGATATTCAGTGGCAGAGTAGCTCATCTACTACCTCGTAAGACCATGCGGCTACCCAAACACCTCGTCGCCCTCAATATCTCGTCGGTTTAGTGGCAGAATAGCTCATCTACTACCTCGTATTGATTAGGGTTAGATCTTTGATGGCTCTACTCATTTTCGTCATGTTCAAAGCTTCGCCTTCGCACTAGGAAATATCGCCCTCTAGCTATCGACCTACTAGCTAGTCATGTTCAAAGCTTCGCCTTCGCACTAGAAAATATCGTCCTCTAGCTATCGACCTACTAGCTAGTCATGTTCAAAGCTTCGCCTTCGCACTAGGAAATATCGCTCTCTAGCTATCGACCTACTGGCTAGTCATTACCTTCGCCTTCGCCCTCGAATACCTCGTCATTTAGCTATCGCCCTACTAGCTATTCAACATGTTCGCTTCTTCATGTCACTTTGCTCGAATTTCTTCGTCTTTCGCTTTCGCTTTCGCTTTCGCTTTCGCTTTCGACTTCAGCTAGCTGGTAACATCGAAGGGTCAGATTGATGCTCAAGAGACGAGCATTAAATGAATGGGGGAAGAATGTCGTGAGGCGAAGCCTCACCTCTTGATGACTCATGGAACAGCATTGATTCGGCCGCACCTTCAGGATCCATGGGGACATTGGCTACTATTGGTAGGGGTTTCCCGAGCATGGCTCAGCCGCACCTTCAGGATTCATGAGGATATTAGCTACTACTGATAGGGGTTTCCCGAGCAGAGCTATTGAGCCACACCTTCAGGGTCCACGAGGATATTGACTACCATTTATAGAGGTTTCCCGAGCGAAGTTTTCTTCTTCTTCATCTTTTTACCCACCACCTTTTACCTCTTTTCTACACGAGCACTCACTCTTTCACATCGAGGCATATCTATCTATCTATCTATCTGTATCTAGCCTACCTCCTAGATCTACCTACCTACTAGAGCGATCATTGCACGTGTTCATTGTTTGCTCACCCTGTTGATTCCGAAGCTCTCTATACCGCACCTGTACTTTATTTCTTGACAACGTCAAAATTGCTGCAAAGCTAAAGAGAGAAAATGTTTAAGCGTAGGCATTGAGTTAAGCAGATCTCAACGTCTGAGTTAAGTAAATATAGCAGTATGAACTCTTAGATGTAACTTTGTACATCATTGATCATATTGGGTTAATCTTGCATGTACACACATTCTTGTGTCAAAACTAAAGATAAATGAGCTGATAAATACAGTTATGTATCTGCAACATGTTTAAAAGTCTTCAGTCTGCTTGAAGAATCTAATTCTGACACGTCGCTTCAATTTGATACGATGTATCATGATTACGCTTGTGACTCAAGCAGTGAGGTAAGTGTCTCTAGTGCCTCGTCATCTGTAATTCAAACTCTTCTGAGTAATGTTGCTCAGAAGAACTCTTCTGAGACAGTGCAAGATGATGCTTGTGCAGCTAGAATAAGTCAACATTGAATCAGTAGAGAGCAAACAGCGTTAAAACTTCTGAGATGACGAGCGTGAAAGTTCTCTTCTGAAAATATGATTGACAGCGGTTTTGAAAGTCTTTCTAGACGATTAGTATGAGAAGCAATAACAATCAATTCTTTTCTCATTCTTTGTTGTGTCATTTTAATTCAATATGCAGTAGACGCAGACTTTAGAAGAGTCAACAGATCTTGAAATGCGTTCTTGTAATCTCTTCTTTCCACTTTCTTACTGATTGTCATCAAAGTCATGAATGAGATGAAGTCACATGCGTCAATCTCGAAGAGTGCTAGTGAGAAAGAGCTTTCGATAAACTGTATGTAAAGATCTGCATGAGACTCTTATCTCAGTTTCGTGCTCTCTAGATAACTACTTCTACAACGCATCAGTTGCATACGTCTTCGCTTGCTTTTCTGTTCTTCATTTAATCATCAATCAATTTTGCAAATCAATTTCTTCATCTCATTTCGCGCTGCAGCTGAGTCTTCAACAGCAAATAGACTGCGTTCTTGCTTGATGTAAAAATGTGATCGAACACGAATCTGATATGCAATAGTGAATAGATGTATGAACAGTCATTGATTATTGTCTGTTCGAGTCAATCTGTCTCGTTTGTGTTCATGCTGTGATTGACTTTTTGTCTCAAACTTTCGTAACAATCTTCGTGCATTTTCTAAATCACTTCACAGCAGTCATGAACTTTCTCAGCATACTTTGTATTTCGTTTCTCACCTCATCTGTCTCTTGTCAACAATCTCTTGAATGACTCACTTCTGCTTCACAACTTGTGCTGAATCATCTTGACTCTGAGATCACTCAAGAACAGATGAGCTAACAATAATAACATTGATGAGATTGACTTTTACTGACAATCTTCTGTCGTCATCATTTCTTTCAACACTTCGCCGTTCTTGAATCTTGAGTGAAGAGATGCTAGAAGAGCATGAGCGATCAAGATACTCGATTATTGCATGAGAATTCAAATGAAAATGAGTATTTGATTGTTCTGTTGAACAGAATGCGTTGAGCTGAGCGTCTTCAGTATCAATCTCAAATCTGTTATTCTTCGTCTTAACAGAAATATTCTCATCATTGATTTTTATGTTCTCATTCTAAATCAAGATTGAATCATCTGTAGAATGTCAGACAGCAATTTAATTTTTGATTGAATAATCACGTTCTACATTCATCTGAACTTTTGTCATCAATCTCACTCGATCAATAAGAGCTCGCGATGTTTCTCTGATGCTTAAATACTAGGTCGAAAGAATATTTGAATACGAGCTTAAGAGTCAATTTTTTCAATGAAGCAATAAGTTCTTTGTGCTTCTTTGATGAAGAACGATCATGATCACTAGTGTCGCTCTTGTTATCGTCAGTATCGTCAATCATCATTAAGTCTTCTAGAATCATTAGACGTGCTCACAGCGATTGAGACATACACATTGATCTGAACGTTCAGCCTGTGTTTTACGCTTGAAGTTGTGCTCACTCATTGCCAAAAAGATCACTGTTGACTTGCTCAGTGACTGAGAGCACTCATCGCTGAATTCGAAGAATGGTTTGATGATTGACACATTGATCTCGCAATTGATTTCGATGTCTTATGAGACTCAAATGTAACGTCGTAATTTTAGTCTCTGCGAGATCGTTCGTTCGAAATGATGTTCGAAAATTGATACAGAACCAGGTTCATAATGACGTTAGCTTATTGAAACTCGAATTTCAGCCACGGGAAGAAAGGCAATCTCTGTTCTCAGATCATCATAGAGAGAATGAAATTTAGATTTAGATAGCTAGTCTGAGTACATCAAATTCAAGTCATATTCCCAAAAGTTCAGCAGCGATCATAAAATGTTAGCAAAGTGCACATTAATCAAAAATCTTCCATTTTCTTTTGACAGAGAACTCCGTCATACAGACACGAGGAATTAAACATCGAAAGATAGACTCTCTCGAAAGAAAGTCGGCTTGCTAATTGAGAATTAATCAGGCGAATTTGAAATGGGATTTGTACCTTTTTAAGCTTGTTCAGCGTTAAGAACTGGGTTGCTTTCAGAAATGTCCGAATTTCCCAATTATTCAGTCAGTTTTCTGAGTATTTCAAGACGATTAAATCAGGATTTTGTAGGCTGGTCTTCGATTTCATCAATTCATTCATTACAAACCTCATCGTACACACATTCTTGCGTTCAGCGTTTTCGCTGATCTTTACATCATTCAGCATGGCGTCATCAACGTTGGCCAGCTTAACGACGCCATCTCTTTTCAACCAAACGTTGCCACAATTCAATTCGCCATAATAAAGCTGAAGTTCTGTGTGTATGTAGAAAAGTTCATCAAGAATCTGGTGAAAGTCGTGAAAAACTTTCAAAAGATTGACAACATTGTTATTCGAGGTTGATCTGAGCTCGTCAAGCATGCTCTCACCGTTGTATTTCTTCTCCTTGACTGCAACGAGGAAATGCTCACGATCGTGAGAGATTGTCGAAGGCTCAGCCTGCTTCAACTTCGTATGAACCCCAAGAGCTGCATTTCTGTACCGAGTTCTCACTCACTTTGATCTTTTTTTTTACCGAAGATGTCAAGAACGACAGTCTATCGATGTTAACAGGCAATTGAGAACCGAGACGCTGTTTCTCATGAGGACGTTTGAGCGTCCGTAGTAACGGGTTGAGCGTATCTTGCAGTGATCGAATTTTTGATTTGTTCGCGCCCACTCTGATGCCAGAGTTTGCAGTCGTTGCGAGTCGTGTTGCCTGTCGATGTATCTCAGTCATTTTCACTGTACTGGAAAGTTTATGGTGTTTAGCCTTCAAGATTAAAAATAAAAGATCGCGGCGTGTAAGTTTGTTATGAGACTTCGCATTACACGACCTCAGGCGCCCCCTCTTCCATTTCACACCTCTAGCCCCCCTAAAAGCTCATTCCTACGAAGATTGCTTGCAGTTCAGGTCGCTCATAATTCCTATATAGTGAGCGTTTCCTCGAATACATGGTTTCAGCGTTCTCGATATCTAATAAGAGATGAAGTTTTCTCCGTCAACTGATTACTCGTCGCGATACCGTGTCCACGGATAGGTCAGCGATGCAAGTAAGACGATCTCACGCAGCGCATATTAGCAGCTTCTAAGAATTCAGCGATGAATTTCTTCTGAACGAATTATATTGGTGTGAGGAATAGCTGGTTTATCGAGCTCGAATGTAAATCGCCTGATGCAAACGAACTGTGACGTCAATTTGCCCATATATAGCCGTAGGTTCATGAACTTCTGGTTTTTTCAAGAGCTCAAAGATTGAGTTTTCTAACAATTCCTTCACCATCGCCGGCGTGAGATACCCAATGAATAATCCCAGCTTCACCCTCTCTCTTGCGTAATTAAGAAATCATTCTGCCCTTAACAATCTAGGATGCGAAGAGCCTCACCAACCACGTGTAAGCTTCCCGTTACCAAAACATGCGTAGCATTTCCTTGTGCTTCAATCTCTTTCACAAGCTTCAAAGCACTCTCAATACTTTGCATTTTCCCTACTTTAGATCTCGGATACGTTCTCTCCCAAGGCTTCATGTAGTGATCAAGAAGGGAGAATTGCGAATCTGAACTCAAATTAGTCTTGTTCTGTTGATAGTCAGATTCACGAACCATTGCTTGCGCTTCGTGTATATGAACATGTTGTAAAAACAACGTGCTGTATCGATATGTGATGCTGTAAGAGAGAGCAAGCTAGGCATTCTAAGAGAGCGGTCTGATCTCGATGACTAAAATGATGATCGAAAATGAGAACTTGATCAACAGAGCTGTTCGATATTAGCATCTTATTAGATATAAGCAAGCCGGTCAAATATCACTTCATTTCAGAACTCGATTGAGCGAATCACTTCGCACACTTTTCGAGACTGATTTTGTTATGTGCCTCATCGAGAAACCATGTGAGATTACCATCCGAAATTGATTGAAACCGTTCAGGCCAAGAGAATGCTTTTACTCCTTGAATTATATCGTGCGATGAGAGCTCAGCATTGTCCTGTGATGCTCTCTGCTGTAAGAAACTGTTACTGACAGCACGAGTCAAAGAGAGTTTTAGCAACTGAACCTTCGGCTTTAGCTGTGAAGCGTCAGCCGAAAGATCTGAGCAGACCTCAACGAATTCTAGTGAAACTTTTTTGTCAGCTGCTCTTTTTTGAAGCATCGTAGCTACTGCATTCTGCTGCGGGGCCGAAAATGCAGAGGCGTCGGCTTTGAAGATTTCTGCCTTATGCCAGGCGACATTCGTGAGAGACGAGCCAAGTTGATGCATATGATCTTCATCAATTGACGTGATCGCCGTCACAACAGGCTTCGATATGACATTTGTCGCGTCATATTCACCATCTTGATGAGTTTCATATATTGCCACGTCAACCCCCTCTTTAATGAAGGCGTGAAAGAACGCTAGCGCAAGTAATTGAAGATATCGAGGTGCGTCTTGGGAATTCATTTCAGAGGACTGCAAAGCGCTATGAGTCTCTGCGACGTATCTTGCAAAAACCTTCTTGTTCAAAGATCGAAAGTTTATTCGAATTCTCTCTTCAGGATTGATGAGATGCGATGAAGTGTAAAGCTCAGTCTTCGCCGGGAAGCCAGTTTTTTGTTCGTGTGTTCTCAAGAGACACTCGATATATGCACAAGTGCCGCCTTTCCCCTTGATCCTCGCTACGTGTATGATATTGAGACGATTGATGTCAGCAATCTTTGATCAGAGTTAGTCACGTTCGAGTAATGCAAATTGGTGTACACTGATACTGTATGACCAAGCTGCCGCAACCATCTAAGCATCCCAAACAAGCTAGGTCTGTCCCGACAGCTAGATTCATTGTCGATGCTCGGTATTCACGATGATGTCGCCATCTCAAGCGACGCGTGCAGAGCTTTGGTCGCGGGCCTGGGTTCTCGACGTCGAGTATCAAGAAGTTTCAAAGCGTTCTGTTCTCAAGTCAGAAACTTGAGCGTTGATCAAGACCCTTTTAACCTACAATATAGTTCAAGGCTTGAAAACGTCGATGGTTCATCCGGAACACAGAGGGGCAACTCGGTGATGTCGCACGCACGCGGATAAAAAATCTAACCTGAATGCTTCATCAAAGACTTCAATCAAAAGATTCCCTTAAACAAAGTGTAGAATGCTCTACGAGCTTTATATTTGCGAGAAGAAGCTAATCCGTAAATACCTTCGTTGCAACGATAATCCCTTGATAATGTAGATGGTTATTAGAAACGTTCAGGTTTTTTTCCCGCTCGCGTGGCACAACAACACAGCACTCGGGTAAAACTCGTAAAGCTAAGTGATCATGATCAAAAGGATTGACTACTTGTGGTAACGAACGTTATATGCTTAATTGAAGACATAGAGTTTCTAAATATTCCTAGTATCTTAATCGAGCGAGATTGCACTATGATTGCTCTGAGATTGTTCTCTCCCATCCTTGCTGTGGGATTATCCTTTCGCCTCTCTGCTGAGCAACCCAAGTTCCGATAATCTCAGGCCAAAGAGTTTCAAATTCAACGAAGAAATATGAGCGACATTGATAAAGACTCCCTGCCAGCCCATTGAGCTTCCGCGCCTCCTCTAGCTTCTCAAGACCGTGCATTACAACGCTTTTAGACCAGTAAATGATCGCCTCGATGTAACCGACATTTCAGTTGCAGTGGTTTGCAGCGTCTAAGGCGATATCATAGCAGCGGCGAGCCCCATGCAAATCATCTTTGATATGTGCGATTTAAAGCCAGCCCCAAAAGCGTAGACTATCGGTTGGTCTTACCAGCTCTACTAAGGGTACTGGCATTCTCATAAGATTGAGCAAGCACTTGAAAGAGCTCGTGCGCCTTGTCGAACCCTTCTCGAATGTCTTTCTTCAGGTATGTATAGCCAGAGGCGGTGAGTTGAGTTGAGATAATTCACATACCTTGCATTAGGTAGGCATACGCCAAAGTAAGCCTCAAGCGTTTCGCGCTCTCGCTTTCTCGGGACTGATAGGCCGTGAGATCATTTAATTGTGCCGATGCGTAATCTATATCTAGCCTAGTGTCATCTAATTCGCAACATACTGCAGTTAGATGAGTCATGACCTTGCACATCATGTATGCCTTCGATCATTTGGCATGCAGAACTCGCTCGAGCCATACTCTCGCCTTCTTGAAATGGCTCGAGAAATAGTGGATTTTGCCACGAAGAAAGCTCATTTCGCAAATCTGAAAGTGTTCTAGAGTCGATACATTTCCTGGGTGCCAAGGAATGTATTCATCAAGCTCATCGAATGCAGCTTGAAGCTGCTGACGCTCAAAGAGAACGTCGACATTGAAGAGCACAAACTCTTCATAGTAGTCGTTCGACCTTTGATCAACACGAGTGACTTTCAGACGTCTCACTTTCGACCTTCATTTGCACGACGATATACGGGAGAGAATGTTCTTTCGTAGTTCAACTCTCTCTCGTAACTGAGCGCTCACTGAAAAGCGTGTCCCAATGCTTTCAGCTGTCGCTACAACGTTATTCTTTCAGTCTAGCGTTGAATAATATGAAGCTGATAAGCAAACTTCGATGACATGTGCTGCTGATAATGCCTTTTCAACAACAATTTTCTTCAGATATGACAGAACGTTCTTGAGCAAAGACAATATCGACGTTGCAATGAAGAAGAAGTATAAAGACTGCAAACGTCGATCTATAGAGAAGGCATAGAGAATGATCTTCATCGCTTCAATCTTTCATCTCATGTGATTCTGATGATGAATTATTCGCGTTATCATCTGCGAGTTCACTGAAATAAATCTGGTTTTATCTGTCGATTGTTTCAAATGAATAGTCTTAAGCTGATGAAGATTGCGAATTACTTCATCACACATAAGTTTATTCTGAATCACTTCGACCGTGTTGACTTGTTGCTCTTCAACTTCTTCATTCTCGTCTCAAGTCAACAAAGACTCTCAAGCTCGTTCTAGAAGACACTTTGATATCTTAAATTGATCAAAAAAAGTCAAAAGTGTTGTCAAAGCTTGTGAAGAGAGTTCAATGCTGTAAACTTGATAGACATATGCAATTATCGTCATCGATTCTTGATTGAGAAAAAGTTGACGTCAATTTTTGAATAAGATCGCTTCAGTCTGCGACTCTGTTGAATCATCGATAGAACACTCAGAAGCGAATAGCGAACAGTTTGTAGTAGTTGCGCGTTCATTCTGTGCAACACTTGCAAGAGTCATGCTTTGTTGATGACTTTTTAAAGTATATAAGCAGCGCGAATTCAATGCTTTGATCATGAAATAGAAATTGAATGCTGAACTCAGACATTAATCATAATCTTTACGATGTTGATTAATCTTATCAGAAGTTAGAGACTCATCATTGCTTTGAAAGAAACTTGATTTCAGAATCTTGAAATCAATGTTTAAAAAGATGATGAAAATGCTTTTAAAAGCAGCATGAATCTTGTATATGCTCTCAACTAACTTTGATATGCAATCAAAGCTGTAATCAAGAATGATGCATATTTCATCAATTATAACTTATCAGTATTGTCTTTGCTAATGAACAAAAATTCATACAAGAGTTTGTTGATCATTATGTTGCATGCATCAAGCAAAGATACAATAAGATCAAAAATAATGTACTTGATTTTAAGATAATCGCTGTAATTATGTTTTATGAACTCATTTTTTTTTAAATGTTCAAGAATTAATTCTAAGTTTCTAATGTCATGAATATAAGTAAGATATGTAATGAATATTGCATCTGAAATAAGTATAAGTTTAACTTTGCAAGTAAAGAGCTTGAAGAACACATTAATGAAAAACAGTTCTGTGACTCAATAATTCATTTAATCATAATTGATTAAAGCAACAATAACATCATTTATTCATAAAGCATTGTTCAATAATTTTTGATGATCACATTATTGATTATTGATATGTTGAATTATTGAATTAAAAGTTTCTTCAAGAATGTTTCTTTTTCTAAGAACTTCATCATAGAACAGCAAGATGAAAGCTTAAAATATGATGAAGAATTTTTGAAGTTTAACATTCATAAAAGAATTTCTGATGAGTAAAATGTATCTTTAAACTAGATTAATAAGTTCATGCTTTGAACATTTTTTTTTCTGATATGATTGTCTCTTGACAATAACATTGATGTGATTGATGAAAGCTTAAATGACTTGCTTATATTATTTTACAATATTTAATTCAAGATTGATTTGTTTCTTACATCATTCAATGCTCTTTAAAGCATTTCATAGAAACGAATTTGTAATCACATTCTTTCAGAACAATCACAACGCGCGCAAAGTAAATTTTTGAAAAGAGCAATACAATCAAGACAGAATGAATCTAAAAGATGAATAAACGACGATGAATTGCATAAACTGCAGCAATGCTGATTCAGAGATGATTGCGAGCGACGTTGACTTGTCACGAAGAAACAGCAATGCAAGATTGAAAAGCTCACGCAACGATAAGAAGTATGTTGCTAACATTATTGATCTTCTAATACAGACATCAATGTTAGAGAAAGAGAAGAGCAAAGATCATTTGTGAAAAGAAGTAGCAGTGAAGCTGATGCAACATCTTTGAAACGATTCAGAAGAAAAAAACAACGAGAATCAAAACGCGTTCATTGCGAAGAATGTACAGAAACTGAAGACATTCGTACAACTGCTTAACAAGCAGCTACAAACACAATATAGCATGCAAACACAAGATAGCATGCGCTTCTCATCAAGAATCACATCATGAGTGAACATGACAAGAAAAGAAGTAACAATGAGAAAGCAACGTTTCAGAAATGAATTGTCATTGCTTCGCAAGAAATGAAAAGTCATGATAAAAGTAGCAGAAAGAAAGAAAATAAAGAAGATACAAAAGAAATCTATTGAACAGATTCTTCAAGAAATCACAAACATGTTGACAGCTCAAAGAAATCTAATTGTGTCTCTTCACAAGCTTGAAAGCGAAGACATCACACTTCATGCAGTGAGCTCAGAAGCTTGAGCAAATCTGAAAAGATCTCAAATATGAGTAAAAGAAATCATGAACTTAATGTGTATAGTGCATCGAATCTTTGCTGTGTTAACACATGAGATATGCATCACAATAAACACAAGCAATCAGAAAGTGATCATTAAAAGATTGATAAAAGACAATGCAAGACTTCATGAGAATTTAAAGATTCTAAGAATAGTCTGACTCAAGAAAGTAGTCAAAAGTGAGAAGATTCACTCGTCACTCATTGTAGAGATCACAATCAAAGCAATAATGAATTGATTAATGAATGAGAGCATGCTAAACTTGTATCAAGAATGCTTATGCAAACTGTTTAAAAAGAACTGTCACATCACTCAATGTTACAGATGCTTTGAATTTGATCATATGATCAGATTCTGCAAGAAGAAACAACGCTGCGTTAAATGTGCAAACAAACATCACATCAAAGAGTGCATGATGTCTTTGAATAAAAGACGTTGCATCAACTGCAATGAAAATCATGAACTTTGAAGATGCATCTGTCTCAAATGACGACAGCAGATGAAACAGATGTCAGAAATCTACAGAAACAGATCAATCAAATATTTGAAAATGTCAAAATACAATCACGCATCTCTCTCACTGTTTCTGAACTTTCTAAGCTCAATGAATTCGTTGAGCTCAACAGACTTTGCAGATTCAATGAACTCTTCAAGCTCAGTAATCATCATGTTAAAAATGTTATGAGTCTGCATAGAGCAAATCATATGAGTGTATTCTAACTAGAAGTTCAAAGCTGAAGTAGAAAGAAGATGCAACACGACGTGAGTTTTACTCACGAAGACACGCTAGATCGCTAGCGTGTCAACAACAGCTTTACTCACAGCTTTATACCAGTCTGTGTTAGGCTAATCAGACTAATCAGAGATAACAGAGATGCATGCTCATAACAGGAAATACGTAATCAAGACGTTGAATCGACATGACAGATGATAGAAGTTAAGAAAAGATGAGTTAATCTCTTCTCATACATGACTAGCGACTCAGATGAGATGACATCTGAGCAGACTCAGAAATGCTCAATCAGAAAGTGCGAAAGACTCTCAGTGATTGAAAGCATACAAAGAGTCTTTTCAGCGCAGAGTCAACAACAGCTACAAATAACTTTATGACAAAACAACTCTTTCTACAAATTCTACAGTACAACATCAGAAAGTCATTAAAGATTCAAGAATTGTTCTTGATCGACAAAGAAGTTCGCAAATTCAACATAGTAATCATACAGAAGTAAGAATGCAACATTAATGACTTGCAATTATTTAGCTCAACTCACAACTTTTTTTATTTAGTGAAAAACTCGTCATCTCAGTCAAGAACATGCATATATGTTAACAAATGCTTAAAACTTGATCAGTGAACAGTAGAAACAGCTGAGTTAGATATCTGCTTAATCAGAATATTAACTTGCAATACAGATGATGAAATGCAGACGTTGAAACTTCTAAACATTTACAACTCAAGCTCACTATTCATTACATTTACAGAGAGATTTTCAACTATTTCTCGCTTGAATGAACTACTCAAGAATGACTGTGAACAACTAGTTGTAGAAAACTTCAATCTACATCATTCACACTGAAAGAGATGAAAATGCTTCACTCGACATATGATGACTGATACTCTACTAAACATCATTACAAATGCAAGACTGAGACTACTGCTGAAATCAGACATAATCACTCGCAAGATTCACAATCAGTTTACAATGATAAATTTAGTCTTTAGCAGCGAGAAAATACAGTCTATGACATGCAAGTGCAAAGTACGAATTGATTTACATCAGAAATCAAATCATCTTTCAATTGTCATAGAGTTAAATCTACAAACAATCTCAGTGCAGCTCTTGACTCATTGACTCTGAAAAAAAATGAACACAGAAACATTGAGTACTTATCTGCAAATACATCTTTTATCAGATCATTCTCTGAACAGCAAAGCTGAAATGAATGACAGAGTGACAGAGATCATTAGAGTACTACAAGAGATCATTGAGAAGTCTACTCTTTGAGCAAAATCATCAAATTGAGCAAGAGACTTCTGAAATCAGAACTGCTTCGAAGTAGTAATAAAATCAAGATGACTGCAAATCATATGAAAAATGCAAGACATATTAGAAACATGAAATGAATATCTGAAACACAATGATCATAAAAACAAGATCATCAGACAAACAAAATGCACACACTTCAGATCATAAATGCATAAGCTAAGTTATGCATTGAAATCGATATGATGCTTTGCAAAATGAGTTAGAATTGAAAGTCAACTATTTAAAAAGTTTTCTCAGTTTTTGTTGTTGAAACGAGATGATACTGATCATATGATAACAACGTTTGAAGAAAAAATCGAGATGCTGCAAGAAAAATTCTTTTCTTCACTTTCACAAGCAGATGTCAACGACATTTCAGATTCATTCATATCTTTGACAGTATCATCAAATTCACGCATCTCAGAGAACAAGATGAAGTGAGCAATCAGATGAATAAAAGTGAACAAAGCATCAGATGTTTTTGAAATCTCAAACAAAGCACTTCAAGCAGATCTCACAGAACTGATCTCAGTGCTGACAAGTTTATTCAACGCATGCATGATACATAAATATCATTCAAAGCAGTTCAAAAAGACTCAAACAATAGTGTTACATAAATCAAAGAAAAGCGATTACATTGACTTGAAAACATATCAACTCATTGCTTTGCTTGATATCATGAGCAAAGCTTTAGAATCAATTATGATCAAAAGATTAAGTGACATAGCTGAGACTAATCATATGCTTTCAAATGCTCAAATGAAAATGAGATGCAAGCAATTCATGATCTTGACGTTAAATTTACTAGTTGATTAAGTTCACATCATGTGAGACTGCAAAATCAAGTACGTGATCTTCATGTTAAGTCTAGACATCATTGAAGCATTTAATTGAGTCTTGCACATCAGACTGCTGCATACGCTGAAAATGAGAGAAATGTCAAGTTACATAGTTGAATGAGCACGCAGATTTCTAAAGAACAGAGAGATGTCGTTGATATTCAATGAGCAAACGAGCACTATGTGCAAGATAAACGCAGACATATCTCAAGAATTTCTCATTTTATCAATTTTCTTTCTATTTTTCAACGTAAGTCTAATTGAAAAATGCAAAGCACTGAGAATTAAAATTGAAGTGCTCAACTTTGTAAATGACATCAACATTCTAGTTTATGACAGATTCATTGAAGAAATTTGCAAAACATTGAGCAAAATACATAATGTTTGCGCGAAGTGAGTTCAAACTCATGATGCAACGTTTGCATCAGAAAAATACGAGCTTACACATTTCACTAGAAAATCAAGAAAATTCAACATGATGACTAGCATACAAATAGAAAGCTCAATGATTAAGTTAAAGTCAGACATGCAAATTCTAAAGATTCAACTGAACATGAAACTGTAATGAGATGTGCATCTTTGATAGATAAAAGCGAGTCACGTCACAAAAATGCTTACGCTTAGTCATTTAAAAGTCTTCACATGAAGAACAATCTTTGCAAAAGTGAAACAAGTGTACTCAACTGTAGTGATATCAGAAATTGCATTTGAAGCATCAGTCTGATATCAGCGCAACAAAGAGAGAGAATTGTTAAACAAGAAATGCAGACTAGAAATTTTGTAGAATCAGACTTTACATCACGTTGCAGAAGTGTTCAAAAGAGTAAGCATTGAAATGTTAAAGATTGAAATGTACATAAGTTCGCTGCATGTTCATTTGAACATGCTGCAGAATAAAGTCACATTACGCAGTCAAGTCAATGACAGAACGCTAGAGATTAAATGAGCATGTGAATTCATACGCGCTCAACTGACGAAAATTAGTCATCTCATCTCTTGCTTTTTTGTCATCAAGAAAATAATGCTTCTGAACACATCTATTCAAGAAGACGCAAGAATGCAGTTTAAATGCAGATGATTCAATCTCTTTATGATAATTTCAATAAATGATAACATCGTAATAACATTATATCACAAAGATCAATGAAAGCAATGATGAGAAAAATACAAGAAATGCATTGCAGATGTTAATGCAATCTCAGCACAAAGATCTCATTTATTCAACAAAATAATAAAGATGTATGATGATTTTCAAAAAATTGAAAACACTCTTATAACTTGCATTAAAATTGAACGCATAAATCTTAACATTTATTTGCACTTGAGAAACGTTTTAAGCATGAATAACTTGCGATGTGACTGCGAACGAAGTCATCAGACAGCGAAGCATGTACTCATGCATTGCTCAAACTGAATGCATTTATGATTGAGAATGCTACGTGATGTTGACTTCTCGAACTATTGAATAATCGTCGCGATCATGAAAGATCTCAGAGCAGCAGTGAAAATGATGATAAAAATGAAGCTTCTGAAGCAATTTAAAGTGATTAAAACATTCATTCTTTAACGTGTGATCAACGCGAACAAATTTGATACATAGTTTTAATCTTGTTGTTTCAACTGCGTGAAGCAGTCATATAAATAACAAGTGATTTTCTATCTCAGAGAGTTTTGTTCACTTGACATACATAGCATAGAGTTTCTCATGAGTCAATCTAATCAATGTCACAAGAGTGTATAAATTTATTATTATTATTATTATTATTATCACATTCTTTTATAATTTTTATTGTGATGATTTTTTTACATTTGCATTTTTGAGTTTCTTACTCTTGAAAGTATTTAATGACTTGAATGAAAGTTGTGATTCAGACTGCTGTGATAATTATGATGACAGTTGAGATTTAAGCTGCTGTAATAATTATGATGATAGTTGAGATTCAAGCTGCTATAATTAGTGCAATAATTGCAACACTTCTTGAGATTGCAATTCATGCAAAGTCTTTCATTTCTTAAAAGATTCATCAAATAAACATTTGTAAAAAATGATAATTGCATGTTTATTCAATAAGTTCTGCAATTGCTTGATGAAGTCAAAGCAACATTTGCAATGCTGATGTAAACAATTAAACAAACTTGTCTGAATTATCACATAATTATTATTGATCATCATTTTTGACAGTGAGAAGTATGCATAAATCTTCTGCAGAAGTTGAAGATTGAGATTCTCAAATGCATTATTTCATTTTCATTACTACATTGAAGTAATTAAAGTGAAATAGCATGTATATTCATCACTCTCACTTTTCTTTCTTCTTAAATGATAAACATAAATGAGAAGTAAGCAGTCATTATCACTTCGCAGATGATACATAAAACTACATGAAATGCATATCTTGAAATCTCATTTTTGCAACTTCAAGCATGAACAGAGAGTTTTCAAGTAAAAGCTTAATATTATGGGTTAATATTATGGGTTAATATTATGGGTTAATATTATGGGTTAGGGTTAGGGTTAGGGTTAGGGTTAGGGTTAGGGTTAGGGTTAGGGTTAGGGTTAGGGTTAGGGTTAGGGTTAGGGTTAGGGTTAGGGTTAGGGTT
>JAABUV010004465.1_pt1 | contig 16733 bp, 26 predicted proteins | sample 5559971 | NCBI WGS metagenome assembly JAABUV01 (sample SAMN10711881, study PRJNA513362) | rock metagenome | isolation source: Antarctica rocks | place: Antarctica: Victoria Land, Knobhead nord | collected 2015-12-19
CGCGGCGAGCGCTGCGCCTGGAAGCCGCTGCGCGCGGCCGCCTCCAGCAGCGCCTGCGCGCGCGCGGCCGCCGGTCAGCGCCGCGCGCCGCGGTTCGTACGCCGATGCGCCCTGCCGGTCGCGCCCGGTGGGCGTCCTGGACGGCCGCCGGGGTGCATGGCGCGTCGGCGCTGGGGTGGACGGAAGGGTCATAGATCCCGGACACTGCTGGCGAGCCACTCTCTGGCTCAGACTGTCCCCGGATGTCCGGCAGTCTGAGAGGCGCTCCCCAGCGGGTGCGCTGCGCACCTGGTGCTCGGGGTCGATCTCCGTCGGGCGGCCCAGCGGGTCCAGGCGCTGCTCGCCGGCCGGCCTGGGCGGCGCCGCGCCCGGCTTGACCGGCGCCGGCTTCGGCGCACCCGCGGCCGCCGCGCCGCCGCCCGACGGCGCGCGCGCGCCCGGCGCCTGCATGCCCTTGGCCTTGTGCTGCTGCACGCCCTGCCGCAGCCGCGGCAGCACTCTTCACCTCAACTCAAGGCTCCTAAGCAAGAAAGCGTGACGACGCGGCCGCGCATGCGCAGCCTGCGCCGCCGATCAGCCCGGCAGGCCGCGGCTGGGGTGACGCCGCCCAGAAGCGCGTTGTGCGGCCTTGTCGCCGGCCGGCAAGCACTGGCAAGCACTGGCTGGCCAACGCTTTATGTGGCACTTGCACGGGTTCCAAGGCATGCAGCGCAGCTGCCCCGGTAGCACCCCAAGCTGGAAGGGCCGGCGCGCCTGCATCAGGGCCATGTGTGCCCCCGACGGCGCCTTCAGCCCCAGGCCCTGCTCGTGGGGGGGCATGGGCAGGCCGCGCGGGTACCCGGCCGCCCACCCCGCGAGCGGCCTGCTCTGGCCCAATGACGGCCTGCCCTCCTGCACGAGCAGACAGCACCGCTGTGACAGGCGCGCAGCGCCTACAGCGCGCCATGTGCGGCGCCTGGGCGCGGCCTGTAGGGAACAGCAGGCACTGCTCTACCGGAGCGCACAGGCGAAGGTTGGGACCCCGGGCTGGGCGCTTGCCGTGCCGACCGCCAGCAGACCCTGCTCGCATCCGCGGACATGCACAAGAGCCATGCAAGCATAGCCCGCGGCTGCCGCCGTCTGTGGCAGGGGCCGCGTCGCACCGCGGCCGCCCCGCCCGCCCCAGCTGCGGCAGCCGCCGCGGCTGCGCGCGCCTGCGCGGCCTGCGCCGCGGCGGCTGCCTGCAGCTGCGCCGCCTGCTGCTGCGCGGCCGCCGCGGTCGCCTGCGCGGCCGCCAGGCCGGCCGCCTGCGCCGCAGCGGCCGCCGACACAGGCGGCGCAGGCGCACGGAACCCTCCGCCGCCGCCGCCGCCCTCGCCGAGCGCCTGTTGGCAACGCGCGCGCGCGTCACGCCGGGGCCGCCGTACGTTGCCCAGGGGCAACGGTATGGCCAGGTCAAGCAGGTGTGAGGGGAGCGAGGCCTGCGAGGGTGTTTGGCGGGCGCGTCACCTGCTGCCCCTGCACCTGCGCCTGCACCGCCTGCATCTGCTCGGGCGTCAGCCGCTGCAGTGGCAGCCCGCCGCCGCCGCCGCCGCCATTGCCGCCGCCGCTGCTGATGCCGCTGCCGCTGCCGCTGCCGCCGCCGCCCGGCTGCCGTGGCAATGCCGCCTGCACACGCCCCAGGCGCACGCAGTCAGAGCCCCGCATGCCGGATCAGGATTGCCGCGCAGCTTGGCAGCTGCGGGAGTTGTTGCCGGGCACACTGTTCACGTATCAACGAGCACAGTCAACACTGCGGGGGGCGTGCGCTGTTCATCCTTTGGCTGATCGCTGGTGCGGACACGTTACCCAATTCACAGAAGCTGCGGATCCTATGTTGCGGGGATGGCAGGGCGAGGTGTGGTGCCACCACTCAGCCAAGAAGCTCATGAGATGCAGAGGGTGGCCGACGCACCTGCTGTGCACTGGCCCCGGCCTGCGGCCCAGGGTGCGCAAAGCCGGGGTACGCTGGCAGGGTTGCCGCGCCCAGCGCCGCGCCGCCCGCCGCGCCGCCAGCTGCTCCGCCGGGCCCGCCACGCTGCTGCTGCGCGCCGCCGGGGCCCTGCGCACGCTGTCCCAGCGGGGCTGAGGCTACGGACGCTGCTGTCACTTGAGCAGTTGCTGGCCTACCCTATCCCAGGCACCGGCCTCTCAGGCTGCTTGCCCTACACAGGTGCACGGCTGCTGCTGCTGCAGGTTTGTGCTCGTGCGAGGCCGCACACACACGCAGTGAGCTCCCAACACCGGACCCGTGTCTATATGACAATATCCAGGTCCTTCACTCGCTGCCACAAAGGGGCCGACAAAGCCTTGGGATAGTGCAGCCCGACCACACTCCCGGGGTGGCGGGAGCAGGGCTTCCGGACGCATGCCATGCAAGACGGCGAGGCACCTGCTGCGTGAGCGAGCCGCTCAGCGCGCTGGCGGGCGGCGGCTTGGCCGGCGGCGGCAGCGGCGGCTTGGGCGCAAGCGGCGGCGAGCGCCGCAGCAAGCCCTGCGCGGGCGCTCCAGGCACTGCTTCAAGCCCGCCCTTTCCGTCTATCGGGATTTGCATCACTTGCAGGCTGCACTAATAACCGACGGGTGGGCAGCTTGTCAGAGCCCTATGCAGTTCTACGCAGTTCTCAGAGGGGGGCGCTAGGACAACAGGCGCCGCCGCGCCTGGCCGACGCCCGCTGGCTGCACCGGCGCGCCGCCCGCCAGCGCGCCGCCGGCGGCCGCCGCCTCCGCCGCGCCGCCGCCGCCCTTCATCGCGTGCGAGTACGCGGCCAGCTGCGCCATCTGCTCGTCGCCGGCGCTGCCGCGGCCGAGCGCGGGGCCGCCCGGCGGCAGCAGGCCTCCCGGGCCGCCCGGGCCGCCCGCGAGCAGCCCGGCGCCGCCAACGCGCCCGGCGGCAGCGGCGGCGGCCGCCGCCGCGACCGCGGCGGCCGCCTGCTGCTGCTGCTGGAGGTGCAACTGCTGCTGCAGCTGCTGCTGCAGCATCGCGGCCTGGTGCGCGGGCGAGGGCGGCGCGCCGAGGCCGCCGCCGCCCGCACCGCCGCCGCCGGCGCCCAGCTGCGCGTGCCCCGCCAGCTGCGCGGCCGCCTCCGCATGCATCTGCACCAGCAGGTGCGGCTGCGCGCGCGCGCGCGCCAGACCTCAGCCATGGTGCTCACCATCGAAGCAGCTCAAGCAATGAGCGCGCTGCAACGCCTGCCCTATGAAGTGCAGAGCAGAGGTGAGCAGCGCTCAACGCTTGCCACCAGAACCCCCGCTGTGTAATCGCCCAGCTGCAGACGCGCGCGCCGCGTGACACTCTCGCACAGCTGTGCAGCGCCAGGCGTCTCGCATGTCTGCGCAGCGCCGGGCATGCAGCCAGGCAAGGCATGCGACCGTGTAGAGGGCTCCCGCCGCGGCCGGCAGCCAGCGCACCGGCGCCGAGAAGAAGCGGGCCTGCAGCTGGTGCACGGCGGCGTCCAGGCGGCCGGTGACCGCGTGCCGCGCGGCCTGGAAGCCGTTGTTGGCCGCGTCGATGGCGCCCTGCGCCACGCCGCGCACGCGCTCCATGTACCCCTGGTACTCGTCCTGGATCGCCTTCACCTGCGGCCGGCGTGCGCGCGCACGTCAACGGGCGCCGCAGGCGCGGCGCGCCCGGCGGCGGCGCCCCGCGGCCGGCGCGGCTCGAGCGTGTCGGCGCACTGCTGGGTGCAGGTCGCGTGATTGGAGTGTATGTGCCCCTGCTCACCGCCTGCGCGTCAGGGTACGGGCGCGTCCAGCCGCCGACGACACGTTATTATCAGGTCCAGGAAAGCTGCCACCCTGCACACGCTGCGTCTCCCCGGCGCACGCCATGCCAGCGGCCTCAGCAAACCCGCATGCTGCAGTACGCCCATGCCAGCGGCCTCAAGCAACTCCCGCTTAGTGCAGCCCGGCCAGACAGCGAGCTGCAGCACAGCAGCGCTGAGGCGCCCAGTGCCCGCCGGCATCGCGCGCGGCGCACCTTCAGCGAGTGCATGCGGTCGAGCAGCGCAATGTGCTGGCACTCGCGCTGGATCTCCTCGGCGATCGCGTGGTACTCGCGCACCATCGCCGGGTGCCGCTCCGCGTCGCCCGGCAGCATCGGCATCTGCGGGATCTGGCACTGCGCGCGCGCCGGCGGCGGCGGGTCAAGCCCGGGGCGTCCAGCGCGGGTGGGGCAGCAGCAGGTCGACTCACACGCACCAGCGCGACTATGCCACTCCTTACCGCGCCTTACCACTACAGCAACATATCTGGCCCTGTCACAGCGCCTGGCACCCGATCCCGCTTTCGCACAGCTGCCACCCGGGCTTCCGGAACAGGGCGCCTGCCGGAGGCTTGAGCCCCCGCGCCGCGCGCGCCCCCGCGCGCGCGCACCTGACTGGTGATGTCGAGCGGCCCGTGCGCGAGCGCGGCCGCGGTGTAGTCGCTGCCGACGATGCCTTCCAGCTTCTCGCGCAGCCGGTCCAGGTCCGTGGCCGCGCCCTGCGCCGCGCCGCCCGCAGGCTTCAGGGTCTTGTCGCCTCCACGTCCAGGGTGTCATACAGGGGCGACGGCTGTCTGCTGCCCGCAGGATGGCGCGTTGAGAGACAGTGCTGGCCCGAGGGCTTGGCGACGGCACACAGCAGCTTTGCCCAGGGCCGGCCCCGCTGGCTCCGCCCCGACCAGCGGGTGTGAGGCGCGGGCTTGCGCTGACCCACACACAGCGCTCCTGCAGTTTCGGCCGTCGGTGGCCGGGAGGCCGGGCGGGCCGGGGCGGGGGGCACCTGCAGCGCGAAGCCGGCGCCGCGCGGGTCCACCTCCAGCGCCTTGATGCGCATGTGCATCGCGCGGTAGTTGGCCAGGCTCTGCATGATGTACTGGAACACCTGCGCGCGCGGGCCGCGGTAGTTGGCCAGGCTCTGCATGATGCACTGTTAGGAACACCTGCGCGCCATTTGCACATCCTGCAGGCAGCCGGGCATGGCGGCGCACGCATGTCTACAGGCAAGACTGGCATGCTGGACCTGCTTAGCTGAACCTCTCACCTCTGCCTCCTCGCACAGCCTCAACCTGAGCTACTGCGCACGGCCCGGGCGGCAAGAGGTTCGCGCTCCCCTCCGAAGTTCTGGGCCCAAGCTGAGGCGCGCGGCCAGCGCGGGGCGGCCATCAGATGGCTGTCTGGCATCAACGCCTGCCGTGACAGGCTGCTCCCTGCCTCACCCTGCCCGCCCTCTCAACCCCAGCGGCGGGCGGCGCCGCCTCCGGGCGCCCGCGCGGCACGGGCGGGGCCGCGCGCCTTCTCGAGCGCGCCGGGCTCCTGGCCGAAGCGCGCGGCGAGCGCGGGCAGCTGGACCTGCTCCGCCGCGCAGCCCTCCAGGTGGGCGGCCACGGCGACGAGCGCGATGAGCGTGTACTCCTGGAAGTCGCTCGCCGCCTCGCCCTCCGCGCGCGTCATCAGCAGGATCTCGGCCGCCTGCGCGGCGCGGGCCGGCGCCGATCACATGCGCGCGCATACGCTGCACAGACAACGATAATGTCAGATGCACTCGCCCTCCTTATCAGCACACTGTCGTCCCGCCTCAAAACTCTTGGCGGTTCGCACCCTGCACGGAGCCATGCTTCTCTCCAGCGCAGGAGGCGCATGCGCGCAAGGAGCGCTTCTATGAAAGGCAAGTGCTGCACCTGCAGATGGGCGCTCATGACGAGAACGCCTCCTGCTTGCGCAGCGGTCTCTGCCCAGGCCGCGCCCTCCCTGCCACAAGCCTTCGCCCCCAAGGCACGCCCTCCACCCTCAAACACAGCCGCGCCCGGCCAGCCGGCGAGAGGGGGGCGCCGCGCGCCTGCTGCGCCATCTCCGCCAGCTTGGCGGCCTGCCCCGGCGGCTGGCCGAGGTCCAGGTCAGACAGCAGCGCGGCGATGCGCGCGCCCGCGCGCCGCGACACGGCCGCCTCGCTGCTGCCCGGGTCGCCCAGCAGCCGGATGGCGGCCTCCAGGCGCGCCCACTCGCGCCGCAGCGCCGTCTCGGCCTCGCCGCCCGCGTCGCCCGCCGCGCCTGCGCGGCCGCGTGACAGCCTCTGTCACAGACCGCGGCATCACGCGCTGGAAGTGCTTGGTAGCCCCAGCAGGGCGGCCGCGGCAGCATGTGCAGCTCGCTGCTCGCGCGCCATCAGTTGCATTGCAGCCTCCGCACGGGCTGACACCGGGCCGGCCTCACATCCCATCCGGCAAGCCGTGTGCCTCTCGGGAGAGGCTCGCATGCGAGTTGTGCGGCACGTGCTCGCCTCCTCCGGCCAGGGTAGCTACGTGCGGAGCGGAGTCCGCGCCAGCTGACTTCGACCCGACGCCTGCTGCACGCGCTTCGGGGGCGTTCAGTGCAGGGCAAGGGGGCGCACCGCGCCGCCGGCGCTTGCCGGCGCGCGGCTCGTCGGGCCCGGCGTCCTCGTCCTCCTCGTCTAGGCGCCGCCGGCGCTGCCCGCGCCCGCGCGCGCCGCCGCGCCGCGCGCCCGCGCCGCCGCGCGCGCCGCGCGCCGACAGCTCGCGCCCACCGCCGCCGCCGCCGCCGCCGTTGGCCTCTGCCGCGGCGGCGGCGGCGGCGGCGGCGGCGGCCGCGACCGCGCTCGCGCGCGGGCCGCGCCCCGCGTCGCTGACCTCCTCGGCCTCATCGCCGGAGCTGTGCATGCTGCTCTCGGGGCCTGCGCGGCGCAGGCGTGGCGGTGGGGGTACCGTGCCGTATAGGTGGACGCCTCAGCGCGGGCACTGTGCTCCTGAGCCGTCAGGGCAGGTGGCATGGAGGGGCAATGGCTGCAGGCTGCCTCAGCCGCGCTCGGGCCGCGCCGGAGCACACGGCGACCCAGCATGGGGGCGCGATGCGCAGCGCAGCGCGAGGGGCTCGGCAGCGCGGCGCGGGGGGCCGGGGCCGGCACCCGCGCCGCCTCCGCCGCCGCCGCGGTCCTCGGGCGCGCGGCCGCCGGCGTCGTCGGCGCCGCGCGCGGCCGCCTCCTCCTCCTCGGCCTGCAGGCGCTGCCAGTGCGGGCGCAGGAGCGCGTCCCAGTGGCGCGCGGCGCCGCCCACGCTCTCCGCGCGCGTCGGTGTGTCATCCACCTCGCCCGAACCGTGGCCCTCCAGCTCGGGCGGCCCCTCGTCCTCCTCGTCCTCCTCGCCCGCATCTGTTCGTGCATGCCGATGTTCAGGTCCCAGGGCTGTGCATCCGCTCGCGCATACCAATGCTCAGACACCAGGCCTGTGCAGAGCCCCCATGGTGTGGTTGCCACATGCATGCGAGCACAGAGCAATGTGGGGTCCTGATCGCACTCCGGCGCCCTCACACGGCTGCCCCCGTGCATGCACATTGCACACTCCAGCACAGGGTGCCGCAACACACATAGCCTGCAAAGCACGGCATGCAGTACCACTGCACGGTGCTGAGTTGCCCCGCGGGCGCGGGCGGAGCCGCCGCGGGCGGCGCCGCACCGTCGCTGCCGGCCTCCTCGTCCTCGAGCGCCTCGGCGCGCCACTCGCGCACCGCCACCGCATCCAGGCCGGGCCCAAGCCCGCCCGCCTCGCCCGCCGCCGCCCGGTCCTTTGCGCACGCCCCGTCTGCCCCGGGCGAGCAGCCCCCGCCCGCCGCGCTGCCGGGGCGCAGCGGCCCCGCCACCAGCCGGTCCAGTGCGGCGTCGCTGTAGCCCTCGCCCTCGCCCTGCGCGCGCGGCGCGGGCGCCGGCGCGCCGGCGGCCGCGCCCGGCTTGAGCTCGCCGGCGCCGCCCGGGCCGGTGGCGTCGCCCGCGAGCGCGGCCGTGGCGGCCGCGTCGGCGGCGTGCGCGGCGGGCGCGCCGCCCTCAGGCCGCGCGAACAGCGCCTCGGAGCCCCACCGCAGGATGTCCTCCAGCAGCCGCGCGCCGCCGGTCGCCGAGCGGCTGCAAAGGCCGCACACAGCCGGGCCGTCAGCGCCCGGGGCTTGTCATGCAGTCCCGCGAGGTCCGTGGCCCTGCCCGGGCCGGCACGCCGCACCGCGCCACTGGCGCGCCCGCCACGTTCGGCACGCAGGCGCACCACCAAAGCTCACGGCGCGCGGAGCACGCCCGCCGCGTCTCAGCCAACAGCCTCAGCCGGCAGCTTTCAGCCGGCAGGTCTTAGCCAGCAGCCAATCACTCTGCGCCACCAGGTCGGGCGCAAGTGCGAGCGATGCGCGCGGGCCCGCTGACGCTCCCCGAGCGCCAGCGACCGCGCACACGCCTGCCCTCCAGCCCTCTAGGTCACCTCCCCTCCACTCACCTGGTGGGCGCGGGCTTGAGCGCGGCGTGCAGGCCGCGCTTGCGGTCCGCGAGTGCGAGCAGCCGCTCCTCGCAGCTGCCGCGCGCGACCAGGCGCAGCAGCGGCAGCGCCGCGGCGCCGCCCGGCGCGCCGCTGGCGTCGCGCTCCAGCGCGCCATTTGCCGTTGCGGCGGGGCCCGCGGCGGCGTCGGCACCGGGGGTAGGCTTAGGACCCAGCTCGCGCGCGCGCCGCAGCGCGGCCAGGTCGGCGCGCGCGTTCCAGTCGGAGTCGTGCAGCACCGCCACGTCCACGCCCGGCAGCACCGTGCCCAGGCCCAGCGTGCGCGTCGTGGTCAGGAACACGCGCACAGGGCTGCGCGCGCAGACGGGCGAGAGGGTGACCGCCGCGCCTACACAGGATGGGACTGCGAGTCGCAGCTGACATTGAAAGTACACCGCCACAGCAAGCCCGGCAGCTCTGTGCAAAAGAAACCCAAGAGCATGCAAAGACGCTTGAAGACCAGTGCGCGCTGGGCAAGGCATTGCCGCACACGAGTAGCACCTCCCCTGCGCACAATGCTTCCACGCGTGTCCTGCTAACACTTCGCTCCCCACAGACAGGCATGGGGTGACAGCGCGCTTCGCGCAGCGCCGTCAGCTGTCATGGGCGCGTGCGCCCCGCACCTGTCGGGCGCGTTAAAGCGCTCGATGGCCGCATGCCGCTCGGCGGCGGGCGTGGCGCTGTCGGTGCGCACCACGCGCTCCGCGCCCAGCGCCTCTACCGCCCACTCCTGCGGCGCGCGCCACGCGCGTTCCAGCGGTGCTTCGTGCCGGCGCCAGGCCACGCCCGCCGGGCGCCAGGTTTGGCGGGCATGGTTTAATACCCAGGTCACGCTCACCGGGCGCCAAGTCGCGCTCGCCATGCGCGCTCGATGGGCTGGCAGTGCTGCCTGGCATGCAGGGAAAGGCGAGCAGAGGCGTGGCGGCGCCGCCTGCAACCGTCTCAAGCTGGGACACATAGTCCTGTGCTTTGTGAATCACGCACCAGCATCAACCACATACTCCTGAAACAGCAGCGCTGTGCAAGACCTGCCAGCGCCGCAGCCCCGGCAAGGGCGCCCCAGCCCGTGCGCTAAACACCGGACAGCTCTGTCGTGCCGGCGCGCTGCGCCGCGCGCGGGCTGCACCTGCAGCAGGTCCAGTGCGGGCGCGGTCTGCGAGAGCAGCAGCACGCGCCGCCCGGCGGCCAGCAGGCGCGGCAGCAGGCGGGCCAGCAGGGCCAGGCGCGCGGACGGCGGCCGCGCCTCCTCGTCGGGCCCCGCCTCCGCGTCCGACGCCAGCGCCGGGTGCGTGCAGACCTGCCGGGCGGGGTCAGGGTTAGGGCCGCGCGCACTAATCATGGCCCGCCGCCGCGCTGCACCCTGCCCTGGGGACCGCCGCACAGCTGGGACCCGGCAGCGCTGGAATCTGGCAGGACCCGCACATTGTACCCGCCGACGCAGGGCGCCGGCCGTCGCTGAGGCGCCAGCGCACGCTGAGACACAGCAAGAAGAGCGCTCGACAACTGAAAGGCGCGCAGCGCAAGCCAGAGCCGCTAAGTTCGCTCACTAAAGCACAAAAGGCAGCGCTTCAAGGCACCCTGCGCGGCCGACGGCGGCGGGCGCGCACCCGGCGCAGCTCGGCGGCCACGGCGCGCAGCTGCGCGGCGCGGTGCCCCGAGTGCCGCGGCGGGTGCGGGTCGGCCAGGACCTCGAACGCGCGCGCAAGCACGCCGCGGCACGCCGCCGCCTGCCCGGGCGCCAGCTCCAGCGGCAGCCGCACCTCGCGCAGCGCGCGGGGCGGGAACCCCAGCCCAGCCCGAGTCCGCCGCAGGCAGGCCTCGCCCAGCGCCGCCGCCGCCGCCTGCATTTGGGCAAGGGCTCATTGGAGCGCCCCGGCTGCGCGCAGCCTGGTCCGCTGCTCTGCCTGGATTGGACGCTCGAGGGCAACACAGGGCCGCCAGTCGCCAGCTGCGCCCCGTATGCCTGAAGCACCATGTTGCATACTCAATGCACCACAGAGCCACAGCACAGCCAGCAAGCTCCAAAGAGATGCTTGGGTGCGGCAAGGGCGCGGCGGGCGGCCAGGCGCCGCCTGCGGCGGGCTGCGAGCGGGGACGCGGGCGCGCGCCTGCTCCTCGATGGAGCTGCCGCCGGCCGACGGGGACGGCGCGTCCTCGTCCAGGCACAGGAAGCTGAGCGCGGTCTGCAGCCGCTCCAGCGGCCCCTGCTCGCCCCCGCACAGCCGTTTACCAAACTGCGCCGATGCATGCGACGCACATGGAGACCATGCGCCTAGGATGTTCGAGTACATGGACGCCCCTTGCTGCCACGCACGGTCGCGACCTGCCCGCGCCCGAGCCTGACGGCGCCTCCGCAGCGCTTTACACAGTGGGCTGAGGTTCTGAGGTGTCGGCAGCGCCGAGCAGGGCAGGCACATCTTCTCCGGCGCTGTGTTTAGGCCGCGCCTTGGCGGGCGGCGCATGCGAGAGCAGCAGGCGCCAGCGGCCCGTCAGCTCGCCCAGCGCGGCGGCGGCCTTGGCCACCGCCGCGGCCGGCCGCCCGCGCTCGTCCAGCACGAGCGCCTCCCACGTGATCGCGCGCAGCGCGCCTGCGTCGCCCGCCAGCGCCTCGTATGTCGCCAGCACCACGTCCGGCTTGACGACCTGCGCGCGCGCGCTTAGGGTTGCCTTGCCCGTCCAGGGGAAGGATGGCTTGCTTGCCATAGGGTTAGGGTTAACCAAGCAAGGAGCCTCGCTCGAGGCGACGCCGGTGGCATCGGGCGCATGGCGGCCGGGCCGCAGCGCGCGGCGGGCCGGGCGCGGCGCGGTCATGCAGCCCGCCGCTGCGCTGTGAGGGAGCCTCAGTCCGGCACGGCGCGCCTTGCACCATATGCCTCACAGCGCTCCTGGCTTAGACGCATTCGGTGTAAGCGGTCAGTTACGCGGCAGCGCTGCTCAGCGCCCCGGGTGGCGCGCGCGGGCCAGCCCTAACCCTGGGCGCGCCTTGGCGGCCAGGCCGGGGCGCAGGCGCAGGCGCGGCGTGGCCTTGCCGTCCAGCGAGGAGGGCGCCAGCCAGAGCTCGTGGTCCTGAATCACGGCGCGCGCGGCGGCCGAGCCCGCGTACGGCACCACGTTGGTGCCGGGCGCGCCCCAGAACGCCCACTCGCCCGCCCAGAAGCCCACGCTCGGCCCCGGCACCACCACCAGCACCGGGCCGGCCGCCTTGAACTCGTGCCTGCGAGGGGGACGCCGCGGCACTTGGCGGGCTGGCCTGAGTCGCCGCCGCCGGTTCACTGCACCCACCTCGAGGTACAGGCTTTGACTCCCACGTGGAGCAGGCAGCAGGCTCTGTGATCGTGACACCCGCCGTATGCACCTGATACAGCCCGCGCACCCACACCCCTGACTGCCCTCACTGAAGGCCCTCAGACTCCACACATGGATTGGTAGACAGTAGATCAGCCATGAGGCCGCACGCTCAAACACCACTCAATGATGCGCGGCCCCTGCGGTCGCAGCCCCTGGTTATCCCGGCAGCGCGGTGCGGGCTCGTACAGGCTGTCCCCATGACGTCACACCCACGCCCACAACGTGGACGGCGCCGCGGGGCGGCCGCGCACCAGAGCGAGCACAGGAAGGCAATGGCCGACGCGGTCATGCCGAGGCCCATCTCGTCTGCCAGCAGCGCGCCGCGCTGCGCCGCCCAGCGGCCGCGCAGCCAGCCCACCGCGGCCAGCTGGTGCGGCGCCAGCCGCCCGCCCTGCACCCAGGCCGGCTGGCCGGGCAGGCCGGGCAGGCCGGCGGCGGCCGCGCCGCGCGCGGCCGCGCCGGCCGCGGCCGCCTCGGGCATCGCGCGGCGCAGCGCGGCGCTCTGGCGCACCCACAGCGCGCGGTGCAGCGGCATTGTGTCCGCCTCCGCCATCAGGCCCTCGCCCTCCGCCTGCGCGCGCGCGCGCCGGCCTCTGCAGCGCATTATGGGTAATAAACCTTTTGCATACTGAGCAAAATTAATTTGCTCTTCCTAATGAAGAGCACCACGACCGGCCCCGCACGGGCGGCGGGCGCGGCGGCCGGCGGGCGGCGACGGGCGGCGGCGGGCGCTGGGCGCGCGGCTGCGGCGCGCCTTCCCGCGCGACCCGCCTGCGCCGCGGGCGGCCCGCGCGCGCCGCTGGCATGCCGGCGGTGGCTATGGGAGAGCCTGCAGGCCGAGCGGGCGGGCAGGGGTGGGGCGGGGACCGGGCGCGCGCCTCCCAGGTCGCGGTCTCGTAGCCCAGGCCGGTCCACTTGACGAGCACCTCCCAGCCGGGGCCGGCCTGCGCGGGGCGGCGCGCGACCAGGCGCTCCGGCGTGCGCCAGGCTGGGTCGGCGAGCAGGCAGGGCGCGTCGCCGTGGCGCCGCTTGAAGTTGACCAGCTTGCGCTTGGCGATGCGGCCGAGCAGGCCCTCCGGCACCCACTCGTCGTGCATGTGCGAGCGGCCCAGCCACTTGACCAGGTACTCCGGCTCGCGCTCTGCCGCGCGCCCCAGTGATAGGAAATCAAGGGGCGGAGCAGTGCTTGTTTTCTTGCCATGGCTCTGCCAACCGCCCCTGCGCGCGCTCTGCGCTCTTGACGCAGGAGAGCGTAACGCGCGCTCATCTGGTCCCCGACATGGTCCTCAGGCGCTGCCAGCTCGCAATACCTGGTGCGAGGCGGGTGAGCAGCCCAGCACACCAGGCTCATCAGCGGGCCTGCTGATGGCGCATCGCCCCCGCACGCATGCAGCGCGCCACAGTCGGCTGCCATGCAGCAGCAAACAGACACCGTGAAGGCAGATGCAGGGGCTCGTCGATGCACTGGCGGAGCGCCCAGAGGCGGCGGCGCCCGCGGCGCGCACCCGCCGGCGCCTCGGCCGCCTCGGCGCTTCCGTCGGGCTCGCCGTCCGCCATGGCCACGTCGTGGCCCGAGGCGGCTGCCAGCAGCGCCGCCACCGCGTCAGCCTCCTCCTGCTGCATCGGCTCGGCGTCCTGCGCGCGCGGCCGGCGGCTGCGAGCTTCAGGCACGCACGAGCACATTGCATGGCACGCTCGCCGCGCGTCGTGCACACGCTGCTGCTACATCGGCTTCCGCCGCCAGCGAGAAATGGTGCACGCCCACCACAACCCACGCAGCCCTCTGGTGGCATTGTCACGAGCGCCGCCTGGCCTGGTTGCAGGTGCTGCTTTAACGCAGGTCAGTAGGCAGGAGGCAACAACACACTACCACTCCGGACCCGTCGCTGGCAGGCCTGCCATCTTAACCGGCTTGGGAAAGCCAATACCTCGTCGGCGGCGGGCGGTGCCGGCGGCGGCGCGGCGGCCGCGGGCTCCATCTCGGTGTCGTCGGTGCCCACGCCCGTGTCCTTGAGCACGGGCCGCTCGGCCTCTGGCGGCCGCTCCGCGCCCGGCGCGCCCGGCGCGCCGCCGGCGCCGCTGGCGCCGCCGCCTGGCACGCCGGCGTCCTCGCCGCCGGCCGCCGCCGCGCGCTTGCTGTCGAGCTCGCGCTTGCGCTCGCGGTCCCTGCACGCCGTGCACGGCGCCCGTCTGCGCGTGCGTCCTGTTGCGAAAGGGGGGGAGCCGCGCGGCGCAGCGTCCGGGCAGGAGCGGCGTCAGCGCGAGGCTGCGCGGCGGCGCCCGCCTCGCGGCCGCCCGCGGCCGCCGCGCCGCTCGCAGTGGAGGGCACGCCGGCGCTGGCAGGCTCTGTGCTCACGTGCCTCTGTGTGCAGATGTCATGGCGCTCGAGGGCGTCAGCAAGCGCAGGGTGCTCTGCGCCTGGGCGCGGCCACGCCGGACGCAGGCGTCGGGCCGCGCTGCTGTGTCGCGCTCTACACCCTGGTTGTATGCCAATCGTCTAATCTATACGGTGGGCTTAGGGCGGGGCGGGGGAGGGCCCGCACCGCTCCTGCGCCTTCTCCGCCTCTGACAGCGGCCAGCGCCAGCCGAAGAGCGCGTCCACCACAATGCGCGCGGGGCCTGCCTCGGGCGCGCCCTCGCCCGCGCCCGAGTCGCCCGCGGCGGCGGCCTCCGAGTCTGAATCGCTGGCGTCGTCGTCGCCGCGCCAGCCGCGGCGGCCGCCGCGGCCGCCGCCGCGGCGCGCGCCGCGCCCGCGCCCGCGCCGCCCGCGCAGGCCGCGCCCGCGCCCGCCGCGCGCGCGCGCCGCCTCGGCCTCCGGCTCGTGCAGCGGGCCCCAGCCTGCGCGCCGCGCCCGCGCGGCTTGCGGGCGGCTCGCGGGCTGCGGGCGCCCGCCCGGGGCAGGGTGTGCACATGTCCGTGCGCGTGCCGCCAGCCCTGGGTGATGCGGCGCACTTCATCTGCATGCCGCAGTGCCCTGTGGCTCACACCTCGCACCCACGGGCCATCTCTGCCTCATGGTCCTGCTCATGCGCGGCCTTCTCCCAGACTAGCCAAGCGCACAGCGTTGGTGAGCGGCACTCAGGTTGCCGCATGCGCGCAGTGTTGCCCGTAGACAACTTGGCTACGTTTCTGTCCTTGAAAGTAATGAGGGTTGGGACTGCTTCTGGAAGTGCACGGGCATGCCTCCTACCCAGCAACGAGGCAGATGATGTTGAGCGCAGTGCGCACCGCCATCGCTGTCGCTCTCGCCAGCAAGCCGCGCGAGCGCCTCGGCGTCGCCCTCGGCGGCGGCCGCCGCCGCGGCGGCCGCCATGGCGCGCTCGCCGGCGACGACCGCGCGGTCGGCCGCCGCGACGCAGGCGGCCAGGTTGCCATCCGCGCCGAGCGTGCCGTCGGGGTTGCCCGTCGTGTCGCCCGGCTGGAAGGGCTTCAGGCAGTCCACGGGCAGCCACGCGTACTCCGCCTCCTCGCTCTCGCTGTCGCCTGCCGGCCCGCGCGCCCGCCAGTGATCACTTAACCCAAACCCTGTGCTCCCCCCCCTCCTCCTCTCTTTGCTGCTGCACCCGGCCAGTGTGCATGGGGCCTGCCGCCAGGCTCGTGCGTGCAAAAATATGCCGTGCCCCGCCCTGGCTCCAGCACGCGCAGCCCGCCGGCGCAGCCCGGCGCCCGGCCGAGCCGCGCGCGCCGGTCGCGCGGCGCCGGCGGCGCAAGGGGGTGGCACGCGCAGGCAACAGCCTCGAAGTGCGGCGGGGGCGCGCCGACAAAGCTCACGGCGCGCATGCAGGCCGCGAGAGCGCCCTCCAGGCTGTCCATGCCCTCGCCCACCTCGCCCGGGATCCCGCGCGCGGTGAAGAAGACGACCGGCATGTGGCTGCGCACATGCGCCGGCGCGCCCGGCGGCGGCCCCACCTGCGGCACAGCGCGCGCGCTCGGCGCGTGCGGCCGCGCATGCCGGGCGCGCCAGTCCGGCGCGGCGCCGCAGCCCGGCCAGCGAGGCGGCGCACAGCGCTCTGATGAGGATGCACAGACAGCACGAGCGCGCATGCTGCTCGCGCGGGAGCCTGAGCCTCCCCTTGAATGGCAGTGGCCGGCGTGCGCAAGCGCAAATGGCAGCAGAGTGCGGGCCTGACGGCGCTGAGCCACTAACCGCCGATGCGCCGCGCCAGCCGCCCGCCCCTACGCAAGGCTCCCCGCAAGCGCTCGCGCAGGGGCGGCTCCGCGCCGCGGACGGCGCACCTCGCGCGGCACGGCCCGCCGGCGCACGATGCGCGCCGGCCACCAGTCATGGCCCTCCACCTTGGCCCACACGACGCGCCCGGGCCGGAACTGCGTGCGCGGCGCGGGCGGCGCCGCGCCCTCGCCCTCCGCCTCGTCGCCCTCCATGTCCTCATCCTGCGCGCGCGCACCGGCGTGAGCATGCTCTGCGCGGCCTGGCAACTGAGCATCGGCGCCGCGCCAGGGCTGCTGTGCAGCCCTAGTGCGGCGCTGGAGGGCCTCAAAAGTGCCAGCTTCTGTGAGCGTAAGGGGTCAGGGCACAGGCAGGGCACAGAGCGACGCACCAGGGCCTCCGGGCGCCAGCTCCTGTCAACACAAGCACCCTGGATGCGTGCCAGAAAAGGCAGCACGTGGAGGGCTGCCCGCCCACCGCGGCCGGCCAGCGCACCAGGGCGTCCTCCTCATCGGCAAAGTCGCCCATGCCCATGCCCAGCAGCGCCTCGGCGGCCTCGCTCAGCCCGCGCCCGATGCGCCCGCGCCCGCGCCCCGGCCCCTGGCGCGCCGGGCGCGCCGGCGGCGCGCCGCCGCGCCCGCCGCGCCGCCCGTTGCCCAGGCCGCCGCTGCTACCCGGGCGGCCAGCGCCAGCGGCGGCCGGCGCGCCGGCGCCGCCGGCGCTGCGATGCGCGCCGGCCGCGCGCCCGGCCGCGCGGCCGCGCGCGCTGCGCGCGCCTGCGGCCGCCGCCGCGGCCGCCGCCGCGGCGGCCGTGCCGCCGGCCTGGTCGCCGCCCAGCGCGCCGCTGCCGGTGCTGCCATCGGGCTCGACGCTGCCGCGCTTGCTGCGGCCAGCGCGGCCGCGCGCGCGC
>JAABUV010004466.1_pt1 | contig 16733 bp, 10 predicted proteins | sample 5559971 | NCBI WGS metagenome assembly JAABUV01 (sample SAMN10711881, study PRJNA513362) | rock metagenome | isolation source: Antarctica rocks | place: Antarctica: Victoria Land, Knobhead nord | collected 2015-12-19
GGACGGCATCGAGGGAGAAGAGCTCTCGGGCAAGCTTCGCACCTCGCGCGTGATCGGGTGGGTCATCGCGCAGCCGCGCGAGAGCGGCGGCAATCGCTGCCGGGTCTCGGGGGGGCACTACGACGCCATACCCCGTCCTGAGGACAGGCTGACGCACTCCCGGGAGATCGGTGGTCAGGGCCGGCACGCCAACCATCATCGCTTCCACCTGGACGATGCCGAAGGCCTCGAACGCGTTGACCGACGGCAACGCGAAGACGTCGAGCGATGCATAGAAGTCCGCGAGGCTCTCCTCCGCGACGAATCCCAGCAAGGCGATCCGGTCTTCGGTGCCGATCTTCTGCCTGACTCGGTCCACGACACTGCCACCAGCGACATTGGTGAAGTCGCCGGCAACCAGGAGGCGGGCCTGGGGGTCGTCCAGGGCCAGGAAGCCCTCGACCAGGAACTCGACGCCCTTCTCCTCGACGATGCGTCCGAGGAAGCCCACATGGAGCCCATCGCCGTCGCGATACGTGGGCGCACCACCGTCGCGTTCGTGACACGGTGGCGGCACCACCACCTGGCGACCACGCATGCTGTCCCAGACCCTGCTGTGGCGCGCGTAGTCCTCGCTGGTGACGACCACCGAACGTGAGTGCGCCAGCGCCATCCGGGTCGAGGCATCGACCAGACGGACCTGCGCCGTGTTCGCCGCTCCAGCGGGCAAGCTGACATCGCAGTGGTATGTCGAGACCACGGGGGCTTTGACGACAGCGGCCAGTGCGCCTGCTTCCAGCATCGGCAGATGAAGGTTGACCAACCGGCTGCCGCGAGCGGCACGGTGAGCGAGCGGCATGAAGCCAGGGCTGATGGCACCTTTGCCCAGATGGGCCAACACCGGTGCCCTCAACACCTGGACGCCTTGAGTCATCTCCTCGGTGGGGAGTTCGCGGTCATGTTGAGTGGTGACCACCGTCACTATGTGCCCCCGCGCTGCGAGGCCTTCGGCCACGTCCCGGGCGTAGTTGGTGAGCCCGCTCACGTAGGGCGAGTAGTAGGTCAACACGATGACGAGGTCGCTCTGCGCAGGTCTGGGCACGCCGCGATTGTGCCTCAAGGTCATTCGACTCGACGAACCTTCGAGCGGCGGACGGCTCGCGACACGCCGATGGTGCCCGTCACGGCTCCGACCAGGGAGCCGGCCAGGAAGGCTAGCTCGGCACGCAGCAGCAATGGCTGGACCACGATGAAAACGCCTGCGGCGGCGGCCAACCCGCTCACCCATGCGACGCCGGCACGCCCGTGCATGTTGAGAGCCACCAGTGCCTGCGTCACCACGACGAGGCCCACATGGACGCATACGCCGGCAACCATGAGCGCCAGGTCGGCGCGTGGAACCGATAGCTCCGCGCCGAAGAGCAGTGCGAGCACAGGGCGTCCGAAGAGGAAAGCCGCCAGTGCGCCGACGACGGCCGCGGCCGCGGTGACGCCGGCCAGCTTGGCCACCAGTGCCACGACTCGGTCCGACCGACCTTCTCGCGCGAGCTGGGCCAGGGGAGGAACCAGAGCACTTTGAATGGGAACCGCCATGAAGAGCGGGATGCGGGCGAGGGTGAAGGCCGCCAGGAACGGTCCCGGAGCGTTCGACTCCGACGCCGAGGCGACCAGTGCCACCGCGAAGGGCGCGCCATTCTGCAGGACCTGCGCTGCGAGGCTCGCCGGGAGAAGCCGGAGCCAACCCCTGAGAGCGACCTGACTGTCGCGCGTCGGTGCTTCAGTCGTCCCAGCCGCAGGAAACTTCGGAACACGAGCAAGCACGACGATGAGAGCTACCAGGTGGGAGAGCAGGATCGCGACCACGAGTGCTGCCGAGAACGGCATTGCTCCGTGCACGCCCCACAGAAGAAGAACGGCCGCCAGACACAAGCGCAGCAGACCGTCAGCGGCGAGGGCAGCGACGTAGGGGCGTCGATGTCCCAGACCCAGCATCACCCCCCGGGTGAAGAACTGCAGGGCCGAGACTGAGGCCACGGCGAGGAGGAGCACGAACAGCGATTTTTCTTGCCTCAAGGCGGGCAATAGAACGGGCAGGCCAACTACCAGGGCGATACCTGCAGCGAGGCTCGCCAGTACGGCCACGCGCACCAGGGGGTGCAGGGAGGCACGTGACATGCCCGGCCTCAGGAGTCGGCTGCCCTCCTGCTCCAGCGGCAAGAAGAAGCCGAAGCCGACTACGAGCGCGACCGACCAGAAGACGGAGAAGTGGCTCCACTGGTCGAGTGTCATTCCGCGCTTCGCCAGCACCAGAAAGCCGTAGACACCCAGACCCGCGGCGGCAGTGGAGGTGAGCAACAGGGCCGCATAACAAGACGCGGCCCCGCGCCCGGCCGAGATCGGTGTCGGCGGATCTTCGGTCGAACGCTCCGTCATCAAATCGATGCGGGGAGGCGGTCCGCCGCGCCCCTGAACCGGATCCAAGAGCATTCCGCGTGTATCACGTGAGAAGCAGTCAGGTCTGCCACCGCACGGCTCCCTTGACGGACCATGCGCTCAGAGTACGGGACGCCATGCTGGTCGGGTAGCCGTCATGGCCGGAGCCCGCCAATGGCTTGCCCGCGAGAGTCGTTCGCACGGGCTGGACAAACGCCACTCCGGGGAGGGGCGCGTCGACCCTGTCTGCAACCGATACGATCCGGGCATGAGCCCAGCGTCGCGAGGTGGGTGTCCTCGTCCAGCAACCGTGTCAACGGCGTCGGAAGCGCACCTCCACGGCGCGGAAGCAGGCAGGGTTTACCGTGGGCTCCTGACCCGATGAGGCGACCGAGACTTCCACGCGCCGACTGGAGACCTGAGCCTCGATACCTTCTCGCGGCGGCGGTGGTGGCGGTGTTGGCCGCGATCCTTCTTCCTTTCGCTCCCGTGATCGGCGAACGACCGGTCGTCTCCTGGCCGCAGGTGCCGACCGCCCCAACGTCGACCACTTTGCTGCTCACCAACGGCACGCCGGAAAGCATCGATTTGCGTTTCAGTTGCGCGGCAGCGTTGCGCGCCGAGACCGGCGGCGGGGTGTTGTTCAGCACGATGCGCCCCGAAGATCCGTCGTTGGAGAAGGTCGGCTTCGTCGTTCGAGTGGCCAACTCGACGATCACCTTGGTCACGAACGGCAGGCAGTTCGCACTCGGATCGGCCAATCAGGCTGGCTGTGACATCGTCGCTCGGGTCGATGGCGCCGGGCTCACCGTGACGAGGAACGGTGAGCGCGTCGTGGCGCAAGAATCGGTGACTCTACCGAACGTCGATGGTCTTATCACCGACATAGGACCAGCTCCCAACGCGACATCAGGTGACCTCTCCGTCCGAATCCGCGTCGTGGACGTGTTCGCTAGCTCGCCCACGCCCCTGAAGCTGGCCCTGATAGCCCTCGTTGCGTTGGCTGCCTTGTTGGTCCTCGCGATGCTGTTTCAGGGTGACCGCTCCGCGCAGATATTGTCGGTGGAAGGTAGGGGAGCTGCGCAGAACAGCGAGGAGTCGTCGAGCGCTCGGCCCGCTCCCAAGCCACGGCGCACCTTGCTGTCGCGACTACCGGACCTCATCGTCATTCTCACCCTGCTCGGATGGGTGGCCATCGCTCCGATGACGGACGACGACGGCTACTACTCCGCGATGGCGAGAAACGCCGCAGAGACCGGCTTTGTCGGCAACTACTACCAGATGTGGAACCAGTCGTTCACACCGTTTGACTGGCTGTGGCAGGTCCTATCCCTCTGGCAACGACTGGGCGGCGACTCCGTCGTGTGGTTGCGCCTGCCCGCCTTGGCCGGAGGTCTTGTGACGTGGTTTGCCATACGGTCCTTCACCACCACGGTGGGGAATGCTGCAGGCGTCATGACGCGGCGTTGGAGCGGCTACGTGCTGGCGGTCACCTTCTTGTCCTGGTGGCTTCCGTACTGCATGGGTGTGCGTCCCGAAACCGTCGTCGCCATGTTCGCGTCCCTGGCTGTTCTGCTCGTCGCTCAAGCAGTGGAGAGCGGACGACTGAGCCGGGCAGCCTTGGCAGCCGCGCTTGGGGGTGTCGGTGTCGCGGCACACCCCACGGGCTTCGTTGTTCTCGCGCCGCTGCTCGTCGCCCTGCCTGCCCTGTGGCGGTTGCAGCGAGCCGCCCACGGCCTTCGCGGTGCGCTGATTCGTGCGGCGGCCGTTCTTGCTTCAGCAACGCCGGCTGGCATTGCCGCATTTGCCGACGGCACCTGGCACGACTTCGTTGCCGGTCAAGCCCGATTCCAGGCGGTCGAGACGCCGCTAAACTGGAGTAACGAGCAACTGCGCTATCAGTTCTTGTTGTCCGACATTGCCATGGGTTCCTACGCCAAGCGTGTGCCAATCCTGTTGGCACTCACGCTCTTGGTGTGGTTCTTGGTTCTCCACGTCGCCGCCAGGGTCGGACGCACGCCGCTTCCGCGGCGCACCTCATTCGCGGGTTGGTGCCTCGTTGCATCGTTCATCCTGCTCTGGCTTACGCCGAGTAAATGGACTCACCACTTCGGCAGCCTGTCAGGTGTCGGGCCGGCGTTCATCACCCTCTTGCTGGTCACTGGCATCCCGGCAGTACGGCAGCTGGCGCAACGCCATGGAAAGCTTGGTGTGATCCCGTGGCTGTTCGCGGGCTCGCTGATACCGCCGATCACGCTCTCGCTGCAGGGGCTCAACATCTGGGCCTACTGGTGGGACCTCGGGATGCCATACCCCGGCCAGGCCCCCACGCTCCGACACGTGCCCTTGGGCTCCCCAGGAGTTATCCTCGCGGCGTTTGCGGGCGCGGCCGCACTGGTGGGGATTTGGATACGAAGGTCACCGCAGCATCGGCCGGTTCGGGGGTTCCTTGTCTCCGCCCTCGTCATCCTCGGCGTCCTTGGGGGGACGGTGGTTTATCTCGTCGAGACTTTTGGTGTGTCGGCGGCCAAGACGATGAGCAGCTACTCGCCCGGTTCCGCCAACCTCAAGGACCCGCTGGGGTGCTCCGCGTCCAAGGCGGTGAGTGTCTATGACGACAGAACGGCCCGGGCGCTGGAGACGGCTGTGCCTACGGTGGCGGCGAACGAGCAGAGTCCCTTCGTGTCGGGGGGCGGCTACTGGCCCGGCTCGCGGCCGCCGGGCTATGCCGGCGACGGTCCTCATCGCGAGGTGTGGGGCAGCCTCACGGACAAACGCGAGGCCACCACCGGGGACTACGCGAGCGACTGGTACGCGCTGCCGAAAACCTTCGCCACAGGCGACCGCGTTGTGACGTTCCTAAGCGGTCGCGCCGACGGGGCGAGCACTCTCACAGTCGAGTTCGGACGACGCACAGATTCCGGCGTCACGTCGGTACTTGAGCGCCGAGTTGGGGACTCGGAGAACACGACGGGCTGGCGTGCCCATATCCTGGCGGGCGCCGACGACGTCCCGGTCGGAGCTGACGTCGTGCGACTCTTGGCCCACGACGGAGAGACCACCAACGGAGGGTGGCTCGCATTCACGGCCCCCGAAAAGCAGGAACTCGTCTCGCTGGATCAGTACATCCCCGCTCACGCGGCCGTTACCGTTTCTTGGCAGTTCGCTCTACTGTTCCCCTGCATGGACCAACTGAAAGTGCAGCATGGCATCACCCAGCCGCCCGCTTACGCCATCACATGGCCGTCTTCGGTGCTCTTGAGCGACATCACCTGGCAGGTGAACCGTGGTGGCCTCACCGGTACCGCCACGAGACTCGGGTCTATGGTGTCCCCGGCGAGCTATCTGACCGACAGTCCAGACGTCAACTGGGGCAAGATCTACCGCTTTAGATACCAGTACAGCCCGTCCGCATACAACCTTTCCGTCGAACGCGACGTCGTCCCCGGATGGCGCGGCATCGTCTCCGACCGAGTCAGCCTCAGCAATGTCGGCAGCCGCTGAACGTCTTGCCCCCATTCTCCTTGTCCTTCTTCAGCTTTGGGGTTCGGGCTCAGCATGACTCAACGAGATCTTTGAGATGTCCCCCGGGTCAATCATTCCGACGGCGGCTCAACAGTGGTTAGCGAAATGCCGTCTGCGCAGTGTTCCTTTGACAGGACTCCAACAGGACTTCCGGTTATGCACTTTCACTGCGTGATCCGAAGCGGCCGCTCGTCGTCCTGCGTCGACCGCCCGTGACGATGGCGGCCGGCGGGCACCGGTCTTACGCTCGCGACCCACGCCGCCAACAGGAAGGCACCTCCGACGAGAAAGTAGTAGTTGATGAACGCCTGCTTCGACAGCAGGATGGTCACCAGTAAAGAAAGCCCGACCCCGACGGCAAACTGGGCCGGACCAGGACGGGTGGTGTACGAGAAGACGACAGCGACGAGCACGCCCGCGAAGACGGGGAGGACGCTGTAGACGCTCGGACTGGGCCACCCGAACTGCTGGACGCTGGAGACGAGCAGGGACAGAGAATCCGGCCGGAAGGGCTGGATGAGCTGCCACTGAACCACCGCGCGCCAGAAGGAGTACGGGTCGACAAGGGCCAAGGGCAGGGTCACCGCCAAGCCTGAGCTGACGAGGAGGGCGATGTTCCTCCTGGTCGCCAGCGGTCGGAGCAACCACAGGCACGGGAGGGCTACGGCGAGGTACTGCTTGGAAGAGAAGAAGATGCCCAGGAGTACCGCTGCCCATCCAAAGTGGCCCCGGTGCATCGCCCAGATCGACAGTCCCAGGAGCGCGACGATCGAGGGCTCCGTCCACGCGTCGGTGATGACGAAGATCTCACCCGGTGCGAGGACGACCAGGACGGCAAGCAGCCGCGACCAGCGGCTCATCTGTCGGCCCGCGAGCGCAACCGCCAGGATGGTGAGGGCAAGGAGCCCCGATATGCGAACGTCGCCGAGGAGGTACCCGGTGACTGCCCACAGGGCAGAGAACGGCGGGTAGGGGAACCCGTAGCTGATCCTGCCGTCGACGATCACCCCCGCGCCGTAGAGCCTCCCCTCAGCGGCCGGGCCGTAGATGTTGACGAAGGTCAGCGCGTAGGGATTGTGGAGGTGCAGCAAGGCGCTGGCGCTGTCCGTGAGGAATACCCAGACGTCGATGAAGTTCGTCCAGCCCGGGATCCCGCGGGCCAGCAGGACAGCGTGGATGGTCACGAAGAGCCGAATGGGAGTGAGTGCTCCCCACCGGACGGTGGTGGGGAGGGCGACGGCCAGGGCCGCCGCCAGGACGAAGGTGAGGCCCGCTACGAACGAGACCGATCCGGCGGCCAGACTGGGGGGCGACAACTCAAGCTTCAGCCCCAACAGCACCCCCAGCGCTGGGACGATCGTCAGAATCATCATGACCGGACCTGCCCGACCCACGGTTACCCAGGCCCGACAGGCCACCGCCGCCATGATGCCTCCGACGAGCAGCATGGCGAGGGCAAGGAGGATCCACGCGCGGTTCAGCGAGACGATGGGTCCAAGAAACACCAGCATCGCCGAAAAACACAGGAGCCGGCTGCGGCTCGTGGCGGTCGGCGAGGAAAGCCGTTCCTTCATGCAGTAGTCGTCGGCGTGTCGGAGGTCTCCGTCGTTTCGCGACTCACGGGTGGGAGACGCTGTCATAGTTCTTGGGCCTCAGCACCGCGACGAACTGGTAGCCGAAGAACGTCGGTCGCATCCGGACGAGAAGACCGTCGAGTCGGGTGAGGCTGAGCGACACCCGCGACTTTGCAGCGGGGTTGACCACGCCCAGGGGCAGCCCGGTGTAGCGGAGCTCTTCGACGGTGAGACGCGCCGACGCCAGCGTCCTCAGTAGTCCCCGACGGGTGAAGAAGCGCAGGTGCGTTTCGTCGAGTATGCCGCGACGGTCGTAGTCGAATGTCCCGGAAACCACACGCATCCGGGGGTACCAGTGCCCGAAGTTCGGTGTCGAAATGACCAGCCGACCGCTCGGACTGAGCTTGTTCGCCATGGCCGCAAGAAGGGCCTCTGGCCTCCGGACGTGTTCGATGACGTCTGCCGCGATGACGAGTCGTACTCACCACCGACGTCGGGCAGTCCTTCGTCGAGATCCGCCGACACGAACTCGTCCAGGCGTCCCCGCACCCCGGGCTCCTCCACGTAGTCGACACCCACCACATGATGGCCCATGTCACGAATCTGGCTCGACAGCAACCCCGACGAGCAGCCGACGTCGAGGACCTTCCCCGGCGGTGTCTCGCGGAGCAGGTCGAGAATCATCGTGTGGGAGCTGCCCTCTTCCTGCTTGAGACCGTACTCGTGAGCGTTCGCGACCCACTTCGCCGTGCCGAATCCCATCTTGGAAGTGCGGTACTGGATAACGTCGCGGATGACGTCCTTCGCGTACTTCATACCATTGACGTAGCAGATCTCGTCGCCGTAATACGTCGGAACAGCGATCTCGAGGATGCGCTTACCGGCGTCGACGAGCTGGACGATGATCTGGGTGTCGAAGTCGAACTCGTCGGTGTTTTCCTCGAAGGGCAGGTCGGCGAGGGCCTTCACGGCGTAGGCCCGGTATCCAGAGTGGAACTCCGAGAGTGACGTGCCAAGCACGAGGTTCTCGGCCCGACTGAGGATCTTGTTGCCGATGTACTTGTATGCTGGCATGCCGCCCGAGCGGGCCGCCCCGCGGACAAGCATCCGTGAGCCAAACACCGCGTCGGCCTTCCCGGCGAGGATGGGCTGGATCATCTGGGGCATGCATTCGGGAGCGTACTGACCGTCCGCGTGGAGGAGGACTACGACATCGAGACCGCGCTCGATCGCCATCCGGTAGCCGGCCTTCTGATTGCCGCCATATCCCCGGTTCTCGAGGTGCCGGATCACGGTGGTGGACGTGTCCATGTTGGCAGAACGCCAACGCAGCGCCGCCCCGTACGTGTCGTCCTCGGAGGCATCGTCGGTGATGATGATCTCGGTGATTTGAGAGCGGAAACCCACGGGGATCCGGTTCAGAGTTGCTTCCAGCGTGCTCTGGGCGTTGTAGGCGACCACCAACACGCCGATACGAGAGCAAGACGCTTGATCGGCCGGGAAGCTCATGGTCGGTGACTATAGTGGCGACGTATGCGCCCCTGTGGCGGCGCGCCGGTTGAAGGTTGATGTTGGGCTGTGTCGCCTTGGGCAAATGGCACGGGTCATGCCTCTTCCTGATGCCGCTCACACGCAACAGGTGGAAGAGGGTTAGTGTCCCTATCGTCCAGCGCCAATATCCTCAACCGGGTCTCCGGCCACTCCGCATCGCGTTGGGTGTTCGGGATCGTTGCATTCGCCCTCTCGGCGTGGGCCTTGGTCTCGCAATGGGACGCGGTCCTCTCGGGTGTGGGCCAGATCGGGCTGGGAAGGACGGTCCTCAGCGCCCCGGGAATGCTCCTGGGACTTACCTTCGGGATGTTGTCGTGGCGAACCCTGATGCGAGCCATGGGCTCGAGACTGCCGGTGGTGGATGCGGCGTCGATGTACTTTCTTGGCCAGATCGGCAAATACGTTCCGGGCTCTTTGTGGCCGGTGGCAGCCCAGATGGAGCTGGGTAAGCACTACACCATTCCCCGAGGCCGATCGGCGACGTCCATCCTGCTGGCTCTTTGCGTCTCCCTGACCTCCGGCGTTGCGGTGGTGTTCTGTGCATTGCCGCTGCTCGACACCCGCACCGCCCAGCAGTCGATCTGGCTGCTGGCTGTCTTGCCCGTGCTGCTGGCAATTCTCTATCCCCCGCTCCTGTGGCGGGTGCTGCGCAAGGTCCCCCGGCTAGGACCGTCGCTGGAGCTGGGGCCGACGCCGCGAGTCCGGGACATCGCCGAAGCAAGCCTCTTCTCGGTCCTGGGCTGGTTGGCATACGGCATGCATGTCTGGGTGCTGACGACTGGTCTGGGACCGGAGCACTCCGGGTGGAAAAACGTCCTCGTATCGGCCGGTGCCTACGCTTTCGCGTGGGTAGCAGGGCTGCTCTTCTTCGTCCCTCCCCGCGGGAGCGGGCGCGCGGGACCTGTCGCTCGTTGTCGGCCTCGCCGCCGTCCTGCCCTCGCGCGACGGAGTCGCCGTGGCCGTCCTCTCACGAGCTGTCTCCGTGGTGTGCGACGTGGCCGTAGCGGGGCTCAGTTCGGTGCACACCAGACATGTCCGCGCACGATGGGTTGCGTCAGCACGAGGTGCGGACCTGACGGCGCCATCCGTCGAGACTTGCCGGACTGAGCGGCGCCGGTGACTGCGGATGCTTCAGTGGTGTTAGTGCGGCTGTCGCTCCGTGACTGCTGGATCAGGGAAAGCGCACTCCGCTGTTGCCTGCTTAGCCGAGGCCATCCCACAGCGCCTTGCCGGTCGAGCTGTAGAGCACGGCGTTGCCGTCGTCCTGGACGATGAGGTACGCGCCCGGGCTGTACACCGCCGCAGTCCAAGCGGGCGCACCGGATGGCCGGTAGACGACGAAGTTGCCGTCACTCTGGACGTCCGCCCGATTGCCGGGCAGGAAGGTGCCGGATGCCCAGCGGGCCTGCCAAGAACCGTTGTAGAGCACGAGGTTTCCGTCAGTCTGCATGGCCAGGTGCGTCGTCCCGTTCACCGATGGCGCCGACATGCCGGACGCGAGGGTCTGGACCTCTGTGGGAGGTCGCAGGTACTGGGCCCGGTGGCACGTGTAGCCCGCACTGTCCCACAACGCCGCGCCACTGGGCGCGTACAGGACCAGGTTGCCGTCGTCCTGCATCACGAGGTACGACCCGACGGTGTGCGTCATCGTCTCCCACAAGCCGAAGCCGTGCTGATTAACGAGGACAACGTCTCCGTCCGCCTGCACGCGAAGTGCAGACCCGGGGACGAACGTTCCGCTGGCCCAGTGCGCCATGCCCACTGCGTCGTAGACGACGAGGTTCCGTCTGCCTGCATCGCCAAGCGAAAGCCATGTGACGTCGACCAGATCGACATGCCGGACGAGAGCAGGGACGGCACGCGTGAAGGTTGAGGGTTCCCTACCGCGAACCAGCTCGAGCGGAGCCGGTCGGTGAAGGTCGGGTAGGGTCGCACGCCCCTCAGATCCTCTCCGGTCACGGTGATCGCGCCGTTCGTCCCTTCCAGGCGAACTCCGGTGACCCGGCCTCCCCAGTCCCCGTAGCCGTTGCGCGAGGTCACGACCATCCGTAGAAGGCTGCCGACGGCGGGAAACCGGTTCTCGATCGATGAGACCGGCAAGCTGGCTTGCCAAGTGGCTGAGGAGTTCGCCGCGGACAGTCATACGGGTCCTGCTTGCCCACGAGGTGGGTTGGCCACCTGGGGCGGTCCAACCGCCGCTAGATGCAGCGAACTCCGTGAGGGCGACGGTTCCCTGATAGGCAAGAATCACGCCAGCAATGGCGGTGATCGCCGCATCGGTGCTGACCTGCTCGACGGCGGTTCGCGTGCCGGACGCGGTGTATGTGCCACTACCGTTGAAGACCTGACACGACGCGGTGTCGCAGATGTCGGAGGTCGCGGTGGCAGAGGCGGCCCGCATCTTTGCCGTGGCGAACGTCCGTGCCTCAACGGCCTGAGCCTGAAGAGCACCCGGCTGCCAGGACGCGGGGCTCTCCTGCGGCACCACCCGCGCAGGTAGCTCTCCAGGGGCAGAGCGTCCACGGTGACCACGGACGTGCCCGCGGCGAGGGCAGAGAGCGCACCTCGGTAGTCCCTGGAAGTCCCGTCCGCGCGCCACAGCCGGATTGGGCCGCCCGACGCCTCGAAGCGCACCGGCGACGCGAGGTTGGTGGAGCCAGAGATACCGAATGCCGTCCACCCGCTGCCGGAGGTTCCCTGGAGCTGCAGGCCCGAACCCGTTGGCCACAGTCGTCAACCGGTGTACCCGTCGGGCAGGGCGGTTCGGGTCCCGTTCGACTGCACGACCTCAGACCAGCGGCTGACTGACGCGCAGCTGCGAGTCGTCAGCGGGTCAGACGCACCCGGATGAGAGCGCTTGTCACCGTCGTGCGCGTCGTCCCCGGGTAGTAGAAGGCGAGAATGTCTTCGTAGGACATTCCGGTCAAGGCGGCCCCTTGGGCACCCCACTGGGACATGCCCCGCCCATGCCCAAAACCGTGTCCGGTGAGGCGGAACACCCCGTCGGAGGACCGGGATTACACCTCGTCGGCGTGCGCAACAGGGACCAGAAGGACTGCGGATCCCACGCTCAGCATCAGCGTCAGCAGAGCTTGCAGGATCGGACGACCGCTTGGTCAAAAACGGGCAGGCCGACTACGTCGCGATGGAGTCACCAGCCGAGAATGCCCTGCTGACGGCTCTGCGGTGCAGGAGTGCCCGAATTGTGACCTGATCAGGTGACATCCCGGCGCGCCCGCGGGGTGTCTACGAGGCAGCAGCCTGCGCCGCAGTGTTACGCCGGTGTTCGGTAGTCTCGGGTCAACCGACCGCTCAAGATGATGTGGTGGCCGAACGGACGCAGTTCCCGCGGAGGAGCGGCATACGTTCTACCGCCTTCAGTAAGGAGGACGAACATGACGAACCCACCGAGGGTTGTTGTCCCCTCCCTGCAGGAAGAGCGAAACCCGGTCAGGGAGGTCTTTGTTGCACAACGGCCCTGGGGTGAGTTCCAGCAGTTCGTCTCCGACGAGACGGTGACGGTCAAGATCATCACGGTCGAGCCCGGACATCGGCTCTCGCTCCAGCGTCACGAGCTGCGCGGCGAGATGTGGCAGGTCCTCGACGTCCCGATCGACGTCACGGTTGACGAGCGACAGTGGCAGGCGCAGCCCGGGGAGAGCGTGTGGGTGCCCCGTGGCGCGACGCACCGGATGGGCAACAGCGGAACGACGGCGCGGCGATTGCTGGAGGTGGCGTTCGGCCTCTTCGATGAAGGCGACATCGAGCGACTCGACGACGACTACGCCAGGAACAGTCACTGATCGCCGGGTGGCTCCCGCCAGGCTCGAGGACCCCGACGCTGGCGTACATCGCCCCGGCTGCTTCGGTCTTGGCGACGACTATGGCGGGCTAGGTAAACAGATGGTATAAAAGTGACCGTTGTTACTGCCGGTGTGCGAGGGTTCCCCTGACCGCCTCCTCGCCCCTAGGGAATCACCATGATCCGTACCCGCCTGGCAGCCGTGCTCGTCGTGAGCACCGCATCCATGTTTGTCCCGGTTGTCACTCCGGTTTGGGCGGCTCCGAGACCGGTGTCGCCGTCCATCCAGCGTCATCCCCTGTCTGGGGTTGACCAGAAGGCCCTTGCCGCCGCCCCGTCAGCCTTCGATCCGGAATCCCTCGCGGCGAACCCGCAAGGGGCGAACAAGCAACCGGCTCGGGCATCTCGCGGCAGCCGACCTGCCGTGATGACGGCGCAGCTGGATACGGGACGATTTACCGCCGCTGGTGTGAGCTGGGCCTCCGAAAACGCTCCGAGCACCATCGTCGTCCAGGTCAGGGTCCGCGAGCAGGGCGCCTGGACGGACTGGCAGGCGCTGAGCGTTTCCGGAGGGCCGGACTCCGGTAGCGCAGAGTCGGCTCAGCTCCCGGGCCGAACGGCGACGGAGCCGTACTCTACCGGGTCGGCCGACGCGGTCCAGGTCAGGGTTGACACTGCGGGGTCGGTGACTCCCAAGGAGCTGACCCTCCTCACCATTGATCCGGGCACCTCGCCGGCGGACGCCAACCCCACGGGGGCTCCCGCCGCGCAGGCCCAGGGGGCGGTGACGCAGCCGACCATCATCACCCGGGCCCAGTGGGGCGCGGACGAGAGCATGCGCGACTGCACGCCGACCTACTCGCCCACGATCAAGGTCGGCTTGGTCCACCACACCGTGGGCAGCAACACCTACACGGCCAGCCAGTCCGCCGGTATCCTTCGCGGGATCTACGCCTATCACGTGAACGGCAACGGCTGGTGCGACATCGGATACAACTTTCTCGTCGACCGCTACGGGCAGATCTTCGAGGGACGGGCAGGTGGCATCGACCGCGCCGTCATCGGCGCCCACACGCTCGGATTCAACTACGACACCTTCAGCGTCTCCGCCATGGGGACCTTCAGCACAGCGGCGACACCTCAGGTCATGCTGACCTCCATCTCGCAGGTGTTCGGGTGGAAGCTGGCCCTCTACGACCGCGACCCCGGCGGCAGGCAGGTTCTGACGTCCGCCGGAGGCAGCGGAGCCCGGTGGCCGGCCGGCACCGCGGTCACGTTCGACACCGTGTCGGGTCACCGGGATGCGTTTGCCACGGAGTGCCCGGGCGACGTTCTCTACAACCAACTCTCCAGCGTGCGGGCGACGGCCGCCAACTACATTGCGGCTGGCATGCGTCAAAACGTGCCAGCCACCCTGAACCCCGGCGCACCGCCGATCTTCTCGCCCGACGGCAGGTTCCGGCTCACCATGCAGACTGACGGAAATCTGGTGGTGTACGACGCGAACGGCAGGGCTCAATGGGCTTCCGGCACCTACCTTCCCAACAGCTACCTGCGAGTGCAGCCGGACGGCAACGTTGTGGTCTATGACTCCGAGGACAATTTTCCCCAGTGGACTGCCGCCGTCAACAGCCCCGGTGCGCAGCTGGCGATGCAGAACGACGGAAACCTGGTGCTCTACTCGAGCGCTCAGGTCGCGCTATGGGACAGCCGGGGCTTCACCCAGCACCAGTCGTTGAACCTGATCCCCCGCCGCGCATTCACCCATCTCTACCCCGGGGAGGTCGTCACCTCCTGGAACGGTGTCTTCACACTGACCATGGGAACCAACGGGAACGTGGTCCTCAAGAAGAATGACGGGACGACGTGGTGGTCTACCGGCACCTTCGTGCTCAGCTCGACGTTGTTGGCCCAGACCGACGGCAACGTGGTGGTCTACTCCCCGAGCGGCAAGCCACTGTGGCACACCGCGGTCTGGAGTGCCGGGGACCACGCCGTGATCCAGAACGACGGCAACGTCGTCGTCTACGACACGGCTTGGCGGCCGCTCTGGGATTCCATGGGGTTCACCGGCCACCAAGCGGTCCGTTTGGGTTAGGGCAGCACCGCCACTTGCCAGTCGGACACTTCGCTTGATGACCGCCCAACACCGTTGCGTCCCGCAGCTCGGCGGCTATGGCGACCCAGGTGCCGGACGGCAGCACACCCGACGCAGGCACGCCACGCAAGCTGGGGTATGCCGGTCAGACGGCGGTCTTGAGCCGCACCTGCCGCTTGATCCGGCTCAGCATCGCCACCATCCCCCTCAGCCGCAGCGGCGAGACCGCCTCGGCCAGCCCGAACCGGTAGGGGGCGTCGTCGGGCACGTCGAGCACCTCACCCGCGGTCAGTCCGTGAAGGCCCTCGCGGAGGATCCCCGCGAAGCCGCGCGTCGTCGGGGCCTCGGCCGGCGCCTGGAAGAAGAGGCTCACCGCCCGCTCGAGCGCAGGACCTTCGTCGTCGACCTCAACGACGAGGAACAGTGGTGTCTGGCACTCGTCAACCCGTTCGAGCATCTCGGGATGACCGGCATACCGCTCCGGCAGCGCCGGCAGCCCGTCACTAAACTCCAGGAGCAGCTCGAGCCGCTCTCGCGCCGTCACCAAGGCGAAGTCCTCGGCGATCTCGGAGAGGCTCTCGGGCAGCTCGACTCGTTGGTCAGAAGTCACGCCCACCAGTGTGACCCACCTACTTCTCGACGGGTACCCGGACGGCGTTGCCCCACTCGGTCCAGGAGCCGTCGTAGTTGCGGACCTTGTCGAAGCCCAGGAGGTGGGTCAGGACGAACCAGGTGTGCGAGGAGCGCTCACCGATTCGGCAGTAGGTGACCACGTCGTCGGAAGGGTCGAGTCCCTGCTCCTGCTGGTAGAGCGCCTCGAGCTCTTCGCGGGACCTGAACGTGCTGTCCTCGTTGGCCGCCCGGGCCCAGGGGACCGAGCTGGCGCCGGGGATGTGGCCACCGCGCACCGCCCCCTCCTGCGGGTAGTCGGGCATGTGGAGCAGCTCGCCGGAGAACTCGCCGGGGGAGCGCACGTCGACGAGGGGTCTGCCGAGGTGAGCGAGGACGTCGTCCTTGAAGGCGCGGATCGGCGGGTCCTCCCGCTCGAACACGGGGTAGTCGACCGCGGCCGGCGTGGGGACGTCACGGGTGAGCTCACGCCCCTCCGCGACCCACTTCGCCCGGCCGCCGTCGAGCAGCCGCACGTCCTCGTGTCCGAAGAGGCTGAACACCCACAGCGCGTAGGCGGCCCACCAGTTGCTCTTGTCGCCGTAGATGACCACGGTCGTGTCACGCCCGATGCCCCGGCTCCCCAGCACCTGCGCGAAGTGCTCGCCGTCGACGTAGTCGCGGGTCAGCGGGTCGTTCAGGTCGGTGTGCCAGTCGACCTTCACCGAGCCGGGGATGTGGCCGGTGTCGTAGAGCAGGACGTCCTCGTCCGACTCCACGACGGCGATGCCGTCCGGGTTGCCGGCCTCCAGCTGCCCGGCCAGCCACTCGGTCGAGACGAGTCGCTCGGGGTGGGCGTAGGCGCTGAACTTGGCTGTGTCGTCCGCGACGGTGGTCATGACGGTCACCTCTTGGGGTTGGGGTTCTCTGGAGTTGGCTTCTCATCGTGGCATGCCCGGCCCAGCGTGACGACGCGCGGCCACATTAAGAAAAGTATAACGACACCTTATGCGTGTGCACGTCCGGACCAGAGGCGGACCGACTCGCCATCCCGCCCTGAGCCGGCAGACGGCAGGCGAGTCAAGCAGACGACGAGCCTCACTTATTGTGCTCGCGAAGTGGGGCGCGTGCCTCATGGGAGACATGCTCGCGAAACCGGATC
>JAABUV010004471.1_pt1 | contig 16716 bp, 16 predicted proteins | sample 5559971 | NCBI WGS metagenome assembly JAABUV01 (sample SAMN10711881, study PRJNA513362) | rock metagenome | isolation source: Antarctica rocks | place: Antarctica: Victoria Land, Knobhead nord | collected 2015-12-19
CCACATTCTCGCGGTCGTCCAGCGCTGCGTCGCCGCCGGCTGCCGCCTCAATCGCCGCAAAAAGCACCCTAACACCTATCAACTCCTCCTTGAGCCCTCCTTGGCAGGATTAGCTTGATGCAAGTGGAGCGCCTCGTCCCTCACCCCCACCCCCTCTCCCGCGCACGGGAGAGGGGGTGGGGGTGAGGGACTCCTCATCATGACGCAGCGCTTGCCAGCGCGCGTACACATCGCGCCGTGAGCGGCCGCTCCGCGCCGCGAGGTCGGCCACGACGACGCGCATACGCTCGCCGCGCTCCATCGCCTCCATGAGCAGCCGATCGACATCGTCGTCGGAGAGCGTTCCCTCACTCCCGGCGGGATTGACACCCCGCCCGCCACCTTCCACCACGAGCACGAACTCGCCGCGCGGCGCCGTGGCCGTGAAGCGCTCCAGCAACACGCTAAGAGGGGCGCGGCGCACCTCCTCGTGCAGTTTGGTCAGCTCACGGCACGCCGCCGCGGGACGGTCGCCCAGGACCGCCAGGAGGTCCGTCAGGGTCTCGACGACGCGGTGCGGAGCCTCGTAGAAGACGAGGGTCTCGGGACGTGTCGCGAGGGCCTGTAGTTGCCGCCGGCGGTCGCCGCGCTGACGGGACAGGAAGCCAGCGAACAGGAAGGGCGCCGGCGGCAGCCCACTGCACACGAGGGCGGCGAGGGCGGCGTTGGGCCCCGGCACGACCTCGACGCGCCCCCCGCGCGCGATGACGTCCGCGATGAGCGCTGCCCCTGGGTCGGCGATGGCGGGCATCCCGGCATCCGACACGAGCGCGACGGAGCCCGTGTCCAGCCGTGCCAACAACAGAGGCGCGCTACTCGCCCTGTTCTGCTCACGGTAGCTCACCAGCGGCCGATTGATGCCATAGTGGGTCAGCAGCGCGCGGGTGTGCCGCGTGTCCTCGGCCGCCACGACATCGGCCTCACGCAGGACCCGCAGGGCGCGCAGAGTGATGTCCTCAAGGTTGCCGATGGGGGTGCCCACGACGTAGAGCGTCCCCGGCGTAAGCCCGCTTGACTCCTGACGCGCCCACACCTTCTCGCCAGCCGCGTCGGCGCGCGAACCATTCACACGTCCAGCCCTATCCTCCGCGACCGCGTCATGTTCCGGCGACAGCGACTCGTCGGCGCGGCCACGGCGCGAATGGAGGCGCGCGCCGGGCGCCCCTAGCCGGGAGGCCATGTCAAGGACCGTCCGCCCAGGACGTGGACGTGCAGATGATCGACGGTTTGCCCCGCCTCGGGCCCGCAGTTGACGACCAGGCGGTAGCCGGGGTCGTGCACGCCCTCCTGGCGGGCCACGCGCGCCGCCGCGCCCATCACCGCCTCCCACACGTTAGCATCAGCGGCCTCGGTGGCGTTGGGGACGTGCCGGCGCGGGATCACCAGCACATGGGTGGGCGCTTGTGGGTTGATATCGCGGAAGGCGACCGTCTCGTCGTCCTGGTACACGATCTCCGCCGGGATGCGCCCCGCCGCGACCTTGCAGAAGAGGCAGTCGGGGGGCGCCGTCGTCGTCTCGCTCATAGTCATCCTTTCGGGGCTAACCGCTACCGTTACCGTATCTATCTATTATACTTCCAACATATGGACACATCCCACGTCTACGTAGGCGTCGATCTCGGCGGCACCTCGACCCGCGCGGCCGTCGGCCTACGCGACGGCTCCCTCTTGGCGACCTACAAGGCACCCACAGCTGGCGAGGGCGGCATGGAAGGCGTCATCGCTGGAATCATCGAGACGGCGCGTCAAGCCTGCCAGCGCGCCGGCGTCTCACCCGACGCGATCGAGGGCTGGGGGGTCGCGGCGCCCGGTCCCGTCGACCGCCACGACGGCTCTGTCTACGACCCGCCAAACCTACCCGGCTGGCGCACAGTCCCTTTGCGCGCATTGCTGGCCGAGCGCACGGGTAAGTTGGTCAGGGTCGGCAACGACGCCAACCTCGCCGCCGTGGCGGAGTGGCGGCACGGCGCGGCCGTAGGTGCAAACGATGTCGTCTACCTGACGGTCAGCACGGGGGTTGGCGGCGGCATCATCGCTGGAGGGCGGCTGCTGGTGGGGCGACGAGGCGCCGCCGGCGAACTCGGGCACATGACGGTCGACCTCGACGGCCCCGCCTGTCGCTGTGGCAACCGCGGTGATCTGGAATCGCTGTGCTCGGGGACGGCAATCGCGCGCATGGCCCGCGAAGCCCTGGACGCGGGGAGCGACACGACGCTCCGCGCGCTGCCACGGGCGGTAACAGCCATCGACGTGGTCGTCGCGGCGCGTCAGGGTGACGCTATCGCAGCAGGCATCGTCGCGCGCGCCGCGACAGCCCTCGGCGCGGGCGTCGTCAACATCGTCAATATCTTCAACCCGGAGGTCGTCGTCATCGGCGGCGGCGTGGCGCAAGCAGGTCCACTGCTCTTCGACCCAGTCCGCGCGGCAATCGCGGCGCGCGCGATGCGCCTGACCGCGTTGGACGTGCGCGTCACGCCAGCGAGCTTCGGAGACAACGCCGGCCTCGTCGGAGCCGTCTCGCTCGCCGCCGGAGCGCTGGAACTCACGTAGTAGTCAGTAGTTAGAAAAGTACGATAACCGGCGCGGTATGACCAAGCACGATGTAGGCACAACTCTCTGACTACTGACCGTCCCGTTCGCGCTCCCTTGACTCAACCGTTGCCTGCCGTTCACAATCAGAGCCTGCGCGTAGGAGGGTGAGCGTGCCGGCTGTCTATGTGCTTGACGGCGTGCTTGACGGCGGTGCTATAATCGAGCTTGTAAGCTGTCGCCTACGTCGCGAGGAGGACGGGCATTCCGGGTGCGAGCGCCGATTGGAGGTACCGCATGGTCCCACCGCGGACTGGCTGGTGGATCAGAGCTGACTACGTCGAGACCTGCATGTGTGATGTCATATGCCCTTGCCTGGCGTCCGTCAACCCACACCTGACCTCAATGCCCACAGCTAGCGCGACGCCGGTTCCATGAGCCCGTCGCTCCCGCCCGGCGTCGCGGCAGCGCCTGATCATGGTCGGGTCCCCGCGATCGCGACCCTGGCGCTGCTCGCCGTCCTGGCCTGGGCGGCGGTCATCCTCTGGGTGCGGTCGCCTGCCATGATGGACGCCATGCCTGGTCAGGCCACGCTCGCCGGCGCGGCGCTGTTCGCGGGGATGTGGCTGCTGATGATGGCCGCGATGATGCTGCCCGCGGTGACCCCGATCGTGCTGCTTTTCCGCACGATTCAGCGGGGACGCGGGGCAAATGGCCGCCCGGCAGTTCCCACCGCCGCGTTCGTGGCTGGCTACCTGGTGGTCTGGGCTCTTGCCGGCGTACTCGCCGACCGCGTCTATCTGGCGGCGCAGGCCGCGGGCGACCGGTTGCAGGCCGACGCGGACGCCCTTCCGTACGTCGAGGGTGGGATCCTCGTGCTGGCCGGACTCTATCAGTGCTCGCCGCTCAAGTACGCCTGCCTAGCGCATTGTCGATCGCCCTTCCACGTCATCCTGCACGGCTGGCGCGAGGGGCGATGGGGGGCGCTACGCATGGGGGCGTCCCAGGGCGCCTACTGCCTTGGCTGCTGCTGGGGCATCATGGCGGTGCTCTTCGTGGTCGGGCTGATGAATCTCGCCTGGATGGCGGCCCTCAGCGTGCTGATCGTGGTGGAGAAGCTGGCGCCCTGGGGGGTGGCCGTCGGCCGCCTGATTGGCGTGCTGTTCATCGCACTTGGCGTGTGCATGGCCGCGCGACCCCATCTGTTTCCCGCGTCAGGGCTCCAACCCGCCGCCGTCAGGCCCATGGTGGGCATGACCCAGACAGCGCCGTCGCCCGGTATGCATCACTACACCGCGGTAGCGGGGCCCTACGCGCTCACGCTGACCGTGCGGCCACAGGGTCGCTTCACGGTGGGCGTGGCCGACCGCGCTACGGGCATAGCCGTGGCGAGGGTGCGTGTCTTCCTGCGGTTCAGCGGCATGGGCGCGCCCAGGAGTCCGGTGGCCGTGCCAGCGCTCAGCGAGCCGAACGGGAGGATCGCAGGCCGCTATGCGACGACGGTTCGGCTGATGCCGGGTGCGTATGTCGTCCGTATCAACGTCGATGGACGCGTGGGCGCCGTGCGCATCCACCTATCATAGCGCCGCCAAGCGGCGTGGGAGGGCTAGCGTGGCCGACATCATACCCTGGAGGGTAGCCGGATCCTATTACGAGGTCTGCAACTGCGAAGCCATCTGTCCCTGCCGTCGCCAGGGAGATAGGCCCGGAGGGCGCTCGACCTACGGCATCTGTGCGTTTGCTCTCTCGTGGCATATCCGCGAGGGACATTGCGGAAGCGTCGACCTGACGGATCAGCCGGTGGTCCTTGTGGGCTGCTACGATGATGATGAACCAGGCGCGCCCTGGCGCGTCATCCTGTATGTGGACGAGCGGGCTCACCCGGATCAGCACGACGCGCTGGCCGCGATTTTCCTCGGGCGCCTAGGCGGCGCCACGCTGCGAAACTTCGCCGTGGCTATTGGCGAAGTGTACGCCGTCCGTCAGGCGCGCATCACACTGGATCACCGGCGTGATCGAGAGCGCATGCAAGCGGGAGACTTCGTCGTCGCGCGCACCGTGACGCCAGTGCGCAGCGATGAAGCGGTGTCATGCGGCATACCCGGGCATGACCGACCGGGCCGGGAAGTCGTCGCTGAGCTATTCCGGGTGGAAGACGCGCCCTTGCGGTGGGAAGTGACTGGTCGATGCGGGTTCGCCACCGATTTCGCCTATACAGCGGACGTGTGAGCGTGACGCACGGCCGCGCCAACACGGCCATATTTGAGCGGACCGAGAGTACTGACTTCTGACTACTCGTCAGGATACGCTCGCCTCTCGCCTCTCGTCTCTCGCCTCGTCGTTCGCGGCGTGTCGCTCACCGCGCGTGTGGCGCGCCCAGGAGCGGATGACGGAGCGCGCGAGCTTGGTCGGGTCGTGGCGGATCGCGTTGGTCTGGTCCACTACGTCGGACGTGATGAGGGTCGCGCCGTGCGCGTCGCGCCACTCGGCGGCCACGACATCGCTGTGCCAGTATGGCGGTTGCGCCGCGTCCAGCCGCGTGTTGGTGATGATGGCGTCGAATACCTGCGCGCCGATGTGCCGCTCCACCGCGGCCAGGAAATCCTCCGCCTGGTACGCGTCGGTCTCACCCGGCTCGGTCGCCACGTTGCACACGAACACCTTATAGGCGGCCGACGCGTCCAGCGCCCGTGCGATGTCTTTGACCAGCAGGTTGGGCAACACGCTGGTGTAGAGGCTGCCCGGCCCGACCACCACGATGTCGGCGTCGAGGATCGCCTGTACCGCCTCAGGGTAGCCCACGGCGTTGGCCGGCTTGAGGAAGACGCGCTCGATCGGCGCGCGGCCGTCAAGATCGACGGCGCCCGACGCGTGGTCCTGGTGCATATTGGACTCGCCATGCACGCGTGACTTGTCGCGCAGTTCGGCCACGAGCGCCACGTCATCGAGCGTCGAGGGCAGGATCTGCCCCTGTACAGCCAGGATATGGCCCATCTCGACCAGGGCCTGGTCGAAGTCGCCAGTAATATCGGCCATGGCCGCGAGCAGCAAGTTGCCGAGGTTGTGGCCTTCGAGGCCGGAGCCCTCCTTGAAGCGGTACTCGAGCAGCTTACCCATGAGCGGTTCGACATCGGCCAGCGCGACGATGCACTGGCGGAAGTCGCCCGGCGGCAGGATGCCGAATTCACGGCGCAGGCGGCCTGAGCTGCCGCCATCGTCGGCCACGGTCACGATCGCCGTCAGGTTACCTGTGTAGCGCTTGAGGCCGGAGAGCAGGATGGAGAGACCTGTCCCACCGCCGATGGCGACGATGCGCGGGCCATGCTTGAGCTTCCGCTTCTGGTAGAGCAGGTCCACGACGCGGGCGTTACCCTGCGGGAAAAGCGCGTTGATGACGGTGCGGTTCAGGCGGAAGAGCGCTATCACGATAATCACGCAACCGGCCAGGAGGAAAAGGCTCCCACGCATCTCACGCGGCAGGTCCTGCAAGGTCAGATATTTCACCCACCAGGGCCATCTGAAATGCGCGTCATAAAGGGCTCTGAGATAATAACCCGCGCTCAAGCTGATCAATGTGATGCCGACGATGAGGAGGACCAGCCAGCGCTTAATACTCATCCCGATATGCAACCAGCGCGGCATACTCATGATCCACCCACCGTCATCACTGCTCCCCTCGACATCGTTTTTATCATCGCGCGCCTGTCTGAATCGACACGGTACCCGGTCCTAATAGTAGCAGGCCGCGCCGCGGGGCGTCAAAGCGGCATAGCCGTAGTGTGTCGTCACGGCTCCTGTCGGGCTACTAAGGCAAGAGTGGCGCCGAAACCGCCGGAAAAGGTCTGATATAGTAGTATAGAGGCATAGAAGCTTTGCGCTAGACACCGTTTCTAATCGTCGTTCGTCAATTGCTTAGAAAATGGACCTATCATTTCCATGGCCGTTCGCCGCATCTACACGTTTGCCGACCCAGTGCTGCGCCGCAAGGGGCAGCCGGTCGAACGCATCGACCGCGCGACGCGTCGCCTCATCGACGACATGATCGACACGATGCGCGCGGCTGACGGCATGGGTCTGGCCGCCCCACAAATCGGGGTCTCACAGCGCCTATTTGTCGCCGAGCTCGACGACGAGGTGTACGTGCTGATCAACCCGCGTGTCGTGCGCGCGTCCGCCGAGACCGACGTCAGCGACGAAGGGTGCTTGAGCCTGCCCGGCTACTGCGGCGCCGTCGAACGCCGCGTCCGCGTGACGGTGCGCGGCCAGGACCGCCGTGGCAAGTCCGTGACGATCGAGGCCGAAGACCTGCTGGCGCGCTGCTTCCAGCATGAACTCGACCATCTCGACGGCATCCTCTATACGGACCGCATGGCCCCCGACGCGCGTCTGCGCCCAGTCTCAGAAGCCGAGGAAGAGGGCGACGCCAACCTGCTCGAGGCATAGCCAAGGTTCGACAGCCAACGGATTGGAACAAGCTGATCTGCTGGCTCCATTCAGACGAGATCGTAGCCAATCTCGTCGCCCACAGTGGCTAACGCATTGAGCAAGACAGGTTCCATCAAGGCGCGATTGAAGCGGGGACGTGCCGGCAAGCTGTCGGCGCCGCGCTCATAGAGGGCGATACATGGCTCGTGCTTATACATGGACGATGCGTACAGGAGCCCATCGACATCGGGATATGCGGCGTAGATGGCCGTGGACCACGCGCGCGATAACACACGCGGCCCATCATTGATGAGCATTGATGCGCCAACCCGCGTCGGCCAGGCGCCTGTGAGATCAAGTAGCCGCATGGCACGGCGCGCGGTGTGAGCGACGGCCCATGGCTGGTCGCGCCCGCGATCGATAATCTTCGTCGCCTGAAATACTTCCGCGAGGCACGTCCCCAGGAGCGTCGCGAGATATAGGATGCCGCGCGCTTGTTCGTGCGGAGGCGGCTCGTGATGATCGAACCGTGCGTCGACGGGGCCAAAATGACGCATTGCGTTCCAGTTGGCGGGATGCTTCCCGCCCCGCTTGTAAATGTGCCACAACTCCGTAGAAGCGGTCCGGACGACGATATCCCCCGTTCGCAAGCGGTCCTGGAGGATCGCTATGTCAGGTGGAGGCGGGAATTTACTCGCCAACTCCTCAGGGGTAAAGCCGGCGCCCAGGCTCATAGAGGTCCCTTCCACAGCAAGGACGCGAGTTCACAGTAAGGCCGCGAGGGCGGCGACGCTGGAGGGATCGCCGCCCATCAGCAGCCACCGTCGTGGGCTTGTCGGCTTATCCTCCCGCACTAATTCCCAAGTCGGGAGCGTGAACCAGCGCACGACAGCCAGCGGATTGATCCCCTCCGGCAGCCAGGGAAATACCGTCGCGATACCCGGTACGGCGTCCGAGAGTTCATCATCGAACTGTACGCGCGGGAGACGCCACGCGCCTTCATACTTGAAGCCATACAACGTGCGATCAGCAAGCCGTTGGCGGATGCGGCTTTCCCGCACGTTCAATATTTCAGCGGCTGTGGTCGCGGTGAGACAATCCCCCACCAAATCGACCCACGCCGCGGCCGAGTGGCCTAGGACGCGCGCGGCCTTGCCCGGTGACACGGTCAGGTCGGCCGTCCCTCGTTCGAGCACGGCGGCTTCGTCGTCCGATAGATCGAATGCCGCTTGTGTGGGACCACCGGGCGGCGCTGTTCGGGCCATATACTCCAGGAAGCCGCGCCATGCGATCGCGACATCGGCGCTCTCCTCCGACGCGCGCATCGCGCGCGCCAACTGGCTGCGCCATGCCACCGCTTCTGCCATCTCTCGTGTCTTCCCCTACCAGCGTTCATTAACACCTATATTGTAGCGTTAATCCTCGTCTCTGTCTATGGACTATGGGGTGCGCCCCGCGATTGTGATGGGGTGCGCCGCTGGCCTGGCCTTAAAAGACCATGGCAGACAACGGACCTTGAAAGGTCTCTCGCGCGACCAGCACGGCCGCTGGCCGACCGACGATAGGCGCGGGTGTGGCGCCCAAGCCGACCTTTTAAGGTCCATGCCCTGCCATGACCTTTTTTGGTGAGGGCCGCGCCGTCAGCCGTCCATCGCCTCGCGATAGACCTCCACGGTGTGCTGGGCGCACGCCTCGTAGGTGAAGCGCGCCGCCCGGCGCGGCCCCTCCGCCCGCAGACGGTCCGCCAGCCCTTTGTCCTCCAGGATGCGCGCGAGCGCCGCCGCGATCTCTTCGACGCTCCGCGGGTCCACCAGCAACGCCGCGTCCCCCGTCACCTCCGGCAGCGACGACACATTGGACGTCACGACGGGCGCGCCGAGCGCCAGCGCCTCGGCGACGGGTAACCCAAAGCCTTCGTAGAACGACGGGTACACGAAGGCGTCGCACGCGGCGTAGAGCGCCGCCAGGTCCGCATCGGGCACAAAGCCTAGGCGGCGCAGCGCCGTCCCATGAGCGGCGCCGACAATCGCCGCTTCGTCCAAACGCCACCCGGCGTCCCCGACCAGCGCGAGCGGCGGCGCGTCGCCCAAGCGTTCACGCAGCAGCCGGTAGGCGCCCAGCGTCCCGGCCAGGTTCTTGCGCGGCTCCAGTGTGCCGACCGACAAGATAAACGGGCTGGTCAGTCCGTAGCGCGCACGCGCCGCGTCAATACGCTCAGGGGTCAGCGGCTGGCGGAACACCGCGCCGACGCCTGGGTAGACCACGCGCACCTTGCGCGCGGGCGCCCCGGCTCGCTCGATGAGGTCGCGCTTGGTCGCGTCCGAGTCGGCGATGATGAGACGGGCGTCGCGCGTGACGGCCGGCGTCATCAGGCGTAGGTACCCGCCATTGAGCCGCGTGTGGTACCGCGGATAGACAAGGTACGAGAGGTCATGCGCCGTCATCACCACGGGCACGCGCACGGGCGGATAGACCACGTCGGGCGCATGATAGAGGTCCGCGCCATCCCACGGGCCGCGCGCGGGCGCGTGCAGCAGACGCCGCGTCAACATGCGCAGGCGCCAGCCGCGGATGGACCTGTTGACGTGGAGCGGCGAGGGCGCGGCGGCGAGGGGATACGTCGCCGCCGGCGCCACGTAGAACGGGCGCAGGTCGGGGCAATCCGGCAGCGCGGCCAGCGCCTCGAAAAGCTCACGCGTATAGCGCCCCACCCCGGCGCGCTGCGTGAGCGCGGTGGTGACGTCGAAAGCGACGGTCCCTCTCATCGCCCTACACGCCCCGTCCCCGCTCGTTAAGCGCCTCACGGTAGACCGCCAGCGTCTCACGGGCGGTGCGCTGCCAGGAGAACAGCCCCGCGCGGGCCAGCCCCGCCGCGCCCAAACGCGCGCACAGGTCCGCGTCGTCGAGCAGCCGGCGTAGCGCCGCGGCGAGGTCATCGGCGGATAGCGGGTCGATCAGCAGCGCCGCGTCGCCGACAACCTCGGGCAGTGAGGCGGCGTTGGAGCAGATGACCGGGGCGCCGCAGGCCATCGCCTCGAGCGGCGGCAGCCCGAAGCCCTCGAAAAGCGACGGGAAGACGAAGGCCGTAGCCGCGCCGAAGAGCGCCGGCAGGTCCTCCGACGCGACGTAACCCGTGAAGCGCACGCGCGCCTCGAGCCCGAGCCGTTGCGCCTCCCGGCGCGCGTCGGCGGCGTGCGGGCTTTCCGCGCCGGCGATGACAAGGTGGGCGCGCTCGTCCCCCGCCGCTGCCATCGCCCCGAGGGCGCGTAACAACGTCGCGACATTCTTATTGGGTCCAAGCGCGCTCAGAGTCAGGAAGAAGGCGCCCGGCAGTCCCAGCCGCCCTCTCAGCGCGCGTACGGCATCCGGCGTGGCGGGCGTCAGATGCGGATTCGGGGCGAGCGGAACGACACGGATGCGTGCGGGGTCGATCCCCGGCACGCGCGCGAGTTCCCCCGCTGTGTAGTGCGAATCGGCGATCAGGCGACGCGCGCGGTGCAGCGAGAGCAGCATCTGCGGCAGCGTCAGCAGGCGGTTGCGCCAGGTGTGGTAGTGGGGCCGCGTGAGCACGCCGAGATCATGGATCGTGACCACGGTCGGCGTCGCGCTGAGCGGCGGCGCCATGTGGTTGGTCCCGTGGAAGAGATCGACGCGGCCGGCGTGGAGCGCGCGCGGGACGGCCAGCGGCAGCCACAGCGGCGCGGGCATGGTCCGCCACCGGAAAGAGGCGCCAAGGTCCAGGTCGGGCGGCGGCGGGGTCTTGGCGTAGAGCAGGAAGCGCTCATCGCCCGCCACAGCGGCGAGCCCGCGCAGCAAGCCACGACAATAGACGCCGACACCCGCGCGGTTCGTCACGACCGGCCGCATATCGAGCGCGATGCGCGGGGGCGCCATATCCTCCATATCCTACAGCAACCCGACGTAGCGCCCGACGAGCGGTAGGCGGCCGAGCACCTCGCGCTCAGTCACGCCGAAGACACGCGCCGCACGCACGCTTAGCAGCGCGACGACCACCCCGATGGGCAAACTCACCACGATACCGAACGGGTGCAGCGCCCACAGCACGGCCGCTGTCGCCGCCGTCATGGCCGCGACCTTCATGGTCGTCGCTTCAAGCCGCAGTGGGCCAATAGCGCGCCGTAACGCCCATAGGATGATCGCCCCGTTCACGAACTCCGAAGCCACCGTCAGGACACTGGAGGCCATGTACGAGTAGTGCGGGATCAGCCACAGATTGAACACGACATTGAAGACCAGCGTCACCGCGAACGACACCATCAGCGTGGTCTGGCGATGCACCGCCAGCAGCGCCGTACCGAGCATGTTGACGACGAGGAAACACGGCACGTCCCACATGAGGATCGCCAAGGCCGGGGCCGCCGCGGCGAAGTCGGCGGTGTTGTGTCGACCCGCGAGCACATGCACAGCCTCGGGGGCGTAAAAGGTGGTGAACAGGGCGATCGGAATCGCGCAGACGACCATCAGCGTGTACGCTGACCGCACCATCCGCCCCAGGGCCGCGTGCGACTCCGTGGCGACGCGATTGATCGCCGGGAGGATGGCGGCGCCGATAGCAGTCGTGAAGATGGCGGTCACGACGTTGAGCCCCTGATAGGCCACGCCGTACTGCGCCACCGGTTTGCACGCGGTCCCTGCCGGCAGGTTTTGACACCCGCTCAGATTGTACAGGATCTGCATGTCGACGCTAGCGTAGACGTAGTTGAGCAGCAACAGGACCGCGAACGGCGCCGCCCGCCGCAGCAACACGGGCCACCACGACAGGTCAAACTCCATCCGGAGGGGCAGGAACCGCGTATAGACGATCCAGGCCGTCGCGACCGCGCCGACGATTGCCACGAGCGTATACACGATCGTGAGCGCGAGAACATGATGGCCGGTGTAGAGCACGGCGAAGCCCAGCACGACGCGCAGGAGCGTCGTGCCGATGGAGAGAATCGCCCCCGGAGCCTGGCGCTCGGCGAATTGGAACGCCAGCTGTAGCGTCCCCGACACCGTCAGCGGGATCAGCGAGAGGGCGTAGACGTAGAGCGCGTCGCGCAGATCCGGTTGTATCAATCTCTGGGCCAGCGCGACGATCAGGACGATGTCAAGCAGCGTCAATAGGAGCCGCAACGGGAGCGTGTTCGAGATGTAGCGCACCGCCAGAGAGCGATCCTGCACGACATCGCGGACGGCGATGGTGCTCAGGCCCAGGTCGGTGACGACCGAGAAAAGGCCCACGAAATTGATGACCGCGACGTAGTTGCCGTACAGGGTGTCGAGCCGCCGGGTCGTGTAGAGCACGAGCAGTAACGTGAGGACGCGTCCGCCCAGGTTAGCCGCGACGAGATACGCAGCATTGGTGAGCGGGCGCGTGCGTCCGCCAGCGTCGTCGCGTGGCGCGGGCGGATCAGCGTCACGCGCTGTCGCCGCGACGGCTTGTGCGCGCCTCTCAGCCACGTTTGTCGCGCCATCCCGCGGCGCGCACTCCTGCAAGGAGTGCGCGCCTACGGGGAAAGGACGGCGAAGCGCCAGCCGGGTTTAACATACCGCAAGCCGGGTTTGGCATTTGACACTCCACTAAAGCCGTGGGTTTTACGCCGATTGCTATAATGACACCTGTACTCTCGTGTACGCCGTGCGCGTGCGCGGCACAACGCGTGGATCGGCGGCTCGGCGGCATGGAATGGCAAAAGTGTAGCGCGTCGGAACGTACAACGCAAACGTGGATGACGTCGAAGGAGCCCTCATGATGGATAGCGGACCTCTGGTCAGCATTGGCCTACCCACCTACAATCGCGCGGAGCAGATCAAGCGCGCGATAGAGTCGGCCCTTGCGCAGGATTATCCCAACATTGAAGTGGTGATTTCCGATAATGCCTCCACCGATGGGACGCAACCTCTGTGTGAAGAGCTCTGCCGGCGCGATAGCCGCATCCGTTATATCCGCCAATCGACCAATAGTGGGATGGCGGGAAACCACATCGCGGCCTTTAAGCACGCCCGCGGGGACTACTATATGGTGCTTGGGGACGACGATTGGATTGATCCATCCTACGTTTCGACGTGCATGCGCGTACTGCTCGCGGAGCCGGAGTTCGCCGTGGTCTGCGGAAGACCCTTTCTGTATCAAAGTGGCCGTCCTCTGTCCGAAGGGGTCATCACGACGCTGCTGCAAGAGACCGGCGCTGAGCGTGTGCTGGCCTACTATAGAGACGTCTTCGACAACGTCCCATTTTACGGCATAAGCCGTCGAGCGCTGCTGGCTACCGTGCCGCCGATGCGCGACACCATGGCCGGCGACTGGCTCTACATCGCGTCGCTTGCGTTTTTGGGGAAGATCAAGACGGTGGAAACGACGGCTATGTATAAGTCCGTCGGTACCGGGGCGAGCGCGAGCGTTGAGCGCATCGTGCAAGTTGTCGGCTTGCCCCCGTTTCAGGCGAGGCATCCCGTGCTCAGTGTCCTCCTGGGCGCGTGCAAAGATATCGCCTGGGCCTCGCCAGTGTATCGATCCAGCGGATGGCTGGGGCGTCTCTCCTTATCCTGCAAGGTGGGTCTGGTGCTGTCGCGGAAGTACCATCTACATCAAGTTCTGTCCTACAGAGGCGGGTTGCTGATTAAAGCCATTCGTGGGCGTCTATATCGCACACCGCGCGGCCGCGCGGCGCCCCCCTCGCCCGAACTATGACAGCGCGCGGTACACCTCCAGCGTGAGCCGGGCGGTGCGCTCCCACGAGAACAGCGCCGCGCGCGTCTGGCCGCGCCGGACGAGGTCAGCCCGCAGCTCCGTGTCACCGGCTAGCCGCGCCATCGCCTCGGCCATCGCCTCGGTGCCGCGCGGGTCGACCAGCAGCGCGGCGTCGCCCGCGACCTCGGGCAGCGACGACACGGTCGAGGTGAGCACGGGGCAGGCGCAGCGCATCGCCTCCAGAATCGGCAGCCCGAAGCCTTCCAACAGCGAGGGGTAGACGAAGAGGTCGGCCCCACCGTAGAGAGCGGACAGGTCGTCGTCGGGCACATAGCCCAGCGCACGCAGGCGCCCGCTGTCCGCCAGGCGCGGGTAGGCCGCGTAGATCTCTTGCATGGCCGACGGGGACCACTTCCCCGCGAGGTAGAGGCTATGCGTGGCGTTGGGGTCGCGCGAGAACAAGTCGAAGGCGCGCAGGATGTTCGCCGTGTTCTTATTCTGATCAGAGGGGCCGACGTATGACCCAACGTGCAGAAAGTAGGGCCGGCGCAGGCGATAGCGAGCCAGGACGCGGTCGATCTCAGCGGCGGGCCGCGGGTAGAAGCGGCGCGCGTCGACGGCTAGGGGCGTGACCGTGATGCGCTCAGGCGGGATGCGCAGCCGCTCCACCACATCCCGCTTGGTCGCCTCGGAGATGGCGATCAGGTGGTCGACGCGCCGCAGCAGGCGCAGGTAGCGCGCGTAGCCGATGCGCTGGTCGAGCCAGCGCGGTGGGAATAGCACAGCGGGGTTGTGCAAGGGGATCAGGTCATACACCATCGCCACGGTCGTCACACGGGGCACGAGCACCAGGCCGTTCGAATCAGTGGCGTGGTAGAGCCGCGCCCCCGCGTGGCGTAGGGCGAGCGCGATCGCCGGCTGGCTGACGAGCCACTGCAGGCGGTCCTTGCGCCACGGCGGCTTGAGTAGAGGCACGGTCGTGATACTGGGGCGCGCCAGCACATCGGCGAGCGCCGGCGCGTCGGTCGGTTGTGGCGGCTGCCGCAACAGGCTGAGCGGCATGGGGCGCGGCAAGCGCGTCAGCGCGTCCAGGAGACCACCGGTATAGGTTCCGATGCCGCGCACACGGTGGCCCGTCTGCAAGGGCGTCGCGTCGACGACGATCACGACTCTTGCCCCGACCGCCGCGCGTAGAGCGCCGCCAGCCCCGCCCGCGCGTCTATCTCCACCTGCCCCACCTCCTACCCAAGGCTCGTGCATTATCGGCGCTCGTGGGCCTGCGACTGCGGTCGCATGGCAGCGTACGCCGACTGCGGTCGGGGGCGGGTCAGTGCGCCGGCCACGTCCCCCTCGTCCTGACACCGCAGTGTCCGTGGTCTGCCATGCGACCGCAGTCGCAGGCCCACCTCCCACCTATGGCTCTCATGCTACAAGAGCGACTGGTATATCCGCAAGGTACGTTCAGCAGTACGGGTCCAGCTGAATTCCTGGGCCCGTTGCAGGCCGCGCTGGACGAGGTCCGCCCGCAACGCCGCGTCGCCGGCCAGCCGCGCCATCGCCTCGGACATCGCCTCGGTGTCGTGGGGGTCAACCAGCAGCGCGGCGTCGCCCGCGGCCTCAGGCAGCGAGGAGACAGTCGAGGTGAGCACGGGGCAGGCGCAGCGCATCGCCTCCAGAATCGGCAGCCCGAAGCCTTCCAACAGCGAGGGGTAGACGAAAAGGTCGGCCCCGCCGTAGAGGGCGGGCAGGTCGTCGTCGGGCACGTAACCCAGCATGCGCAGGCGCCCGCTCGCTAGGAGACCGGGATGCGACCGCTCCAGCTGCGCGAGGGCCTGCGCGGGCCACTTGCCGACGATACAGAGGACGCGCTCGGAGTGACCATGGCGTGAGAAGGCTGCGAAGGCGCGCAGGATGTTTGCCGTGTTCTTGTTAGGATCGCTGGAGCCGATATGTAGAAAGTAGGGCCGGCGTAGGCGATAACGCGCCAGGACGCGGTCGATCTCAGCGGCGGCCCGCGGGTAGAAGCGGCGCGCGTCGACGGCGAGGGGTGTAACCGTGATGCGCTCAGGCGGAATACGCAGCCGCTCCACCGCGTCCCGCTTGGTCGCTTCGGAGATGGCGATCAGGTGGTCGACGCGCTGTAGCAGGCGCAGGTAGCGCGCGTAGCCAATGCGCTGGTCGACGCGGCTCAGGGGGAAATGCGCGGCCTCGTCGTGGAGCGGGATGAGATCGTAGAGCGTGGCGACCGTCGTGACACCGGGGACTCGTACCAACCCACTCCCCTCGGTCGCATGGTAGATGCGCGGACGCGTGCGCAGGATCGTCGGATACACCGCCGCCATCCCCACCACCCACTGCAATCGGCTACGCCGCCACTCCGGCCGGGGTAGCGTGACCTTAGTGACACCGGGCCGCGCGAGCAAGTCCGCCAGCAGCGGCAGATCTTCCGCGTGCGCGGGCTCCGCCAGCAGGCCAAGCAACTCTGGTTGGGGCAGGCGCGTCAGCGCATCAAGCAAACCACCCGTATACGCGCCGATGCCGCGGTACTTGTGCGCGGTTTGTAAAGGACTGGCGTCAATGACAATCAAGGCTACCGTTCATTCCTTTAGCGCATGACCTACATACATGAGAACTATACTACGGATGGACTATCGTCTTTTGGGCTCCCCCCGATCCGCCCATCACATGATGGAGCTACTCCGCCGATACGACAACTCATGACAACGGGCGTGGAGTGAGATGCGGCCTGACCTTAAGTTGCGCCGCCCCGAGACGGCGGGCGAGTACGTGCTGTACCTACGCGCCGACGCCGGCGACGGCGACACGTCGTCCGGCGGCTGGAGCTCGTCGTCGTACTCGGCGGGCGGCTAGAAGCAGGCGCCTGCAACGTGGGGTTTCCTCACCGCTGTTAATGTCCAGTGATTCTGTCACCCATAAGTGTCCAGTGAAAATGTCACCGGGGCCGACGCGCCCGTAGCGCTCTCATCCGGTCACGCGCCTGTTCGCGCGTGCGCTCCTCGCGACAAAAGTCA
>JAABUV010004472.1_pt1 | contig 16712 bp, 17 predicted proteins | sample 5559971 | NCBI WGS metagenome assembly JAABUV01 (sample SAMN10711881, study PRJNA513362) | rock metagenome | isolation source: Antarctica rocks | place: Antarctica: Victoria Land, Knobhead nord | collected 2015-12-19
TTCAAGCTTCTTCACTCTCTACATCTTGAGTATGAAGTCATGAAATACTACATGCATATGAGAAGTGAGAATATCATGTCAGAAGAACGCAAAATCAGGCAGTCTAGCTGTTGAAAGCAGAAGTCAAAAAGCTTAATACAAAGAAAGAAACGAGCTCTAGACAAAGAGAGATCAAAGTGCTATCATGAATATTTGTCACATCTATCATATAATTCATGCGATGGCAATTCTCAATAATCACGCAAGACTACGCTACGTGAACATCATAGCTCATACATCTTCTGTTCTAGATATGTCTTTGAATACTCATTCATTCAATATAATGAGCGCAGCACCTAACTTGAGCTTCTCATCATCGTGATCATATGCGAACGCGAGTCTGTAATTCTCTACAGCAGAGAAAGCAGTCATCACGCTGAAACGTCAGTTTCTTTCTTCGACATTTCAGAGACTAATCGTTGTTCATGATCATTGTACCTGACTCACAATTATCTTTGATTTCGAATTTTCAATTCATATAAACTGCATTGATATCATTGAAATCTCTGCGTTTCTCTGTCGTTCTTGAAGATCGAGAAAATACAACAATCGTACACTTTGAGAGTGACACAAAGTTCAAATCAACGTACGTCTGTAAAGAAATGAGCTTTCGACTCTTTCTAGAACAGAATATTGACTTCAGAACTGAGAAGCAAGCATGTTATCACGAACTGAACCTAATTTATTCCCTGTCAAGATATTCGAATGTCATCTCTTCTTCTATTTTCTTTGTTACGACGAAAATTTCAACACTCGATATGTCTTCATCAATCAAAGATAAAACTTATGTATGTGAAACATTATACTCTTATCTTCAAAGAGAATCGTTGCAAGAAGCTCTAAATGAAAGCAATGCAACTGAAGAGCGACTTCTACTAACACTCGCAAAAGACGTCGCTCACAACTCATACATGAAGTCTTGCTCAATCTCTGAATCTGAGCGTTCATGTTCTCAAGTCGAAAAGAACATTAATAGTCTTTCAATGAGTGCATATGACAAGAATCAACACAAATCATTTTTTCATATCATCTTCAGTCGTCGCTGACTTGAATTCTTCTGATGAAGACGCTGATAGCTTTCTTAGCATTGATAGCTCTACATGAGAAGACAGATTTTCCTGCTTATTCGAAAAGATATTCATCATTGATACATCATCACTGAGAGCTTCTAGATCATCAGCTTTGAGTGTGATGAGTAGCATACGTGCCTCAAAATCAAGAGTGTTCGTGAGTGTAGAAGCTCAAGTAGAGACTCTCGATTCATTGAGTGATTCGAATCGAGTCACACTCGTGATTTGTAAGATATCTTCGACTGTATCAGCTTTAGACATGATAGTATCTTGTTCATGTAGCATCGTCTGATCTACAACACTATCGACAAGACGTTCGTCGATATAATCGATGATAAAGAAGCGTTGTTTCTGCTTGTCAAATCGTATTCAGCGTTCAGTCTAGATTGAGTTAGAAATGACTCTGAGCAGTAAGATTATTGAACAAACAGTAGCAATATGATATTCTAGTCAAAGCATGCGCTTCTTTCTAGGCTGCTTCATTGAAGAAAGATCATATGAACGCTCATCATCATCAATCATGACAGTAGTGAATCAATTCTCAGGAAAATATCATTGAATAAAAAGCAGATCTTGCATAATGTAATTCTCGAACAAAGATCAAGCAAAATTCTTGTATGACTGAGGAAACTTCTTACGCTGAACTTTGAGAGTCATTACTTGAGAATCTTCGGTCAAGATATTTGATAGCAAACAGATTTCAATTCAAGAAATAATCTTTTCAATTGTTCATAAGATGTTCTTCTGTTCGAGAGAAATGCAATTCTGCTGAACAATGATTAAGCTTCAAAAGAAAATCAAGTACATATGAATCAGCGAATAGATGTTGTCATTGCCTGAATACTTTAAGCATACATCAAGACTTATCGTCGTTAGTCTTGATGGCTGAAAGATGAAGACTTCATTTTCGTTTGATTCATTTACTATATGCGTATCAAAAGTAGCATACTGAGGTTCAAAAGATTGATCATGATCTACAAAATCATTCAGATTCGTGAAAGTGAACTTAGAAGTCTCTTTTTGATCAAGTTGAGCAGACTCAAAAGATGTAATCAATTTTGATTTCGATTTTTCGTTCTTTGCGTAGTCGTACTCAAACAGCGCTGCAATGTTTGATAGAACGATATATGCATCAGTCTTCTTGAATCTGATTGCAGCTTTGAAAATGTATCTCTCAAAGAGATCTGTTCTCTCGAGCTCGCGAATGATAGCTCTGAACTGATTTGATAAGTCGAAAAGTCTAGCTGCTGCTGCTCAAGAGAAGAATTCAGCGAAAAAGCTTGAACTCAAAGACGATCAGTGACAGTCACTTATTGCTCTTCATAAACAGATATATTGCATCGTGATTAATCATTTCTAGAACTGACTAATGAGCTTTTAGCTGCTATATGAGCATCATGATTTCTTCTTAGCGTCTCAGCATCTTTCTGCTAATTCGGCTTTAAGTAGACTGACTGCTAAGTACTCAATGTCGACGAGAATGTGATGTCATGAAATACATGCTTTTCTCGAAGTTCTACGGCACAGGCTATCAGACTCAATTGTATATATGCTTGTCTTCATTTACATTGTCTACTCAATGATGACTTTGTTATACGAGACTATATCAGTCTTTGAGAATACGTGAATCGAATGCTTAGATATTTGAAAGATTCGCTTTGATTAAGAGTGTTTAAGCTAAAATTCGAATCGTCTCAGAGAATCTTGATCGATATCACATGACTATTGAGAATAACGAATCGAAAGATCGTGAAGTCTGAAACAACGTTGCTAAATTCTGATATCATAAAGCGTCAGATAAGACGTCGACTGTCGATCATTTATATCATCATCTGATTATTCTTGCTCGACTCTATTCGCTCGAACAGCTTTCACTGTATACAAAGTCTTTGACGAGTATAATATCTTTCAATTCTGTCAAAGACAGTATTATAACTTTGTTCAATTCTATTTTGCAGAACAAAGAGATGACTAAACGTCGACAATTTTCTTTTGAAACTCTATTCATTAAGACGCATGCTATACTTTTTACGAGTCAATGTCAATACACTTCGCTTCGATCATGACTAATTTGATGTATATGCCTTTCATCTCAATAATGAGCTGCTCATGAGAGATAGGCCTGGTTTCTGACTGAAGAAGCATCTTGAGTTCAACTTCGAGTTTCTCAGATTTCTCATCTCTCAGTGACTCATTCTCAAGAGAAGACTCGTTGCTATGATCTTCGTCATCATTGCTAGTCAAGAAGAGAGCTTTTTCTTGTTCAGAGAGATCAAATTGACTCGGGGATTGAAGTTGCTTTTCATGAGCTGTATCATCATGCGAACCACGCGTTGACGTCAAATTTGTCATGACAGATTTTTTAGTCTGAGATAAAGAATCATGATGCTTCAAAGAACGCTCTCAACGAAGTGACTCGACATGATCATTATTCTTCTTTTTTCACATGCTGCTAGCGTCATTTGAGACGTGAACATTCGAATCATATAGTGACTGCTTCAAGCCTGAAGATTCTCGTCGATAATCTGAATCATCTGAAGAAATAATTTGAGATATTGATTTCAAGTTCTTATCTTCTGAAAAAAATTTATCGTGACGTGATCTAGTACTCATAGATTCTAGAAGACTGTCTTCAATAGTGAAATTCGACGGTTCAGAGTCACTCTCAGCTTCTGACTTTCGAGAATTCTTCGCTGATGTACATTGTTTCTTCTGATGTCTGAACTTGAATCGCTTCAATAACAGATTGTCGATATTTTCGATCTGCTTCTCTTGATTATAGAAGTTCTCTGAAATTGAGCATGTAATCTTTGATGATTGTTCGCTGTGATTTTGCGAAATTTAGCAGAGAAATGTCTTCGATCACTGATCATGCAAGCTTTGACTAGTTCGACGAGAAAACGAGCTCAAGTAAAGACTGCATGCGATTAGCGAGTATACTTGATCGCATTGTAGTTGCACAGAGAGTCAGCTGCCTTTGCGAAATGCTAACGAGACACAAGACAATGAGCGACATATCAATGAGTGATGAGGCTCAATTATGACGAATCGTCTCGCCTAGTGAAGACGATTAAAGACGAAGACGCTAAAAGAGAGCTTGCCTGTCTCTCTGCGTGTCTGCGTTGTGCTCACGGCGAGCTGACAGAAGCACCCTTTTGCCTAGGCCTGAAAATGCCTGAAGAGAGATCGCATTGATTTTCTCGATCAGAGAATTCGATCAGGAAATGCGTCTTCGCGCATTGAGCTGCTACAATGAAAGTAGAATAGCTTTAGAAGTCGCATTTCGAACCAGACAATTGAAGAGCAGTGCGTCGAATATTTCAGAAGAATTCTTCTAGGTATAAATAGTTCTAGAATGATCGACGTCGAACAAATCTTCTAGAACATATGATGATCAGCAGTCGAATCTTACTAGTCATCTCTATCAATTCTGACTTCAGCTGTCAAACACAATAGAAGATGACATTTCAGATCTTAATATCTGACTGAGCAACATCTAATCTATCAGCATCAGAAGACAATCTGAGTCGCGATGAATATTAGTTATTCTGCCATCGTTGAACACTGCTTCACACAGTCTTGAATCTCACTGATCATTCTCTTCTTTAAGTTGAAACACTCTCTCTTTCAGTAGAATCAAGTCGAAGAACTTCATATTGAAAATAGCAGAAGTATCATACTGAGATAAAAGAACAACGCACAGAAAGTTGAATGTGTAATGCTTTTCAAACGAATGATGACAGTATAGATCAGTCTGTCGCATGATGAATACATGCTAAGATGGAATTTGTCAAGCCATGCTCATATATACGTCGATTATACTCAGGTGTACGCTGTCGAGCAGATTGATAATTTCTCAACTGTCGTCTAGTGACTTCAGAAAGAAATGAAAAGTTAATTAAAAGCTATTCTCGTCAAGTATTTAGTTACTCGACAAGACTATTACATTATCGCTATCTTCTTCTATCGTTCTTCGTCTGAAATGAAGGCATAACTGCCTGCTTTTGATATCATCATATTTTCTCTCAACGAACAAACAAGTCTTTCTTCTTCAACTTCTCTGTTCACTACAACAATCATATAAAGACAATTCAAAGATACAGAATCATCAGCTCAATTCTCAAACATTTTCTTAATAGAATGCAGTATATTTTAGACAACATTCGTGTTGTTCAAAATCATCATTCATCACAGTATCTTTCACGCCTCTTACTTCTCTTTTGTTTTCTTTGAATTAAACACTTTGTCAATTGACTGCTCTCGTTCTGAGTGACTTGATCACTTGCAGCCTCATGTTTCGCTCGTATAGTCTGTTTGTTCTGCGCTAGAGCAATCGCTTTAGTTGAACAGTTCTTATCATCTTCGTAGAAAGAGTCAAATCTACGCTTTCAGTACAATCTCGAGTTATCGTTCATCTCTTTCTGAGAATTGATGTCATCGACAGTATCTATCAAGATCTGAATAATTACTTGAGCTTTTCTTATATCGACTAGCGTCGATACAACATCTCAGAAGAAGCGAGTCATGTGCTTCAGTGTAGCTCGTGTGTTGAAGTCGAGTCATCTTCTCAATTCTACAAGAGCATCGAAGTTCGAAAAATGATTCTGTTCTAACGAATGAGCTGTGCGAAGTCAGTAGATCGAGAGACGAACGAGAGTCACAAGAGTGATCAGAGCTAACGTCATCTCAATAGACTCTTTGAGCAGAGAAATTTGTTGAATCAGATTATGAAATGTTTGCAGATCATCTTGTGATATCGTTCATGCATGAAGTGCTTCAAGTGCTCAATCAGTACATTCTGAACTTCATATCAAAAGCAATAGAATATCGTTCTCTGAGCGTCGAAGAGAGAGCAGTTGAACATAGATACTTTCGCTGCTTCGATGAGCACTGCAGTCTTCAACTTTGTGAAAGAAATGAACTCTTATCAAAAAATTCTGACGAAGCTCATCTGTTTAAACTCAAATTCATTTCAAAATTTCAGCGATAGAGTCTTGTTCTCATTAGTGAGCTGTCGCTGAAATGAGTCTCACATCACGTATCAATTTCGAAAGAGTTACTGACAGAGAGTTTTCAAGTCTCAAAATTCATTTTCTGACTTCAGAGATCTTTGCTCATCGAATTTGTCTATCATCTATGACTTGAACAAAAAGTCTGAACCTGAAAAGAATTTTGTGTAAATAACAAAGATCAGCAATGTTGAACTGTCGCGAGCGAGCTGTTTGAGCTGCACAAGTAAGATCGTAAAGAATCAAGTTGTTCAAAGAAGTGAGATCTGTTGAGTCTGAATTGAATCTGTTCTGTTGATTCGCAATGATGTCGTCAGAAATACAGTAGAGCTCACGAAGCAGTGAGAGAATTTGAAGCTCTATCTGACATCAATTGATGAATGAGAGATGATGTGACAAAGAAAGCATGTGCAGTTGTTTCACACATTGCAAGATGCATTGACATTAGTCATTCAAGTCTCGATAGAGAAGTCTCTGTGCAAGCGAAAACTTGAACTCTCTCAGCAAGTTTAAGAACAGAAGAAGAGTGTTTCTGACATAGACTTCTTTGATCTCACGAGAGAAGTGCTGAAGATTCATTAGCGAACTGTGTTTTCAAGACAAACGAACAGTGTCATTTTGAAATTCATATGAAAAATGAACGCTTCAAGCCTGGCAAGAAGATCATTCTTTCTCGCGATATCGCGATAGCATGACGCTGACTCGCGAACGTCTGTGTAAAATATGACACTCTAAGCGTTTCTGAGAAAGCGTCGTTGAGTCACTATTCTGACTTCTGAATTGCCAAGTTGATGCCTTTCATGATCGATTGATTGTGTTGAATTTACGTTCTCGAGCATAAATTGATCGATTATGTGAGAGAGCTCGAGAAATGAATGCATTTCAACTACAACAAGGTTCTGAGAATCGTGATACTTCTGTTTGACATGAAGAACAGTGATTCGAAGAGACTCAAGCAAAGATTCAATATCAACATCGTCTCTCGCATGTTGACGCGTTGAGAAGTGAACAATCTTCGAAAATACTTTCGAGCGATGAGAAACGATCTTTCTGTATATAAGAAGCTGTGCAGGTTTCCAAAATCACGTCAGTCGCTGAGAAGTCTCAGTTATATGAATGCAGAGCGCTTCTCATTGCATCAGTCTCATTCATGTTCTTGTCTTGCTGCAAGTTCAGATCGTATGCGTTTGTAACAGTCTTATTTCATCGCGATTCATCTTCTGTATTCACTCTGTTGACGAATTTCGATATCTTTGAAGACTCAGAGTTCATTGTCTTCTGATCAAAGCTCGACTGATGTCTTCTCAATGTTTCATTGAGATTTGTACTTTGAAGTTCACGCATCAAAGAGATACGACATGAGAAATAACTTCTGTCTGAAACAAGATGCAGCTTGCATGACAAACAACGAAATCTTGCAGTAACTTTGAAAGTTGCACGACGAAGGCTAAAAATTTATACTGAAAAACATGTCAATTGACAAATCTCTTCAGATCTGATTCGATAAACAGCTGCAGATCTGTGATATCATGAATTTCAGTTGACTCAAAAAAGAACGAAGGCGAGCGAAATGAAAAAATGTCGACAAGTCATGTTGAGTGTAGAAAAGCAGCATCTGCGCTAGAAGTGCTGAGGCGCAGAGACATAAAATAAAGACTTCACAAGAGCGATCTGATAGTTTCTGATTGGCTTGAGAAGCAAGAAACCTCACGCTGCGATAGAGAGCAAGAATGCTCATGATCTAAACTTCTTTCGATAATTCTGAGTCAAATCGTCTTTTGATTCAGAAGAAAATTTAATAAAGAGATTTCTCTCATCTGCTTTTCTGTTCTTCATTACTGCGAACGGTCAAAATGTCATCGTCAACAGCTGAGCTCGTCAAAACTAAATTGTTGAATCTCTCTGTCTTTCTTGTGAACAATCAAGCTACATTATCATCAGCAACATGTCAACAGATTTATGCAACGCTTTCTATCAAACATAGATCTGCTTTAAGACAGTTCGTATCTGTGAGAAAATGAAAAAGCAAGAAAGTAAATGAACGAAAATCTTGCTTGCAGAAGCTCTTTCACATTGAGAGTGTTGAGTCTTCTTTGAAGCTACGAGATCGAATCGAGACGTGAGTGAAGAACTTCGATTTCTTTTTTCAAGACTCTGTGATTGCAATCGAAACAAATCATCACAGTTTTTTTGCATCGTTCAAGCGAATTGCTCAGAGCGCAGAAACACGAAAGATAGCGACGATTCGACAACGCTTCGATCTTGAATCAATTTATAAAAGAATCGTAAGATCTGATCATTATACAAGCACAGAATGACGCAATGAAGAAAGCGCTTGCCTCGCTCAACAACTTCAGCGTTTCTCTTTGATTAGCGATGACGTCGAGAAGATTCAAGGCAAGCTCGAGAGATATGTCGAACTGAGACGTAGCTGAAATTTGTGAGTCGAACGCTTGAGAAGTTCAGGATTTTTCATCGTTCTATCTCAGACGATGATCGAAGAATTGTAAGAATGACTCTATCTAGTTGATTTCTTTCTTTCACTGATTGATTCAGATACGAGAGAAGACAAAATCTTATCTTTCTCGATGATTCGATGAATCAAATTTGTAGACTGAGAATTCGAGATATCGCTCATCGACTGAAAGTTCTTTCTTTGAGCAGCTTCATTGCTCAAGAATTGAAGAAGATTTCATCAGAAGAGATGCTTTCAATTCGAAAAAGACTGTTCAATAATTGCAAATTCAATCAGTTTTGAACACAAGATATGAGAATATCATCTGTCTTCAGACGACGATCAAATGACTCACTCGATTCTCATTCATTCGCTTTTCGAGAGTTTCAAGAGGTCACGAATAGTCACAATCTTAACACAATCATCGAGAACTCGAAACTTTCAGCTCGAGGTTTGACAAGCTTATCAAACCTTCTCAGCACACTATGTTCGCTCTCACAAAATACGATCGTCTTTGATGACTCTGCTCTGTCAGACTCAGGTTCGAGCTCGAATTTGACAAGATCACAGTGAAACTTCACAAACGTAATGACGTCTTCGATCGCAGAAGCGACTTTCTCTGATTACATCTCGTTGATCGAGGTTGAATGTCAGGAATTGAGCCTATCTCAATGAGGCTCATTGCAGATCATGACATGTTCGACGACAGAAGACGTTTATTGCGAATTCGAATTGCGAATCTGATTGAAGAGCTCAGACTCGACCTTAAGAATGCGAAGTATTGTTCTCGACATGAACTCATCAATGAATTTCATGAAACATCTACATTCACAATCTGTACGCTAACAAAAGCTAATACAATTTTACAAATCATGATCGCTTGAATCATTACTCTTTCACGTAGAACTTCGTCAAGGCACTTCTCAAACAATCACTTCACTCATCAAGTCGAGAACTAGAAACAGCGTCATGCCTTCATCGTTCTCGCTAAAGTACATCTCATCATCATCATTAAGAATGAGGTCTTGTTCGCTGATCAGACTGACTGTTCTCGCATTCATGATCAAGTCGTTTTTTCAATGTACGTCTTCAAGCGCTATCATGATCAGATATTGCTTTGGGAAAGAGCTTTTGAGCCGTTCATTCGTATTGATGAAGATCACAGAATAGAAGAAGTGCAGACTGCGTTGTGAGTCATCAGCGAATCGAAATTTCTTTTCAGAACATGCTTCGATTCGTGCGATGTTTGAAAGACTCTATAAAGTCGTTAGATATCAAATTCAAAGATCAAGATCACAGATGTAGAGCTACAGATATCTTGAATCAGACGTCTGTGACTTTTTATGTGAGAGCTCGACCTGAGAATAAATACAGTCATGAATTCTTCGACTTCTTCTTCAAACGTTTCGATTTCACACAGTGCTCTAGATTCTTTGCTGCGACATCTGTCAAGTCGATAGATACTATCTGCACTTGAGAGAGAATGTTGATGTCAGACATGAGAAACAAGTTGATTCGTTGAGTCTTCAATGCAAAAGAGGTGTGACGAAATGTACTTTGTACGAAGATAAGCTTTCACTGAAAGTGTGACGCGTGCAGTAAGCGTGTGTGACGCATCAGTAAAATCTTGAACTCTTAAGTCTTTTTTTCTGTCTTTAATATGAAGAGTTTGTATAATGTATATGATGTTTCACACAAGCTTCAATAATGTCTACAGCATAACTTTGAATGTTCTATCAGATGATCTGTCGATCTCTTCGACTGTGTATGACGAACAGCATTGAATCTATTTTACGAATGTCTCATCGTCGAAAAGACTCGTTGAGAATAAAGATACCAACTTCTTATTCGCGTAGAAACGTACGAAGCATCACTTTGAATATTATGAGAAATTCATTGTGAACGTATCACTCACTTCTGATAATTATCGCAGAAGCATTGCTTCACTTACACATAGTTTCTATGAACTGATTGAGAATTGAGGCTCGCTCGATCCCTTACATCATGAAACGATTTGCCTGTAAGTCAAGCCATATAAAAGACTACGTCACTTCTTGTTCACAGTTTTTCCTTCTAGTTTTCCAATCTACTCTGAGTCATCTAATGATATAAAGCACTATTGAATTTTCAAGCAAGAAACAACTATCTCGAAATACAAGACTTCTAAGACGAAAGAAAGACGAGATGAACGACGCAATAAACTCGATAAAAAGAAGAAACAGCAACGTCGTATTGATAGAATGTTTGAACAGATGAATCGTCAACGAGAGATACAGCTAATACAGAGTCTGAATAGTATGACGATGTCTAGTATATTCTCTCTTCAGCAGCAATCATCTTCTTCTCTTTCTTCTCTTTCTTCTCTTTCTTCTTCTTCTCAGTATATGCAATATTCGCAGTATCAACAGTGATCTCAGTGATCTATGCCTTCTTCTCATTTCTCTACATCTTCGAATATCTATGTCTCGCTCTCTCAACATTCTCATCAGCAGCAGCAAAACTCGAATCAACATCATACTGCAGAGTCACGATCTCATAAATCAAGCTCTCTTGAAGATGACGAGAAAAAGAAGAAGCAAGTCGTTGACGATTTCTGAACTTGACGAATTAATAAGATCAATAATTCGGTTTCTAGGCAACGTCTCATTGATGCAAAGATCATATGCGATGAGCAGGCGTGAAGAAGACTCAGTGACATTCAGCAATTAGTCATCACGATCTCAAATATATTCAAGAAGACTATGAAATGATTGATGAAGTTGCTCGTCATACTGTTAAGAAGCTTCATAAGTTCAAACATCTATATCGCATGATTTATCGATCTGCTCACGATCTACAAGGTCTTCAAGGGAAAATTCAGAGTCAGCAAGCAGAAGGTTTTGTGTTATAGCAAGTAAGTACTTGTATAGCGATGACAATAGCAATAGCAATAGCAATAGCAGAGCAATCGATTATTTAAAGATGTTTTTTCAATAGATCGTGATTTCTATGCTATGCAAAACGTGCTATGCTTGTCTCTCTCACATTTTCATGCTTGTTTCTATCTCGTGCGATATAAACTCATCAAAATTGACTCTGAACAAGACATTTGAAACAGTTCTATGCATGGTCAAGTGATCACTTCTCAAGTTCTCGTTGAAAGATCTGATAATCATCATCAAATCAATATCTTTCTGCAGCATGCCTGAAATGCTTAACACTATAACGATCGTATTGACTATTCTTGATTGCATATCGCAGAAAGTCTTTGAAATCGTCAGGAAACAAGTCTCTTACTTGTCGTCAGTGTCGTTGTATCTATGTCTTCAACACATTGAATGTGAGCTCGATCGAGTTATAGTTAGACGAATAAGAAGAAAGAAACTTGAGAAAGAGACTGCATCATGACTGGTTCTTTTGAAGTATCACGAAATGCGCATAAATCAGTTGAGCTGAAGAATCAGTCAAGCTGAAGAATCAGTCAAGCTGAAGAATCAGTCAAGCTGACTCTCAGAGTCGTCGCGAGTGATGTTTCTGACTAGCAAAGATCAGTTCAGATGTGCATCATTGATTCAGTTGAAGTACTGCATGCATGATATATAGAAGAAAGGCAATTTTCAGAACATGATATAATACAAGAGTGAAAACATTGTTTTTAAAAGACAAGCTCTATGAAGATGAAAAAAGCAATGATGTATCACAAGATTCGATATCAGATCGCGCAACTTCGAAGAATTTTCTCTCGTCGATATCTGAGCTAATCTCGTTCTTCAATAGATCTCATAGAATGACAATTGACGAAAGAGAGCTCGCTCGATTACGTGAAGATCTTGTGAATCACTTCTGCATGATTTTGAAGATGCATCTTGTTCATGAGATCAATGTTGCATCGTGAACGAGAGCGTGCAATAGGCTGCCTGTCTGAATGATGGCGAAGATGCTTTCGATAGAAGTGCAATTTTCAATCGTCATGACTGAAGAAAGATCACAGACGTCTCGACGTTGACAGCTCATCATTGCTCAGGCAGAAGATACATTGAGTCGACATGCATTCAATCGAAAGAGACGTCAAGAGACTTGATTGTCGAATAATGACTTGCGCGATCTTGTTCAGACTTGATCGTGAAAGACTTCTTTCTGAGTCGAAAGTCATGACTTTTCTGTAATCGACACAGAGCTGTTGAGACACTGATAGCTGCGCAGCTTCTTTGACATTTCTCTTCAAAGAAGTTGATGATGAAGATGAAGAGTGTTTCAATGGCACGAAGACGCTTCACAAAATTATATTCTTCTGTTCTTCTCTCTGACTCTTCTAGCGTGCTCATTTCTTGCCTGAGTCAACGATGAAAGAGAAGAACTTCAACGATGACGTATTGTTCAGGCAAATTTGACATGAAATCGCGAACATACAGATGCTATCTGACTTTGTGTAAGTTCGAGTGCCTTGCAGCGTATAGAGATTTGAAGAATTTTAGCATCTGACAGTATTGATTCTAGGCTTGAAAAAGAATAAATAAGTATGACGACAATCTCTCAGCGATTTATTCTTCTGACTACGTTCTCGACTCTCAAGTTAACAACAAAAGCTTCACACAGCATAGCGAAGCTTTGACTCACTTTATCAATAACATTGATTCTTATGAAACACTCTTATCAAAGTACTTAAGATTTAGTAGTGTATAAAGAAGTGTCATGTATCTCTAACAACACATTGCTGCAAAGACGTTGCGCAAGCTCAACAGTATTCTGAACTCTCGCAATTCTTCGCGAAGGCTGTCATGACATCTGTAGTGATAATACTATATGATGTCAGCTGCGCTTTGAAACAGTCATCGATCATCTATTCTTTTCTACGCGAGTCGATCTGCTTCTTTTACCTTCACGCTGTCTTCTGACGTGTGCGTCAAACTTTCGCACTAGTCGCGTCGCGTTTCGCAATTCGCTATCAGACATTCACGTATTCTTTCAGTGCATCTTGTACTCGCAATCTCTTCTTGTTCATCTCTTGTCAACAATTCTCACGATCTCTCAGTTCTCTTCATTCTGTGATGAATCTCGTTGATTCTTCCGCTCAGAAAATGGTGAAGTGACAACGATAATGCTCGAGGGAATGACAGTCGCTGCTGCTTCGTAATCGTCTTCAGGCACAGTCTGCTCATCTCGATTCTGACTAAGAGCAATATTGAAAGAGGCTGAATGACGAAGAAACGAGATGATAGATTCAATGACAGTATGAAGGTTTAAGCAATCGTGCGTCTTTGACTGTTTCTTTGAGTGAGAACTTGAGAGATGTGCGGTATCAGTCTCAGACTCAACGCTCATGACTCTCGTGAAAGCGTCGATTTCGCTGGTCGTTTCGTCGTCATCGTCAATCACGAGAGAGTTATCTGAAGTATGTCAGAGAAAATTCAGACTATTGATCAGAAACGCGTCGTCAGCGCTCATCTTGACAGTCGTCGATCTCATCAGATCGATTTGAACTTGTGTTCTCGCGTTGCTGATAAAATCGCTCAAAGAAATTCTTGAAGACAACTAGAGAAGACGACTTGATCATCGAGAGAGACCTGCAATGCCCGACAGAATTATTCATGTCATCGTCGATATTATCTGTCTCGTCAATCACGATCAGGTCTTCTTAGAAGCATCAGACGCGCTCACGACAATAAAGATCTACGCACTCATCTGCACATCGGAATTTTTCCGATCTATGCGTACTGTTCTCTTTCTCGTTCAGATCTGCATTGTTCGCTGTGCACTTGAAGAAATCTCGAAGATCTGTGACGTCTGTGACCGTTACAAATTCGTCAAGACATCTGATCTCTTCATTCTCTCACTTTTCTTCTTTGTGTTCATCTACTTTGTTTTCTTTCTTTTTTCCCTCATCAACTGCATTGTGAGACTCAGTATCTTTGTGAACATCGTCGCTTGATTCAAACGTCTGTATATTGCATATTGACGAGAAGAGAGCAGAGAGTAGAGAAGTATTGAAGATGAAATCGTCTGTCATCTGATCAAGAATGAAACATCTAGATCGACGTCATCTGTTAGTATGAAAATCAACGAGTGAAGATTTTAAGAATCGCATCTAGTTTCTGAGTCTGTCGCGCTTACAGAAGACGTCGAACTTCACATGAACGATGAACGAGCCTGATTTATTGTCGAATGTGTCATACGATCTTGAAGCGAAAACTGCTTCGAAATTGATGATTGAGCAGAGAATGGCAAGACTGTCGAGGCTCGAAGAGAGCGTGAGATGATGTTATTTCAACTCACATTGTTCTCGCAGCGATCTTCGCTGTGATTGCTTCTGACACACTTGAGAATTTCTGAGTTCATTAGATCATCTTTATCAATGCTGAATTTCACATACCTGTATTCTCATCTCTAGTCTCTTCAGCGATTTTGTCTATATGCTGAAAGATGATCATAGAATTCTTGTCAGTCGATTCAGTCATGCTGAGAGGTTGGTAGAATTTAACCCTGTTCAAGTTGATCATGATCATCGTATCATGCAAGCGCAAAACAGTCAGAAAAAGGTATGAATGAAGAAGAAACTTGAGCTCGAGAGTGCAGTGAAAAATTCAGAGTGAAAAGAAGAAGAGCAAGATGAAGATTAAATGCATTTCTGATTCTTACAGAGATGTCGTCGAAAACATCTTCTTCAATCAATAAATTTCTAAGAATCAATTCAAGCGACATTGTCTTCATTGTTGTCTCTTCTTCAATGTCTTTCATCAACGATCATCAAATCAATCACATTTGATCTTTGCTTCTGTTTCGCTCTCTGCGACGTTTCTCAGCGCAGCTCTCAATCATTACAATCTCGTATTCGATCTTTATCGGTCAAGTCGTCGAGCGCTGCAATTTTTCAAAAAATGTCAGTGTATCGTGTTTCGTTAGCTGCTGCTGTCTAGATTCTCAAATTCAGATTCTTGCGATGAATCAACGACATTACGCCTTTCACGACATCTGCTCAGAAGTCGAAGCAACGTCTCAAATTCACGTCATCAGACTATCGCGATCATGACATCTCTGTCGACGTAACTCGTTGATCGAGGTAGAAATCATCGACTAAGAACGTCACTGACTGACTTCAGCTCATCAACGTCGTTCAGCTTCACGCTCAGTCTTCTCAATGTCATGTCGTCAGATCTCTGCTCAGAATCAATTCTTATCAAAGCGACTGATCAGACATACTTGTTGAAAGATTCGAGCAATGATGATAAGAAATGAGACATTTTCTTCATTAATTATGTAGCAGTCGTGCTCTTGTTCAACACTTGCTTCGTCTCTGCGATCGACATCAGCTGAAAGGTCTCAATCAATGTCGCAGCAGAGTTCAAGATCAGCTGAATGATGATGAAACGATGACTGACTAAGGAAAGTGAGAATTTGATGATCTAGAGCAGTCGAAATGAGCGTTGAAAGTCTTTCAGCTCGTCTCAAGCATGAATCATCTTCGGTTGAGTCGAGTAGAAGCCAAGAGAATAGAGGCAGCGAGCAATTTTCTGAGAGGGTGAAAGTGTTGAGAATAGAGAGAGCACGATTCTGCTGCTCGTTCGAAGGCTTTGACGAGGGTGAGTAATGTTCGGGAAGGGCGAGAGAGAATCTGTCGAGAGGTTAAGAGTCAGTGATGATATGAGATCGCAGATGTCAATGCCTCATGCGAAGTCGCAACACAGCAATCAACGATTGACAATGATCAATAAACGAAGAAGGGCGCAGATCGCTGCAGAAGAGAGAAGAATAGTCGATGCGAAAAGAAAAGAGAAAGAGAAATAAACGAGCAGCGAAGAAACGACGTGTCTTTATACCTCAAGAAAGCGACGAATGAAACGATGCAGAACGTCTTGCTCGAAACGAGTCGATCAAACCTCATAAAGCGACGCTTGACCTGAAAGCAGAAAAGAACACTTCTTTCATCAGAACGAAGATTATTTATTAAGATGAAATATTAAAACGAAAAAATCAAGTAACAAGTTGAATCACATGAAACTAAAATTATTTGAAATTCTAGAAGAAAAGAAATTGATTAACTATGAGTTGAATCTTTCAGCATTTATGAAAATACATTCAGTATTTCATATTTTTCTTTTGAAGTCTGCAGACTTGAATTTGTCAATTCAAACAGAATCTTCAGAAATTGATTCAAAGAGTCAA
>JAABUV010004474.1_pt1 | contig 16711 bp, 19 predicted proteins | sample 5559971 | NCBI WGS metagenome assembly JAABUV01 (sample SAMN10711881, study PRJNA513362) | rock metagenome | isolation source: Antarctica rocks | place: Antarctica: Victoria Land, Knobhead nord | collected 2015-12-19
CTCGCGCGCTGCGCAGGCGTGTACAATGAGACCTACTTCCAGGGCCTCGACCTGGCGCTCGCGTCTGCGGCCCGCCACGACGTCCACGTGATCATCACCATGGGAAACAACTGGTGCGTGCGCGCCCATCGCGCTGAGACCGGGCTCTGCGCTCGCATGAGGCTGACTGTTCAGGCTGCTGCCGGCAGGGGCACGGGCGACTCCAAGAACACGGTGCGCCCTATGGCTCTGCGGGTAGGTAGGGTCGGCAGGGCTTCTGCGACAGAAACCTTGCCTTCATGCAGGCGGCACGCTAACAGCGGTGGCTTCACATGCCGATGCATGCTCTCCTGTCACCCCTCTGCAGCCCACATGCCGTCGAGCTTGTGTCAGTTGTGGCTCGTCAGCGCATGCTGGTCTGTGTCTCGACCAACCTGCTTCGGCCTCCCCACGCTCAAGCGGTGCCCTGCTGCAGTATGGCAACTGGTCCGGCTGCGACAACGAGACCGACCCGATGACGTACGAGTGCTTCTGGACCAACCCGCGCGCGGAGGAGATGTACCGGAACCACATGCTGAAGGTGGTCAGCCGCGTCAACACCGTCAACGGCAGGTTATGGCGGTACGGGCCACCACTTGCGGCCAAACCGTGTCGCAGAGGACGGGTCGCCTCAGTACAGGAGCCATCCATGACACTGTGCTTGTGCCTGCGACATGGTCCGTGCCTGTTGGCCCTGGGCATCTGGAACGTATGGCGGTCAGCGCGCGCGGCGCCGGCGCAGGGACGACCCCGCCATCTTCGCGATCAACCTGATGAACGAGCCGCGCTGCGAGTGCCACCCGACGCACATCCCGCTGCCCGCCAACTACTCTGTGCTGCCCAGCTGCCAGGCGCGGCCGGCCCCCGCGCCGCGCCCGGCGTGCGCCGTGACCGCGCACGTGCTCCGGGCTCGGGCTTCTATGCATAGCCGCCCATGGAGCCTACGGGCGCGCGCAGGCCGTCCGCGGGCGCCTGACAGGGTTAGGGACGGGGTAGAGACGCCTAACCCTAACTCTGAAGTCGGCGCGCCGGCGCGCAGAACACGTGCCCGGACGTCATCAGCGCGTGGGAGGGCCGTATGAGCGTGTACCTGCGCAGCATCGACCCCAACCACCTCATCAGCATCGGCTCGGAGGGCTACTGGGGCGCGTACAGCCCCGACATCCAGTGGAACCCCAATGCGGGCACCAACGGCGGCGGCTGGGTGCCGCTGTCCGGCCAGAACTTCACAAACCAGACCGCCAACCCCGACATCTCGTTTGCGGTGCGCGCGCTGCCGCGCATCAGTGATGCTTGCCATGCTCGCGGGCCGGGCCGCTGGTCCAGGGTGTCAAGGGGCGCTTGCAGGAGCGCGCGGCGTGTGCGCTGTGCGGTGTATCTGGCCGAGCCTGTGGCGCTGCTGGGTGGTGGTCTCGCTTGCATGAGAGCCAGGCGCCTGGCTCCTGGTGACCATGCCCTATAGCGCGAGTCTGCCGTTGTCGCGCTGACGCTTGTGTGGTTCATCCGCAGTCCATCCACTTGTGGCCAGATCAGTGGGTGCGCCCTCTGCTGCCCTCTTGCCCCAACTGCCCTGCGCCCTGCCATGCTTGATGCTCTGTCGTCACACGCAGCAGCGAGCAGCCCGGCTCTGCCGCTGGTCGCCTCTTGTGCCAAGCGCTGAGGCGTTGTGGGCGTTTTCAGAAAACGCCGACGGTCGACTTTTCTCAGAACTGGATCCAGAGCCACATGCGCGCTGCGGCCCAGCTGGGCAAGCCGCTGCTGCTCGAGGTGCGCGGCGCGCCCTCGCCTGTGCGCGCCGCCTGTGCGAGCCTGCACAGGCGCCGGCGCCTGGCGGGCGGGCGGCGCCGGTCTGCGCACGGGCGCCGGTGCCCGCAAGCGTGTTTTGCGACACGGCAAGCCCCACGAGGCCCTGGCCGCGGTCTGACAGCCTCTGGGCTGGCGCCGTGGCGCATGCGTGGCACACGCAGCGCCCGACTCCCAGGAGCCCATGCTGGCTGGACAGCGCGTGGCATGCTGGCTGGGCAGTGCATGACAGCGGGTGTGCCGCGCGGGACGCGCGCGCTCCTCTCGTGACACACGCCGCGCGCGCGCCGCGGCGCAGCGGCGCCGGGGGTGACGGCCCCGCGCGCGCGCAGGAGTTTGGCAAGGAGCTCGGCATGCCTGTGGTCGACTCCAACATCACCGAGCGCCGCGACCCCTACTTCCGCGAGATCTACGCCGAGCTGCTGGGCAGCCTGCGCTCCAACGGCATCCTGCGCGGTGCGGCCGCCCCGCGCCCCCGCCGGGGCCGCCCCGCCAGCCGGGCGTGGCCCGGTCGCGCCAAGGGCTCCCAACGTTCCACCAACGGCGATACGCGACCTGGACCGCGAGCGTATGGCACTGCAGAAGCAGGAGAAGAAGCTGATCCTAGAGAGTAAGCACCAATCACGGCGCACCGACCCGCCCCTGCCCATGGCGCCCCTGCCCCCTGTGCAGCACAACACTAAGAATGCCATATGCGGCGCAGGCACGCTGTTCTGGGAGTGGGCGCTGGACACGCTGCAGGAGCGCGACGGCCTCACCGTGCTCGCCAACGACACCACGTTCACGCAGATCATCGTGCCCGCGCTGCACGAGGCGCAGACGTATGCGTCGCCGTCCGTGCCCGGCTGCCAGCAGGTCGCACCGCGGCCGACCGCGCCGCCCGTGCAGGCATGCGCCCCTTCGCACTGCAGGCTGCGGCCCTCGAGTGCTGGATAGGTGACCGTGCGCTGCAACGCCATCAGTGATTCAGGTCTTGCTCCGGTATGTCGTCGTGCCTCAGGGGGTGTCTGGGACGCCGCCGGGGCCTGCTGTGGCACTGTGATTCTGCTAGTGAGGCGCTTTGCGCTGCGCCTGATGCGGGGCTCGCGCCGCAGCTCGTTCGGCCGCCGGCGCCGATCGTTATCGTGCCGCTGCCGGTGGCGCTCCCGGCCAGAGCGCTGGCGCCGGCACCGGCTGCTGCACGGCTCGTCGCGCCCGCGCCCGCTCTTGCGTCGGCGCCCGCGCCGGCCGCAGCGGCGGAAGCGGCCGCTGCCGCGCCCGCGCCCGCCCTTGCGCAGGCGCCCGCGCGGGCCGTGGCGGCGGCCGCCGCCGCCGCGGCGCCCACGCCCGCCCTGCTCGCCAGCTTGCCGGCCCCCGCCCCGGCGCCTGCGCTGCCTGCCGCACCCAGGCCCGCAGGCCCTGCGATCCCTGCCGCGCTGCCCGCGCCAGCCGCGCCGCCCGCCGCCGCGCTGCCCACCGCAGTGCCGGTGCCGGCTGCGAGCCCCGCGAGCGCTGCGCCCGCGCTTGCGCCGCTGGCCGCGCTCGCGCCGGCCCCGCTGGCCGCGGCAGCCGCCCTGCAGGGCGCCGCGCCCGCACGCGTCGCCGCTGGGGCGCCCGCGCCGGCCGGCGCCCCGCGGCTGGTCGCGCCTGCCGCCGCGCCGGCCGTGCGGCCGGTGGCGGTGCCCGTCGTCGTGCCCGTCAGCCCGCAGGTGCGGCGCCCGGCCTCGCGCGGGCTGCTGCGCCTCGCCCTGCACGCTGCCGGCTGCACGGCATGCGGCTAGGGCCGGGCCGGCGCGTCTGGGGCGCTCACCTCATAACCGGCTGCCTCTGCGCAAGCGCCCCGCGCGCGTGAGCGCCTGCCCCACACTGGCGCTGCCCAGGTGCGCTGTCTGCCACGTTGCCACGTCACCGGGGCCCGGCTTGAGGTGCCCCGCGCGCGCAGGCCCCGGCCACGCCGACGGGCGTGCCAGCCAGCGAGATCATCGAGGTGGTCCCCGTGCTGACGCCGGCGCCGGGCGCGGCGGCCTCGCGCGGCGCGCGCGCCCCGGCCGGCGCGCCGGGCCTCACCGCGTCGCCCGCCGCCTCGCGCGTGCCCGTCCCGACCGCCATCCTGCGCCTCGACGTGCCGGCGGCGGCCGGGGCGCCCGGCGCTGCGCCCGCGCTCGCGCCCGGCCCCGGCGCCGCGGCGCTGCCCGGGCTGCCGAACGCGGTCGCCGCGGCGGGCGCCGCGCTGCCGCCGGCGTCGCCGCGCATCGACAGCGTGGCCGGCGTGCTGCCGGGCGCGACGAGCGGAAGCGGCAGCGCCGCGCCCGGCGCGGCCGCCGCGCCGCCGGGCGTCCCCGCAGGCGGCGGCCTGCCGGCTGCGGCCGTGCCGCCGGCGGCGGCGGTGCCCGCGCCGACGCCGCCGCCCGCGGTGGGCACGCTGCCGGGCGCGCAGGTCGCCAGCTACTCGGCCGGGGCCGCGCCGCCGGGCGGCGCGCCCGCGGCGCCGCTCACCTTTCCCGCCGCGCCCAACGGCGGCACGCCGCCGCCGATGCCCGGCGGCCAGAGCTTCCCCGCGGCCGGCCGGCGCATGCTGAAGTGAGCCTGGGCCGGCCGTGCCGTCGAGCGCCCGCCCTGCCCCTGCCGCCGAGAGCCTGGCGCGCGCATGCTGAGGCATGCCCTGGGCGTGCGAGGGGAGCCGGGAAAGACCTGACGCTCCTGCCGCGGCAGCGTCGGCTGGCAGAGCAGCCAAGGCTGACAGGCGGCAAGGGGTGTCCCGGCGGCCTGCCGGCGCTTGTTGTCTTAGTGGAAGTGAGGCTGAGGCTCGTGTGTCTGGCGGCCCTAGTCAGCCCAAGGTGAGAATGCAGCAGGCTGAGAGGCTGCTGCGCAAGCAACAACAAACGGCACTTTGCTGTTGAAGACGCATGCTGTACCAAACTATGCGAATATCATCGCCAATGTCAACTAATAACGTGGTCTTAGCAGCAGCGGTAGTGGACAGCGGTGTGGGAGCCTCAGCACTGACAGGTTCAGTCTCTCAACCCTGTCATGCGACCTGGTTGAGCACACCGCGACCTCGAACATCCCAATGGATGTCTGTGGGAAGCTGTTGTGGGCTTCTGAGAGGTAGGATTGCGGGCCATGTTGGCCTCCCTTAGTGCATGGTTTATTGCTGGGACGCCCGAGTGCTTAGCGCAAGACGTCGCATGTGCGTGACTGCTGCCGTAGGGTCCGTATCAGGGACTTGTGCACTGCTAGGTATGTAGAGTTATGCTGCCTTGCGCAGTAATGCTGCCTTGCGCAGCAAGTGCTGCCATTCTGTCCGGTCGCCAGCTTATGCGTGACAGCACTTGCAGGCGCCAAGTTGCGCAGGTTGCACAGTTTTTCCCATTTTCCCTGGGATTGGCACTTGCATCGACACGTGTATTGGTAGCCATTTACTGCAGGTCCAGAATGCGAAACCTGTGTGGTAGCTGAGCCATGGGGCGGTCGCTGCTGTCAGAAGGGTGGGGTGAACCAAGCTTTGTTAAGCGCCCCGTCCGCGCCTGCTTCATGCTCGCAGCCTTTTGTGCTGTTTGCATAAGTGATGGACTTCTTGCTCAGGTGGCTGCACGGCTTACAAAATCCAAGCGCAGGCATGCGCACAACAAAGCGTTTCTTGTGTCCTGGCTTCACACACACAATTGATACAAGTCTATCATTAAATATAGGAATATAACATCAGGTGGCAGACGCAATATAATAGGCTTGTTTGGGCTCCACAGCTGATACCCCTGATTGCTCGCTTTCCTTGTGTCAGAGGTGAAAGGCAGCAGCCTGCGCCGCTCTTCCTCCAGCTGCAGACCCTGGTGACCTCTGACACTGGCCCCGTCCGCAATGCTGCTGCATCAGAGGATGACAGCGGGCGTCTGCGCGCCACGAGTAGTTGCAATGCGCCTGCGCGGTGCTGTGCCGGCTCTGCGAGCAGCGCGGCGCCCCCAGGTGCACCCCCTTCGAGGCATTGACTTGGATCGATAGAAGCATATAGCACCATTGCGACAGGCACCGCTGCTGCAACAGGCACTCGTGTTTGCAAGTCAGTGAAAGAAACCGATTTGCTGCTCGCAGGTTGCGCGCCTGCGCATGCGCACTGCCATAGCATGCTCGGCCCAGTCTGAGGCGTCATCCTACCTGCTGACGGCTACCAAGACGGCCTTGCGGAAGCTCAGCAAGGCGTGTGGCACATACGCTTGCATTAGGGTGTTGTGATGGGAACTGGTTCAAGTATGCTGCCCAACCGGTTCCGAGGCTCTGGCGCTGAAGATATACCTCTTGAGCAGGCTGACCTGCAAGGGAAGATGCGCACACTGAGCCTGGACACAGCGGGCACCAAGGAGGCTCTGATCGGGCGGGTGCTGGAGCTGCGCGCGCAAGCGCCGGAGCCAGCCACTGAGGTAACGCCCAGGAGGAAGGACGGATTTACAAATTGCAGTGTGCTGTGAACGCTGGCATGTTTGCCGAGAGTCTCTTGCTGCAGCGTCGGCGTGCCGGCCAGACTAGCAATTTGCCGCACAAGTGCCTCCTGAACTTTGCTGGCCCCATCCACAGGCCCGCCGTCCAGTTGCTAGCCTGCACCCGGTACCAGCCTGGCCACGCCACTGCCGGACACTTGCTCACCAGTGCCCCACGAGGGGAGCGCTGGAAGTGGCCCGCGTGGGGACATGCCAGGCCGCAGTGCCGTGGGCGAAGACAGCTGTGTGACGGCTAGCTGGGCTGCGCAGCGCGTTGCCCAGCTGGCGACGCAGCATCACTCGGGCTCCCACAGCGCCGCCAGCAGGCAGCGGTTGACGAGGCGGGCGCGCGAGCAGCGGTGCCCGTAGGTCCAGGGCGCTGAGCTGGCAGGGTACCGCCCTCGGACAGCGCCCTCGCCCGGCCGCGCGTACATAGCGCCGCGCCGTGCCAGCCCTGCTGACGCGCGCCGGGGCGCGCAGGTGGCCGGCGCAGCGGCGGGCGGCGCCGCGGGCGCGGCGGCGGGCCAGGTCGTGGCGGCGGCGGCGGGCGAGGTGGTGTCGCTGCGCGCCGAGTGCGGCCGCATGGACGCGCAGCTGGGCGTGCTCGCCGCGCAGCTGGCGGCCGGCGAGGCCGCGCGTGACGCCGAGCAGTGCGCGGCCCCGCCCCGTCCCTCTGCGTGCTTCACGCTCCTGCTGGCGCTCCACCAGCGCGAGCAACCAACGCGGCCTGACCTTGGCCGGCCGTCACGCTGCCGGCCACGCGCCGAGTCTGTGGGTCGGGCGCGCGGCGGGGCGCCTCTGAGGCTGCTGCAGCTTGTGGCGCGGCATCCTCCGCAGGTCGTCAGGCACTGTTTTGCCGTGCAGCCATGCCGTCGCCGGCGCCGCGGAAGGCGCCCGGGTCACACCGCCGCGCCGCGCGCGCAGCGCCAACCTGGAGGAGCTGGCGGTGCAGATGGCCGCGCTGCGCTGCGCGTGGCAGGCTGACGCGGCGGCGCTGGCCGCGCTGGGCGACCGCGCGGCCGAGCTGGAGGCCAGCGAGGCTGCGCTTGGGCAGCTGCGCGTGGAGCACGGCCGCTTCCAGCAGCGCGTTGCCATGCTGCAGCGCCTGCTCGTGGTGCGTAGGTTAGGGTTAGGGTAGGTTAGGACAGGATTGGGTTAGGATCGAATTGCAGAGCTCGCCGGACACCCGGGCCGAGGCGACGAGGGGACGGGAGAAGCTGGCGGAGAGTCATGTCGTGTCCGTAACGCTCGCCCGCGAAGGAGCGCGTCATGGAGAGCGGCCAACCCGCAGGCCTCGGCATGTCCTCCAGGGGTGTGCGCGCGCCTCGTGCGGCTGCCGAGCGCGCCCGCGCGCGCCGCAGGACCGCGACGGCGAGGTGGCGCACCTGCGCGAGCAGCTGGAGGAGTATCAGGTGGCGCAGCCGGCGCTGGCCGGCGGCGGCGGCGGCGGCGGCGGCAGCGATGACGGCGGCGCGCTCGCGCTGCTGGAGCGCCCGGCCGTTGGCGACCGCTGGGCCGGCGGCGGCAGCCGCGCGCGCGAGCTGCACTCCCACCCGATCCTGTGCGCCGCGGCCGCTTTTCGCGCGCTCGCTCGCCGCGTCAATGGGCCTTGCCGGGCAGGAGCAACGTGACAGGCACATGCACGCGAAGGCTCCTCATGGCATGCCCTTTCAGGCCTGCGCTTCTGCTGCGTCATGTGGCGTAACTCACAGTCTCTTACTGTCTGTGCCCAAGCTGCGGTGGAAAGGCAGCCGTGCATTGCCGTGGTACACTGACTCATGTGCCAGGCTGCGTATGCTGGTGGCCGCGAAGATGGCATGCCTGATGCTGTGGACCGCGCCAGGGTTGCCGCGGCGACGGACGCATCTGTCCCGGGCCCGGACGCGCAGCGCTTCTCGGCCAACGGCAGCGCGCCGGGCCGCTTCGCCGACGTGACCCGGCGCCATGGCGCGCCGGGGCTGGCCGTGCTGGCCGGCGCGCAGGGCCTCGCCCAGGCCTGGGCGTCCTTCAAGCGCAGCGTGCCGCAGGCGCGCACGGCACCCCCTGCGGGGTTAGGTTAGGGCCCTGCCGTGACGCTATGCGTCCCTGGCCCCCAGAGGCAGGGCGGGCGCTGGGATCGGCGAGGCCCTGTGCGCACAGGGGTTGCGCGGCGCCGCTCCTGTGCAGCAGGAGGGTCGCATGCGTAGGGCACAGCGCGGCGTGCGGGAGGAGTGCTGAGGCTGCGCGGCCCTTGCGCAGGAGGTGCGGATGCCGCTGGACTTGGCGGCCGCGATGCTGGCGGCCGCTGCCGTGCTGCAGGTTGCAGCCTGATCGAGCTCCTTCCCACGGCGGCGCTCCCTGCCACGTCGGCGGTGCTTTGTTCTGCTGAACATGAACGCAGGTGGTGAGCCGATGGCCAGCATGACGAGAAGACTGCAAGTATATATACGAGACACAATAGAAGCGAGCAGCCACTGGTTGCAGTGCGGTGTTGGATACAGGTTGGCCAGGCATGGCTCGTGCGCAGCCGGCTGTGTTGTCTAGGCATCTGTACATTTACCAGGATGGAGTGCGCACGGTCAAGGGCGCCAACGGGCTTAACCAGCCACTGCGCAATTTGGTTAAGCATGTCTTGGAGCTAGAAGGTGCATGAAGCACTCGCCATGTAAAAACCGGTCATGCATGGCATCATTGGCAAAGAACCCCTCAATAATCTCACAGGCTGCCTAGGCTTTTTGGCTCACGGTAAACAAGAGGCCCAAAGGACGTTCCGGAACTACGAAGGAATCCGCAAACACCCGAGAGGCAGACAGGCGCGCCGCCCCTCGAACTCGCAGGTCTTTACGCTGCTGTGGTTTGAATAGTATGTTTCAAGATGTGCACCGGCCATGCCAGAGACTTCTGGCGCAGCGGTAGGCTGCCACAAGAAGTGCAGCCGCGACTCCCCTGCTCGCTGCCCAAGCCGGTGCTGGGGCTGAAGGGCTTGCATGGCCATTGAGAGTTGTGCATTTGAGCAGACTCTGCATGGGCCGCTTCGCTAGATACTGACAAACCGTTTGGCGTTGCCAACAGCTCGAGTTTCAACAACTCACGAGCCTCACCAGCGCCATGGTGCGAGCCCTGCGCGGAGTGCTGCCAGGGCGGTTGGCATGCCTTGCAAGCATAGACATGGCATGTGACTCCCCTCGTCCTGTGCACTTACTCGGACGCGCCATGCACAGGCGTCGTCCATGCGCGCTGCGTTCATTGCCTTTGCGATCGCACTGCTCACGGCGCTGGTCGGCATGCCGCCTGCGGCGCACGCCTCCAGCCGCGCCCTGAAGCAGTGGGGCTACGGCGACTGCTGGGACATCTTTGGCATCCGTGCGCCCTCCTTTCAGCCTGACCGCTGCTTTGTCAGGTCAGGGACATGCAGCGACTGAAGCGTGGAATTGGGTGCGCAGGCTTTGACTGCCGGGACCGCGGCCGGTGAGGGCCCTCCTCCTCCACAAGAGATGGTGTGAGCTTGTCAAGGTGGCCGGCTGCATATGTGCGACTACGAGCAGAACTCGAAGCACGCTCGTGTCAGATCTGCTTCGCACCCCCTCTGCTGACGCCAGCCTTGCCGCCGGCAGGTGGGACGACGACCAGCGCCGTCGTCGCGGTAAGTGCACTGCCCAGTAGCTGTGTCTGCAAGAACCTGGCCCCTGCGGCACTGCTGGTTGGCTTCTCTGCGCCTTTGCAGAGACATAAGCCGAGAGGCTGACTTGCTGACAATCCCTGGCGCTGCAGAGGGCGGCGGCGGCTGGCGCGACGGCGACCGCGGTGGCGGCGGCGACCGCGGCGGCGGCCACGGCGGCGGCGGCCACGGCGGCGGCGGCCACGGCGGCGGCGGCCACGGCGGCGGCGGCCACGGCGGCGGCGGTCACGGCGGCGGTGGTCACGGCGGTGGTGGCGGCGACCGAGGCGGCGGCGGCGGCGGTGGCGGCGGCGGCCACAGCGGTGGTGGCAGCGGCGGCGGTGGCGGTGGCAGCGGCGGCGGCGGCGGTCGGGGCCGCTGATGTCCTGTAGCACCACTGGCCGGAGCAACACGCTCTGCGCTGAAGGCAACGCACAAGAAGCCAGCACGGATGGAGACAACCAGGAGTGGACGACTGCTGGCACTGTGACTGAGCTCAACGCTGTACAGCATTGGACATGTCCTGAAGTAGGGAAGCATGGTCTTGACGAGACTTTTCGCAAGAGCCGCACAGAAGAAGTGCTCATGCATGCCGCCCACAGGGCGGCATGCATGCCACAGGCTGCCACACGAGGAACGCACCCGCGGTGAAACACCCCTTGAAGGCTGGCTGCAAGAGTAATCATGCAAGTGCGCAGAACACTTTCATCACAAACACACAGTGCACTTTTGTAGGGAAGTGTGTTGCATGTTCGGCCAGTACCTGCTCTGCTTGCAATGACAAGCTACAGCCCAGATGCAGTGGCTCGGCAACCATAGAGTGCATGGCGTGTGAGGCATACTCGAGCACTTTTGGAGTACCCGTGTACTGTTACGCACGCTGACGCACGTATAGGGCGCCAGGCTGAGCGTACAGCGATGCTTTATGCACATAGGTGGTATGCAATATGTGGACCACTAAACAAGTAGGCCGTCCAGGAACTCAAGAAGCAAGAAGCAAGAAGCTGTAGTAGTTCATGTGACACACTATCTGTCCATCAGCAGAGGAGCTTGCAACCCCCATGTCTGAAGGTCCTCACGGACGGCGTCCACATGATTGTAGGAGGGCAAATCGGTCTGAAATATGGAGATGGCATATGAGGGTCTCTTTGCTGCAACTCACCAGAGCTGTGCATGCATGCTAGGCACATCTCTCTCTACAACATATGTTTGACTCGAGTGCAGCAGGGCCGAAACCACTCTTAACGCACTTGTCACTCCAAAAACCCACATATATGTGCAGCATTGCGCAGAGACATGCCCTGCGAATCCGCATGCACGTGCTTGATCAGTGCTGGCACTATGGCACTCCTTGGCGTTGCATGGCATCACATGGCAAATCCATGCAGCTCAACCCTGGCCCACTTTGCACCTCAAACTTGATACCAAGCCAGCCTGTCCTGTGCGCTCAGTATAACGATCAACACTGCACATGAAGCCCCACGACCCGCAAAGCAGCAACACCTTCAGGCCTACCTTGCCTGCCAATCCCTACAAAGCACAAAGGCCTGCTCCCAACACCAATAAGATTGTCAGACGGGCGAGCTGCATGAGCCACACAGCATGGCCTGGCACATTCAGGCTCATGCCGGGACGAGCTCTGTGTCCCCATCACTGCAGGCTGAGGCTGCAAGGCCACAAGCACCTGGGGCTCGCCCAGGTGCTGCCTGCCCGCCAGCCCGCAGAGCCGGTGCGCTGCAGAGTGGACAGCGCAGCTTCGCACTACGAAGCGCACAGTGACTCGCTCCCCAGCGCATGCCCCTGAACACCCGCGCGCGCCTTGTCCATCCGCAGACGTCTACAACGCGCGGCATGTGCCTGCTTCACACAAACCGGTCGCTCAAGGTTCTGCGAGGTTCTGCGGGCAGGCAGCGGCGCATCCTACGTGTGCGATGCCCACATGCCGCCTGCACACGTTTCAGGCGAGCCCGTGTTCATGCCACCACATGCACCTCACTAACCCCCCGTCCTCTCGCTCGCCCCCTGTCCGGCCCTTCGCAGCCGCCTCGTCCAGGCCCTGCGGGAAGGCGGACGGAGCAGCCGCCCACTCCCGCAGCCCGCGCGGCCGGTGCGCGCCTCTGCGCCGTCCCTAGCTAGAACCTAGGCTGCAAACACCTGGAACTCCACGTCGCGCGGCTCGCCGCCCTCGCCGTTCATCGCGCCCAGGTCCCAGGGACAGGCGGAGAGCGCGACGACGCAGTCGCGCTGCGCGCGGAACACCGTGAAGTCGCCCGCCTTCTGCGCGCTGGGCGGCATGACCCAGCAGTAGCCGCTCGCGTCGGGCTCGGACGTGACGTTCATCCACAGGTTGAAGGGCGCGGGCGTGTAGTAGCCGGTGCGCGGGTCCTCCGCCAGCGCCAGGCCCAGCTCGGCCAGCGCGTTGTACAGGTTGTTGGTGCAGCTGTCGTGCTCCTTGGCAGCCTCCTGCGCGCCCCGGTGGGTAGGGTTAGGTGTTCCTGGTGGGCGCGGCGCGCCGGGGCGCGCGGGCAGGCCGGGCGCCGCGCGTGCGGCCGCGGCGAGCTGGATCACTGCTGGGACATACGCGACTCCGGCGGCCTTCGCAGCGCGCTTTGGTCTGCGCAGCACATTGCCCAGCGCCGCCCGCCGCCCGTCACAGGCAGGCCTGTAGCGGGGCCACATGGGACACCTTGCTCCCCATGGCGACAGTGGCTGCTCGCAGCCAATTGTTTGCGCACAGCGGGCGCGGCCCCCCCCGGGAGGGGGCGCGCGCCTCGCCGATCTGGAGCACGTACAGGCCGTAGCTGCATGCGGCGGCAGTGGTGTCGTGCACGCCTGGGCCGCTGTCTTCCAAGAACTCCATGATGGGCGCCATGCTGGCCGTGTAGAGCATGTCGCCCGCCTGCGCGCGCGGGCGGCCCCACGCTTTAAGCCGCCGCCGCCCCGCAACCTGACCGCCAGAACTGCATGATGGGCGCCATGCTGGCCGCGTAGAGCATGTCGCCCGCCTGCGCGCGCGGGCGGCCCCACGCTTTAAGCTGCCGCCGCCCCGCAACCTGACCTCCAGAGTTGCATGATGGGCGCCATGCTGGCCGCGTAGAGCATGTCGCCTGCCTGCACGCGGGCGGCCCCATGCTGTGAGCCGCCGCCCCTCTCCCAACTATCATCCACAAATAAAGGTGTGCAGTGCTTATACGGATGTAAGCGACCTCAATGACAACCACGGTCCATCACGTCCAAGGCATTGGCCTTCGGCACGCAGGGACTGGGTCCTGCTCGATAGCTGCAGTCGCTGCCGACCGCTGCGATGACGCCCACATAGCAGCGGCATGCTCCCATGCAGTTGCGCGCCTGCAGGAAATCTGCATGCCGGCGCGCATGCCAGGCGGGCCAGAACACACTGGCACGTCATGCCAGAACAGTGCAAGGCGGGCCAGAGCACGCTGCCACCCACCTGGGGCGTCATGCGCTGCAGCGCGTTGCGCGTGTGGTGCATGGACATGATCTCGCGGCCCCACTCGCCCTCCTCGGTGCTGAACGCCCAGAAGTCGACCACCTGCCCGCCGCCGTGCGCGCGCCCCTCGCAGCTGCCATCGGCGTCTTGTGGCGCAAGCCCGCTAGCTGGATGCCCGTCACATGCATGGACGCATTGAGCGCAGGTCTCTGCCACCCGCTCCATCCCGGCCTCCTGCCAGACGTGTGAACACGAGGCCCGCCCCCCCCGCTTCTAGCTCAGCCTTCAGCGCAAGTCGAGCAGGGACCGCGCGCACCTGCGTGCCAAAGGTGTTGGTGATCCTGATCGTGTCGCCCTTCTTGACGTGCACTGCCTTGCCCTTGCCGCCAGGGATGCGAACGGTGTCTGCTGCCAGCGGAGCCTCGGCGGGGGCCACCGCCGTGGCCCTGACGCTCTGGTGCGTGGACCCTGCACGCCGGCAGAGGCGAGCGGGTTGTGCCAGAGGCACGCGCAGTATCCTTCCCGCCACTCAGCTGGGCAGCAGGGGCTCTTGTCCCGTCACCGAGCAGCTCGCGCACCCAACCAAGCACAAGCACGGGTACGCGCACCAGCGCGTCGCCAGGCGGAGGGTGCCTTGCTGAGACGTCGCACGCACGTGGCGCTGCTGGCAGCGCCAACGTTGTGTGCACGGCCAATTGTGCACGGCGCGCACCGCTCACCTGTTTACACATATATTTCAGAGGCGTGTTGCAGAGAGAGCCCTACTGTGCTGGCGGAAACGAGACAGACAGCTGGCTGGCGGGTTGAAGGTGCAGTGAAGTGTCTGTACTACATCATTGCTGGGTGGGCCACGTAATACGCACCGGCACTGCGACCAGCAAGGAGCCTTGAGGGCAGTGTGCTGAGAAGCGCCATTGTTGGTAGCCTGCGCAACGCACACCGTCTTGCCGGCCAGCCTGCTTCAGAATCATTGCGTTGTTCCCAGCGGCAAGCAGCACCATATCCAAGTAACTTACAAGATGGGGGCAAGCACATTGACACGGCAACGGTCCTTGTGTGTTACAACCAGCACTGGTGAGGTGGGAGCCCCCACTGCAGGAGACCACACAGGCTGTCACAGGCAGGTCCGCAGCAAGGCAGGCGCCCACCTGCGTGCAGGATGCAGGAGGGCAGCGAGGAGCGTGTATCCGGCGGCTCTGTCGCGCTCGTACAGAAAGAAACAGCCTGCCCTAGCCGAAGTGTACAATTACGGTCACATGGGTGGGGTGGGCTGGGTGTAGACCGGCTGGGTTGCCCTGCTCAGGGAGCCAGATCAGGGAGCCAATGCAAATCCACTTCAACATCCCGAGAGGCAGTGATCGCAATGCACATGCTTTCGCTGCTACGCTTCAACGCATAGCATGCTACACCGGTACATACTGTTCGTGCGTGAGGATCAACTTGACCGCACTTGAAGGTGTGCTAATTTTGCGCGGCTGCTGGCGTGGGTGCTGATGCGGTCATCTTATTGTACCATTGACAGTGCCCTGGCAGTGACGAGCCTGCAATAGCGTGCGTGCGCACGCCTACAAGTTGCTTGTTGTTCAACTGTTGAGTCACCAACAATGCTGTGTGTCACGTGCGTGCACTTATTCTCTACCAATGCGGTGTGAATGCACTGGCAGGAAGGTGCGTAGCGCCGTGATCTGCGCTGCTAAACTGCAGGTGTGCCGCGCTTGAGGACTCTGTGAGAAGTCATGGCGCTGCTCGGCTGCAGACCGCCCTGCAAGCCGCTGCAAAGCGTGCGCCCGCCGCGCCTGCACTCTGCGCAGCTGCGGTGCCGCGCGGCGGCCGCGGCGGGCGCCACTGTGCCGAGCAGGAGGGCGCTCACCAGGCGCCTCAAGGTGGGGCCCCAGGCGCCAGCGGCTGTGCACGGGGCCGCCAGAGCCCACGGCGTGCTTGCTGTCCTGCTGTCCGCGCTCCCTGGAGGACGGATTGGGCGCTGCAGCCTCGCCCGCTGGCCTGCGGCGCGGAGCCGCGCTGCCAGGGCCTGGCTGAGCTGCCGCCAGGCGCTCTATGTAAACTGAAATGATGCAAAGTGTTGAGGACACGGCGCGCTCGCCAGACGCTTCACGCGGACAGCCTCGATACAGGCTGCCGAGGACCCGGCGCGCTTTGCAGGCGGAGCTGGAGGGCGAGCTGCGCGAGCTGGGGCTGGACGCGTCGGGCACGAAGCTGGAGCTGGTCGAACGCCTGCTCGGCGCGCTGGCGGCCCGGGGCCGGCCGCCGCAGCAGGCGCGCGGCCCGGGGCGGCACCCTTGGCTGCCATCTCCCCGCGCCGTCGCGGGCCTGTGAAACATGCTGTGAAACATGCAGGGCTGCCCGTATATGCGGCGGTCTCTCCGTTGCGGCGCTGCTGAGGGCGCTTGTGCGGAGCGCAGAACGACGGGCGGGACTCGCCGTTCGACGCACATCCAGCAGTAGAGCACGGAGCCGGTGGCGCTCCCGACGGCATCGCCGAGCTTCAGGCAGCGAGCGAGGCGCCGCCAAGCGCACTCATCGACGACCTCCAGAAGCTCACCAAGGCGCGCGCGGTGCCCTGGCTTTTTTCTACCCAGCAGCGGCCATGCAGCGCCCCCGCTGCTCACAGCAGGCCGGCGCCGTCCGCGCAGGCGCAGCTGATGCAGCAGCTGGCGGACCGGGGCATGGCCGCGGGCGCCACCGCGCTGCGCAAGCCGGACCTGGTGCTGCGCCTGGCGCCCGCGCTGCAGGCGGAGGCGCGCCGCGACGGCCGGCCAGGGCGCGACGGGGAGGCCGGCGGCGGCGGCGAACAAGGCGCCGATGTCGGTGCGCCACGCACAAAGAAGGCAGCGGCACTGTGATGGGGGCTTGTGTCTGTTGGTGCGGACATGGCACAAGTTCGACACGCATGGCCGCCAGCACGCAGGTGGGGGGGCCGGGGTACGGCAAGACTGGATGCTTTGTGTGCGCCAAAATGGCAGAAGTCTCGAAGCCCTGCATCACCCGTTGCGCCATGCCGTGATGACAGGGAGCCCCACGGCCAGCGACTGGGCGCGCGGCTCTCTTTGCGCCACACGCCCTGTCCCAGTCTCACATGCGGCGGCGCGGCGTGCAGAGCCCGTGACAGACACGTCGAGCGAGATCGGCGGCCGCCCGCCGCCGACGAACGCCCGGGACCAAGGCGGGCCGGGCGACGAGGAGGCCGGGGACGCCGCAGTGCTGCTGCCCGGCTCGACGCGGGGCTGGGCAGCTGCCGCTCCGGCGCGGCCCGACGCGGCCGAGGGTGCGGACGTGGCGGCGCTCGTGGCAAGGACCCTGGGCGCCGCGGGCGAGCCGAAGCCGGCGCTGGCC